>Ga0068707_1000529_pt1 | contig 25227 bp, 17 predicted proteins | sample YNPNPMetaG_FD_66600 | JGI IMG/M metagenome (GOLD analysis project Ga0068707, IMG submission 66600) | Anoxygenic and chlorotrophic microbial mat microbial communities from Yellowstone National Park, USA - YNP NP MetaG | ecosystem: Environmental > Aquatic > Thermal springs > Hot (42-90C) >... | reverse complement strand
GGCATTCTGCTGGCCGCCGGGGCGGCGCTGGCCGCGCTGTTGCGGTCCGGTCCGCCCGCCGGGCAAGACGTTCCCGCCGCGGAGCCGGCGCCCCGAGCGGCGCCGGCCGAGGCGCCGGCGGCGGCCCCCGAGCCCGCGACGCCCGTCGAAGGGACGCCGCCGCCCGCCGGCCCGGTCGACATCGAGCGGGTCCGGCGGATGCTCGACCCCACCCAGGCGGTCGTCGAAGGCGACCGACTCGTGCAGCCGCTGCCCGACGGTTCGAAGGCGGTGCTGTCGCTGCGGCCGGAAGCCCAGGAGAAGCTGCAGGCGCTGTTCGACAAGTACGACGTTCCGGTGGGCGCCGTTGTGGCGATCGAAGCGGCGACGGGCCGCGTGGTGGCGTTCGTCAACCGTTCCCGGGTGCCCGGGGAACGTCCCGCGGCGCTCGACGCCTCCTTTCCCGCCGCCTCGGTCTTCAAGCTCGTCACCGCCGCCGCGCTGCTTGAGGAGCAACACCTCGACGGCACGGCCCGCGTCTGCTACCGCGCCGCCTCGGGAACCCGCCGGCTCTCGGCGAAGGACATCGAAGAGGAACTGGTCGAGGGCACCGAGGGGGTGACCTGCGACTCGCTCGCCGACGGCGTGGCCAAGAGCCTCAACCCGGTGCTGGCGCGCCTGGCGTACCAGCACCTGACGCCGCGAACCCTGCTGCGCTACGCCGAGCGGTTCGCGTTCGGGCGCGCCGTGCCGTTCGACCTCCCACTCGACGTCAGCCCGCTCGAGATCCCGCAGGACAAGATCGAGTTCGCCCGCACCGCCGCCGGTTTCTGGCATGTCGGTCTCTCGCCGACGCACGGCGCGGTGCTCGCGCAGACGATCGCCAACGGCGGGCGGATGCTGCGCCCGACGATGATGGATGCGGTCGTGACGGCCGACGGCCGGGAGGCATGGACGGCGACGCCGCAACCGCTGCGGCGGGTGATCGATGAGGCGACCGCCGCGGCGCTGGGAACGATGATGGTCCGGACGGTGGACGTTGGCACCGCCAAGCGGGATTTCACCGATCCGCAGGGCCGACCGTTCCTGCCGTACCCGGTGGCGGGTAAGACCGGCTCGCTGGCCAATCCCAACCCGTTCATGGCCTACTCGTGGTTCGTCGGCTGGGCCCCCGCCGGCACCCCGCCGCCGGACACGCCCGTCTACGCCGTGGCGGCACTGGTGGTGAACGAGGAGCGCTGGCGCATCAAGGCCCCGCTCGTCGCGCGCGAGACTCTCCGGTTGCTCCTCGGCAATTGAACTCGGCGGTTCGCACGGATTATCGTCCGTCTCCGTGCGGCTCGAGCGAGTGCAACTCGACGCGCCGTGCGTCCGCCGCGGCGCCTGGGTCGCCGGCGTCGCCGCCGTCGCCGCCGTCGCTATTTTCCACGTCCTGTACTACTTCCCGCGCGCCGTCGACGACATGTACATCTTCCTGCGCTACGCCGAGAACCTCGTGGAAGGGCGCGGACTGGTCTACAACCCGGGCGAGCGCGTCGAGGGGTTCTCGAGCCCGGTCTGGGTCCTGCTTCTGGCGCTCGGCGCCCCCTTCGGCGGCGTCGGCGTCGGCTGGTCCAAGCTGCTCGCCCTCGGGTCGCTGGCGGCGCTGTTGGTCGGGATGCATCGCTTCGCGCGCGAGCGGCTGGCGCTCGGGGCGCCGGCCGCCCTGCTCGTCTGGGCCTTCGCCGCGCTGAACTCATATCTGATCTCGTGGTCGCTCTGGGGGCTCGAAACGCCGCTGTTTCTCGCCCTGCTCTTCTGGACCGCGGTGCTGGCCGGCCGCGTCGCCGAGGGAGCCGGGCGCCGCGACCGCATCTCGCTCGGCGTCGTCGCCGGCCTGTTCGGGCTCTCGCGGCCGGAAGCGCCGCTCTTCCTGGCCGCCGTGGGCGCCGCGGTCTTGCTGGAACCTCTGCGCCTTGGGCCGATTCGCGAACGGTTCGCCCGCCTCTGCCTCCCCGCCCTGGGCGCCCTCGCGCCGTTCGTCGCGTGGCTCCTCTTCCGTCGCGCGTACTACGGCCTGTGGTGGCCGCACACGTACTACGCCAAGCAGGTGTCCGGGTTTCACTGGAGCCACCTGGCGCCGCTCTGGAGTCAGGGAGCGGGGGGGTTCGAGCGTCTCTTCGTCTGGGGTGGCCTGGGGCTAGTTGTTCTGCTCGCTGCGCGGCGACGCTCGCTGGTTCCGCTGCTGACGGCCCTGGCGGCGGCGGGCTTCACCGCCGCTGCGTTCCTCGACTGGATGCCGAACGTGCGACACCTGCTGCCGTTGTACCTCGTTCTGCCGTTCGGCTGGGCCTGGGCCGCGGAACGGGCCGCGAGCTGGCGCCGCGCCGACGCCGTCGGAGGACGTGCCCGCGCTTCCGGCCGGTTCGCCGCGGCGGCGGCCATCGCCGTGCTGTTCGGTGCCGGCATCGAGATCGCGCGCACCGACGCACGCTACTCTCCGTACGACTTCCGCACCCACGGGGGCGGCGAGCGCTGGATTCGTCCCAAGACGTGGGCGTCGTGGGTCGACACTTGGCTGTGCCTGCGACGAATTCCCCCTCCGCACGTTCGTGCCATGGACGTCTTTGAAATGGGAATGATCACCCAGCTCTACCGGCTGCTTGAAGCCGACGAGCGGCCGCTCGAGGAAACCTGGTACGTCGGTCGGGACATCGGCCGCGTGGGTTGGCTGGCGCCGGCGCGAATTTTCGATACGGACGGCCTCTTCACGCCGGCGGTGGTCCGGGACGAGACGTGGCGGCGACGTCACGACCCGTCGCCCGAACTCGTGCGGAAGGCGCTCGAACGTCCCGTGGTGATGACGGAACTGTTGCCCCCGTGGGACGGATGGGCGCGTTCGGACGCGGAGGTGCAGCGCCGGTATCGTCCGTGGTGGCCCGGGGACTGGGCTCTGCTGATGCCGCGCGACGGGCGTCCACCGTCGGCGGAGCAGGTTGTCGAACGCTACGAACGGGCGGCGGCGCGGATGCCGCAGTGGTTCTTCGCGATGACGCTGTACGGCGAGGCGGTGGGGGCGGCGCTGGAGAAACGGCTGGAGTTCGTGCGGGTGGTCGCGAGGGACAACGCGCGGCCGGTGGTCGGGGAGGCCCCGGCCGGGCTGGAAGGCTCCGGCGTATCGCTCGAAAACGTCGCCCGGCTTCGCGGCTGCACGGTGGAGCCGCCGGCTGCGGTGCCGGGGGAGGAGCTGCGCGTGACCTGCTGGTTCCTGGTGCTCGACGGCACCGATCGGCGGCTGCGCGTTTTCCTGCACTTCGATCATCAAGAGGGGAGGGCGTATCGGTTCCAGGCCGACCACGAGCCGGCGGGGGGGTTCTGGCCGACCGACCGCTGGCGGCCCGGCGAGACGGTGCGGGACGTCGCGCGGGTGCGGGTGCCGCCCGACGCTCCTCCCGGTTTTTTCCGGCTGTTCGTCGGCCTGTTCGAAGGGGACCGCCGGTTGCGTGGCGAGCCCGCCTCGGCGCTCGATCCGGACGGCCGCGTCCGCGGGCCGGGGTTCCGGCTTCTCGCAAAGTAGCGCGCGGCGGGAATCTGGCCTACCATACCGGCGGGAAACGGGGGGTCGTGGAGGCTCGGCAATGGAGCTCGGCGAACCCTCCTGGCTGCGACCGTCGGCTCCCCCCGCCGGTGCCGCGGCGCTGGACCTGCTGGACCTCGAGCGGTTCGCGGGGCGGTCGCGGCAGCTGGCCAGATCGGTCGAGCGCGGGGACCCGGCCGAGGTGGCGCGGCAGGCCGGGTTGCCCGAGGAGCTGTCGACCGGCATCGGCTTCCTGCTCGAGGTGTACCGCGACCGGCGGCGGAAGATCATGCAGGCGCCGGCGATCCTGCATCCGTTGCGGGCGGCAACCGTGGTGCAGCGGATCGCCAGGCCGGTGCCGCCGGGGGCACCGGCGGCGGCGCTGTTCCACGACTACGTGGAGGACACGGAGGCGCGGGCGGACGCCGGGTTCTTCCAGGGGCTGGGGATCAACCCCGCGGCGGATGTGGCGGCCTGGGTCGATCACCTGACCCGGCGGGGCGACGAGAGTTACGTCGCACACATCGCACGGGTGTGTCGCGATCCCACCGCCGTCGTGCTCAAGGCGGCCGACGTGATCGACAACCTGCTCGACCTGCGCGCCGCCCCCGAGAGCGCGGAGGATGAGGCGGACCTGCGCCAGGCGTTCGCCCGCGCGGCGGTTTCCCCGACCCGCCGGGACGATCATCCGCCCATTCCGCGGATCCGGGGCGAGGCGCGGCTGTATGCGGTGTGGAAGTGCTTCGCGCTGATCAACCTCGCCCATCGTTCGGCGCTTTCGCCGTTCCCCGGCGAGGACACCTGTCGGCGGGCGGGATTGCGGGAGTGCCTGCGGATCGCGATCCATCTGGTGCGGTATCATATCGACGAGGGCGAGCGGGCGAGGCTCCTGGAGCAGCACGCGCGGTACTGCAAGTCGCCGGACCTCACCCGGATCACGCCGCCGCGGCCCGGCCATGCGGGTCCGGACGGACTGTCGCTGCTGATGGCCCGCCGCTCCGAGCACAAGGGATCGCTCGAGTCGTTGTACGCCGACAAGTCCGCGATGCTGCTTTCCACGCTGGCCCTGCTCGAGATCTTCGCGCGGTTCCGCGATCCCCAGTTCCACGTCGCGGGGCTGGAGACGGTGTAGCCTCAGACGAAGCGGTCCAGCCGCGCGTCGATGGCGGCCTTGGGCAGCGCGCCGACCATCTGGTCGAGCTGCAGCGGGCCGCGCAGCAGCACCAGCGTCGGGATCGATTGGACGCGGTACAGCGCCGCGGTGCGCGGGTTCTCGTCGACATTCAGCTTGACGACCTTCAGCTTCCCCGCCCGCTCCGCGGCGATCTGCTCGAGGATCGGGCCCACGACCTTGCACGGCCCGCACCATGGGGCCCAGAAATCCACGAGCACCGGCAGCGGGCAGTCCTCCACCTCGCTCCGCCACGTCGCGTCGGTCGCCTCGACCGGCCGCCGGGGGAAAACCTTCTCGCCGCACCGGCCGCATTTCGGGTCGTCCTTCGCCCGGCGGCGCGGGAAACGGTTCACCGTGCCGCAGTGGGCGCAGGCCTGCTCCACGTACTCCTCCCGCGGGTCGTCGGTCATCGCCGCCTCCTTTCCCGCCCCGGCCCTGCCCTCCGGGTCTAAGAACCGCGACCGCGGCTGTCAACCGGGGGTTCCCATCGGGAGGGAACTGCGCTATGGATCGCGGCGGGACGGGACACACATGGAAAACCTGCAAGACACCTTCACCGAGCTGCTGCGGCGGGCGGCGACGGATCTGCCCGCGGACGTCGAGTCGGCGATCGAACGGGCGCTCCGGGAGGAGCGTCGCGGCACCGCCGCGCACTCGGCGTTGACGATCATCCTCCAGAACACGGCGGCGGCGCGGGAGGCATCCGCCCCGCTGTGCCAGGACACCGGCACGCACACCTGGTACGTGTTCCTGCCGGACGGGCACCCGACCGAGGAGGTCCGCAGGGCGATCCGCGGCGCCACGGTGCAGGCGACCCGGAAGTCCTACCTGCGGCCGAATCAGATGGAATCGCTGAGCGGTGTCAACCGTGGCGACAACCTCGGCGTCGGCCATCCGGTGATCCACTTCGTGCCGTGGAAGAAACCGGGTCTGCACGCCGACGTGCTGCTCAAGGGGGGCGGCTGCGAGAACTGCTCGACCCAGTACTCCCTCCCCGATCAGCGCCTCGGGGCCGGTCGCGACCTGGCCGGTGTCCGCGCCTGCCTGCTGGACGCCGTCCACCGTGCCCAGGGGCGCGGCTGCGCCCCGGGGATCCTCGGGGTCGCCGTCGGCGGCGACCGCGCGGTGGGCTACCGGGCGGCCAAGGAGCAGTTCTTTCGCCTCCTGCACGACGTCAACCCCGATCCCCAGCTCGCCGCGCTCGAAGCCGACGTCCTCTCCTGCGCCAACCGGCTCGGGGTGGGCCCGATGGGCTTCGGCGGCCGGACCACCCTGCTCGCTGTCAAGGCGACGCGCCTGCACCGGCTTCCCGCGTCGTTCTTCGTCACGGTCGCCTACATGTGCTGGGCCTGCCGCCGCGCCTCGGTCACCGTGGCCGGCAAGGACGTCCGCTTTTCCCAGAGGGCGCTGGCGGGGCGCCCGTAGCGCAGGAAGGAGCGACCATGGCGGTTCGCGAGATCCAGACCCCCCTCGACGAGACCACGATCCGGTCCCTGCAGGTTGGCGACGAGGTGTTCCTCTCCGGCCTCCTGGTCACGGCGCGCGACATGGCCCACAAGTACATGGTGGAGCAGAAGCCCGTTTTTCTTCGTCCCTTGCTCCGCGGGGCCGCGCTGTATCACTGCGGCCCCGTGATGCGGAAGGAGCGTGGCTCCTGGAAGGCCGTCTCCGCCGGTCCGACCACCTCGATCCGCGAGGAACCGTACACCGCCGACGTGATCCAGAACTACCGGGTGCGGGCGATCCTCGGCAAGGGCGGCATGGGTCCCCGCACGCTCGAGGCCTGCCGCCGCTTCGGCGCAGTTTACCTTCACGCCGTGGGCGGTGCTGCCGTCACTCTGGCGCAGCGCGTCGTGCATGTGCGCGAGGTCCACATGCTCGAGGAGTTTGGCATGCCCGAGGCGTTCTGGGTCTTCGAGGTGGACAACTTCCCCGCCGTCGTCACGATGGACGCGGCCGGCGCTTCGCTGCACGCGGAGATCGCCGCCCGCTCCCATACGGCCCTCGAACGGTTCCTCGGGCGCGCCATCCGCTAGGCCGACCGAGGGTCGCTGGAAGCGGACCGCGTGCCGCCCAAGCGTTTCCATCTGATCGCCCTGGGGTGTCCCAAGGCGCGGGTCGAGGCGGAGGCGACGCTGGCCGCGCTGCTGGCCCGCGGCGCCCGGCCCGTGGACGATCCGGCCCGCGCCGACGTCGCCGTGGTCCACACCTGCGCCTTCATCGAGGACGCCCGTCGCGAAAGCGTGGAGACCCTGCTCGAGCTGGCCGCCGCCCGCCGTCGCGGCCGCCGCCTGCGGATCGTCGCCGCCGGCTGCCTCCCCCAGCGGTACGGGGCGGCGCTGTTGGATCGGTTTCCGGAGATCGACGCCCTGGTCGGCTGCAACGACCTGCCGCGTCTCGTCGAGGCGGCGCTCGGCCCCGCGCGCCTCCTGCTCTCGCCGCACCCCGACACCGCCGAACGACGCCCCCGGCCCTCGGTCCCCTCGCAGTTCCGCCACGTGCGCTACCTCAAGATCGCCGAGGGCTGCTCGCGGCGCTGCGCGTTCTGCGCGATCCCGTCGATCCGCGGGCCGGCCCGAAGCCGCCCCGCCGCCGCGTTGATCGAGGAGGCGCGACGTCGCATCGAGGACGGTGCGGTCGAGCTGGTCCTGGTCGCCCAGGACGTCTCGCGCTACGGCGCGGATCGGCCCGGCGACCGCGTCGGGCCTCCGCTGCTGCGCCTGCTCGAACGCCTCGCCCGCCTCGACGGCCTGCGCTGGATCCGCTTGCTCTACCTCTACCCGGACGGCCTGGACGACGACTTCCTGCGCGGGCTGCGCGACCTGCCGCCCGTCCTGCCGTACTTCGACCTGCCCCTCCAACACGTCACCGACCGGATGCTCCGCCGGATGCGCCGCGGCACCCGCCGCCGCACGATCGATGCGCTGCTCGACCGCATCCGTGCCACGTTCCCCGAGCCGACCCTGCGGACCTCGCTGATCGTCGGCCACCCCGGCGAGACGGAGGCCGACTTCCGCGAAATGCTGCGGTTCGTGCGCGAGGCCGGTTTCGACCGTATCGGCCTGTTCCGCTACAGCGACGAGGAGGGGACGCCGGCGTTCGACGACCCGGACAAGGTGCCCGCGACCGTCGCCGGGCGGAGGTTCCGCGCGCTGCGCGCCGCGGCCCGCCGGGCGATGCGCGATCGGCAACGGCGGTTGCGGGGACGGGTCGTGCAGGTCCTGGTCGACGGCCCGGCCCCGGAGTCCCCCCGACTGCGCGTGGGCCACACCGCCGCGCAGGCCCCGGAAATCGACGGCCTGACCTACCTCGTCGGCGGCCTCCCCCCGCCGGGCCGCTTCGTCGCCGCCCGCATCACCCGCACGTCCGACAGCGACCTGGTGGCCGACCTGCGACTGCCGTGAGCCGCCGGCCGCGTTCCCGATCCCCGGCCGGCCGCCGCGGTCGAAGCGGGTTGGACGGCGGGTCGATGCACGGGGAACGGGCCGGGGCGCGGTCGCGCGGCGGGGTCGAGCCGGGAGGACCCGGCGGGGGGCGCTCGCGCCGGTGTCCGGCGACCCGTCGCGCGCCCGGGTTGCCTCGACACCGCCACGACGGATACCATCCGCCCCGCGGGCGAAGATCGAACGCGGGGGGGTGGCGGATCGGGCCTTCGATCTTCGACCCCCGGGCTCTTGGATGCGAGGCTCCGCCGAACGTCCGGTCGGATCGTTCGAGGCGACGCCTCGCCAGGGCGGGTCGCCGTGACCGCTCCCCGCACGACCCTCGCCGACTGCCTGGCCTCCGGTCCGCTCGACTGGAGGGACGCCGCTCGCCTGGCGCTCGACGTCGTCGACGCGCTCGCCGAGCGGGCCGGGGCCTGGGCGGGCCCCGACCGGATCGACCCGGCGGCGGTGCTGGTCGACCGGCCCGCCGGCGGGGGACCGCCATCGTTCGCGGCGCTGGGCGCGACCGAGACGCGGCCCGATCCCGAGCCGTCGCGTGTGCCGCGGGGCGTTCGCGCCGTCGCCCGTCTGCTGCTGGCGATGCTCGGCGCCGGAAAATCGGCCCCCGGCATCCCCGAGGAGGGTGCCGGACCGCCGGCCCCGCTGCGCCCACTGCTCGTCCGCGCCTTGCAGACCGGCGACGCCCGGGCGCTCGGCACCTGGGGCGGGCTGCGGGAGGCACTCTGGAACGCGCTGCACCTCGCCGAGCCGGCGGCCGGGCTGGCCGGAACCGTCCTTCCGGCGGCGCTCGTCCGGCGCGTTCAGCTCGAGGCGCGGGGCCGCTGCGGCCGGCGCGACGCGGTCTGGTGCGTGATTCGCGGGCCGGACGGCGGGGCGGCGCAGGCGATCCTGACGGTCGACCCCGACGAAGCCGGCACGGCGCACCACGCCCGCACGTTCCGCTGTCTTTGGCCGGGCGCCGAGCTGGCGGCGTACGGCCTGCCGGCGCCGGCGGAGGGTTCCACGCCGGAACGGCCGGTCTTCCCGTTGCGGCCGGAAACGCTGCTCGTGCTGGAGCCGCGGCGGCTGTTCGAGGTGACCGCCGTGGCGGCGGCCCACGAGGCGAACTGCCCGGCGAACTTCCTCGCCGGGCTACTCGAAGGGACGGGCGCGATCTCCCCCGCGTTACTGGGAGGCCGCATGGCCGACGCCGCCCTGCGTGTGCTGCTCGAGCATCCGGAGCAGCCGGACACGGCGGTGGTCGGCGAGGCGCTCCGGGCGGCGCGGACGGACGCGGCATGGATTCGCGCGGAGGCGGGTTTGGCGCAGGCCGAGGCGATCCTGCGCCGGGCGGTGCCGCAGATCCGCGCCTGGCTCGAACGCCGCGCCGCGGGCCGCGGCACCCCGAACGAGGTGCCGCGGATCTCGCCGCGTTTCGGCCTCTCCGGACGCTCGGACCTCCTCTTCCTCCGGCCGGACGGCCCGCCGGTGGTGGGGGAGATGAAGAGCGGGCCGGCGCGGGGCCGCGACGGGCCTCCGGCCGCGCCCGGCGCCGAGGCGGCCGGGTTGCGGCGGGGGCATGCGACGCAGGCCCGGCTCTACGCCCTGCTGTGGACCGACGCCTGGCGACGCGCCCGCCCCGAGCCTTCCGGTGGCGCCGCCGGGTTCGTTTCCGCCGAGCTGTTCTACACCGGGTCGGGCGAGGCTTTCCGGCTCCGACCGGAGGCGCGCGAGCTGAGCCGGGCCCTCGCCACCCGCAACGCCATGCTCGATGTCCTGCGTCGGGCCGTGGACGGCGAGCCGCTGCCGCCCGTGCCGCGCCTTGCCGCCTGCGACCGCTGCTGGCGGCGCGCGGCGTGTCCCTGTCCGCCCGATGGCGGTTCGGCGCTGGGGGTCGGCGGTCCCGGCGGCGCGTCCGCGTCTCCCCTGCGCGCCTACCTCGCGCACTTCACCCGTCTGCTCCTGCGGGCGGTCTGGCACGCGCAGGGCGAGCGCCGCCGGTCCCTCGAACCGCTCGCCCTGCCCGCCCGGCGGGCCCAGCTGGCGGTCGAGACCGATCTCACGCTGGCCTTCGACGCCGTCGACCCGCGCACGGCGACGCTGGCGGGCGATCTGCATGGCGCGCTGCATGCCGAGGACGGCGCGCGGGTGTGCGCGCACCGCGGCGACCCGGGAGCGCTGGAAGCCTTCGAAGCCGACCTGGTCCGCGCCGGTCGCGACGGCTGCGAGCTGCGCCTGGACGGTCCGCCCCCGCCGTGGGTGCCGGCGGGGCCGGGGTGGGTGGTGGAACCGGCGAGCGGTTTCGAGAGCGAGCGGGAGGGGTTCGAGGGGCTGCTGCGCCTGCGGCACCGCGGCGACGACCCGTTGGTCGCGGAACTGCTCGGCGTCCCCTCCCCCGGCCAGCCTCCGGGCCCTCGGATCGAGCTGCCGGCGCCGCCGTTCCCGCGCGGGTGGCATCCGAGCCAGGCCGCTGCCCTCGAACGAGCCCTCCACGGGGGCCCGGTCGAGCTGGTGCAGGGCCCGCCCGGCACCGGCAAGACCGCCTTCGTCGGCGCGCTGGTCGCCGCCCTGGTCGCCGCCGGTCGTCGCGTCCTGGTGGGCGCTCTGACCCACAATGCCGCCGACCTGGCGGCGCGGCGCGTCGTCGAGGCCGGGGCGACCGACGTGTTGCGGATCGGGGCCCGCGGGAACGCGACGGCGCTGCGCGAGGCGCTGGTCGCCGCGGGGGCGGATCCGGACCGCGCGTTCCTCGAGACGATCGCCCGCCGGGCTCGCGACGCCGCCGCGGTCCGGGCCCGCCTGCTCGAGGCGCGCGTGGTCGTGGCCAACTGCCACCGCCTGGGTCGATTGCCGTGGCGGCACGAGTTCCGCGCGGGGGGCGACCCACCGTTCGACGTCGCGGTGCTCGACGAAGCGACGCAGATCCCCGAGCCGCTGGCGCTGGCGGCGCTGGCGCTGGCCCGCCGCGCGGTGCTGGTCGGCGACCCTCGCCAGCTCTCGTGCGTCGAACCCTCCGCCTCGGAATGGCCGCCCGAAGCGCCGCCCGACCCGAGGCTTGCTGCCGCTGGCCTCGGACCGCTCGACCGCAGCCTCTTCGAGCGCCTTTGCGCCGTGCGTTCCGCCGCCCTGCTGCGCGAACAGCACCGGATGCACGAGCGGATCATGGCGCTGCCCAACCGTGCCTTCTACGGCGGAACGCTCGAGGCCGCCCCGGAGGTGCGTGCCCGCCTGCTCGAGATCGCCCTGCCCCCCGATGCGAACCGACCGGCATGGCTGGAGGCCGCCGCCCGACCCGACGAGCCTCTGGTGCTGGTGGACGTGACGGGCGGCGCGGATGGCCGGCGCAACGAGCGGGAGGCAGAACGGGTGGCCGAGACCGCGGCGACGCTGCGCCGGGCCGGCCTCGCCGCGGAACAGATCGGGGTCGTCACCCCCTACCGGGCCCAGGTCGCCCTGATCCGCCGACGGCTGGCGTCCGACCCCGCTCTGGCGTCCATCCTGGTCGATACCGTCGAGCGGTTCCAGGGGGACGAGCGGGACGCGATTCTCGTGTCGCTGGTCGGCGCGCGCCCGACCGGCCACCTGGCGCACCCGAACCGGCTCAACGTCACGCTGACCCGCGCCCGCCGCAAGCTGGTCGTCTTCGGCGACGTCGCCGGCCTGTCCGCCGATCCGGTGTTGGCGGAGCTGGCGCGCCAGCCGGAAACCACCGTCGTTCGCGCGCCGTGACGCCCGAACGCGGCCCGGCCGGCCTCCCGCACCCTTCTACGCGACCGCAACGACCGAACCGCCGAAGGCCAGGACCATGGCCAGCGCCTTGAATACCGTCATCCGCTCGCGCAGCAACAGCCATCCCAGCAGGACGGTCCACAGAGTTCCGGACTGGTTGAGCACCGCGGCGGTGCTGGCGAAGGTGTACTTCATCCCGAGGATCCAGAGGATCATCGCCACGTAGGCGCCGAGCACACTGGCCGGCAGCGTGACGAGCCAGGGGCGTCCCGGCCGGAAACAGCGGGCGATCGACGACCGCAGCGCCGGACGTACCAGACCCTGGACGGCCAGGAACACGATCCCGCCCAGCAGGCGCACGAAGGCGGCCCACCACGGGTCCGAACGATCGAGCACCGGCTTGGCGTACACGATGGCGACCGCCATGAGGAAATTCGCCAGCGCGCCGAGCAGCACGCCGGAGAGGGATCGGCGGGGCTTCGGGCGCGGTCTGGCCGCCGGTGGTTCCCAGGTGGACATCACGATCGCGCCGACCATCATCGCCGTGGCCAGGAGCAGCAGCGGACCGATCGGCTCGCGTAGATAGGCGAACGACGCGAACACGGTGAACGGCGCGTAGAGCGCGCTGACGATCGCGTTGCCGCCCGCTCCCAGGCGATTGAGGCTGGCGAGGAACAGGGAGTCGGCGATGCCGATCCCGACGGCGCCGCTGGCCAGCAGCACCAGCCATTCCCGCCCCGTCGGGTCGGGCGGCGCGAAGGATACGCCGACGATCGGCAGGGTCGCCGCGAACAGCAGCAGGGCCACGGTGTTTTTGAACAGGTTGAGCGCCACGGGCGGCACGTGCTCGCCGCTCTTGCGAAACAGGATCGTCGCCACCGACCACAGGACCGCACAGGCCAGGGAGAAGAATTCGCCGGACGGCGGCAGGATCAAGTCAGCGTCCGCAGAACCCCGCCCCGGCGGTCGGATGGGCGAGCGCTTCGGTCGGGTCGAGTCTGGCCGGCGGGCGCGGGGACCGGCCGGCGCGGCACAGGGCCGGCGCGCCGTCCGGGTCGAACACCAGCAGATCGTCCGGGCTCCGGGAAACCGCCAGAACCCGGCAACCGGGCGGCAGCACCAGCCGCGCCGAGACGAGGCCGCGCGCGTCGTGCACCACGGCGCGCGCCCCGCCATCCTCGTCCCGCTCCTCATGCACCAGCCGCTCGTTGCCGAACCGGATCGTCTCGCCCGCCGCCGGAATCCAGCCGTCCGCGAAGACGAACGGCCGACCGCCCGGCGCGTCGGGCACCCGCACCGGTTCCCCGGCCGCCGTCAACCCCAGCGCGAAACGCCCCAACGGACCGAGATAGACGACGGGCTCCGGCCGGTTCGCCGCCTCGATCCGCCACCGGTCGCCGGCCGGATCGAACGCCAGACGCCAACCCAGGGCGTCCTCCGGGGCCGGTGCGCCCGTGGCCGTCCGCACCACGGCGGCCCCCGCGGAGGATCCTCCCCCGGGGTAGGCGGCCGCCAGCAGCACCCCCTGCGGGTACCCGTGCAACCGCACCGTGGGACGGACCTCCGGAGCCGGGCGCGGCAGTTCGAGCACCGGGGCGCCGTCGCTTCCCGGCGCGCCCGCGGCGTTCACCGGAAGGATCCGCCCCTGCGCGGCCGTCACCGCCCGCAACCGCAGCGACAGCCCCGCTGGTCCCGACGGACCGTACGCGACGAGGAACCGGTCGCCGTAGGAAGCGACCGCTCCCGTCGGGTCGCCGACCGACAACCGCCGCGGGTCGGGCCAGCCCGGCAACGAGACGGCCCTCAGGTCGGGCGGATCCCCGGCCACCAGAAGCAGCACGAACCCGTCGTTCGCGCCGTACAGCAGCGCCGCCACGCCGCCGGCGAGCGCGGCGTCCAGGAAGGTCCGGCCCTCCGCGGCCTCCATGCTCCAGACGAGCTCGCACGGACGCTCCGCGCCCGCGTCGCGGCCGGCCGCGCCCTTCGACCTTTCCGCCGCCGTTGGCGGCGGCGCGGAGGTCGCTTCCGGGGCCTCGACGACCTGCGGCGGCGAGGGAACGTCGCCGGCCGGGGGCGGAGTCTTGCGCCCGCAACTCGCCGCCATCACAAGGACGACCGCAATGCGGGCGCGGGGCAACACGGCACTGGACCTCGGGTCGGAGGATTGTCATACTTGCGCGGCGGAGGTCAAGCCGATGAGGACCGGAAGAGGAAGCTTGCCGTTCCGTTCCGCGATGCTCGCCGCCCTGGCTGGGCTGGGGGCGGCCCTGCCGGCCGCCCAGGGCGCCTGCGCCGCCGAGGGGGACGACCAGGACCGCACCTCCGGCTGCACGCTGGAGTCCTGCATGTCGTCCTGCCTCGCCGACGGGCTGCCGGGAGGGCGGTGCAACGCCGAAGGGCTGTGCCTGTGCGACCCGGCGCCACCCGACGCCGACGCAGACGCCGACGCCGACGTCGAGCCCGACGGCGAAGAAACGCTCGACGAGACACCGGACCGAACCGACGTGCGCGACGTGCACGAGGACGGTGAAGTCGACGGGGAGGCAACCGACGTCGACGCCGGCGACACGAGAGATACCCCGGAGGATGGACCGTTCGAGGACACCGCCGGGCCGGAGGACTCGGGACCGCGCTGCTCCACCGTGGCCACCGCCTGGACCTTCAACGCGGGGGCCACGGGGTGGACGCACGAGGCGGTGCTGGCGCCGCCTTCGGGCAGTTTCGACCCGTGGGAACTCGGCACCCCGACGACCGGTCCCGGGGGGTGCCACGGCACCGCCGCGACGAACCGGTGCTGGGGCACGGGGCTCGCCGCCGCCTACCCGGCCTGCCAGCGCGGCGCGCTCCGCTCGCCGACCCACGATCTGTCCCCCTGCGCCGTGGGCGCCTACACGGTCGAGCTGGTCTTCTGGCACTGGTACGACTTCGCCGCCGCGGCGGGGTCGTTCGACGGCGGCGTCGTCGAGCTGTCCGGCGACGACGGCGCCACGTGGACCGCGGTCGCACCGGTCGGCGGCTGGGACGGCGCGATCGAAATGGACGCCGGATGCGACGGCACGCTGTACACCGACGGGCACGACGGATTCCTCCGCAGCTCCGGGCGCTGGGTTCAGGAAACGATCTCGATTCCGGCCGAACTGCGCACGGCGCGGTTTGCCTTCCGCTTCGTCTTCGGGAGCGACTCCGCCGGCCAGGCGGCCGGTTGGTTCATCGACGACGTGGCGATCGTGGTGCGCTGATCCCATGGACGACAAGAAGGTCATTCGCGTCGTCGCCGCCGTCATCGAACGGGACGGCCGCTACCTCATCACCCAGCGCCGGGCAACCGGCGTCCTGCCGCTTCTCTGGGAGTTCTGCGGCGGCAAGGTGGAGCCGGGCGAGTCCGATCCCGCGGCGTTGCGCCGCGAGATCCTGGAACGCCTCGGCGTCGCCGTGAAGGTCGGCAATCTGCTGTCGTTCGTCCGCCATCCGTACGAGCGCTATGAGGTCGAGCTGTACCTCTACGAGTGCACGCTGCTGGAAGACAACCTGCAGAAGCTCGGCGTGGCCGACTGGCGCTGGGTGCGGTCCGACGAGTTCCGCCAGTACACCTTCACCCCCGCCGACGAAGCCTCGATGGCCAAGCTCCTCGGCCTCGAGCCGGAGACCGCGAGCTGAGGTGCCGGCCGAGCGGCCGGCCGCGTCGACCCTTTCCGGCGCCGCCGAGGAGTCGCCGGGGGAGCGTCTCGCCGAGCCCGGGGGGCCGGAGCGTGCCTCGTTCGATTCGGCCGATCTGCGCGTGCTTCTGTGCCGGCTGTCGACGTACGAGCAGGTGATGCCGTCGGTCACGCACCGGGCCCTCCTGTGGGCGGCGCGCCAGGTTCCGGGCGTCCACGCCGACGTCGCCTACCGCCCGCGCGACGACGGTCGACCGCGCCGCGGCGGCGGCCCGCCCTCCGGCTGGGTTGCCGCCGGCTGCGGCGAGCCGGCGCGCCGTTTCGATCTCCTCGGCATCAGCCTCACCGTCCCGCAGGAGGCACTCAACCTCCCCCGCCTCCTGCACGCCTCCGGCATCCCCCTCGGAGGTAGGGCCCGCGCCGCCGATCCCCGTGCCCCCCTCGTCGTCCTCGGCGGACACTCCGCCGCCGTCGCCCCGTTCTTGCACGGCGCCGTCGGTCCCGGCGATGATGCCGATCAAGGCCTGGTCGATGCGGTGGTCGTCGGCGACGGCCTCGGCGTCCTCCCCGATTTGCTCCGGGCCCTGCGCGATCCCGCCGTGCGCGCCCTACCCCGACCCGACCTGCTGCGGACCCTCGCCCGACGCGTGGCGGGCCTGTACGTTCCCTCGCTCGTCGAGCATGTCCACCGCGATGGCCGCCTCGTCGAGGTCCGCCCGCGGGCGGAGGATGTGCCGTTCCCCGTGCGCCGGCGGTCCGACCCGCCGGAACTCTGGCGCGGCTACGACGGTGCGTTCATCCCCTGGTCCGACGAACCGGGCGAAGAGACCCTGCCGGTCGCCTTCGCCTGCCCCCGCCGCTGCCGCTTCTGCCGCGACGGCTGGTGTTCCGGCCCGTACCGCGAGACCCCTCCGGACCTCGTCCTCGATCTGGCCGCCCGGCTCAAGGCATCCCTCGCCGCCGTCGATCTCAACCTCCTCTCCTCGGACCTCGGCTGCCGGCGCGACCTGCTCCCGCTCTTCGCCCGCCTGCTCGAGATCTATCCCCGTCTCTCCGCCAAGAGCCTCTCCGGCATCTCCCTCGTCCGCTCGCCGATGCTCCCCGCCCTGCTCCCGCGCCTCGGCAAGCGCGAGCTGACCGTCGGGGTGGAAGGGGCGAGCGCCCGCCTCCGCGCGTACCTCGGCAAGGAATTCGACCCGTGGACCCTCCCGGAGCGCCTCGGCGCCATGGCGCGCGACGGATTGCGCCAGCTCAAGCTGTTCTTCATCGTCACCGGTCTCGAGCGCGAGGACGACCGGGACGAGATGGGGCGGCTGCTCGCCGCTCTCCGCGGCGCCGCCCCGCGACTGCGGCTCTTGGCGAGCCTGATGCCGCTGTTCCCCGCCCCCGGCACGCCGCTCGGCTTCGCCCCCCTCCGGCCGCTCGACGAGCCCTGCCGCGCCCTGGCCGACGTGGCGCGCGCCGCAGGGGCCGAACCGCGCCTGTCGGCCGCTCCCGCCGAGGTCCGCGCCCTGGCGCTGCTCACCCGCGCCGGCCGCGCCGCCACGCCGATCCTCGTCCGCGCCTCCTTGGAACACGGCGTCGCCTTCGACGCCGACGTCCGGGATGGCGACGCGGCGCTCCTGGAACGAATGCTCGCCGAGAACGGCATCGACCCGCGCCGCCTGGCGGACGAGCTGCCGGCGAGCGCCGTGCTGCCGTGGGACGACATCGACTTCGGCGTGCCGCGCCGGACGCTGCGCCGCGAGTACGCGCGGGCCCGCGCGGCCGCAGAGGACGTGACGCCGGTACCGGCCGCCCGGACGGCGACGGAGGAGGAGCCGCCCGCGGCCGAACGGTCTCCGCACCGTGCTCCCTCCACCTTGCCGCTCGCCCTGCCCGAGGTGGTTTTCTCGGGGGGGACCGCCGGGCCGCACGTCGAGCGGCGAACCGGGCACTACCGCCGGGGCGGCTTCTGCGTCTCCCCCGGACCCCCCGCACCTCGTCTTGAGCAGAGCCCTCGACCACGCACCACTCGTTCCCCACCGCCGCAAGGAGGCGAGGAACGGTCTCCCCTGCCCGATCCGTTCGCCCGGCGACGCCGCGTCGTCCTGGCGTTCGACGTCCGGGCCGGCGCCGCAGGACGCCCGGCGGCGACCCTGGCCCGCGGCGCGCTGCGGGAGTGGTTTCTCGCCGAGGACGAGGCCGCGCGCGCCTTCGCCGGGCTCGGCGAGGTTGCCGGTGTCCCCGGCACGGCCGGACTGCGGCTGGCGGTGGTCGAGTTCGCCGAGTCGTTCGCGCCGCGCCTTCCCGCGCCTCGCCGCGCCTCCTCCGGCGCGCGCCCCGCCGAACCCCGGATGCTGGTGGAACGGTTTCCGGAGCGGCCGTGGTTCCTGGCGCGCGGCCCGGACGAGGGACGGTTCGCGGCCCTGCGCGAGCGGGTTGCGGCGCTGCGGCCGGCGCCGCGGCACCGGGTCGAACGGACCGCGACCGGCCGCCGCCTGCTCGTGGACAAGGGCTACTGGAATCGCTGCGGCCTCGCCGCGGCCCACGTCGTCGGCGATGAGCTGCTGCTGGTCCTGGCCGCGGCTGCCGCGCCGCTGGTCGAGGCGCTGGGCGCGGCGTTCGGGCCGCCGCGCATCGTCGCCGTCTTCGACGCGACCGGCGGCTCCCGTTGTCCCTCCTGCCGCTCCCCTGCCTTCGTCCCGCTCGTCGTTCCAGACGATGCGCCGCCGGCGCCGCTCTGCCCGGCCTGCGGCCTCACGGGACCCGGACCCGCAACGCCACGATGAGTTGCCGGTGCTCCGGGCCCTCGACCGCCGGCACCCCGGCCTCCGCCGCCTCGTCCGCCTTGAGGTCCGGAAAGGAGAAGGTCGCGACGAGGTCGAAGGGCGACCAGGGCGTGACGCCGAGCGTCAGGTCCAGCGGCACCACCAGGTCGTCGCGACCCCGCAGCCCGACACCGGCCTCCGCCGCGATCCAGAGCCAGTCCAGCGGCTGGAAGTGGGGGCGGACCGACACCTGCGTGAGCACCTCGACCGGCGGCGCGTTCTCCCGGCTCTCGTCGGCGATCGTGAACGGTAGCACCAGCGCGCCCCAGAGGCCGAACCAGCGCGCGATCCGCCACACGCCGCACAGCGCCGGCTCGACCCGCACCGCCTGCTCGCCCCATGCTTCGAGCGGAATGCGCACGGCGAGCGATCCGGCGGCAGCCAGGTTGCCGGTGCCCCCGGAAAAGAAGGCGTAGGTCCCGCCGACGGCCATCGCGTACGCCACGTCGGGCTCCGCCGCCCCCGGGGCCCGCACCGCCCGCAGGTCCAGCCGCAGCTCGACCTGCAACCGATCGAGAATCCCCAGCGCCGTGCCCAACACGACGTCCGTCGGCTCGGTCTCGAAGCCGGCATCGAGGCCGAGCGCTCCATCGACGATCAGTTCGGCTTCCCAGGGCGGGAGCGACAGCGGGCGGCTCAGCCGGGACTGCGGATACGCCGGCGGCGGTCCCGGATCGGGAAGCTCGAACTCCCCTGTCCCGGGGTCGGCCGTCGCACGCACGGAGTCCCGAGCCGCCGCCGGCGTCGGCAATGCCAACCACGACACTGACAGCAGTGCCGAAAGCAGCGGCAGACGAAGAACCCGCGTCGGCCGGACCCGCCGGCGGCGTGACGTTGCCCGGAAATGCGTCAGAAGGTGCCCCACGCGCCGAGGCCGATGCCGCCCGCGGTGGGAATCGGCGCCACCGTGATGTCGGCGTCCGAACCGCCGAACAACGGGGCACTCTCGAGGAAGAGCCAGACCGTGCCGCCAGTGGCGGCCGCGGTCAACCCCAACATCACCCACGTCCCGATCTCCAGCCCGTCGGCGGTGCCGTTCGCCTCCGCGTGCCGATCCTTGAGCACCTCGATCCGCGCCTCGAACGGCTCCCAGCAGGCCCGGTTGTCGGCCGGATTGGCGCCGCAGTTGTTGATGCCGGACGTCGTCAGGTTCCGCATCTGGTCCAGGTAGCTCTCGGCGTCGGCATTGTAGTCGGCGGCGGCGGCTCCAAGGCCGATCGTCGCGGCGGCAAACGCCGCGGTCGTCCCCACACCGACCCAGAACCACAAGGGGTCGAGCCCCTCGGAAACCGCCGCGAGCCGAACATCCAGCGTCGTCTGCTGATCGGGGAAGACCCGCACCGTCTCGACGTACGGCTCGTAGCCGTCCGCCGCGACCTCCACCTCGTAGAACCCGTCCGCGCGTTCCTCGTCGATCGGCGCCCGCCCCGCTGCCTCGCCGTTCACCGTCACGGTCGCCCCCTCGACGTCGCAGCGGACGACCAGCCGCCCCGGCCCGGTCGCCGCAGGAGGAGGCGGTAGCGGCTCGACCGGACCTTCCCCCGGACCCTCGCCCGGTCCCGCCGGCGGGGCCATTCCCTCTCCGGCACCTTCGCCCGGTCCCGCCTCCGGTCCCGGTCCCTCTCCGGCGCCTTCGCCCGGTCCCGCCTCCGGTCCCGGTCCTGCCCCCGGACCCGGACCGGGAGCTTCGCCCGGAGCGGCCAACGTGAGGCGCACGCGCACTTCCCGACCCCGGTCGGCCACGACCCGTTCCTCGGCGCTGACCCCGGAACGGAGGGAGGCACGAACGACGACGGTGCCGGGAAGGACGTACACGGGATCCAGGATCGGGGAACGTCCGACCCGCTGGCCGTCCACCTCGACGGTGGCGCCATCGACGTTCACATCGATCACCAGCCGGGCGACCTTGTCCTCCAGGCGCCGCATCTTGTCGGCAATATCGGCCGCCGTGTCCTCATCGATGTCCGCTCCCATCGCGCGGAGCGCACGCTGGAAGTAGGTCATCGCGTTCACCGGGTCCATCAGGTAATAGTAGCACTGCGCCATGTTGAGGAGTGCCGCGGCCTTGTTGGTCAGCTCGTAGACCTCGCGGAACCCCGCCAAGGCCTGTTCGTAGTTGCCCGCATCGTAGTTCGTCAGGGCCTCCGTCCAGATCGCGCGCGCCCGCTCGACCGTCGCCTCGTCGACGGCCTGCGCGCCGGCCGTCCCGGCCGCCACCAGGGCCAGTGCCAGGACGACCGCCGAACCGGACCGCCACAGCCTGCTGTTGCACATCGCCACGCCTCCCTGTTCCGGCGGCGTCGCCGGACGAATCAGAGATCGAGATCGCGCACGACGCCGCGCCGTCCGTCCGGCCCCGTGCCCGCGTCTCGCGGGCCGGCGGCATCCCGCGTCGGCCGCGCCGCGTCCCGCGCCGGTACCGCATCGCGCAGCGGCGCCGCGTCCCGCGCCGGTACCGCATCGCGCAGCGGCGCCGCGTCCCGGGCCGGTACCGCATCGCGCAGCGGCGCCGCGTCCCGGGCCGGTACCGCATCGCGCAGCGGCGCCGCGTCCCGCGCCGGTGCAACGTCCGGCGTGGGCGCGGCTGTTTCCGTCCTTCCGGCATCCCCGACCGGGGACGGAACGTCGAGTGCCGCCTCTGGCGCGCCGGCATCGTCCGCCGTCGGGAAAGCATCCTCGGGCACGGCATCCGGTTCCGCCGGCGTCGCGGCCTCGGCCGCAGCCTCCTCAGCCGTCTCCGCCGCGCCGGCCTCGGCGGCCGCCGCGGCCGGCGCCACCGTCTCTTCCGCCCCTTCGGGCGCCGCATCCGCCGGCGCCGGCGTCCCGGCATCGGCGGCTATGGGTTCGGCCACATCCGCCGGCGCCGGCGTCCCGGCATCGGCGGCTACGGGTTCGGCCGCATCGGCCGGTCGGGCCGGCCCCCCGGCACCGCTCTCCGTCGCTTCCTCGCCGCGCAGGAACCAGATCAGCGCGACGGCGACCGCCACGACGGCGAGCGCCACGATCCCCAGCGCCAGAACCTTGCCGGCCTTCGATTCCCTCGCCGGCTCCCCGATGGGGAACGGCGCCTTCGACCCGTCCTTCCGCGGCATGGCCGGCCCGCCGGCATCGGGCATGACCGGCATCTGCAACGTTGCCGCGGTCGCGGTGTCCTGGTCGGCTCCGGGGCTGGGGATCACCACGGGGACCGTCGCCGCCGGCGCGGGTGCCGGGGCGGGGGCGGGGAACGGTGCCGCCGCGGACGCGGTCGCCGTTGCCGGCTCGGTCGCTTCTTCCGCCTGCGCCGAGGGAACCGGGGGCGCCGGAGCCGCCTCCTCCCTCGGGGCCAGAGCCGACGGCGCTCCCGGGGCCGCGGCCACCGTGGCCGGAGTCAGAACAGCCGCCGCCGGCGCCGGAGGAGCCACGGGCGCCGCCGGAGCTGGAGCCACGGGCGCCGGGGTCGGAGCCGCCGCCCCGGGGGCCGGAGCCGACGGCGCTCCCGGAACCGCGGCAACGCTTGCCGCCGGAGCAGCCGGTTTCGCTCCCGGCGGCACAAGGAGCGGAGCGCCGATCAACGTGGCCTTGGGACTCGGCCGCGGTTGCGCGGCCGCCGGAGCGGAGCCCGACGCCGCCGGCGGCTGGACCCCGACCGGCAACACCGCCGGGGCGGCCACGACCTTCGCAGGCGCCCCCGCCGTCTCCGCGAATCTCGGCGGCACCGGCGGAGTGAAAGGCGCCAGCGCTTCGCGGAATGCGGTCGCCGATGGATACCGGTCGGTCGGCAAGAGCGACATGGCGCGACGCACCACGATGTCGATCTTGCGGTTCACCGTCGGCACCAGCGCCGAGGGGTTCTCGGGAATCGCGATCACCGCCGGCGCCGGCGGGATGCCGTCGGGGTACGGCGCCTTGCCGGTCACCGCCAGATACAGGAGCGCGCCGACGGCGAAGATGTCCGACCGGTCGCTCACGATTCCCGAGCGTTTCTGCTCGGGCGCCCACCACCGCGTCGCCTCGGGGCCAGCCAGTCCGCCGGCGACCAGCGCGCGCTTGAGGGGCGCCTCGCCGAAGTCGAGCACCTTGACCAGGAGGGCGCCATCCGCCCCGGCGGTGAGGAACACGTCGTCGGCCGTCAGGTCGCCGTTGTACAGGCCGGCGGCATGCACCGCCTGCAGCGCGTCGAGGATGCTGCACACGATGTACGTTGCCAGGTCCACGGGAAGCGGGCCGCGCTCGCGCACGAGGCGGGCGAGGCAGACACCGGCGAGGAACTCGCGAACCACCAGCGGCGCGCCGCCGGGGTCGCGCCCCACCGCGTACACCGGCGCCAGGCCAGGATGACCCAGCTCGCCGACCCGCCGCGCCTCCGCGAGAAACCGCTCGGTCGCCGCCGCGTCCCGCGCGAAACGCGGGTGCAGCATCTTGATCGCCACCGGGCGGCCGCCGGCCTGCCGGTCGATACCGCCCAGCACCACCGCCACGGGTCCCTCGCCCACCAGCGACTTGACCTCGAAGCGGTCCAGCAGAACCTGCCCGAGGAGCCGCGGGCCCAGGTCGAGCGGTTGACCCGTGACCCCGCAGAAGTGGTTATCCGGGCCGTGGGTCTGTCCACAATGGGGGCATCGTTCCATCGGGTCCCTCAGCTTCCCTCCCGGTCGGCGCGCGGCCGACCGCACGCTACCAGACAGCCCGGATCAAGTAAAGGTGCGCGCCGACCGCGCCCGGCGCAAGGGCGGCGGGGAGGTGGGCGGCCAGCACCGCCACCGCAGGATCCAGCGTCCCGGCCGCCGCCACCGGCTCGAACAGCCGCAGCGCGGCGTGCGAGGCGGCGGCGACCGCCAGCAGGACGACCGCGTTCCAGCCCGCCGCCCGCCGGCCCAGCACCAGCCCTGCGGCCAGCAGTCCGAACAGCAGGCATTGCAGCGGCGACGCCCAGCGCCGCGCCAGCAGGTAGCGGTCCCGCGGCGCCATCGAGGCGAGAACCGCGGGGTCGAACGGGGCCGCGGGACCGGCCGCCAGCCCCGCCGGCAACAGCGCGCCGATCCGCTCCCGCACGGCCGAAACCTCGAGCGGCTGGACCAGCTCGGCGAACGTCGCACGCACCACAAGGCCGGCCGTCTCGCGCCGCAGCGACCCGTCCCGCAGCCGAAGCACCGGCCCGCCCGCGTCCCGCCCCAGGCGCAACTCGCGCGCCACCAGCTCCAGCGCACCCCGCCCGTCGCGCCGCACCAGCAGCACGTTCTCCAGCCGGTCGCCCTCCCGCCGCTCGACATGGAGGTCCGTCCCCGGTCCGGCCGGGGCGAACGAGCCGGGAACGACGCGGCCGGCGAGCAGCGAGGCGGCGAGCGTCGGGACGTCGTCTCGCAACGCGCCCAGCGCGAGCGGCTCGGCGAGGAGCGAGAAACCGGCGGCAACGACGGCGGCGACCAGCGTCAGCCCGAGCAGCGGCTGGGCAATGCGGCGCGGAGCCACCCCGTTCCCCACCAGCGCGTCGAACGCCCCCTCGGCGCGCAGGGTGCGCCCCGCCAGCAGCAGGCCGCCGGCGAGGGCGATCGGCAGGATGAAGGCGGCGATCGGAACCAGCGGGAGCAGCAGCACGCGCAGCGCCGCAGGCCACGGCGTCGCGTCGGTCAGCACCTCGGGAGCCGTCCGCACCACCTGGAGCGCCCCGGCGACCAGCGTCAGGCCCAACCCGACGGCCAGCACGGCCGAGCCGAAACGGCGGAACAGATATCGGTCGAGGATCCGCACCGCCGTCCGCGTCGCCGCCGCGCGATGCGCGCCCGGCGCCCCGCAGATGCGCCGCTCCCGCAGCCGCCTAGTCCTGGATGTGGACCGCCGAGGCGGCGAATGTGGCGGTCATCGAATACGCGGGCTCGCCGCCGACGGTCGTGTCCGGCGGCCGCGGCCAGCTCGACGGGTTCCACCCGGGCGGGCCGCCCTCGCAATCGTCGGCCGGGTTGCCCGCCACACCGGTCGATCCGGAAAGCAGGCCACACATCGTCATCCCAAGGGCCTCGATGATCGTCGCCTGGGCATCGGCCGCGGTGACGGCCCCCGAGAGCGTCCCGGATTCCGTCCACTCTTCGGTCACGTCGTCGTACGAACCGATGTAGAGGTAATCCGAGCTGAACGTGCCGCCGATGTTCAGGTTGCGCAGCGGCAGCACCAGCAACGGCGGCTGCGGGTAGGCCGTCCCCTCGGACCACATCGGCACGTCAAGCCGCGGGATCGGGTCGCCGGACAAGGCGAAGTTGAGCCCGGTCTCGGTCATCTGCATCTCGCCCGGTGCGTACGGGGCGGGCAGGAAGGAATAGGTGCAGGTCCGGCCGGCGACCTTCTGGCCCGAGCCGGTCCGCAGGGTCATGGTCCCGGTTCCTCTACCGGTGAAGCGGATCAGCCAGATGAAGTCCTCGTTGTTCATCGAGTTGGCAATCAGCTGCTGAAGCACGGCGTTGGTCATCGCCTCCGGCGTCTGGATCGTGAGCGTTCGCAACCGCATCTCGGGAACGTCGGGGTTCGGCGCCGGCGGGCACTGTTCACCCGAGGACTCGCCGGTGTCGGCGGCGTCGTCCCGGCCACCGTCGTCGGGAGTGACGTCATCGTCGACGTCGGCGCAGGAGATCCCGGGAGCCACCGCCAGGGCTGCCAACAACACGGCCAGGATCCAGATTCCTTTGTTGTTCATCGCGTCTCCTTCTCCTCGAACCGCCGTCCTGCGGTCGCGGCAGAATCGGCGGCGAAAACGAACGCAGTATGCTACAGATGGTCATCGCCGTCCAGGTTGCCGCGCGCCTCGTTTCCGCGGAAGACGGCGTCTCGGCCGTCGGCGGTCAGCGCCCGCAGAACCCGCCGTCGTTCGGCGATGCGGGCCGGGGTGACGCGCGCCAGCGCGTCGGCGCCGATCCCCTCGACCGCG
>Ga0068707_1000526_pt1 | contig 25270 bp, 19 predicted proteins | sample YNPNPMetaG_FD_66600 | JGI IMG/M metagenome (GOLD analysis project Ga0068707, IMG submission 66600) | Anoxygenic and chlorotrophic microbial mat microbial communities from Yellowstone National Park, USA - YNP NP MetaG | ecosystem: Environmental > Aquatic > Thermal springs > Hot (42-90C) >... | reverse complement strand
TTCGAGAGCCTGGGGGTGCTTGCCTTCCTCCACTCCTGGCAGGGGCGAGACAGAGCCGCGCGGCGTGGACCGCTCTTCGCCATGTGGGCGGCTTTCGGGCTGGCCTTCCTCACGAAGGGTCCGCCGGCGCTCCTGCCGCTTGTGGCCATTGCCGCGTGGGTGGCGCTCACCTCGGGGTGGCGTGCCGTTGCTCGTCTCTTCTGCCCCGGTGGGGTGGCGGTCTTCGCCCTGGTCGGTCTTGGCTGGTACCTCTTGGTGGCGCTTGCGAACCCTGGGCTCATGAGCTACTTCCTGCGCAACGAAGTGGTGGCGCGACTCGCCTCCGGAGCCCACCACCGCAACCCCCAGTGGTACGGCGCCGTGATCGTCTACGGCCCGACGTTGCTGATCGGCACCCTCCCCTGGACCTGGGTGCTCCTCCGCCGGCTGCCGACGCTGCGCCGCACCCTCGGGTCGCGGCAGTGGTGGAAAGCCACCAGCGTGGACAACCCACCCAAGGTCTTCCTCGCCCTTTGGGTGCTGCTGCCGCTTACCGTGTTTGCCGTCAGTTCCTCCCGCCTCCCCCTCTACGTGCTGCCGCTGTTCGTGCCGCTGTCGCTCACGGTGGGGATGCTCGTTGGCGAGCGGCCACTCGGGCGCCGCTGGGCGCTGCTCGCTGCCCTCGCGGCCGTGCTGCTCCTGGGCCTGCGCCTGGCCGCGAGCCGCTACGAGACCGACAGGGATGCCCGGGCGCTCGCCCGCGCGCTCCTCGCCGCTGGCGCCAACCACCCTCGCGAGGTGCTGTTCGTCAATGCCCAGCCGATCTGGGGCCTGGCCCTCTACTTCCCAGGCAGCGAGATCGAGGAAGTTGCCGTCGGTCCCGGTGGCCGTCACGACCCGACCAGCGAACCCCTGGTCACCGAGCTTCGGGAACACCACGGCGCCTTCCACCTCCTCTTCGAGCCGCGCTGGCGCAGCGCCGTCGAGGCAGAGATCTCGCGACACCACCGCACCGTCCGCGAGCTCGGCCGCGTGCAGCGGTGGGAGCTCCTCGTGGTGGAGTGACCGGCGCCCCTCCCGGAGGGGGCGGAGCGTTGCAGTGCATCCGTGCCGCGGGTAACATTCGCCATGGCCGACCACCCCGTTCCGCTCGCCTTGACCTTTGACGATGTCCTGCTGGTGCCGGCGCGCTCCTCGGTGCACCCGGCCCAGGTGGACGTTTCCAGCAACCTGGTACCGGGGATCCGCCTCCACATTCCCATCGTTTCCGCCGCCATGGACACCGTGACCGAGGCACGCATGGCCATTGCCATTGCCCAGCACGGCGGCATCGGCGTGATCCACCGCAACATGCCCATCGACCGCCAGGCGGAAGAGGTGGACATGGTGAAGCGGTCCGAGTCGGGGATGATCGTGGATCCCGTCACCATCCACCCCGACCAGCTGGTGCGCACGGCCCTGGAGCAGATGGCACGCTACCGCATCTCCGGGCTGCCCGTGGTGGACGAGCACGGCCAGCTCAAGGGCATCCTCACCAACCGCGACCTCCGCTTCTGCACCGAACACGACCGGCCCATCGCCGACTTCATGACCAAGGACAACCTCGTCACGGCGCCGGTGGGGACCACCCTCGAGGAGGCCAAAGCGCTCCTGCACCGGCACCGCATCGAGAAGCTCCTCGTGGTGGACGACGAGGGCAACCTCAAAGGGCTCATCACCGTCAAGGACATCAAGAAGGCCCAGGAGTTCCCCCACGCCAGCAAGGACTCCCTGGGGCGGCTGCGGGTGGCCGCAGCGATCGGTGCCGGTCCCGACCTGGTCCACCGCTGCCGGGCGCTGGTGGCCGCCAAGGTGGACGTGCTCTGCCTCGACTCCTCCCACGGCCACTCGGAGGCGGTGCTGCGCGCCGCAGCGCGGGTCAAGGAGCTCTTCCCCGACACGCCACTCATTGCCGGCAACGTGGCCACCTTCGAGGGGGCCCGCGACCTCATCGCCCTCCACGTGGACGCGGTGAAGGTGGGCATCGGGCCAGGCTCGATCTGCACCACCCGGGTGGTGACCGGGGCCGGGGTGCCGCAGATCACGGCCATCCAGGAGTGCGCCCGGGCCTGCCGGGAAGCCGGCGTGCCGTTGATCGCCGACGGGGGTATCAAGTACTCGGGCGACATCACCAAGGCCATCGCTGCCGGCGCCGACACGGTCATGATTGGCTCCCTCTTTGCCGGTGTGGACGAGTCCCCCGGCGAACAGATCCTCTACCAGGGCCGGACCTTCAAGGCCTACCGCGGCATGGGCTCGCTGGGCGCCATGAAGGACGGCAGCGGCGCCCGGGAGCGCTACTTCCAGGGGGAGGAGGAGCTCGCCAAGCTGGTGCCGGAAGGGATCGAGGGGATGGTGCCCTACAAGGGCCCGCTGGCGGTACAGCTCACGCAACTGGTGGGGGGGCTGCGCGCCGGCATGGGGCTGGTGGGCTGCGCCACCGTGGCGGAGCTGCAGAGCAAGGCCCGTTTCGTGCGGACCACCGCGGCAGGGTTGCGGGAGTCGCACGCGCACGACGTGGTGATCACCAAGGAAGCCCCCAACTACCGCGTCGAACCGTAGCAGTTTGCCCGTCGTGGGAGCCGCTGCCGCGTGCCGGCTCCCTCGCCAAGCTGGGCGGGGCAGACGGCGCGGTGCTACACTTTTTCTCGTGAAACGGGCCCTCATCACTGGCATCACCGGTCAAGACGGTTCGTACCTGGCCGAACTCCTCCTCGCCAAGGGGTACGAGGTGCACGGACTGGTACGGCGCGCCTCCACCTTCAACCGGGAACGCATCGATCACCTGTGGGGGCGGGAGGACTACCGCAACCGCTACTTCCTCCACTACGGCGACCTCTCCGATGCCGACTCCCTGCACGAGGTGATCGAGGCGAGCAAGCCCGACGAGGTCTACAACCTGGCTGCCCAGTCCCACGTGGGCATCTCGTTCCGGCAACCCACCTACACGGGGGAAGTGGTGGCGCTGGGCACCATCCGCCTCCTCGAGGCGATCCGCCAGCGGCGCCGGCAGGCCCGGTTCTACCAGGCCTCCTCCTCCGAGCTGTTCGGCATGGCCGAGGAGTGCCCCCAGCACGAACGCACCCCCTTCCACCCCCGCTCTCCGTACGCGGTGGCCAAGATGTACGCCTTCTGGGCCACGGTGAACTACCGGGAAGCTTACGGCCTCTTTGCCGCCAACGGCATCCTCTTCAACCACGAGAGCCCGCGCCGGGGGGAGAACTTCGTCACCCGCAAGATCACCCGGGCCGTGGCGGGCTTTGCCCTGGGGATGCGCACGGAGCCGCTCGCCCTGGGCAACCTGGAAGCGCGACGGGACTGGGGGTTTGCCGGCGACTACGTGGAGGCCATGTGGCTCATGCTCCAGCACCACGTGCCCGACGACTTCGTGGTGGGAACGGGCGAGACCCACTCGGTGCGCGAGTTTTGCGAGGCAGCCTTTGCCGAAATTGGGATCACGCTGGAGTGGCGCGGGCGGGGCACCGACGAGCGGGGGGTGGATGCCAGCGACGGCCGCACCCTCGTGGTGGTGGACCCCCGCTACTTCCGCCCCGCCGAAGTGGAACGCCTCCAGGCCGACGCGCGCAAGGCCGCGGCAATCCTCGGCTGGACCCCCCGTCACACCTTTGCCGACCTGGTCCGCCTCATGGTGGCGGCTGACCGCGAGGCCCTGCGAGCCACCGCCCCGTGACGTTCCTGGGCGCTGCACCGCGCGTCACGGTGGTCATCCCGACCTGCAACCGCGCGGCGTTCTTGCCGAGTGCCGTGTCATCGGCGCTGCAGCAGACCGTGACCGACCTCGAGGTGGTGGTTGTCGACGACGGCTCCACCGACAGCACCCGCGCTGCGTGCAGCGACCTGGCCAGGGCGGACGCGCGGGTGCGGGTGCTCGTGCAGGAGCACCGTGGCCCGTCCGCGGCGCGCAACACTGGCATTGCCGCCGCACGGGGCGAATGGGTGGCGTTCCTGGACGACGACGACCTCTGGGTCCCCCACGCCCTCGCCACGCTTCTGGCGGCCACCTCGTCGGCAGCGGAGGCGGTGGCCTGTCTGTCCTGGCGTTTCTTCTCGGACAACCCGAACCTGCAGTGGGACACCATCCTGCGCGAGCCCGTTCGTTTCCACCTCGAGCCGTGGCCTCCAGGCAGCCCGCCGGACCCGGCCCACCTGGGTGAGTTGCTCCTGCGCCCCCTGGCGCCGATCCACGCTGGCCTCTTCAGAACCGCCACGCTCCAGGGCATGGGAGGGTTTGACGAGCGCCGCTGGGCCGCCGAGGACTACGAGCTCTGGTTGCGCCTCGCCCTGCGCGGTCCCATCCGCGTCGTCGGCCAGCGCCTCGCCCTGTACCGGTGGCATCCGCAGCAGGCGAGTGCCGCGCTGGGACGCCAAGCGCGGGAAACGCGCGAGGCCCTGGAGCGGTTTCTCGCCAGTCACCCCGAAGGGTGGGCCGCCGCAGGGCGGGCTCGCTTGCGCCAGCGCCTGGCGTTCCTGTGCCGGGAGGAGTGTTACGCCGCCCTCCTCGTCGGCGATGCTGCCACTGCCCGCCGCGCAGCTCTGGCCAGCGTGCGTCTCTGGCCGCTGGCCTGGAAGAGCTGGGGGTACCTGGCCCTCGCCCCGGCCCCCCGGCTCTACCGTGCCCTGCGCCGTGCGGCCCGCCCGGCGGGTGAGGCGTCCCGACGCTGATAGAATCGCTGCAGCCGGGCGACGCGAAACCGTTGGCTGCGGGAGGGTCGGCCTCGCCGACGAGAGGGCCCGCGGGGTGTGGCCCGAGCTGGAGGAGGGGAGGGCAGGCGTGGCGTCGTGCAACGGGCCGCTGGCACGGCCAACCCCGGTGCTCGTCATCGGCGCTGCTGGTCGCCGGGTGCCGCTGCGCCTGCACGAGATTTGGGAGTACCGGGAGCTGCTCTACTTCTTCGTCTGGCGTGACGTGAAGGTCCGCTACAAGCAGACGATCCTGGGAGCAGCGTGGGCCGTCCTCCAGCCAGCCATGAGCGCCGCGGTGTTCACGATCTTCTTCGGGAGGCTCGCCGGCGTACCCTCCGACGGCCTGCCATACCCCCTCTTCGCGTACGCCGGTCTGCTGCTCTGGACCTTCTTCTCGGTGGGGATCTCCCAGGCCAGTACCAGTCTCGTCGGCTCCGCCAACCTCATCACGAAGGTGTACTTCCCCCGCCTGGTTGTGCCCGCGGCCAGCGTCCTCTCGGGCCTCGTGGACCTCCTCGTGGCCACCCCCTTCCTGGTGCTCCTCATGATCGCCTACCGGGTTCGGCCCGGCCTCGGCATCCTCCTGGTTCCCGCTCTCCTGCTGCTGGCGCTGGCCACCACCGTTGGCGTGGCGCTGTGGCTGTCGGCCCTCACCGTGGAGTACCGGGACGTGCGCTACATCGTTCCCTTCCTCGTGCAGTTGTGGCTGTTCGTCACCCCGGTCATCTACCCGGCCTCCCAGGTGGGACCGCTCCTGGCCTCCTGGGGCCTGCCCCCCTGGCTGCTGGGCTTGAACCCCATGGCGGGGGTGGTGGAGGGGTTCCGGTGGGCGGTGCTGGGAACACCCACCGCACCGTGGCCTCTCGTGGCTTCCAGCGCGGTCTTTGCAGGGATCATCCTGGTGAGCGGCGCAAGCTATTTTCGCACGGTGGAGAGGTCCTTTGCCGATGTGGTCTGAGCTCTCGGCCCCGGCGCTATGGGGGGCGGCGCCGTGAGGGCACCGGTGATTCGCGCAGCGGGGCTCGGCAAGCAGTACCGCATTGGCGAGCGCCAGCCGTATAAGTCGCTGCGCGACTCCATCATGCGGGCCCTCTCCAGGGGGGTCCGCCACCGCTCCCGCAGCAGCCAGGAGCTGATCTGGGCGCTGCGCGACGTGTCGTTTGCTATCCACGAGGGCGAGGTGGTGGGGATCATCGGGCGCAACGGGGCCGGCAAGAGCACCCTCCTCAAGATCCTCTCCCGCATCACCGAACCCACCGAGGGGCGGGCTGAGTTGTGCGGCCGCGTGGGCTCGCTGCTCGACGTGGGCACTGGTTTCCACCCCGAACTCACGGGGCGCGAAAACATTTACTTGAACGGGGCGATCCTCGGCATGAAGCGGGCGGAAATTGAGCGGAGGTTCGACGAGATCGTGGCCTTCGCCGAGGTGGAACGGTTCCTGGACACCCCCTTGAAGCACTACTCCTCGGGCATGTACCTGCGACTCGCCTTTGCCGTGGCGGCCCACCTGGACCCGGAGATCCTCCTGGTGGACGAGGTCCTGGCCGTGGGCGACGTGGAGTTCCAGAAGAAGTGTCTCGGCAAGATGGGCGAAGTTGCCCGCGGCGGCCGCACGGTGCTGTTCGTGAGTCACAACCTGGCAGCCATCCGCTCCCTCTGCTCGCGCGGCATCGTCCTGGCGCAGGGGCGGCTGGTCTTCGACGGACCGGCCGGGGACGCGGTGGAGGCGTACCTCTCCCGCCTGGCCGAGACGGCCGAGGGGGAAGGCGGCACGCTACGCTTCGTCCGCCGCCCTCCCCCTTGCGCTCCCCCGGGGGCAGGCTTCACGGTGGAGTGCGTCGAGGTCCTGGCAGAGAGCGGCGCGGTGCGGACCACCCTCAGCACCGGCGACTACGCGTGCTTCCGCATCACGTTCCACTCCCCGGAGGGTGTGGAGAAGGGCGGGGTGGAGCTGGGCATCCACACCCTCGACGGGGTACGGCTGATCCAGTACTCGACGCGGCCGGTGAGCAACCTGGAGTTGAACTTTGCCCCGGGCCGCAACGTCGTTGAGTGCGAGTTCCCGCGCTTCCCCCTGGCGGCCGGGAGCTACGTGCTGTCGGTGGCCCTCACCCGGCCTGGGCTGGAGTGGCTGTTCGTGGACGATCACTACGCCACCCTGGAAGTCCTCGGTCGCGAGGTGGAAGCCGGTGGCGTGGCAGTGACCAGCCAGCGCTGCCTCCTCGTCGCCGAGCACCGTTGGCGGCTTCCTGCAAGCTGGCGGGAGGAGGAGCAGCAACGATGAGGGGCAGCAGGAGCCGTGCCCCCCATGTTCCCCTCTGGCAGGTGGTCCTCCTCGTGGTCCTGGCCTGGCGGGTGGTGGGTTTTGCCGCCCTCTGGAGCCAGGTGGTGCTCAACATGGACTTTGCGGCCTACTACATGGCTGGCAAGGCGCTGAACGCCGGCCTGGACCCGTACCGCAACCAGGTGGACGGGCCGGGGCGCGCCCTGCTGTGGGATGGGGTGGCTCGGTACCGGCACAGCAGGTTCCTCTACCCCCCCTTGGTGGGCCACATGTTCCGTCCGCTGGCCCTCCTCCCCTTCCCTACCGCCAAGGCAGTGTGGGCTGCCCTCCAGCTGGCTGCCCTGGGGGTCGCCCTGGGTCTGTTTGCTCGCACCGCCCAGCAGCCAGTTCTCCCCGCCCTCCTCCTTGCCCTCGCGAGCTACCCGCTCCTCCTCCACCTCGAACGGGGTCAGATCGATCTCCTCACCCTGGCCCTCCTGGGCGGGGCGCTGCGGCTCCTCCTCCCGCGGCCGAGCCGTTGGCGCCCGTGGGGCGCCGGGGCGTGCGTCGCCCTGGCCACGCTCCTCAAGCTCTCGTGCCTTCTCGTCGTCCCCTTCTTGGCGCTGCGACGGCGGTGGCACGCCGTGGCGGGATGGGCTGTCACGTGCCTGGCCCTGGTGGCTCTCGATGGGGTGCTGGACCGCCGCTTGACCGTCCAGTACTACACCGCGGAGCTGCCGCGAATCCTGCGCTTCGGCGAGGAAGGACCAGCCGACGCCCTCCTCCCGGAGGCGTTGCGCCGTTCCCTGGAGGCGTCCGTCGCCCGCGGTCACGTGCAGGTGGCCGGAGAGGTTTACCAGCTCACCGCCCTCCCCTTTGCGTTCAACGCCAGTCTCACCCGGGAGCTGGCGGGGCGGTCGTGCCAGGGGGGTTTCTGGCTTCCCGTCGCGGTCTTCGCCGCTCTGCTCGCCCTGGCCTGGGCGCTGGCCGGACGAGCTTTCCTTGCCTCGCCAGGGCCCCTGGGCGAGGTGGCGTTCTTCCTCGTAGCCTGCACCGTCACGCTGCTCGCGAGCCCCCTCACCTGGGCCATGAACGCCGTCTGGCTCTTCCCGGGGGTGTTCCTTCTCCCGGCGCTCTCCACCTCTGCCCGCCCCGGGGCTCCCCGCAACGTGGTGGCGGAACTCGGCACCACCGCGGCGGTGGTTGGGCTCCTGCTGCTGGCTGTCCCCGACCAGTTTGCCTTCCCCCTCCTGCTCCCGCCCGGCACGATGGAGTTCCTCACCTACAAGTACGTGGCCTCGGCGTTGCTCCTCTTGGTTGCGGGGTGCACCGTGCTGCGACTGCAGTCTCCTCGCACGACCGGTATCGCTGCTTTGCCAGCGGCGCACACCGCCACAGGCAGCGGGTCCGTGGCATCCCCAGGGTGAGCCCAGCTCGCTCGCTCCGCCGCACCGCCCGAGGTGGGTCGAGCGCCGCTCTGTTATCCTCGTGGCCATGCCGGCGCTGCCGTTAGTCTCGGTCGTCGTCCCCACGCTGAACAGCGCCCAGTTCCTGCGCCAGACGCTGGATTCCCTCGCCTGCCAGCCCGAAGTCCCGCTGGAGGTCGTAGTGGTGGACGGGGGCTCCGCCGACGGCACCGTCCCCATCCTCCGAGCCGCCGAAGACCAGCTCCCCTTGCGGTGGGTCTCGGAGCCGGATCGCGGCCAGGCCGACGCCATCAACAAGGGGTTTGCCATGGCCTCGGGCGAGGTGCTCTGCTGGCTCAACGCCGACGACACCCTGCTCCCGGGTGCCCTGGCCAAGGTCGCCGCCCAGTTCGACCGCGACCCCTCCCTGGACATGCTCTCCGGCCTCGGCATCCTGGCGGACCCTGTGGGCAACTTCGTGCGCGTAATCCCCGAGACACCCATCCAGGTGATGGACGACCTCTACCGCTTCGGCTGCCACATCTGCCAGCCTTCCACCTTTTTGCGCCGGCGCGTCATCGAGCGTCACGGGCCCCTCGACACGAGCTACCACTACGCCCTGGATTTCGAGTACTGGCTGCGCATCGGCCGGCACGTCACCTACCGCTTCGTCCCAGAAATCTTCAGCACCTTCCGGCTCCACCCCGCCTCCAAGACGGTGGCCTTGCAAGAACGGTTCTGGAGCGAGGAGTGGCGAGCCTTCCGGACCCACGGCGGGACGTGGCGGTCCCCCTTCCTGCTTGCCCACCTGCACAACACCCGCCTGCGGTGGGCCCTCTACCTCGCCGCGGCACCGCTCCGCGCTGTGCTCTGGCCGCTGTTCGGGCTGCGGCGGGGCGAGTGGCTGGCGCCAGGCCCGCCGCCAGTGCTCGCCCACCAGGCCAAGACCCCCACCCCCCGCTGACGCCACTGGCGAGCGGGCAGCTCGGACCGCCGAAAGCGGCATATCCCGCGACCTGGTGGGGAGTTCGTGCTACGGTTTGCCCGTGCACTGGCCCCCTGCTGTCGCCAGGACACCAGGCCAATCCACTGCCCGCTGGCCGGTGCTCCTGCTCGTGGCCGCCATGGCGGCGCACGCGGCGTTGCTCACCCCCAACATGGACGACGGCGTCAACGCCTCGCACATTGCCAACAGTGCCGCCGGCCGCTGGTTCGTCAACGACGTGTTTGGCACCCCGTTCCCCTTCCAAAAACTCCAGACGGTGCTGGCCGCTCTCCTCTGGCGGATCTGGCCCGCTACCTTCTGGCCCCTGGCCACTTTCCAGGGCATCCTGGTGCTGGCCTCTTGCCTGCTCTTCTACGCCACTGCCCGCCGCACAGCCCCCCTCCCCACCGCCCGCACCGCCACAGCCCTCCTCGCCACCTACCTGCTGACCCACAACTGGCTGGCCCCCACGCGCCCGGAAATGGTGCTCCTCACCGTCGGTCTCGCCGTCCTGGGCCTGTGCCAGCGTTTCGACCACCAGCCGCGGCCGGTCTACCTCCTGGTTGCGGCAGCGCTGGTAGGGTTGGTCGCGGTTTCCACCCACCCCAACGCAGCGGTGGTGCTGGCCTTCCTGCTCCTCTTCCTGCTGGCGCGCCGCCGCCGCATCGGTGGCAGGACGCTGCGCCTGGTGGCGGCTGTGCTCCTGGTCGCCAGTGTCATGGGCCTCGCCACTGTCTTCGCTCCCGACCCCGCGGGGACGCTGCGCTTCCTCGCCAAGATCCGAGGAGACGGGGAACGCTTCTCCTTCGTCCTGGGCGAGGCTTACCGCTTTTCCTTCCTCTTCCGCTTCCTCCACTACCGCTACCTGAGCCTGCTGCTGCTCGGCGTGGCGCTGGCCCGTTTCACAGCAGGACCGCTCCGCACGGTGCTGGCGGAAGCGAGGGCAACGCTGGGGTTGTTCGGCCTGTGGGCCGTGGCGGTGTTTGCCACCTTTGCCGTGTTCCCCGCCGCCCGCTGGTCCGCTTACGTGGTGCTGCACCTGCCGTGGTTCGCCCTCGCTGCCGCCGGGCAATGGCACGGGGCGCCACCCCAGGGGTGGCGGCGCGCGCTACCCTTCGCACTGTTGGCCGCGGCGAGCCTCGGGACCGTGGCTATCAACGCGAGCGCCAGGCTTCCGGACCTCTTCGACCTGGCCAAGTATGCCTGCCTCCTCCTCCCCCCCCTGGTCGCAGCGCTGCTGTGGGCACGCGGCAGCGTAAGAGCGTTGTGGCCCGTCCTGGCCCTGGCCTTCGCCTTCAAGCTGGGCCTTGCGGCAGCTGACCTCCGTGCTGCGCAGGGAGCCGCGGATTTCCTCCGCCAGCACCGCCTGCCCGCCGTGGTGGACGCCGCCTTGGTCTGGACACCGGGGGTGGTGGTGCACTCCCTGCGCGTGCCGGCCAACACCCTGAGCCCGCCGCCGCGGCTCGCCTTGGTGGCGGCCGCCGAGCAGCCGCTCTTGGAGCGTTGGCTTGCCGCCAGCGGCTGCCGGGTAAGCGCCTTTGGAGCCCTTGCGGAACCCCTGCCAGCCAGGTTCATCTCCCCCTGGTACCGCGGCTTGACCTGGTACGAGCTGGCCTGCGCCCCTCCAGAAGCCCATCCTGGCAGTGCAACGTTGCCCACCACCCCCTCTCGCCCTGCTTCCCCCCCATAGGCGCCAGGGCCGGAGAGACGTGAACCGAGCGCGTGCCGGTTGCACCCACCCCGGCGACCCACTACGATGCTGCGCCCTGGAGGACGCGATGCGCCTCGTCGAGTGCGTTCCCAATATTTCCGAGGGCCGGCGCCGGGAGGTCTGGGAGGCGGTGGCCGCTGCGGCCGCCTCCACTCCGGGCGTCACGGTGCTCAACGTGGACCCTGGTGCCGAGACGAACCGCACGGTGATCACCTTCGTGGGGGAGCCCGAAGCGGTGCTGGAGGGGGCGTTCCGGCTAGTGGAGAAGGGGCTCGCCCTCATCGACATGACCACCCACCGCGGCGCCCACCCACGCATTGGCGCGGTGGATGTGGTGCCGTTCGTGCCCGTCGCCGGCGTCTCCATGGAAGAGTGCGTGGCCCTGGCCCGGGCGCTGGGGGAACGGGTGGGACGCGAGCTCGGCATCCCCGTCTACCTCTACGAGTTTGCCGCCTCCGCCCCGCACCGCCGCAACCTTTCCGACATTCGCGCCGGCGAGTACGAGGGGTTGGCGGAAAAACTTGGTGATCCACGCTGGCAGCCCGACTTCGGCCCCGCCACCTTCGTGCCGCGCTCGGGTGCCACCGTGATCGGGGCGCGAAAGTTCCTAGTGGCGTACAACGTCAACCTCAACACCCTGGACAAGCGCCTCGCCAACCGGGTGGCGTTCGACGTGCGGGAAAAGGGGCGCAAGAAGCGGGACGCCAACGGCCAGGTGGTGCTGGACGCCCAGGGCGAGCCGGTGTGGGAGCCGGGGCTGCTCAAGTCGGTGAAGGCGGTGGGCTGGACCATCCCGGAGTTTGGCTGCGCGCAGATCTCCATGAACCTCACGGATCTGGACGCCACGCCGCTGCACGTGGCCTTCGATACCTGCGAGGAACGCGCCGCCGAACGCGGGTTGCGGGTCACGGGGTCAGAGCTCGTGGGGCTGGTGCCCAAGTCGGCCCTCCTGGAGGCCGGCCGCCACTACCTGCGCCGCATGGGCCGCAGCACCGGTGTGCCCGAGCGGGCCCTGCTGCACGTGGCCATCCGCACCCTGGGCCTGTCCGAGGTCAAGCCCTTCGACCCTGGCGAGCGCATCATCGAGTACCGCCTCGCCCCCCCCAACCGACTCGCCGCCATGTCCCTGGGGGAGTTCGTGGACGAGCTCTCCACCGAATCGCCAGCACCGGGGGGAGGGTCGGTGGCCGCGTTGGCGGCGGCGCTGGGTGCGGCCCTGGCGGCCATGGTGGCGAACCTCTCGCACCCCAAGAAAGGGTTCGAGCAGCGGCAAGCACGCCTGGAAGAGATCGCGGTGCGCGGGCAGGCGCTCAAGGACCGCATGCTGGCCGCTGTGGATGCCGACACGGCGGCGTTCGACGCCCTCCTGGAGGCGATGCGCCTGCCCAAGGGGACGGAGGCGGAGCAGAAGGCTCGCGACGAGGCCATCGCCCGCGCCACCGTGGCGGCCATCCAGGTGCCGCTGGGAGTCCTGGAGGGGTGCGCGGAGATCCTCGAACTCTGCCTGGAGATTGGCGAGATCGGCCTGCCCGCCTCCCGCTCCGACGCCGGCACCGGGGCGCAGATGGCGCGCGCCGCGGCCGCCGGCGCTTACCAGAACGTGTGCATCAACCTCCCCGGCCTGGCCGATCGGGGTGCCGCCCGTGCCCTGCTGGAGCGGGCCGATACCGCCTTTGCCCGCGTTCGTGAACTCCACCAGCGGGCGGAAGCCGCGATCCTCCAAGCGCTGCGTGCCGCCGCCGACTGACGGCGCCGGCGGCGGCGCCGGGCTCAGTACCCGGCCTGCGAGGTGCCCACCTCGGCGGGGGTGATGGGGTACGAGAAGGTGCGGTAGACCCAGAACTGGTAGGCGAGCACCAGGGGCACGAACACCACGGCCACGCCCAGCATGATCGACAGGGTCAAGGTGGAGGAGGCGCTGTTGAACGCCGTGAGCGTGGCGCCGGCATCCAGGCTCGAGGGCAGGAGGCGGGGGTAGAGGCCGGCCACACCGAAGGCGGTGGCCCCGCCAATGGTGGCGGCCGAAGCGCCCCACGCCTTCCCGTACGCCTGCCTGGCCAAGAAGACGCGACTCCCCACCAGCCCCAGCACGGCGAGCAGCGGGAAGATAGCCAACAGCGGCCAGCGGCCAACGTTGGCGTAAAGATCGGTGGCAAAGGCAGTGGCCACCAGGAACCCGCCAGCCACCACCAGGAGGGGGAGCCACAGCCGGGCCGCCATGCGCGCCCCGCGCTCCCGCATCTCCCCAGCGCTCTTCACCGCCAACCAGAGGGAACCGTGGACCGTGAAGAGGAGGACGAAGAGCACCCCACCCAGGAGACCGTAGGGGTTGAGGAGGGTAAAGAGGTTGCCGTGGAGCACGCCTTCACTGTCCAGCGGCAACCCCTGGAAGATGTTGGCGAAGGCCACGCCCAACAGCAGCGCTGGCAGGAACGATCCCACCACCATGCAGGTGTCCCACGTGGTGCGCCACCAGCGAGCCTGCTCCTTCGAGCGCATCTCGAAGGAGATGCCGCGCAGGATCAAGGCAAACAGCAGCAGCATCAGCGGCGTGTACAAAGAGGAGAACATCACGGCGTAGGTTTTCGGGAACGCCGCAAAGGTGGCCCCGCCGGCGGTGAGGAGCCAGACCTCGTTCCCGTCCCAGAACGGCCCCTGGACGTTGAAGATCACCCGCCGTTCGGCGTCGTTGTGGGCCAAAAAGGGCAGCAGGGTACCCAGGCCCAGGTCGAAGCCGTCCAGGACGAAGTACACCGTCCACAGCACACCCCAGAGCACGAACCAGATGGTCTCCAGCATGGCAGCCCCTCCTACACCTGCGCCACCGCAGCGGCAGGTTCGCTCCCCGCGCTCACCGGGCCGCGACGGGCGTTGGTGAACAGCAGGTAGAAATCGGCAATCCCCAGAAGCGTGTAGACCAGGATGAACGCCACGGCACTCACCGCCACCTGGCTGGTGGCAATGGGCGAAACCGCGTCGGAAGTTTGCATCAACCCGTACACGATCCACGGTTGGCGCCCCACCTCGGCGAGCGTCCACCCCAACTCGTTGGCCACGTACGGCAGCGGGATGGACCAGACCAAGAGCCGCAGCAGGAGTGGCCTGGCCTCCACCGGCTGCCGACGGCTTGCCACCGCCCACACTGCCAGCGCCACGAAGAGGAAGGCGAGGCCCACCATGATGCGGAACGACAGGAAGGTGGGCAGCACCGGCGGGCGTAGCGATGGCGGCACCTCCTTGAGGCCCTTGACCTCGGCGTTGGCATCGTAGTGGGCCAAGAGCGAGAGGAGCCTGGGCACCGACAGCGTCTGGATCGAGTTGCGCTCCTTGGCCGCGTCCGGCCACTGGAGGAGGTTCATCGGCGCGCCTCGCCGCGTCTCCCACTGGGCTTCCATGGCCGCGAGTTTCACCGGTTGCTTGCTCCCCAGGATCTCGGCGTTCATGTGTCCCTGGGCCACCTCGAAGACGGCAAAGACGAGGGTCCACACGGCTGCAATGCGGAAGGACTTGGTGAAGAACGCCACGTGCTGTCGCCGCAGCAGGTGCCAGGAGGAAATACCCAGGACGAAGAAGCCGGCCAGGATGTAGGCACCCCCCAGAGTGTGGACCACCTCCAGGACAGCGAAGCGTTGGGTCACGACGGCCACAAAGTCGGTGAGTTCAGCCCGGCCGTTGCGGATCTCGAACCCCACCGGGCTCTGCATCCAGGCGTTGGCCACCAGGATCCAGAAGGCCGAGAGGTTCGAGGCCACCGCCACGAGCCAGATGGCAGCCAGGTGCACCTTCTTTGGCAGCCGGTCCCAGCCGAAGAACCACACGGCAATGAACGTGGATTCCAAGAAGAAGGCGGCAGTTGCCTCGATGGCCAGGAGTGACCCGAACACGTCACCCACGAAGGCCGAGTAGCGCGACCAGTTGGTGCCAAACTGAAACTCCAAGGTGATGCCGGTGACCACGCCAATGGCAAAGTTGATGAGGAACAGCTTGCCCCAAAACTTGGTCATCCGCTTGTAGTCCTCGTCCCCCGTGCGCACCCAACGGGTCTGGAAGATCGCCACCAGCAGCGACAGTCCCAGGGTGAGTGGGACGAAGAGGAAATGAAAGTACGTTGCCACCGCAAACTGCAACCGCGACAAGGTCAAGACGTTCATGCGCCCCTCCTTCTGTCCGTTCCCTGCTGCCCATCCTCTGCCGCGGCGGGGATCTGGCCGCGGCTTGCGGCACGCCCGCTCCTGCCGTTGGGGGCGAGACCGTCGGCCAGCTTGTCGAAGCGCACGGCCTCGAGGCTCGCCTCCAGCTCCCGGGTGAGACGGGTCCACACCCGCTGCACCGGGCACACCTCTGCCAGCGGGCAGAAGGCGGGTTGGTCCACGCACCGGTTCAGCACCACGCCGCCCTCCATTGCCCGCACCACGTCCAAGAGCGAAATGGCGGAGGCAGGACGGGCCAAAGAGATGCCGCCGCGAGCCCCACGCACGGCGGTCACGAGTCCAGCTTCCACCAACTTCGCCACCACCCGCCGCAGGAAGGGGAGGGGCAGCAGACGCCGCTGGGCAATCTCCGCAATGGACACCTGCCCCCCTTCGGGCAAGCTCGCCAGGTGCAGGATGACGCGCGCCGCGTAGTCGGTTTGCCTGCCAATGCCGTGCACCGCACCCCCATCCCCCAGCGGTCATAATATGATCGGCCAGGTAATGTTTGTCAAGTGTCACGACCCACCGACGCAAGAGCTACGGCTAAGCGCCTCGAGCCAAACGGCGGGGCCGATTGCGACCCCGCCGCCACCACTGCCTGGACTGCAGGCCCTGCAGTTACGATTTGAGCTTCTTGATCTCCTCGGTGAGCGCCGGCAACACCTGGAACAGGTCGCCAACGATCCCGTAGTCCGCCACCTTGAAGATGGGCGCCTCGGGGTCCTTGTTGATGGCCACGATGATCTTGGAGGAGGACATGCCGGCCAGGTGCTGGATGGCACCGGAAATGCCGCAGGCAACGTAGAGGGAGGGCGACACCACCTTGCCGGTTTGGCCTACCTGGTGGGCGTGGTCGATCCACCCCGCGTCCACCGCCGCGCGCGACGCGCCCACCGCTCCGCCCAGGGCGTCGGCCAGCGCCTTGATGAGGGCGAAGTTCTCCGGCCCCTTGAGGCCGCGGCCGCCGGACACGATGATGTCGGCCTCGGCCACGTCCAGCTCGCCCCCGCCCGTGGCCACGATCTCCCGCACCACGGCGCGAATGTCGGCCGGAATGGCGGGGAGCTTTTCGATCCGGGCCGTGCCGCCCACCACCTCGGCGGCGAACACGTTGGGACGGAGGGTGAAGACGACCGGCTTGGCGCCGCCGGGCTCCACCGTGGCCAGAGCCTTGCCGGAGTAGACCGGTCGTACCGCCTCCAGTTTGCCGTCCGCCAGCTTGAGCGCCGTCACGTCGGGGATGCAACCGACCAGGAGCCGCGCCGCCAGCCGGCCGGACAGGTCGCGCCCCAGGGCCGTAGCGGAGAGGAAGAGCGCCTCCGGCTGGCAGCGTTCCACTGCCGCCCGCACCGCTGCCGCGTACCCCTCCGCGGAGTAGCGGGCAAAGCGCTCCTCGTCCACCACGTACACTGCCGACGCCCCGTAGCTGCCGAGGGCCGTCGCCTCGCCCTCGATGCCGCTGCCCACCAGCACCGCACACACGTCCCAGCCGGCGGCCGTGGCCAGCCGCTTGGCCTCGGACAACGCCTCGAGAGAACCCTTCCGAACCTTGCCGTCACGCTGTTCCACAAAGGTGAGGATGCACGCCATGGTCGCCCCCTCTAGATGGCCTTCGCCTGCTCGCGCAGGAGCGTGGCCAGTTGCCGCGCCGCCCCTGCGGGGTCCTCTTCGCCCGGGATGATGGTGCCACCCGACTTGGCCGGGGGCAGGGAGAGGGCGCGCCAGCGGCAACCGGCCTCGGCCCCCGCCAGCGTCCCCTCGTCGAGGCCGAGATCGGCCACCGACAACGCCTGGATGGGGATCTTCTTTGCCGCCATGATCCCCTTCAGCGAGGGGTAGCGGGGCTCGTTGAGCCCCTTCTGAGCGGTGATGCAGCAGGGCAAAGGCGCCGTGACCACCTCGGCTCCCCCCTCGATCTCCCGGTGCGCCGTGAGGCTCCCCTCTCCCACTTCCAGCTTGGTAACGCCGGCCACGTGGGGGATGTCCAGCAGCTCCGCCACCATAGCACCCACCAGACCGTTGTCGCTGCCGACCCCCTTCACCCCCACCAGGATCAGGTCGAAGGTGCCCGTCTTGCGCACCGCCGCGGCGAGCACGCGCGCCACCGCCAGTGCGTCCCCGAAGGTGGCCTCGCCCCCCTTCACGTGCACGGCCGCATCGCCGCCCCGTGCCAGGCACTCGCGCAGCCCTGCCTCGGCCCGCGCCGGCCCGTAGGTGATGTAGGTGACCGTCCCGCCCCGGGCCTCCTTGAGCTTGAGGGCCTCCTCCATGGCGTACTCGTCGTAGGGTGAGATGACCCACTTGAGACCCGTCTCGTCGATCCTGTTGCCGGCTGCACCCACCTTGATGACCGACGCCGTGTCGGGCACGTGGGCTGTCAACACACACAGGTTCATGGGTTTCTCCTCCCCACCCGCCAACCGCGGCGGGCAAAACTGAATGCGCGCTCATTCATAGCAGGAACGACACCAGCTGTCAAAGCGCCCCGGCCGCTCACCGCACCTTGCCGAGCACGATGCAGGCGTTGGTGCCGCCGAACCCGAAGGAGTTGGAGATCGCCACCCGGATCTCGCGGCGGCGCGGCTGGTGCGGCGTGTAGTCCAGATCGCACCCCTCCTCCGGATGGTCCAGGTTGAGCGTGGGCGGCACCAGGTCGTTGGCCACGGCGAGGGCCGTGATCCCAGTCTCCAGTCCGCCAGCGGCCCCCAGCAGGTGGCCGGTGGCCGACTTGGTGGACGAGATCGAGAGCTGGTAGGCGTGCTCGCCGAACACCCTCTTGATCGCCAACGTCTCGATGCGGTCGTTGTGCGGGGTGGAGGTCCCGTGGGCGTTGATGTAGTCCACCGCCTCCGGGGCAACCCCGGCGTCGGCCAGCGCTGCCGCCATGACCCGCGCAGGCCCGTCCGCATCCTCGGCAGGAGCGGTGATGTGGAACGCGTCGCCGGTCATCCCGAAGCCAAGCACCTCGCAGAGGATGGGGGCGTTGCGGCGGCGCGCCGAAGAGAGCTCTTCCAGGAACACCACACCGGCTCCCTCGCCCATCACAAACCCGTCCCGATCCCGGTCCCACGGTCGCGAGGCCCGCTCGGGCTCGTCGTTGCGGGTAGAGAGCGCCCGCATGGACGCAAACCCACCCACCGCCAGCGGCGTGATCACCGCCTCGGCCCCCCCGCACAGCGCCGCGTCGCAGTAGCCGTGCTTGATGTACAGGTACGCGTCGCCGATGGCGTGGGCGCCGGTGGAGCAGGCGGTACAGGTGGCGCTGTTAGGCCCCTTGGCGCCGGTGCGGATGGAGACGAGCCCGGAGGGCATGTTGACAATGCTGCCGGGGATGAAGAACGGGGAAATCCGGCGCGGCCCTCGCTCCAGCAAGATCCTGTGGTTTTCCTGGATGCTCGGCAGCCCGCCGATCCCGGAACCGATCACCACGCCCACGCGCGTGGCGTTCTCGGCCGTGATGGTGTAGCCCGAGCCCGCCAGCGCCAGGTCCGCGGCCGCCACGGCGTAGTGAACGAAGAGGTCGAACTTCCGGGCCTCCTTCGGCTCCAGCCAGGTGTCCGCCTGGAACCCCTTCACCTCCGCGGCGATGCGCACGGGGAAGTCGGTGGTGTCGAACCGGGTGATGGGGCCAATACCGCTCCGACCGGCCACCAACCCCTGCCAGGTCGCCTCGGTCCCCACCCCCAGCGGGGACACGAGACCGACGCCGGTGATGACCACCCGGCGACTCATCACGCCTCCTTGACGTGCTCCTTGAGGTACGCGATGGCGTCGGCGACGGTGCGGATCTTCTCGGCCGCATCGTCGGGGATCTCCACCCCGAACTCCTCCTCGAACGCCATGACCAGCTCCACGGTGTCCAGGGAGTCGGCCCCCAGGTCCTCGACGAAGGCGGCTTCGGGCTTCACCTTCTCCGGGGCCACGCCGAGCTGCTGCACGATGATGTCCTTGACCTTCTGTTCGATGTTCATGCGGTCTCTCCCTCGCTGTCCATCTACAACAGGCTGGATTTGTAGCACAGGCTCCCCCCTCATGCAAGGTCGTGGGGAGGGCGAGCCGTCACCGAGCCGTCCGGCTCCAGCACCTTCACCTCCAGCTCCAGCACCACGTCGAAGCGCTCCCGCACCCGCCGGGCCATCTCGGCGATCAGCTCCCGCACGTCAGCCGCGCTGGCTCCCCCCAGGTTCACGATGACGTTGGCGTGCTGCTGCGAGACCATCGCACCACCCCGGCGCAGCCCCTTGCACCCCACCAGCTCCAGGAGCCGGCCCGCGTGGTCCCCCGGCGGGTTGCGGAAGATGCTGCCCGCGGAGGGTTCGGGGGGGATGGCCGCCCGCCGCCGTTCCCGCGCGAGGCGAACCCGCTCCGCCAGGACCTCTGGCCGCTCGGGCACGAGGACGAACTCGGCCGTGGTCACCACCCGTCCTGTACCGAGGACACTCCACCGGTACCCCCCCTCGATCTCCCACCGCTCCATGCGGCGCACCTGCCCCTCTCCGTCCACCACTTCCGCCCAGTCGAGAACGTCCAGGATCTCCTGGCCGTAGGCACCGGCGTTGCCCGCCAGCGCCCCTCCCACGGTGGCTGGGATGCCACCGAGACACTCCACGCCCGCCAGACTGGCATCCACCGCTGCGCGCACCAGCTTGGCCAGCGGCAACCCGCCCCCCACCAGGAACCGGGGGCCGCGCCGCTCCAACCCCGCCAGCTCCCCCTCCAGCACCAGCACCACGGCGTCCAGGCCGGCATCGGGCACCAGCACGTTGCCGCCTAGCCCCAGCACCAGCCACGGCACACCCGCCTCCCCACAGGTGGCGAGGCAGGCCAGGACCGCCTCCCGCGAGCGACACCTCGCCACCACCCGGGCAGGACCGCCAATCTTGAAGGTGGTTCGCCCCGCCAAGGGCACCCCTTCGCTCACCTCCAGGCCGGCGCCACGGGAGGAACCGAGCCTGGCGAGCACCGCACCCCAGTCGGCAGTTGGCATGGGTCTTGCTGTGGTTTTCCGTGCGGAACGGGTCGCGGCCACGACCTGAACGCACGAATCCAACCTCCTCCTTCTTCCTGGCGGGTCGCAAGACCCGCCCCTCTTTTTCACTCGATCGGCACCCCGATGGCTACAGACGCGCCGCTCGCCCCGCGGACACGCACCTCCTGCCCGCTGGCCCCTTCGAGCACCCAGCTCTCCCCCGCCGGCGAGCGCCACACCGGCGATCCCTGACCGTCCAGCACCACCACCTGCCCCCCCAGCGCCACCGCCGCCCCCCGCGAAAGGGGGAGGGTCTCCAGGGGGGGCTGGTTGGTCCCCGCCAGCACCAGGGAGGGGAGGGCGTCGCCCCGGCGCACCCACAGCTCCAGGTCCAGCACCATGCCGGAGACCCCCTCCACGAACCGGCTCCCCACCACGGTGGCAAAGACCACCACCGAGGGGGAGCAGCGCGCGACGATCGTTTCGAAGACGGCCACGCCCCGGGCCAGTACGTAGCCGGCGCGGTGCAGCGGCCCTTCCCCCAGGGAGAGCACCAGCACCTCCTCCAGAACCCCCAATGACCCCGGCTGCGGCACCGGGGTGCCCAGCCCCCCCACCTCGACGGTGCTCCCCTTCCCCACCACCCCGGCCATCGGCCCAGCCAGTTGCGGCGAGGAGCTCACCGGGAGTTCCCCACTGGCAACCCAGCCCACCTTGGGGAAGTCGCGCCAGTGCGCCGTGTAGAGGTTACCCTGACCCGGCGCCAGGGTGAGGGGACGCCCTTCGCCGGCCAGCGCTGCGAGGAGGAGGAAGAGTGTCACGGCAGCTAGTGTACCTCACGCCTCCCCACGCCCGAGGAGGCCGAGCTCCCGGAGGTGGTAGAGGAGGGTTTGCCGGGAGATGCCGGCCCGTCGCGCCGCCGCCGAGCGATTTCCCCCGGTCTCCGCCAAGAGGTCGGCAAAGTAGCTGCGCCGGAACGCCGCCAGGGCCTCTGCCCAGGGGGGCAGTTCCGACCGTTGCCGCCCCACCACATCGGCAAAGCGGTCGGGACCCAACACCTCCCCGGGCCGTGCCGCCGCCACCGCGCGCGCCAGGCACGACTCCAGCTCCCGCACGTTGCCGGGCCACTGCCCCTGCCGGAGGCGAGCCAGGGCGGCGGCGGAGAGGCGCACCCCGGGCCGCTGGAAGGTGCGCGCCAGCTCGGCGGTGAAGTGCACCGCCAGCGCTTCGATGTCCTCGGGACGTTCCCGCAGCGGGGGCACGGCAATCACCGCGTAGGCCAGGCGGTAGTAGAGATCCTGCCGGAACGAACCGGCGGCAATGGCAGCGGCCAGATCGCGGTTGGTGGCCGCCACGAAGCGCACGTCTACCCGCCGCGCGCTCGTGGCCCCCACGCGCCGGACCTCCCGCTCCTGCAGCAGGCGCAGCAGCTTCCCCTGCAGCTCCACCGGGAGTTCGCCCACCTCGTCCAGGAACAAGGTGCCGCCCTCCGCCGCCTCCACGAGCCCACCTCGGTCGCGGTCGGCGCCCGTGAACGCCCCCCGCGCCACCCCGAACAGCTCCGACTCCAACAGCGTGGCGGGGATGCCGGCGCAGTTCACGGCAATGAACTCGCCGCGCCGGCCGCTCTCGCGGTGGAGCTCTCGCGCCACCACCTCCTTGCCCGTGCCGGGCTCGCCGGTGATCAGGACGGGAGCGGGCAGCGGCGACCAGCGAGCGATCTCCTCGCGGACGCGGGCCAGCGCCCGACTCGCACCCAACAGGTTCGATCCCCCACCGCGGGAGGCGGGTTCGCCCGCGCCCAGCAGCAGCGGCACTTGCCGCAGCACCAGCAGCAGCGCTGCCCGTGCTACCTCCGAGAGGCGGCCGCTCGCGACCGCGGTGACCCCCAAAAGGGTGAGCTCCTCCCCCTCGCCAGCCGGTGCACCCACCTGCACCGTGGGACCACCCGGCAGCGACACGCGCAGCCCTTCCACTTCCAGCGCCCGGCACAGGCGCTCCAGGCGTGCCGCGGCGAGCGCGTCGCTGCCGGCCCCCAGCACGCCGTCCAGGGCGCGCACCACCTCCAGCGGATCCGGCCCCAGCTGGCGGCGCAGGCGGCCCGCCCAGCCGTCGAGCCCCGCCCCGTCCAGCACCCGCTCCGCCTCCACCCGCAGCCCCGACCATGGGGCGGGGAGACGCTCCCCCCGCCGCCCCAGGCACGCCACGAAACGGGCAAACCCCACCGCTGCCTCGCGCGGGGAAGTGGCCAGGGAGCGGGCCAGCTCCTGCCGTGCCACCTCCTCTTCCCCCCGCACCCAGTGGGCGAGCAGTCGGGCCGTCACTGCCACACCCCAGCGCCGCGGCAGCTCCCGCGCCGGGACCACCCCCCGGGCAGCCTGCACCACGGCCAGGAGCAGTTCCCGGTCCCCCTCGTCGGCCCCGGCAGCACAGGTCTCGGCACCCTCCACGTCCCCCCTCGCCAGGGCCAGGTACCCCCGCAGAGCGGCCACCGCCTCCACCAGGCCCACCCGCTCGCTCACCGCCCGGGCTGCCCCTTCAATTCTGGCGAGGGCAGCGGCCACCGCCTCCACCTCGCCTCGCACGAGGTCGCACCGCACCAGCTCCAGATCCTCCAGGATCGAGGAAACCCCTTCCCCGCCTCCCCGCATCGTCCGGGCCGATACCACCAGCTGGCGCGAGCGGCGCCAGTCCAAGAGATCGTTGGCGATGACGGCCCGGTTGAACCGCACCACGGTGGTGGCGCGGCGGGAGCCGGCGCGCTCGAGCCACTGCTCGGCCAGGAGCAGGTGCCGTTCCGCCGCCTCGGGCCGCTCCGCCTGCAGCGCCGCAGCGCCCAGATCGGCGTGGATCTCTCCCAACAGCTTGGGGTTGTGGCCGGTGGCCAGGCGCAAAGCGGCTCGCAGGGCGGTCCCGGCGGCGCTGTAGTGCCCCGCGAACCAGGCGCGTGCCGCCAGGGTGTAGAGCACCGTCGCAACGGTGTCGCCGCTCCATACCCCCACCAGGGCGGCGCGGGCCCGCCGCAGGGCGCCGTGCCCCGCGCCAACTGCCACCTCTGCCACCGCATCGGGGACAGAGCGGGGCGCAAGCCGGGCTGCCTCTTGGAAGTACCGCCGCTCCTCCTCCCGGTTGCCGCGCAGGAACGCGAGCTGCGCGCGCACCCACGCAGCGCGGGCTGCCAGCCGCCTGGCAAGCCCCTCTACCTGCACTTCATCCACCGCCTCCCGGGCGCCCTCCGGCACGTTGCTGGCCACCGCCCACCAGGCGCGCAAGAGGTGCCAGGTGGTGTCCCTCTCGCCGGGCGGGACACCCTCCAGCCACGCCTCGGCCTCGGCGAGTCTGCCGAGCTGCAGCGCCGCCTCGGCGGCAAGCTGGGGCAACCGCGCCGCCACCGGGGCTGCCCGCAGCAGGGCGTGGACCTCGCGGGCGTGTCCCTCGTCCAGTCGCTCCTGGCACCAACGGGCGAGGTGCGTCCACTCGTCCAGGGCCAGCGCCCGGGCGAGCAGGCGCCGGGGGGATTCGGGGGGAAGCTGGTGGGCCATCTCCATCACTCGCTGCCCATCCCCCGCCACGGCCGGGGACACCGCGTACCAGACCCCCTCTCGCCGGTACGCCAGACCGAGCCGCACCAGTTCCGCCAGGGTGCGCTCCTGCCCGCCACCCAGCGCGGCAAGTTCCTCTCCCGTCAACCCCGCCGGGGCTGCCTGCAACCAGAGCAAGCTGCGCCGCGCCGAGGAGGAGGCCAGGGTCACCCCCTTGGGTGACGGAGCCCTGGGCGGCTCGCTGAACGCCGTGGCCGCTCCCGCCTCCAGGGCTCCTCGCACCACCGCTGGTTGCTCTCGCCCCAGCTCCAGGGCAGCCTGGAGGTGCTCGTGGGCACGGGCAGGTTGCGGCGCCAGCAGCCACAGCCACTCCCCCTCCGCCAGGGCCAGACAGCGCGCCCCCTCCAGGGGGATCGTGGTGAGCACGGTACTGTCCTCGTTGGCCATGGCCGCCGCGGCCTCTTCCCGTGCTGCCTCCTCCTCGTCCACGAGCCCCGTGCGCAGGCGCAGCCCACGTCCGCTGGCGGCCGCGGCGAGGCGGGCCGCTGCCGCTAGCGGTTCCAGAAGTTCTTCCCCCTCCACCCAGTAGGTACCCGCCTCGGGGATCTGGAACTGCCGCGCCCACAGCGCCCGGCCCTTCCCGGCCGGGTGGGAGAGCAGCGAGCTCGCACCCTTGTCCGCCAACAGCTCTGCCACCAGGACCGGCCCCACCTCCCAGGGGGCGCAGCGCTCCAACGCCGCCGCCAGGCGCGAGAACCTCTCCGGCAGCAGTGTCTTGACCAGCGGCATCAGGACGCGGCCCAGGAGCCCCTCCTCGGCCCGCACCACGGTGCGCAGACGCGCCGAGGTGTGCACCTCCTCGGCGCGCAGCAGCGGCGGTGTGGCCAGGCGCAGGTGTACCCCCCCGCTCGTCCGCTCCACGCGGGCGCGGCGCAACACCCCGCGCAACGGCAAGAAGCCCCGCTCGACGAGGAAGGTGGCGCAAGCCACCAGCTGCAGGAGGGTGGCGGTACGGGCCCCTCGCGGCCAGTCGGCAACCGCCGCCAGCGGCGTGCCGCGCGCCCGGCAGGCGAGGCGCACGCCGTCCCCCTCTCCCTCCACGCCCACCACCTCGGGCAGGAAGGGGGCGTCCCAGGCGAGGAGGGCAGCAAGCCGCGCCGCCAGCTCGCGCCGCACCCTCACGCGGATCTCGGAAACAGGGTCTCCCATTGCTCCCAGAACCGGGGCCACGATTTGGCCACGCACCCCGCTTTGGCCACGCGCAGGTGGGGGATGACGCTGCCCGCCACCGCCAGCGCCATGGCTACGCGATGGTCATCCGCTGGCGAGAGCGGCTCTGCCGGCGCTCGGGCGGGGGGTGGAGCGGCATCGGCGCGGAAACTCCCCCCCTGTGCCGAGACGGCAAACCCCAGGCGCTGCAGCAGCTCGGTCATCACTGCCAGACGGTCGCTCTCCTTGACGGCAAGTCCGGACAGTCCC
>Ga0068707_1000525_pt1 | contig 25270 bp, 17 predicted proteins | sample YNPNPMetaG_FD_66600 | JGI IMG/M metagenome (GOLD analysis project Ga0068707, IMG submission 66600) | Anoxygenic and chlorotrophic microbial mat microbial communities from Yellowstone National Park, USA - YNP NP MetaG | ecosystem: Environmental > Aquatic > Thermal springs > Hot (42-90C) >... | reverse complement strand
ATCGGCCACCGAGACCGACTTCCGGTGCCGGGTGGCGAACTGCACAGCCGGCTCGGCGCTGAGGGCCTGGGCCAGGAAGTCTTCCTGCCCGGCCGGCACCGAAACCAGGGCCAGGCCCAGCCGCGGCAGCCAGCGCTGAAGGGTGATGCCATGGCGATCGAGGAGCGCACGCAGCGCCTCATTGCTAAACCCGGCCGGCAGGCCAAGCACCAGCCTGCCCGGCATGGCCTGGCCGGGGGCAGTGTCGGGAGGCGTTAGCCGGGCTGCCGATGCCCAGGGGGCAGGCCCGCCGGTTGCTGTCAGGCCCAGCACAAAGGCCAGGACCAGGATAACAGGGCAGAGACGTCTTGGCATAGGGGGAAAACCTCAGGATGGTTCAATTTGCCGGGAAAAAAATCGGTTTACACTTTTTGCGCTCGTTAGAAATGCCGCCCAGGGCCCCCCACCCCTCCCGCTGCCCCTCCCCTGCTCGCCTTTGGCGGCAGGAGAGGGGAGAAAAGGGTTTTTGTGGCGGCGGCCAAAGGCCGCCGCCACAAAAACCCCCTCATAATCCCCCCTCTCCCCTTGGCCTGCGGCCAGGGGACAGGGGGGGTGAGGGGCAGTAAAAGTCCGAGGAGACAGAAAACGTTAACCAATTTTGAACCATCCAAAAACCACCAAATATTGTCGAGGCAGTTACGCGCCTCAGTCTTGAAGTATACCGCGCGATGGCGGTTCCAGTCCAGCCGGCTGACAGTTGCGCTGCAGGACGAAGGCTCGATAAAGACGAGGGCCGGTGCAACCTGGCAGTTGCACCGGCCCATTCTTGCCTCACGCCGCTCCCCCTGTTGCCGGAACTCCATTCAGGGTCCCGGCAACAGCCTCAGCCCGCGGCAGGAATACCGTAGGTTATCTTCAGGTACGGCCGCCAGGCCGGGTTCCAGTGCTCACTGCTGGGGATGCGGAAGATGGTGTAACTGGTGGAGTTGCGCGCCCGCAGTTCGACCCCGTTGTTGTTGCCGGCCACCCACTTCTGCACCAGCGGAGTGATGTCCAGCACCTTCCAGGTGCCGGTGTCGTTGCTGATGGGCACCGAAGCCACGGCCGGCTCGATGTAGTCGCCGCCAGGGGCCGTCCACGGCGTGTTCCAGGTCACCGTGCTTTCCGCCCACGGCGTGGTCACCTCATAAGCTCGCAGGTCGTGCGCAGAGCCGCCGCCCGAGAAGGCGTCGTAGTAGACGTACAGCTTGGCCGACTGCACCGGATAGATCCCAATGCTGCTGACGTCGAACTTCAGCACCGCGCGCAGGCCATCGGCGGTGCCAATGTTGGCGCCGATATACAGGTAGCCATCGTTGCCGAAGTTCGTTGTCGGCTGGCCCTTGGCCAGGTAGGAGTCCTCCACGGCCGGCAGGGTCACAGTCTTGCTGCCGACGACGATGTTATGCAGCCGCACCGGGATCTGCAGAGCAGCCGGGGCACCGGGCGGGCCGGCCAGGATCAGGCCTTCGGCAGCCTCGCCAGACGGGATGACCTTGCTCCAGTTGACGGTGAAGTTGATGGGTGTGTTGGGCTGGAACGGCCCGGCCGGCAGGGTCGGGATCGAGAGGTCATAGCCCTGGATGGCATTGATAGTGATGTCGAAGGTGGTGGCTGCAGCGGCCCAGCCGTGCACGGCTGCCAGGTAGTTTCCATCGGGCGGGAAGAGCACGCTGACGAACTCGTCGGCTTCAGGGGTGGTCGAAGAGCCAACGACTTCGGTGTTGAAGTCGAAGTTCCCGTCGCCGTTGAAGTCGTACAGCAGATAGAGGTCAATGTCACCGGCCGTGGCAGTGGTGGACACATCCAGCCGGGCACCGTGCTCGATAGTGATGGGGAAGGTGTAGCTGGCGGTGCTGGGATCGTCCGGGTCATCCTGGATCTGTGGCAAGCCAGAGATCGTCTCAGGCACGCCCAGGCCGAAGCCATCCGCCTGAAGCCCAACCAGTGGCAGGGAGGACTGGATGGTCACCGGGAAGGAGCCCGCCGTAGACGTCCCAACGAAGATATCTACCGCCGGCGGATCGGCGCGGATGGTGCCTACCTGGCCCTGGAAGCGCTCTTCTGGCTCACTGCCGTCGAAGAGCACGTTGTGCAGGGCGATCAGATTGAGGCCGGGTGTGGCCGGTGCGCTCACGATCTCGCGCGGGCCGCCGGTAGAGGTGTCCCACATCCACTTGCCCGAACCCATGTACAATTGCGAGCTGCCACCGACCGGATACAGGCTATAGGGGCCGTAGACGGCCTGGACCCCGGGGAAGCTGCCGAACGGCCACTCACAGCCCACACCGTTACTGAAGCAGTCAGGGGTGGGGCCCATGACAATCGTGTCAATGTCAGTGTTCGCGCCGGTCCAGCGGTTGTCGATCAGGAAGCTGGTGCCGGGCGGCGTGTCATCCGGCACGTCCACGAAGTACATGCGCCAGTCACCCGACTCCGCGCGCCAGGCCCAGTCGAAGTAGCCGTAGACCTCGCCGTTGTCGTAGGCGGTTGGCGATTCGGGCGGGCCGCCGAAGAGGAAGTCGGTGCTGAAGGCCGCTACGTTGGCCACCACCGGGATGCTGGTGACGTTGGTGCCGTCGTCAATGCGGATGGCCGCGTTATACATGCCCACACCCGCCAGCGGTGGTACCGTCATGGTGGCGTTGAAGGTGGCCTGCCCGCCAGCCGGCACCGTCACCGAGGTATCGGTGGTCAGCCACGGCATATCCATCATCTTGTAGAAGTTAAGCTGGAACTTCAGGTGAGTGATGGGCACCATGGCCGACTTGGCCCGGTGGCGGATACCCAGGAAGATGCCGTCGTGCATTCGCTCCAGCGGCTTCTTCACCCGCTGCTGGACGGCGTCGCCGGTGTTGTAGCCGTAGCCGAAGCGGATGTACTCGCCCTCGTCCAGCTCGCACCCTGCGGAGCCAAGGCCGCCCGGGCAGTTGACCACGCCGTTGCCGTCGAGGTCCTCCCACAGGTTGCCGTCGCCGTTGATATCGGTCCAGTCAATCACGCGCAGGCGCCAGTAGGAGTTCGGGGTATAGTTGCCGTCGGGGTCGAACTCCTCGAACGGGTAGACCATCTTGGCCTCGAGCAGGTCAGTGCCGGCGGGGATCAGGTTGGTGATATCGAAGAGGTAGTCGCTGCGCTCGAAGGCGCCCTCCTCCAGGGTGCGATCCTTGGTGGTGAACTCGAACTCCTTGTAGCCGATCTGCACCAGCCACTCGTCGCTGATGTTCACCGTCACGTCGCTGTCGGAGGGGTTGAAGATGGTGAAGGTCTTGGTGTCGCTCTGACCGGGGAGCATGATGTTGGCGAACGCCGGATACTCTCTCCCACGGTAATTCCCGAAGGTAACATTGTCTGGCAGGACGACGACACCACCCAGGCCGGCGGCGATCTTCACCGAGCGTTCGGCGTTGACGGTGCCGGCGCCTTCGGCGAAGCCATCGTTGTAGGCCATATCCGCGCCGGCCATCAGGAGGGCGCGGGCCTCAACGTTGGTCGGCCAGCGGCCGAACTTGTCCTTGAACGCCTGATAGACCAGGGCCAGGTTGCCGGCGGCAACGGGGGTCGAGCGGCTGGTGCCACCCCAGCTCTCCCAGGCATTCCAGCCATCCAGGGTCTCGGTCAGGGCCAGGTCGCCGGCGCCCCAGGCACCATTAGCCAGCACATGCACGCCGTTGCCTCCCTGCGCGGAGGGGCCACGGTTCGACCAGCTCTGCACGTCGTTGTAGACGATCTGATCGGTGTCGGTGATGCTGTCGAAGGTGGTGGTGGAGCCGTAGAGGGTCGAAGCGCCCACGTTGATGCCGAGGACAGGACTGGGCGGTGCCATGGTGCCGTAGCCGGGCGCGCCGTTGCCGGTGGAGAAGAGCACTGACATGTTGGGCGCGACGAAGCGCTGGATGACGTCAATGGAGCGTGAGTCGTAGTCCCAACCGTCGTTGTGGATGCCAGAGTTGCCCCAGCTATTGCTGACGATCTGGATATCGTCACCCGTACCAGGCGTGCCATCATAGCCCCGGGCAGCAAAGATGTAGGGCTCATTGATGTCCACAGAGACGTAGAAGTTACCGTTGGCGACCAGCTTGGCGTTCTTGCCGCCACCCTGCACCATGCCGGTGCCGGGCGTGCCATCGCCGGCCGGCTTCCAGTCCGGCGCGCCGCCGTCAATCACGCCCTGGGCCGCCACCGCGGAGGCGCAGAGCTGGCCGTGATCGCCGGCCGGCTCGGTCCAGTCCATGATGGTGAAGGCCACCAGGTCGCCTGGGCCAGCCACATCCGGGCCAATGCCCCACAGCCAGTCGGAGACGGGCAGCGGGTTCACACCATCGCTGATCCAGTAGATGATGCCGCCGGAGATGTCGGCGAAGCCGTCGCCGTCCAGGTCTTTGTAGATGTACTCATCCCCCTTGCGGGCCGGCTTCTCGTTGGTGAAGTCGTAGTCGCCGTCAATGTCCACGTAGACAGTGTCGTACACCCCGGCTTCGTTCTCATCCACCACCAGCACTGCGACCCGCTCGTCGAAGTAGTACTGCTCCAGGACGGTGTCAGGATGCGAGCCGAAGTGATAGACGCCGCTCTTGCTGGTGGCGGGGAAGGTGTAGAGGTGGCCACCCGGGTCGGTGCTGCCGATGGGGGCGAAGATGGCGCTGTAGGTGCCGTCGCCGTTGTCTACCAGCTCCCCGCCCGAGCGGGTGGTGCTGGTGTCGGCGTAGTCAGGGGCAACGCCGGCCAGCCCAACGCCGCTGGCGATGAAGTTGGTACCCAGGTAGTAGTCATAGGCCAGGTTGAGCATCGAGTAGGAGTCGAACATCTCTGGCCAGCCGTAGTAAGGCGAGGCAGGGTCGGTGATGCGGGCCATGGTGCCCACCAGGTCGGGGTGCGAGAAGTCAATGCCCGAGTCGTTGACCAGCACCTTCACGCCCTCGCCGGTATAGCCCAGCTCCCAGGCCGCCTTGGACTTGTGCACGTCCAGCACATCGAACCAGTCGGCGATGCGGGCTTTGTCGGCAGCGGGGCGGGCCACGGTGGCCTTGGCGCCCTCGGCCTTCAACCGCTGCAGGCGATCTCGCAGCGCGGCGGGGTCTACGGTGAGGCGCTTGGGCCCCAGTTCGGGGATGATGGGCAGGTCAACGGGGTTCTTCATCTCCTGCACCGCGGCTACTTCGGGCATCGAGGCCAGCTTGCCCACCTGGGCAACTTTGGTGCGGCCGAAGTAGGCCTGGGTGCCGTTGGGCATCACGTAGGGCCGCACGAGCAGGCGGTCCAGGTAGGGGCTCAGATCTGTGCCGGCTTTGGCAAAGACCAGCACGTCAATGCTGTCGGAGGGGGCGGCAGCCGCCATGGCAGCCTGGAGTTTGGGGTGGATCTTGTTGGCGAAGGCACCGCTGGCGGTGCTGACGCTGCCCATGGCAGCCTGCGCGGTAGGGGCCGCGCCGGCAGGAACCAGGAACATGGGCACGGCCAGGGCCAAAATCAACAGAAAGGCCATAAACTTAGGCGATCTGGGACTCATGGTCTGCTACTCCTTTTCTGAGATGGGAAAAGAGACGGTCAACAATATGGCACGCGATGTGGTAGTAGATCAGAACGTGCTATCACCCCCTTTCTGGAGAGGTAATGACGACTTGTAGTGAAGACCTGGCAGATTGGTGCAGCAGGAACGCTTCTTGCAAGCTCATTATAGAAGCAAGGGGGCTGATTGTCAATCTGCCTATTCGGCCCACAGCAGCCGGCCGCAGTTGCTGCAGTAGACCAGCTCATCGCTGTAGCGGGCCGCCTCGGCTTTGCCTGGTGGCACTGCCACACAGCAGGCGCTGCACATATCGTCCTCTAGTGCGGCAACGGCCCGACCATCGCGGCGAGCGCGCAGCGCATCGTAGATTGGCAGCAGCTCTGGGGGAACAGCGCGCCGCGCCAGTTCCTGACGCGCTCTCAGGGTAGACAGGCGAGCCTGTAGCGTAGCCTGCTCCGCCCGCAGGTCAGCCTGGGTAGCCTCCCACTCCTCCGTCAGCGCCTTCAACCTGGCACGGCCAGAGGCAAGGGCATCAGCGGTGGCCTCGGTTTCCAGCATCGCATCCAGGAGAGCATCTTCGGCCTGGGCCAACTGACGGCGCAACTGCTGCACATCGCGCTCGATATCTTGCAGCTCTTTGGGGTTGCGGACCTGTCCACTGTAAAGGCGGGTTTCGGCCTGAGCCAGTTTGTCGGCCAGTTGTTTCTGAGTCGCCTCCCGTGCCCGTTGGACGGCGCGGCAATGGGTCAACCGTTCCTCTGCGGCGGCGACTTCCTGGCGAGTCGCGCGCAAGGCCTCCGGCTCCTGCAAGGCCTGGGCGATAGCTGCCAGCCGAGCCGCGAGGGAATCCAGTTCCAGGTCAATCTCGTTGAGGCGTGCCAGCAGCAATGCGGGCCGCATTCCTGCCCTCCAGATGTAAGGCTGAGCACCGCTCCCTGCTGACACGCCGGATCACGGTGCTGCCGGGCCGGGGGAGTTAGAGCCCGTCTGAGAATTCGTTTGTAGTCAGGCACGCAGCGAAGCGGAGTGCCGTCCAGATGCGACTTTACATCACTTGCGGTCTGCTACGAATCATCTGAGGCCATTTAGACGCCACTCTGCTGCGCTTCGTGGCTTAGGCTTACTACGAGCAACCCTCAGACATGCTCTTACCTCGGCTACCAATTATACCTGAGAATTCCGGGATGGTTCAAAATCGGTTAACACTCTGTCACCTCGGACCTTCACTGCCCCTCGCTTGTCCCCCCTCTCCTGGCCGCAGGCCAGGAGAGGGGGGGTGTTTCCCAATTTGTCGGGCCGTTCGTAGTCAGGCACGGAGCGCCAGCGGAGTGCCGTTCTCCAGGCCTTTTGGACGCCGGTACGGGCGAGGCATGCCTCGCCCGTTCGCTTCGTGGACACCCGAGAGTGGGGTTGCTTTGTCACGTTCTACCGTTTTATGTTAGAATGTGAATTGTCCTGATCTGGCTCTCCACGGCGATCTTTTACAGGAGAGCCCATAGGGAGGGATGGGAATAGTTGTCTACCCTCAACGTTTCACGGGCCATCTTGGTCTTGCCCACTTACAACGAGTACGAAAACCTGCGCGGCCTGGTGGCTGCTATCCGGGCCTTGCCCGATCCGATTCAGATCATTATTGTGGATGACAACTCACCCGATGGCACGGGCGTTCTGGCGGACGAATTGGCCGCCCGTGCGGCGCAAGAGAACCTGCCCGGCCGCGCTATTGAGGTGATCCACCGCCCGGCCAAGCTGGGGCTGGGAACGGCCTATTCTGTCGGCTTTGCCAGAGCGCTGGCGCGGGGAGCGGATCTGGTCTTGACCATGGATGCCGACTTCTCGCACCACCCCGGCTATCTGCCCGACCTGCTACAGGCCAGCCGTCGTTATGATGTGGTGATCGGCTCGCGCTACATAGCGGGCGGCGGTGTTCGCAACTGGGGACCTCAGCGCCAGGCTTTAAGTTGGGGTGCCAATGTGCTGGCCCATCTATTGTTGGGCCTTCAGGCACGCGACTGTACCGCCGGCTTCCGGTGCTACCGACGCCGGGTGCTGGAGGCAGTAGACCCGGCATCGGTGCGGGCCGACGGCTATTCCTATCTGATCGAGATGCTCTTTCGCTGCCAGAGGCTTGGCTTCAGTATTGGCGAGGTACCGATCCTGTTTACGGACCGCCGGCTTGGCCGCTCCAAGATCTCGCAGCTCGAAATCGCGAAGGCCGGCCTGACCGTGTTGCGCCTGGCACTTCAGCGCTTAGCCCATAGAGAGCTCGCGCGCCAGGGGGAAGGTATAGAGGAGGCATCCTCATGAGCAGTGACAACAAAATCCGGATTATGGTGGTGGAAGACCACCCCCTGTTCCGAGAGGGGCTGCGTCGCGTGGCGCAGTTCGAAGAGGACCTGGAAATCGTGGCGGAGGCCAGCGATGGCGAAGAGGCGATCAGGCGCGCCCTGGAGCTCAAGCCCGATATCATCATGATGGATATCAACCTCCCCAAACTCAACGGCCTTCAGGCCACCCGCCAGATCCTGGCCGAGTGGGAGGAGGCGCGTATTATTGTCCTGACAGCCTACCACGACGACGAACAACAGTTCCATGCGCTTAGAGCTGGCGCTGCCGCCTACTTCCCCAAAGATACCAGCCCCGACGTTATCTTGAAAGCCATCCGGGCCGTGCATGAGGGCAAATACGTTATCGGCGATACCATTATGACCCGGCCGCAGCTCATGTCGTGGCTGGTCAACAAGTTCGAGGAGCTGGCAGTCTTCGACGAAGGGCCTGAGGACATGTTTACCCCCCTCTCCCCGCGCGAGATGGAGATACTGGTCCTGGTCGCGCGGGGGGCCAGCAATAAGGAGATTGCGCGCGCGCTCAGCATCAGCCGCCAGACCGTTAAGAACCATATGAGTTCCATCCTGCGTAAGTTGGGTGTCAGCGACCGTACCCAGGCCACCGTCCTTGCGCTGCGGCGGGGTTGGATCCGCCTGGAAGACACACGGCCCCTGGAGGCATAAAGGGCCGCACAGCTCTGCTGCTCCGGGCGGGTCTTCTGTTTGGAGAAGAGATAGCCAATGCGAGATCAGAGCCCCAGTGCCAGCCTGATCGAACTGGCCTTGATCATCGTGCTCATCGCCATTATCGTGATGGCCATCTTGTTGATTGTGGGCGAGGATTTGCGCCTTTGGGTGGTGAACACGATTCAGGGCTTCCTGGCTGGGCGTTCGTAGGAGCGCAGCGTGCTGTGCTCCATTGACATCAAGTTAACGGTCAAAGCTACCCTCCCCTGCCAGCCTTACAAGGGTAGGTTTTTGCAGGGTTGGGAAGCTACCCGGCGATAAATCGCCGGGCTAAGAGGGCAAAGCCCCCCTCGGGACCGAGGCCTTCGGGGCTGGATACTTAGCCCGCAGGGCTTCGCTCTTTCAGCCCGGACGTTTACGTCCGGGCCTTCTGGTAAAAACCTACCCTTGTGAGCCCCCTGCCGCGCCCCCCTACGGGGGCTGGCAGGGGAGGGGAGCTGTGGTCGCTAAATTGATGCCAATGGGGCGACCACCAGGGTCGCCCCTACCGCTAAACTTGATGCCAATGGGGCGACCACCAGGGTCGCCCCTACCGCTAAACTTGATGCCAATGGGCGACCACCAGGGTCGCTCCTACCGCTAAACTTGATGCCTATGGGGCGCAGCGTGCTGCTCCTGTAGGGGTGCCCTTTGGCCCGTCGAGATATCTGCTGTGCTACACGGGCGCAGGGGTTTGGGTGAGGGCCGAGCAATCACATTATGACAACGTCAAGGTAAGGAGAACGAGCCATGAACTACCGTTACCTGGGAAGAACTGGCCTGAAGGTCAGCGAGCTCTGTCTGGGCACGATGACCTTTGGCAGGGAGGCCACTGAAGAGGAAAGCCGCCAGATACTGGACCGGTTTGTAGCTGCTGGCGGCAATTTCATTGACACGGCCGACGTCTACACGCGTGGGGTGTCGGAGGAGATTATTGGGCGCTGGCTGCGCGGTCGGCGCCGCGATGATCTGGTGATCGCCACCAAAGTGCGTTTCCCCATGGGAGAAGGTCCTAACGACGTAGGCTTGAGCCGCAAACACATCCTGGCCGCGGTGGATGCCAGCCTGCGGCGCCTGGGCACAGATTACATTGACCTCTATCAGGTGCACTGCTGGGACCAACCCGTTCCTCTGGAGGAGACGCTGTCCACCCTCAACAGCCTGGTGCAGGCCGGCAAGGTGCGCTATCTCGGGGCCAGCAACTTCATGGCCTGGCAGCTCCAGAAAGCTGTGGACATCAGCCGCTTCCGGGGCTGGGAGCCGTTCGTCTGCCTTCAGCCCCTGTACAACCTGCTCGACCGCGAGATTGAGTTCGACCTGGTGCCCGTGTGCCAGAATGAAGGGCTGGGGATCATCGCCTGGAGCCCGCTGCGCGGGGGCTGGCTGAGCGGCAAGTATCGCCGGGGCATGACCGCGCCCCCGGAGCAGACCAGGGTGGACCAGGCCGAGAAACACGGCTGGAGCGAAGCCTGGAGCACCTACAATACCGAGCGCACCTGGCGTATCCTGGACGAGCTGTTTGCGGTAGCGGAGGAGGCCGGCAAGACCCCGGCTCAGGTGGCGCTGAACTGGGTGTTGCAGCGGCCCGGGATCACCGCGCCCATCATCGGCGCACGCAACCTGGCCCAGTTAGAGGATAACCTGGGCGCGGTTGGCTGGTCGCTGGACAGCGCACACATGGCGCGGCTGAACCAGGTGAGTGAGCCGTCCCCACCTCACTATCCCTATCGCTTCATTAACAGGGCGCAACGGAACTGAGCGGTGCGCCAAGATGTTGCGCTGCTACTATCCCGAGGCGCGCCCGCCCTGGGTATCCTGGCAGCCTGGGCGCTGCTGGCATTTCAACCTCACAGGCTCATCATCCAAGGAGCACATCTATGCCTAAGATATCCTTCATCGGTGCCGGGAGCACCGTCTTCGCCAAGAACCTGATGGGAGATATCCTCTACTTCCCTGAGCTGGCCGAGAGCACCATCTGCCTGCACGACATTGACGAAAAGCGGCTGCGCCAATCGGAGGCCATTGGCCGCAAAATCGCCGAGCTCCTGGGTGTCCACCCCACCATCCAGGTTACCACCGACCGACGGGCCGCGCTGGAAGGGGCTGACTACGTGATCACTATGTTCCAGATTGGCGGCTACCGGCCAAGTACGGTGATTGACTTCGAGGTCCCCAAGAAGTACGGCCTGCGCCAGACCATCGCCGACACGCTGGGAGTGGGGGGTATCATGCGGGCCCTGCGCACCATCCCCGTGCTGCTCGCCATGTGCCGGGAAATGGAAGAGCTGTGCCCGGGGGCCATGCTGCTCAATTACGTCAACCCCATGGCCATGAACTGCTGGGCCATCAGCCGCGCCAGCCGCGTACGCTGCGTGGGCCTGTGCCACAGTGTGCAGGGCACGGCTGCCGAGCTGGCCCACGACATTGGCATCCCCCCGGAGGAGATCACCTACCTGTGCGCCGGCATCAACCACATGGCCTTCTACCTCCGCTTCGAGCGCGATGGCCAGGACCTTTACCCCCTGGTGCGCCGCGTGATCGAAGAAGGGAGGGTGCCCGATTGGAACCGGGTGCGCTACGAGGTGTTCCGCCGGCTGGGCTACTTCGTCACCGAGTCCAGCGAGCACTTCAGCGAATACGTGCCCTGGTTTATCAAGCGCGACCGGCCGGACTTGATCGAGAAGTACAATATCCCCCTGGACGAATATATCGGCCGCTGTGAGGCGCAGATCGCAGCATGGGAATATGCTCAGGAGATTTGGGACAACCCGGCCGCCTACGACGAGAGGGAGTTGCGGCGTCGGCTGGAAGGCATCCAGGTGATGCCGAGGATGATCGAATGGCTTGTCTACGGGTTCCGCGAGATGAGCCAGGTCAAGCCCAGCAAAGAGTACGGCGCGGGGATCATCCACAGTATGGAGACGGGGCAACCGCGGGTGATCTACGGCAACGTGCCCAACCATGGCCTGATCGACAACCTGCCCCAGGGCTGCATCGTAGAAGTCCCCTGCCTGGTGGACAAGAACGGGGTCCAGCCCACCCGCATTGGCTCCCTGCCCCCGCACCTGGCGGCCCTCATGCGCACCAATATCAACGTCCAGGAACTGACTGTGGAGGCCGCGCTGACCGGCAAGCGGGAGCACATCTACCACGCCGCCATGCTGGACCCTCACACCGCGGCCGAGCTGGACCTGGAGCAGATCTGCAACCTGGTGGATGACCTGATCGCAGCCCACGGCGACTGGCTGCCCCAATACCGATAGGGGCAGCCCTGTGTGGCCGGCCATGCATTATGAAGTCCAACCACGTGCTGTATGGCTGATACAGTGAGGGCCTTCCGCGGCGGTCGCCAGGTCGAGGATGATGGCTATGGAACGCAAGGCAGATCTCACCCTCAAAGCGAGGAAAGGGGTTGCCCCTGAGAATTCGCCCGGCGCACCAGAGGCCGGGACGGCAGACGTGGGCGGTGGCCTGGCGGCTGCCGCCGGCCAGGGGATGGCAACAGACCCGCAGGGCGAAGGGCAGCCCGTGGCTGAACGCGGCCCGGCCGCGGAGAGCGAGCTGCGTGTGCCCGAGCCTGTGGAGGAGAGGATTTCTGCTGAAGAGTGGCCGTCCGCGGGGGAACCGGCTCCTCAGACCTTCCCCCCACAGGCCGAGGCCGCGCCTCCACCCCTGGAACCCGCGGCCTGGCGCGGACGCCTGGGCGGTTGCAGCCCGCTCACCGCTCTGGGCATCCTCTGTGGCGTGCTCCTGACCACAGGGCTGGTGCTGGCCATCCTCTACATCATCAACGGCACCCTGGCCTTCACCCGCAGCGCTGCCTTGCGCAACCTGCAGGCGCAGACGGCCGAGCTGCAACGCCAGACCAGAGAGCTCGCGGCGCGGGTGGATAGGCTCGCCAACCGCATGGAAACGGCCGAGGAGGAGCTCGACCAATTGAGCGAGCTGGCGGACCAACTGGATAATCTCATGGCCAGGCAGACAGCGTTGACCGCTGCCATCAGCGAACTCATGGCGGCTGACGCGCGCACCGAGGCCGAATTGAACAACATCAAGGAAGACGTTGAGAAGTTGGCCAAGCTCATGGAGGGGCTGGATAGCTTCCTGGTGGGCTTGCGTGACCTGCTCCTGGAGACCAGGCCCCTGCCCACCCAGGCTGCCACACCTACCGTGGCGAGCACCATCACGGCTACGGCTACGCCTACCCCCACGGAGACCCGGGAACCCACTGCCACGCTGGCCTCTACGGCCACCCCAGCAGCTACGCCCACCCGTGCAGGGCCCTCTCCTACCGCGCAGACCGCTGTGCCGGCCCCCACCCGCTGAGCATGCGCGGGAACCGGTTTTGGCAGTCAGACACTGAACATCAAGAGTAACCACCAGGGAGGAAATCCAAACATGCGCTTCGGCATCATGGCAATGCAGTTGGGGGCTCTGATCCCACCCTCTCAGGGTGGCAGCGGAGCCGGGGAGGCGAGCAGCCTGCTGGCCCATGTCGCAAATTTCAGCCACGCTGCTCTGGTACGGTCGCTGCACGGGCACGGCTTCAATCCGATCGAACTGGGCGGCGACCTGGTGCTCTTCATGCCGCATGTCTTTGCGCCCCAGGCCATCGAGGAGCTGGCCGGCCTGAAGGCCGAGACCGGTGTCACCTACACCGTTCACCTGCCGCTGTGGTCAGTGGAGACCTCCACTCCCCTGGCCCCTGTGCGCCGGGGATCAGTGCAGGCAGTGATGGAGATCATCCGGGCCGTGAAGCCGCTGGAGCCAGAGGTCTACGTTCTCCACGCCACTGGCGCGCTGGCTGCCGAGTTCTACCGCATGCGCCTGCCGGCCCACGGCAAAGCGCTCATCCTGCGCCAGTTTCAGGCCGGCGCGCGCGAGAGCCTGCGAACTATCCTGGGTGAAACGGGCCTCCCACCGCGGCGCCTGGCCATCGAGACGGTGGAGTTTCCCTTCGACCTCACTCTGGAGCTGGCCGAGGAATTCGACCTCTCCCTCTGCCTGGATACCGGCCACGTGCTGGTCGGGTTCTCCGGGCCGGTGGACCTCTTCTCTGCCCTGGAACGCTGCTTCCCACGGCTGGCCGAGATCCACCTGCACGATGCCCCCTGCCTGACCACCCCGGCCCTGTGGCGGGGGCCGGAGGAACAGAGCGGCTATGGCAAGGACCACGCCCCCCTCGGCACCGGCGACCTCGACCTGGCCCGCCTGCTCGACAGGTTGGTAGAAGCCCATTTCATGGGACCGGTGATCCTCGAGCTCAAGGTTCATGAGGCGCTGGCTTCCCTGGAGGTCATACGCCGGGTGCGGCCGCAGGTGCTGCTCTAGCCAGGCCGGCCGGGACAGGAGAGGGGGGCGCCCATGCAGCGAGAACTACGCTGGTATGATTTTCTGACCATCAACGCGTACTGGCTGGGCATCAACGTGGCCTCGGGGATCATCACCCCTGTGCTGCTACCCTATCTGGTGGCGCTCTTCATGCCACCAGAGCAGAAGAACACCTACCTGGCCATAGTGCGGGTGGCGGGGTTGGCGGTGGCCATGTTGGTGCAGCCGCTGGCCGGGATGCTGAGCGACCGCAGCACGTCGCGCTGGGGCCGGCGCCGGCCCTACATCTTTGCCGGTGCCCTCCTCAATGTGCTGTTCCTCTTGATCATCGGCGCCTCGCCCGGGTTCCTGGAATCGCCCCTGGACAGCACCGTCCGGGCAGCCTGGGGGCTCAGCGCAGCATATATGGTGCTGTTGATCGGGATCATCCTGCTGCAGGTCTCCTCGAATATCGGGCACGGCGCGCTGCAGGGGCTGATCCCCGACCTGGTGCCCGAGCACCAGCGGGGGCGGGCCTCAGGGGTCAAGGCGGTGATGGAGCTTTTACCGGTCTTCCTGGTGGTCTTCGTGGGGCCTCTGGTGGATGCCGGGCGCATCTGGCCCACGGTCGGGATTATCATGGCCGGTTTTGTGCTGACCATGCTCATCACCGTGCTTCTGGTGGAGGAGGAACCGCTGCGCCAGAAACCTGCTGCCAGCCTGAGGGAACCTGTGCTGCGATTGGTGGCCCTGACCGCCGTCTTCCTGGCAGCCACGCAGGGCGCGCTCTGGCTGGTGCAGGCCAGCGGTGCGGCACTGAGCCGCAGCGGCGCCAGCCTGCCGGCCCAGGTCATCGTCGTGGGGCTGGCCGGGCTGGTGGGGATGGCCGGCGCCATAGTGGTAGGGGTGTACTATGGTGCCTGGGTGGGTATCGGCAGGGAGGCCCGCCAACATATGCCCTTCATCTGGTGGGTTGTCAACCGCTTGCTCTTCCTGGCGGCAGTGGGCTCGATCCAGGGGTTTGCCCAGTTCTTCCTGCGCGATGTCTTGCACGTCCCTAACGCGGCCACGATGACCACTATCCTGCTGGCCGTAGTGGCTGTGTTCTTGCTGCCGTCGGCCCTGGCCGGCGGCTACCTGGCCGACCGCATCGGCCGCAGGCGGCTGGTGGGCGCTGCGGGGCTGATAGCTGCCGCCGGCACCCTCTTGCTCCTTACCGCGGCAAATATCCCACTGGTAATGATCAGCGGCTGCATCATTGGGATCGGCGCGGGCACCTTCATGGCGACTAACTGGGCCCTGGGCACCGACCTGGCACCCCGGCAGGAGGCCGGCAAGTACCTGGGCATCTCGAATCTGGCCGGCGCAGGGGCCGGCATCGTCGGCGCCGGGATCGGCGGCCCCATGGCCGATTCCTTCAACGCCCTGCGCCCTGGCCTGGGCTATCTGGTGATCTTCGCCATTTACGCTGGCCTGTTCTTATTGTCCACGGCCACGTTGACCCGCATTCGCCAGGCATAGGGGCATGCGCAAGCGGGAGTGGAATTCATGAAAGCATTGCGTTGGAGACATAGCTTTCCGTTCGGCGCGTTATCTGAGCGGATACTCAGCGAGTACTTACGTCATGCTAGCAAGCGGTACCTCAGGCTGGAGCCTTATGCGGCGGGCTTCATGCCGCCGCCTCGGCCCGGCAGGGAGTACATGCTCTATGCCCACGTGCCGTTTTGCGAGCAGTTGTGCCCTTACTGTTCCTTCAACCGCTTCCCTTTCTCCGAATATCGAGCGCGGCCCTACTTCAAGCTGCTGCGCCAGGAGATGCACATGGCGGCGGAGCTGGGCTACAACTTCCGCGCCATGTACATCGGGGGTGGCACCCCGACGGTGTTGGCCGGCGAACTGGCCGCCACCATTGACCTGGCGCGCCAGCTCTTCGACATCCGCGAGGTCTCGACCGAGACCAACCCCAATCACCTGATCCCCACGGTTATCGAGCAGTTGGTGGGGCGGGTACAACGCCTTTCGGTGGGGGTCCAGAGCTTCGACGATGGGCTGCTCAAGCAGATGCAGCGCTATCAGAAGTACGGCAGCGGGCAGGAGATCCTGGCACGCCTGGAGGGTGTACAGGGCAAGTTCCCCTCGCTGAACGTGGATATGATCTTCAATTTCCCCAGCCAGACCGAAGCCATGCTGCGGCGTGACCTGGAACTGGTACAGGAGACCGGGGCCGATCAGGTGACGTTCTATCCCCTGATGGTGGCGCCTTCGCTGCAGCGCTCTCTGGCGCAGACGCTGGGCAAGGTCCCGCGTGGCCGCGAGGCCCGCTTCTACTATCTGGTCTCTGATACCCTGGCCGGCGCCTATGAGCCGGTTTCGGCATGGACCTTTGCACGCAAGACGGGCGGCATGATTGACGAGTACATCGTGGACTACGAGGAATACCTGGGGATCGGCTCGGGCGCGTTCAGCTACCTGGACGGCACCTTATACGTCAACACTTTCTCGTTGCGCGACTACCAGCAGGCGCTGACATCGGGCCGGATGTCGGTCAGCGCGGCGCATCACTTCTCGCTACGCGAGCAGATGCGTTACCGCTTCATGATGGGGCTGTTTGGGCTGCGCCTGGACAAGCGGCGTTTCGCGGCCGATTTTGGCATGAGTGTAGAGGAGGGGCTGTGGAAGGAAGTCTCCTTCATGCGCGCCGCGGGCGCGTTCGCGACCGACAACGACGAGGAGTTTACCCTCACCAGGCGCGGGCGCTACTTGTTGGTGGCCATGATGCGCGAGTTCTTTATAGGCGTCAACAGCGTGCGCGATCAAGCCCGCGCCGCGTTGCCGCTGGAGGAGCGCCAGCTCCTCTTCAACGTGGCAGATGCCTGTGGCCTGGAAACTGCGCGCGCAGGATGACGGCTGGGCTGCGCAGGATGGGCTATGCCAGGCGGGCCAGCGCAGCGGCCATCCGTTCCAGCGCAGCCTGGATGTTCTCCAGGGAGTTGGCGAAGCAGAGGCGTAGATGCCCCTCGCCGTTGGCCCCGAACGCGGTGCCAGGCAGGGTGGCCACACCGGCCTCGTCCAGCAGGTAGTCGGCCAGCCACTTTGCGCTGCGCCCAAAAGCGCTGATGTTGGGGAAAACGTAGAACGCGCCCTGCGGCCGGCGACAACGCACGCCGGGGATCGCGTTCAGGCCGCTCACCAATGCGTCGCGTCGGCGCTGATACTCGGCCACGACCGATGCCACCTGGTCCTGGGGGCCGGTGAGGGCCTCGATCCCTGCGTACTGGGTAAAGGCGGCGGTGCAGCCAACCGCATGGGTGAGGAGAAGTTCGACCCGCTCGGCCAGCGGCTCGGGCATGATGCCAAAGCCCAGGCGCCATCCCGTCATGGCATAGGTCTTGGAGAAGCCGTCGCAGATGACCGTGCGCTGGGCCATGCCGGGCAGCGCAGCGATGCTGGGAGCCTCGGCTCCATCGAATACCAGGCGGGTATAGATCTCGTCGGAGAGGACCCACAGGTCGTGCGCGATGGCTGCTTCCGCGATATGTTCGAGGGCAGCAAGGGGCAGCACACCCCCGGTAGGGTTGCCGGGTGAGTTGATGATGATCATGCGCGTGCGCGGGCTGAGGGCGGCGTCGAACGCGTCGAGGTCAAAAGAGAAATCAGCCTCCTCCCGCAGCGGCACCGGCACCGGTATGCCACCGGCCACCCGGATCATGGCCTCATAGGTGGGAAAGCCAGGATCAGGGTAGATGACCTCATCCCCCGGTCGCACCAGAGCCAGGGTGGGGAAGAAGAGGGCCGGTTTGGCGCCTGGGCCGACCACCACCTGCTGAGGCCGGATCTCCATGCCCCGCTGGCGCCCTGCCTGCTCGGCGATGAGCTGGCGCAGGCGGGGGATGCCGGCGGGAGGGGTGTAGCGCGTGTGGCCGGCACGGATGGCCTGGATGCCGGCCTCGGCAATGTACGGGAAGGTTGGCATGTCGGGCTGGCCAATCTCCAGGTGGATGACCTGGCGGCCGGCAGCCTCCAGGGCCTGCGCGCGGGCCAGCATGTGGTAGGCCCCCTCTGGGGCCAGATGGGTGACGCGTTCGGCGAAGTCCATGAGTTTATCCTCCAGGTAAGAGGAGTTACGCACTTTAGGGCGTATCGCCCCATCCCCCTATCTCTTTCCCGCAAGGCGGGGAAGGGGATCGAGATTAAGGGTATTCTGGGCGGCTTCGCCGCCCAGAATACCCTTCCAAAGGATTCCCCCGCCCCCGATTGGGGGCGGGGGCGAGGGTGGGGGTAAAGCGTAGTACAACTGCGTAACTCCTGCAGGTATAATTGCCCAGGCTCTGTACTCCCCATAGCACACCATGGGCGATTTGTCAATGGTGGCAGGGATGGTTCAATTCGCCGGGGAAAAGTTCACACTTTTTGCGGTCATTAAAATTCCCGCCCAAGGCTCTCACTCTTCCCCCTGCCCCCTCCCCTCTCCCGCTCGCCTTCGACGGCGGGAGAGGGGAGGAAGATAAAAAGGGGTTTTGCGGCGGCCAAAGGCCGCCGCAAAACCCCCATCTTATTCCCCCCTCTCCCCTGGCTGCAGGCCAAGGGGAGAGGGGGGAATAAGGGGGGTGAGAGGCAATGAAGGCCCGAGGAGATGGTAACGCAGGTGCAAGTGTAACTGCCATGTCCGAGAAAGAAGCACGACGTGCTGCTATCACTACATCAGACAAGGAGGTACCTTTCCATGGCAACATTATTCGGTCGTCAATGGACGCGCAGCGCCTTGCTGGCCAAGGTCGGAGACCTGTCGCAAGTGGCAGGCGTGCGCCTGGCCCAGTGGGATGATGGCACCGAGCGAGGCCTGCGGGTGGCAGATGTCTACACTGGCGGGGGGCTTACTTTCACTGTGTTGCTGGATCGGGGCATGGACCTGGGCCCCGCCTCCTTTCGAGGGCTGCCGCTGGCCTGGATCTCAGCAGCCGGGTTTGGGTACCCAACCTACTTCGAGCCGGAGGGCCTGGGTTGGTTGCGCACCTTCGGCGGTGGCCTGATGACCGGCTGCGGGCTCACCTACCTGGGCGCGCCCGATGAGGACCAGGGCGAACAGTTGGGCCTCCACGGCCGGCTCTCGCACCTGCCGGCGCGCCATGTGCAGGTGGGCGAGGAGTGGGACGGAGACGAGTGTTGCTTCTGGGTGGCCGGAGAGGTGCGCCAGGCCAGGCTGTTCGCCGAGAACCTGCGCCTCTTCCGGCGCATCAGCACATGGTTGGGCTCCAATCGGCTCCTCATCCACGACAGAGTAGAAAACCTGGGTTCATCTCCATCTCCCCTGATGATCCTCTACCACATCAACCTGGGTTTCCCCCTCCTGGACGAGGATTGCTATCTGGAGGCACCGGAGCACCCGGTGCGCCCGCGCGATAGCGTCGCCGAGCCTGGCCTGGGAGAATGGATGCGCTTCCAGCCGCCCACGGCCGGCTACCGCGAGCAGGTTTTCTACCATGACCTGCCGGCCGACCAGGAAGGGTGGGCCGCCATCCGCCTGGTCAACCCCAGGCTGGGCATCTGGCTGCGCGTGCGTTTCCAGAAAGCCGCCCTGCCCAATCTGGTGCAGTGGAAGATGATGGGCCAGGGGGAGTATGTGTTGGGGCTGGAGCCGGCCAATTGTGGGGTAGAAGGGCGCAGCCGCGACCGGGAGCGCGGGACGTTGCAGTTCCTGGCCCCTGGCGAGGCGCGTGAGTTTCGGGTCGAGATCGAGGTTGGGTGAGGCTGTCACGGGGGCGCAGCAATGCTGCGCCCCCGTGACTACGTCAGGCACACGCTAGAGTTGCAGGCGCACCGTCTTGATCTCGAATGGCCGGAAGCTGAGCGGGATGCGGCCTTCGTGGCAGGGTAGCTCGGCTTCGGCGGACTCGAGCATGTTGGTTTGGAGCGCGCCGCGCACTTTCAGGCTTGTGCTGAGGGTGCAGCGGGTCGCCATGCGTTTGGCCTCGTACAGCCGGACGATCAGATCACCTGAGCCGTCTTCGGCCACCTTGACGGTCTCGATCACCACGTTCCCCGCGTCTACGGCGAACAGCGACCGCTCTCCCCCCGCGGCCGGCACGACCAGCACCGGGCAATTCAGGTCATAACCCTCGCGCACCACTCCGCTCTCGGCCAGGCTGCCGTTCCAGGCATAGCAGGCATAGGTGAAGGTCTGAGTGCCCCTATCGGCCTGCATGTCGGGCGCCAGGGCCGATTTCAGCAGCGTCAGGTTGATGCTGTTGCCCAGGACGTTCACCCCGTACTTGCTGTCGTTGAGCACGGCAAAGCCGCGGCCCTCCTCGGCCAGGGCCGTCCACTTGTGGTTGGAGACCTCAAAGCGGGTGGCGTCGTAGAGGCGAGAGCGGTGGTTGGGCCGTTCGATGTGCCCGAACTGGATCTCGTGCAGGGCTGTCTCACTGTGGACGGTCACCGGGAAGGCCACCTTCAGCAGCTTATGGTTCTCCTGCCACTCGATGCGGGTGGCAAAGTCGAGCCGTCGCGCCCCCCGCCGCAGGCTGATCTCCTGTACCATCGGTGAATCGTGCAGCTTGCGCGTGACGCGGATGGTCGCCACCAGCGGACCAGAAGCGACGACCTCAAACCGGGCATCTCCCTCCAGCTCGACCGGGGTCTCCTCATACATGCTGTCAATGTCCCAGGCATCCCAGGCTGAGGGCACATCCCGGTACATCTTGAAGCTGTTGCAGGGGCCGGCCGCCCACTCCTGGCCACTCTCTTTGTCCAGCAGGCTGACGATCTCACCCCTGGCGTTGAACTGCACCCGCAACAACTCATTTTCGAGGATGGGCAGGCCGTCATAAGTGGTGCAGGCTGCCCCTGTCGGTTGGCTGCTCTCCCCGCGGCCTGCCTGGCGCCAGATCGTGGTCCAGCCGCAGGCGGGCACGGTCACCTCGGCCCAGGCCTGTCCGTTGACACTCTGAACAGGCAGGGGTTGGCCCTGGGCATTGGTCGCGGCCTGCCACCCCTCGGGCAGAGCGACCAGGGTTGTGCGCGGCCAGGAGAGGGAGTTGAAGACGGTCAGGGCTTCGCCGCCCGGCTGTTGAGCTTGGCCACGAGCCAGGCAGCCGGCTGCATCGCGTGCCAGTTTCTGGACCGACTCGATCACCGCGGCGTGCATGGCTTCGGCCTCCTCGTAGACGCGATGGATAGAGGAGCCGGGCAGGATGTCGTGGAACTGGAGCAGGAGCACCGTCTGCCAGGCCTGATCCAGCTCAGCCTTGGGATAGGGGTAGCCGGCCAGGGTCTGAGCCGCGGCAGCCCACAGCTCTGCTTCGCGCAGCGCGAACTCGGCGCGGCGGTTGTTCTTCTTGGTGCGCGCCTGCGAGGTATAGGTGCCACGGTGGACCTGCAGGTATAGTTCGCCCACGTAGCGGGGAAGGCGCGGGGGATAAGGTTCGGCCGTCAGCCGGGCCTCCAGGTCTTTGAAAAACTCAACCGGCGAGGCCAGGCGGGTGCGGGGCACCCCTTCCAGGTCGGCGCAGCGCCGGAGGAACTCCAGATGGTGCCGCGTGGGCCCCCCACCGCCGTCACCGTGGCCAAAGGAGACCAGGAAGGTGCTGATGCCATCCTTCTGCACGCGCTGCTGCCAGCGCTGGATCAGGGCGGTGGGATGGGTGTGGCTGTTGTAGTCCCCAAAGATATGGGCCAGCACCTCCGAGCCATCCAGCCCCTGCCAGATGAAGGTGTTGTAGGGGAAGGGATCGCCGCCGTGGTAGGTCCAGAAGATCTTCTGGGTGGCGAAGTACCTGACCCCACAGCCGCGCATGATCTGGGGCAGGGCGGCGGAGTAGCCGAAGACATCAGGGAGCCAGAGCAGCTCGCATTCAACCCCGAACTCGTCGCGGAAGAAGCGTTTGCCGTAGAGGAACTGGCGGATCAGGCTTTCGCCGCCGCTGATGTTGGTGTCGGCCTCTACCCACATGCCGCCTTCGGGCACGAACTGACCCGACCTGGCGGCAGCTTTGACCCGCTCATACAGGTCTGGGTAGCGTGCCCGCAGCATCGTATAAAGGTGGGCCTGGCTCTGCAGGTACTTGTATTCGGGGTATTGGGCCATCAGGGCCAGTTGGCTGGCGATGGTACGCCCTATCTTGCGTTCGGTCTCGGCCAGGGGCCAGAGCCAGGCCACGTCGAGGTGAGCATGGCCACAGAGGAAGAGGACAGGCGCGGTGGAGCCGTTGACGCAGGCCAGGAGGGGGCGCAGCCGTTCCCGGCCGGCCCGGATGCTGGCCAGGATTTCAGGATAGGGCAACTCCAGGTCAACGATGAGGGTGAAATCTCGCAGGCCGCGGTCTATCTCGGCCACCCGCAGCGATTCGGGGTCGAGGTTGTTGCGCAGGTGGAACAGGGTTTCCACGTCCAGCCAGAGCTGGTAGGCATCTTCGTTCCAGATGCCAAAGGTGTTGGAGCCGATGACGGCCTGGGTGGGGCCGGGTTCGGGCACGCTCACCTGGCCGTGGAGGACCGGGCCGGAGCCAGTGGGGGTCGGGCCGTGGCCGGCATAAGCCTCGGCCAGCACTTCGTAGCGCTGGCCGGGGACGCCGCTGGTGGTCAGGGTGATTTCGGTGTGCTCGCGGTCTCTGGCACCCGCGGCCTGGCCATTGACGTAAACCAGGGCTTCGCCGCCCAGGTCGAGGCGGAGCACGATGCGTTGGCCCAGCGCGGCGGGAGGCAGTTCAAAGCTGCCCTTGAACCAGCCATATTCCCACTTGGCACCCCAGTGGGTGCCGGTCGGCATGGGGCGGAACTCCCTGCGCAGGGCTTCCGCGGCAGAGAGCTGTTCTCTGGTGGTGAAGCCGCTCAGCTCGATGGTGCCTAATGGGAGGTAGAAAAGCTGGGGCAGAGCATTGCGCCAACGTTCGATACGATGTAGCCATTCAAGGGTGAGTGCCATAGGGGTAGTCTCCTTGCAGACCAGGTTCGCAGTAGGGCACGGGGCTCAGCAGAATGGCATCCCCGCGCCACCGGATAGCTTCCCACGGGGGTATAATCCTCTGGCCCCTCATGCCGCCTCTCCTGTCTATTACCACTTCGCGACACGAGGGAAAAGTGTCTGGCCTGGCATTCAGGCCTTAATAGCGCCAGAGGTCAGGCCGGCGATGAAGTAGCGCATGGTAAACATGAAGAGAATAATCAGGGGAAGAGAGGCGATCACATAGCCGGCAAACATAGGACCCCAGTTCTCAAGGCCCCCATACTGGCTGCCAAAGCTGACGATCCCCACCGAAATAGTCCAGCGCCGGCCGTCGGGGATGGTCACCAAAGGCCAGATGTAATCATTCCAGGTGCCCAATACATTCATGATGGCGATGGTCACCAAGATGGGAGTTGAGAGGGGCAACGTAATCTTGGCATATAAATCCCAGGTCCGTGCGCCATCAATACGCGCCGATTCGAAAAGCTCTTCAGGCAAGGAGGCAATGAAACTGCGCAAGATGAAAATGGCCAGGATCTGGCCTCCAGAGACATAAGGCAGGATCAGCGCCCAGTAAGTGTTCAGCAGGCCAAAGCTTTTGATCAGCAAGAAAGCTGGCACCAGAGTCAGAACCCCTGGGATCATCAGCAATGCCAGGATGGCAAAGAAAAAGAACTCACGCCCGGGGAAGTTATAGCGGCCGAACACAAAGGCTGTAATGCTCGAGATGAACAGCACGCCCACCATGGATGCAGTCGAAACAAGCACGCTGTTCATGACATACCCGCTCACCCGCTTCCAGGCATCTGAGTAGTTGGCCAGCGTGGGTGGCCAGGCAATACCCCAGAAGTTATGAATAAACTGGGGAGAGGTCTTGAAGGAGGAGATGATCATGAAGACAAATGGATAGAAGGTAAGGATGGCAGCTAGCGCCAGGATAAGATGAATTGGGAAGTCATGCTTCAAAGTACGGCTCATGGTGCGATCTCCGTTACACCCCTACGAACTCCACGCTGGACTTCAGGTAGCGCGTATTCAAGTAGGTAAGGATGAGCGTAATGATGAATATCACGGTCCCGATAGCGCAGGCGTAACCCATTTTGCTGTAGTACATAGCATTGCGGTAGAGGTAGAGTCCCGGCACCATGGTGGTCATGCCGGGTCCGCCATTAGTCATGATAAAGATAGTGGTGAACCCCTGGAAGGAGCCGATAATGGTCAGGATAACGATCAGCTTGATCTGAGATAGGATTAGAGGGATCTCCACACGCCAAAAGCGGGCCCAGACCGAAGCGCCGTCTATGGCCGCAGCATCCAATAGTTCCACCGGGATGGCCTGAAACCCGGCCAGGTAGATCAGGGTGCTGATACCGGCGACCCAGGGGAAGCCAATGAAGATAACCGCCGCCAGCGCGAGCTTGAAATCTCCCAGCCACGGCCTGGCCCACATCCCCAAACCTACGGCTTTCAGAAGTTGGTTTAGCAACCCAATGTTAGGAGAGTAGATCGAGCGCCAAATCATCAGCACCACAACACCAGGGACAACCAGCGGGATCACAAAGAGAACACGGTAAAAGTAGGCCATCTTCAGGTCGCGCAGATGAAAGATCAGCGACGCGGCGATCAGAGGGAAGGTGAGGCTGATGAGGACCCCTGCCACCGTCAGCTTGACCATGTTACCTACTGCCAGCCAGAAGATGTCGTCTTTGGCCAGATTAATAAAGTTTGAGAACCCGCTGAACTGTTTGAAGTTGGCTCCATTCCAGTCGAAGAGACTATGGTAGAGGGCCGATACCGCGGGGTAATAGTTGAACAGAAGCACCAGGACAAAAGTAGGCAGGATTAACAGGTAGCATTCCTTACAACGCAAGACACGCCGTAACAGTGGCTCTTGCTTTTCCTCAGGAACCGCTGCCAGCGACAAGGGCTGTCGCGCTGTCAATTCGGCCATAATTACGTCCTCCTATGGGAGCATCTCCAGCACACCTCTGACCCACAGGGAAAGCCACGGACCGGGTTAGCACACAAACCCGGTCCGTGGTTCTGTTGCCGGGTCTGATCTCAGTGAGGCGCAAGCCTACAGGCTGCACTCCTTACGCCAATCAGGATGTTCGGCCAGCAGCTGTTCGGCGGCAGCCTCCATCTCCTTCTGCACCTGTTCCTGCATCGCCTCGGCAGCGAGCTGACCAGCCAGGAACTGTTGCAACTTGTTCCACAGGCTATCCACGAACTCGCGGGTCAGCATGCTATCAAACGGCTCGATGCGTTCGGTGCCATACTTGACCATCATGTCAGTGTAGACGCTCAGCGTGGGATCAGCACCGGTAGTGTCCACAGTGCCCGGCGCAAAGCCGCCATGGTCATTGAGGATGCGAATCAATTGCTTGGGAGCTGTAATATACCGCATCCAATCAATGGTCTCAGCGAGCACCCCACGCT
>Ga0068707_1000524_pt1 | contig 25277 bp, 18 predicted proteins | sample YNPNPMetaG_FD_66600 | JGI IMG/M metagenome (GOLD analysis project Ga0068707, IMG submission 66600) | Anoxygenic and chlorotrophic microbial mat microbial communities from Yellowstone National Park, USA - YNP NP MetaG | ecosystem: Environmental > Aquatic > Thermal springs > Hot (42-90C) >... | reverse complement strand
GGGCGCAGCGGGGAAGCGCAGCTCACCGCGGAGCAGCTTGCGTCGTGGATCGGGACCATCAACTACGAGGTGACGACGCGGATCGGGGCGCACGTCCCCCGGCGACCGGTGCGCCGCACGCCGGGCGCGGCGGACCCCCGCGCGCCCACCCTACCCCGCTGACTCAGATCTCGAACGGTAGCCAGAAGACCTTGATCCGCTTGTACGGCCCCCGCCGCTCGTAGCCGAACAGGCCGTAGAGCACCGACCACTCCACGTCCTCCGGGCGGTCGCGGCCGAAGTCGAACAGCGGGATGAAGTGGAAGTGCCATCCTTCCGTGCCGTCCTCGTGCCGCTCGGTGGTGTACATGCTGTTGAGCGCCAAGGTGAAGGTCCCGTCGGGGTCCTCGTCGCGCCAGACGAGCGGGAAGAAGGTCCAGAAGCGCGACGGCGCCGCGTAGTCCTCGAAGTCCCAGAACAGCGGGAAGGCCACCGTCGTGCGGTCGGTGGCGTTCGAGAAGCTCCACCAGACCGGGAAGACCACCTCGTGGTGGTCCTCGCCCTCGGTGCCGATGTAGATCAGCGGGTGCAGGTTGAACGCCCAGCCGGGCGCCTCGGCGCCGGTCTGGGGCCATTCCGAGTACTGGAAGGTCGGGAAGACCCAGGTGGTGTGGCGGTTCTCGGCCAGCGAGGTGTCGTGCAGGAACAGGGGGAGGAAGCCGAACAGGCGGTTCTTTTCCAGGTCGTGGAAGTCCCACCAGAACGGGAAGACGACCCAGTCCGACGAGATCGGGTCGGTGCCGTGATAGACGTTGAGCACCAGGTCGCGGCGCGTGCCGGTCTCCTCGTTCCCCCAGGCCCACCAGACGGGCGCCGCCGCGCGGAACCACTCGGGCCCGTCGTCCCACTGGTGGTACAGGAGCGCGCCCCAACCCCGCGACTCGGGGCCTTCGGCGTACCAGGCCAGCGGCGTGACGACGCGCATCGACTCGGCGTCACGCGCGTAGTGCACGAGCGGGGCGAGGGTGAAGTGCGTCGAGTCGGGTCCGCCGCCGAAGAACAGGATCGGCGCGATTCCGGCGGACCAGTCGCCGTTCTCCTCGAGGTCGACGAACAGCGGCCCGACCACCGTGGTGCTTGCGTCCCCGTCGTAGAAGTGCCAGAAGGCGGGGAAGAACACCGAGTAGCCCTCGTCGTCGTCGGTGCCGCCGAACAGCAGCGGCGGCAGGCCGTAGCGCGAGCTGCGCCCCTCCCGCCACCAGTAGAACGGCGGCGCCAGCGCGAACTCGCCCGTCGGCCAGGCGAAACGCCAGAAGTAGAGCGCCACGATCTGGTAGTTGTCCTCGCCGTCGTCCCCGACCAGGAACAGCGGCGGCAGGCCGACGTCGTATCCCTCCGCCGTGCGGCTCACGTAGAGCGGGCCGGCCACGTCGGTGAACCGGTCGGGACGCCGGTAGCGCCAGTAGAGCCCCGCCACGACGTCCGTCTCGTGCAGCTCGTCGCCCCCGCGCCAGCGCCAGTAGAACGGCAGGACGCCCAGCGTGTGGTCGTTCGCCGTGTCGTCCCAGGTTTCGAAGTACAGCGGGAAGAAGAGGCGGAACCCCGAGGTCGGCGTGGTTTCCTGGTAGAACGGCAGCGGCGGCAGGTAGAACCGCGAGACCTCGGCGTCCGACCCGCGCCCCTCGACCGTCCCCGGCTCCGGCGCCACGAGGTCCGGCGGGAGGATGTCGGCCCGGGCCGTGGAGAGCGCGCCCAGGAACAGGGTCGCCGCCCCGAGACACGCCGCTGCCCGCCCGGTCCGACCGGGACGGGCCGATCCGAGGCAGCGCGAAGCACGGCACGCGACCGGCACGAGCGACACCCCTGGTTCCCCCGTCGAATCGAGGCGACACCATAGGGTCACGGGCGGCGGCGAGTCAACCGCCGGGTGCGAGGCCGATTCCCGCCGCGGTTCTTCGAGGTGCCGGGGAACGGCGGCGGGGCGGCTTGCGCGCGGGAAGCCGCGGACGTTGAATCCGGCTCGTGGGATGCCGGCGCATCATCGGCGTGGACGAGAACGGCCTGGGGCCGAGGTTGGGGCCGCTGGTCGTCACTGGGGTGCGCCTGCGGTTCGAGGGACGGGTGCCGACGATCGCCGAGGTGCGGACGGCGACCGGACTGGACGATTCGAAGCGGGTCTTCGCGCCTGGCCGGCGAGGCCGCGGCGAGGCGCTGGCGCTCGGCACGCTCGGCGTCCGCGCCGCCGGCTCCCTCGCCGAGCTGCTCGCGGGGAGGACGGTGGCGTCGCCGTGGGCGCCGCCGGCGGGGTGCGCCCTCCGGGCGGTCGAGCCGGCCGGCGGATTCGGGTTCTCCGGCGTCCGCGGCGTCCCGGCGCCTGCGGCGTCCCCGCGTTCCGGGCTCTCCGGCGCCGCGATCGGCGGTGCGTCCCGCGCGCCCGGCTCCCCGGCGCGCCCGGGGCGTGCGACCGTCCCCTGCCCCGCGCTTCGCCCCGGGCCGCTGCCGCGCTGGACGACCGAAGTTGCGGAGGTGGCGCGCGGGCTGGAGCGGTTGGGGGTGGTGGTCGAGCGCGTGGCCTGGGCGGTGCTGTGCCCGGGGAGGCTCAACGCGGCCCTGGCCGACGGCACGTCGAAGCTGGCGGTGGACCTGCGGTTGTTCGAGGCGGTGGTGGAGGCGGTGCGGGACGCGGAGGGAACCGAGTGCGCGACGATTTGCGGCAAGGTGGGCGGGACCGACCGCTACGTCGAGCGGTTCGCGGCGTGGGCGGGGCGGGTGCGACGGGTGGAGGTCGAGTCCCGCGCGGCGTCGCGGTACGAGGTGGAGGGGGTGGGACCGGTCTCGTTCGTGCGGGACGCGGACGCGTGCGACCCGGCGGTGGCGGCGGCGTCGGTGCTGGGGAAGTATGTTCGCGAGCTGTGGATGGACGACCTGGCCGCGGCGGCGGGTTGGCCGGGGCCGGCGCCGAGCGGCTACCACGATGCGGCGTCGGCGCGGCTGGAGGCGCGCCTGCGGGAGGCGGCGACGACGGGCGCCCTCCCGCTGCCGCTCGGGTGCGTGCGCCGAATCCGCTAGGCGCGTTCGCGCGGGGGCGGCGCGGCCACCGGCCGGGACCTCGACCCGCCGGCGTCGTCGCCGCGGTCGCAGCGGGCGTTCGGACGGCTCCCCGGCGCCGCCAGGGTCACGGCGGGAGTTCGGACAGCTCCTCGAGGAAGACGACGTAGGGATCGGCGGTCGGGAGATCCACCCGGCGGCGCACGGTGCGGATGCCGTCCGACCGGCGAACCTCGATGCGGAGCCAGTACCGGCCGGGCGGCAGATCATAGACGTCGCGGAAGCGGTCGGCGCCGGGTGGAATCGATTCGCGGCGGAAGCGCACGGTGGCGCCGTCGGCATCGACGTAGTGCACGGCGATCGAGAGCGGCGGGCTCTCGGTCCAGCGCACCTCGACGGCGCCCTCCGCCGGCATCCGGCCGACGAACCACCAGACGACGAACCCGATCGAGGCGACGAGGGTGAGCCGCAGGAGGCGGCGGCCGGTCCGGGAGTGCAGGGCGGCCCGCAGGCGGCGGAGGCCGGTCGGGGGATCAGCCACGGCCGGTCGCACTCCGGGTTCCGCGGCCGGACCGGGCGCGACGCCGCGGCGTCATGGCGAGCAGTCGGTCCATTCGATCAGGTTGCCGAGCCCGGTGGCGCGGCAGCCGCCGCCGGTGCCGCGAGGGCAGGAGGCGTACCATCCCTCGGCGTCGCTTCCGACCGCCCGACATTCGGCCGTGCACCCGACGCAGTCCGCCGTGCAGAACACCCGGCCGGTGCACGGATCGACCCAGGCGGTCGTGTCGTCCGACATGGCGCGGCACTCGGGAGCGCACGCAGCCACCGCCACGCACGCCCCGGGGTGGTCGAGGGCGACGCCGGCGGCGAGGCGGGTGCAGTCGTTGCTGTAGGTCGTGCCGTCGCAGCCGCAGACCGGGTCGAAGCGCGTGTCGCAGAGGCCGGGGGCGGGGACGCAGGTGCCGGAGGCGTCCGGCCAGCAGCCATGGATGTCGCAGACCTCGCCTGGAGGGCAGCCGAAGCCGGCGATCCCGCCGCAGAGGGAGCCCGATCCGCACTCGCCGTCGTGCGCCAGGGCCGCCCCCGCCCGGAGGCGCTCGCAGTCGTTGCCGTAGGTCGTGCCGTCGCAGGCGCAGACCGCCTCCCGCACTCCGGGGCACCCCGCGGGGCGGACGACGCACGTGCCGGTGGCCCCGGGGAGGCAGGAGCGGGTGTCGCAGGCCTCGTCCGGGGCGCATTCGCCTCCGGGAAAGGGGCCGCAGAGCCGTCCGGCTTCGTCCGGCAGGTCGGCCGGCGCGTCGAGGGCGGCGTCCGCCTCAGGCTCGACGTCGGCGCGCCGGTCGGCGCCGTCGCCGACGGCATCCGTCCCCACCGCGTCCTCGGGCGCCGCGTCCGGAAAGGTGTCGGTGTCGTCGATTGCGACGCCGCCGCACGACGCCGCGAGGGCGAGCGGCAGGGCGGCGACGACGAACAGGGCTCGTGGGGGCATCGGCGGTCGCTCCTTCCCCCGCGGGACGAGCGTAGCACGCCCGGCGCGAACGGCAAGAACGCGGTCCCGGCGCCATGCCGGCCACCTGCACCCGCGAAACCGGCTCACCTCAAGAAGGCGACGTACGCCCGTCCCGGCGCGGGCGCGGCGTGGCAGGAACGGTTGACCGGGCCGGACGGTTGCTGGTAGGGCGACGAGCCGATGGCGGGTCTCCTGCGGTTCGGCGAGCTCCACCCGCGGCGCTTCTTCCTGGAGACGTGGGCGGCGATCCACGCCGATGCACGGGCTGAGTCGGAGGGGTCCGAGCGGGGGACGGGGGTCCGGGTCGGGAGGAAGGGGCGGCGCGGCGCACCGTCCGCCGTCGCCTTTTCCCTGCGCCCGCTGCTGATCTTCGTCGCCTCGGCGGTGTTCCTGACGCTGATGGAGTACTTCGGCGGCCGCGACACGTTCGAGAGGCTGTTTCCGGAGGCGGCGCGGGATGCGCAGCGCGTCGAGCTGTACCGCCTGGCGTACTGGGCGGCAGCCCGCATGACAGGATACGGCGTCCTGCCGGCGCTGCTGGTGCTGCTGCTCCCGGGCGAGCGGGTCGTGGACTACGGCCTGCGGGTCCGGGGCGTCGCGGAGCACCTCTGGATCTACGTCGTCCTGTATCTTGCCGTGCTTCCCCTGATCGTGCTCGTCTCGTTCCACCCGGAGTTCAAGACGTACTATCCGTTCCTCAAGCACACCCCGCGGACGATCTGGAACTGGCGGACCCTCCTCACCTGGGAGCTGCTGTACGCCGGCCAGTTTCTGGCGCTCGAGTTCTTCTTCCGCGGTTTCCTTCTGCAGTCGCTCCGCCGGCATCTCGGGGCGTACGCGATCTTCGCGGCGGTGGTGCCGTACTGCATGATCCACTACGGGAAGCCGTTCCTGGAGGCGAACGCGGCGATCGTGGCGGGACTCGTGCTCGGGACACTCGCCCTGCGGACCCGCTCGATCTGGTGCGGGTTCCTCGTGCACGTCTCGGTGGCGATGACGATGGACCTCGCCGCCCTGTTGCAGCGCAACGACCTGCCGCGCGCCTGGTAGGCCGCGGGGGTGGCGGCGGGTTTGGTCCGGCACCGAGCGGGTGTCGCTCTTGCCAGGACGGCGCCTTGTGGGTAAGTTTCGCTCGAACGGGGTCAGCGATGCGACGGTCACGGACATCGGGCGCCGCCGGTTCGGGTCCGGGATACCGATCGGCCGCGTCGCCGGCGCTGGCGGCCTCGATCGCCGTTGTCCTGGCCGGTGCGTCGGCGCTGGCCGGGGGGGACGTGGAGCGGAGGGGGGCGGGGGGGCGCGGCGGGTCGGCCGCGGAGACCGGCCGGGCGGGCGGAGCGGACGGGCGCACCTGGGGCGAGGTCGAGACGCCGGCGGGCTTGTCGTTTCGCGTGGAGGCGGCGGGGGGCACGGAGGAGGCGGGGGTTGCGGTGCGCGCCGTGCTGTACAACGGCGGAGCCGAACCGCTGACCGTGGCGCTCGACCCGCGGCTCGCCGACGTCGAGCTGCGGGCCGGCCGGACCCGGGTGCGTTGTCCCAGTCCGCAGGATCTGTCCCCCCTGGACCTCCGGGGCGCCGAGGTCGGGACGGTGCCGCCCGGGGCCGAGGCCGAGGTGCGCCTGGACCTCCTGTACCACTGCTGGAACCGGCTGGACCGCGCGCGGCGCGCCGCGGGCGGCGATCCGGTGGAGGTGCGCGTGACATACCGCGTGGTGCGGGTCGACCCCGGGCTGGGCCAGGCGGTGGGCGGGGCGGGCCGGCTGGAGGCGCGCACGGAGATGGCCCTGGGGCTTCCGGGCGAAGGGCCGACGGCCGAGGATGCGTCGCAGGACGATGCTCCGGTGGAGGTGGAGGCGGGCAAGACGGACGCGGCGGACGGGGAGGAGGTCTGGTTGCGGGTGGCGGTGCGGAATCGCACCGCCGGGCCGCTCCGGCTGGTCGACCATCCGACGCAGTTCCGGTTCGACGTGACGGGGCCGACCGGTGCGTGGACCTGCGCGATGACGCCGTGGCGCATCACGCCGCTGGGGGACCTCCTCGTGCGGCTACGCCGGGGGCAGAAGTACGAGCGGCGGCTGGAACTGACGCGCTACTGTCCGCCCGGGGCGCTGGTCGAGCCGGGGGTGTACTGGGTGGCGCCGATCTACGACCCGTACCTGGCCGAGCGGGCTCCGGAGGCGGTCGTGGACCGCGAGGTCCGCGGGGAGCCGGTGCCGGTGCGGGTGCGGAGGGGAGGGAACCGATGAAGGGCAGTCGGGGGCGTCGGGCACGGGCGACGAAACGCGGTCCGCAGGCGCGCGAGGCGGGCCGGGGGGGACCGGGGAAGGCGGGGCGGGGGGAGGAACGGGCGGAAGGGGGGCGGAAGCGGGGGCCGGGGGAGGAGGGGATCGGAGGGATGGCGCGGATGGCGGCGCACGAGGTGCGCAACGCGTTGTCGGTGCTGTACAACGTGGCGACGGGGTTGCGGCGGGCGGTTCCGGCGGGCCAGCCAGATACGGAGACGCTCCTGTCGATTCTCGACGAGGAACTCCGGCGGCTGGACCGGCTGACGCACGACCTGGTGTCGTTCGCAGTGACCGGGCCGCCCGTGCGCAGCCGGGTGCGGGTGGCGGACCTGGTGCAGCGGGCGGTGCAGGAGGCGCGACGACGGTGTCCGGTCGGCGAAGGGGCGCGGGTGGAGGTCACGGTGCGGCGCGGGGCGACGGAAGCCTTCCTGGACCCGGATCGGATGCTGGAGGCGCTTGCGTGCCTGGTGCGCAACGCAATCGAGGCGAGCAACGGGCGCGGGGGGGTGCGGGTGTGCGCGACGCGGGAGGGGAAGCGGCTGCGGATCGAGGTGCTGGACGAGGGGCCGGGGCTGCCGGCGGAAGACGTGGAGCGGATCTTCGATCCGTCCTTCTCGACCAAGGCCTCCGGCGTCGGGCTGGGCCTGGCGCTGTGCCGGCAGATCGCCCGGCGGCACGGCGGGGAGTTGACGGCGGGGCCGGGGCCGGGCGGCGCGGGAGCCTGTTTCCGGCTCGAGGTCCCGGTCGTCGAGGGCGGGAGCTAGGTCGATGACGCACAGCGGCAAGATGCGGATCCTGATCGTCGACGACCAGCGCAACATGCGCGCCACGCTCGGGATCCTGCTGCGCGGCGCCGGCTACGAGACCGACGAGGCGCCGGACGGGGAGACCGCGATCGAGAAGGTCGGCCAGGAGACCTTCGACCTCGTGCTGACCGACCTGCGGATGGGGCGGGTCGATGGGATGGAGGTGCTGCGCAAGGTGCGGGAGGCCTCGCCCGTGACCGAGGTGATCGTGATGACGGCCTACGGCACGGTGGAGAGCGCAGTGGCCGCGATGCGCCTGGGCGCGCACGACTACCTGCAGAAGCCGTTCACCGAGGAGGAGCTGCTGGTCAAGGTCGACAAGGCGTTGGAGCGGAAGCGGCTGACGAACGAGGTGACGTTGCTGTCGCAGGAGTTTCGCGAGCGGTACAAGTTCGAGAATCTGATCGGGCGCTCGCAGGCGATCCGCGACGTCCTGTCGCGGATCATCCGCATCGCGCCGACGGATGCCACGGTGCTGATCACGGGTCCGAGCGGCACGGGGAAGGAGCTCGTGGCCAAGGCGATCCACGCCAACTCGCGCCGTTCGGACCGGCCGTTCGTGACGGTGAACTGCGCCGCGATCCACGAGCAGCTTCTGGAGAGCGAGCTGTTCGGCCACATGCGGGGCGCCTTCACCGGCGCGGTCGCCACGCGCCGCGGGCTCATCGAAGAGGCGGACGGCGGCACGTTCTTCTTCGACGAGATCGCCGAAACCACCCTCGCGTTCCAGGCCAAGCTCCTGCGGACGATCCAGGAAGGGGAGATCCGGCGCGTCGGCGACAACCGTTCGATCAAGGTCAACGTGCGCGTGATCGCGGCCACCAACCAGGACCTGCAGCGGGCGATCGCCGAGAAACGGTTCCGCCAGGACCTGTTTTACCGGCTCAATGTGGCCCGTTTCCATCTGCCGCCGCTGCGCGAGCGGCGCGAGGACATCCAGCCGCTGGTCGAGCATTTCCTGGCGCGGGCGCAGGCCCGGATGCAGAAGACGGTCCGCCTCGGTCCGGGGGTGATGCAGTTCCTGCTGTCGTATGACTACCCGGGCAACGTGCGCGAGCTCGAGAACCTGATCGAGCAGGGGGTGGCGCTGGCCACCGGCGGGGTCGTACGGCTTGCCGACATCGAGGTGAAGCCCGAAGCGGTGCCGCCGGCGGGCGGCCAGACCCTGGCCGACGTGGTGGCTTCGGCCGAACGGCAGGCGATCCTCTCCACGATCGCCGACAAGCGAACTCTCGCCGACGCCGCCCGGGCGCTCGGACTCTCCACCACGACCCTGTGGCGCAAGATGCGCCGCCACGGCATCACGCGTTTCGCTCCGGGGGATTCCGATCCGTTGCAGCGCTGAAACGGCCGGCCTGCACTTCTGTGGCGTTCGGCGAGGCCGGACCGCGCAAGCTTGCGGAATCACGAACCATCGGCCTGGTAGGGATTTCGCTTCCGTCCCGATTCGCGCACGATTCGCGGCGCGGTCGCCGCCGCACGGGGCGGGGAGGGCGCCGCGGGAGATCGCGGTGGAAGCCCCGGTCGACCGGTCGCGGCGTTCCATCCGGGTCCTGGTCGTGGATGACGAGCCGAACCACCTGCGCCTGCTCACGGCGACGCTGCGGCTGGAAGGATTCCTGGCGACCGGCGTGCCGGACGCGGCCTCGGCACTGCGGGCGCTGGCCGAGGCGCCGTACGACCTGGCGTTGATCGATGTGATGATGCCGGGCACCAGCGGGCTGGAGCTGGCGCGGCGCATGCGGATCGCGCATCCGACGGTGCCGGTGGTGCTGATGTCGGCCTACCATCTTTCGGAGCGCCAGCTACGCCAGTCGCGGACCGGCGCGGTGGGGTTCGTGCCGAAGCCGTACCGGGTCGAGGATCTGGCGCGGTACCTGCGGGAGAAAGCGGCCGGGAGCGGGTCCGCGGCATAGGGGGAGGCGGGGCGGGCGGTCCGGCGGGGGGACGGGGTCCGGCGCGCCGCCGGCCGCTCAGTCCTCGGCCGCCGGGGGAACGGTGGGGGAACCGGAGCCGCTGCGGCCGTCGCGCGTGATCCCGTAGCTCCGCATCTTCTTGTGCAGGTTGGTGCGTTCGATCCCGAGCGCCTGGGCGGCGCGGGAAATGTTCCATTCGTAGTAGACCAGGGCGTCGAGCAGGAACGCCTTCTCGGCCTGTTCGCGGAACAGGCGCAGGGGAACGCCGGGTCGGAACCCGGAGGCCGGGACGGCGACCGGCGTCGCCCCGCGCACCTCGTCGGGCAGATCCGAGAGCCGGATCGTCGACTCGCTCAGGATCACCATCCGCTCCACCACGTTCTTCAGCTCGCGCACGTTGCCGGGCCAGTGATACCGCATCATCGCCTCGATCACGGCCGGCTCGACGGTCTTGCGGCGGAAACCGTTCTCGTCGCAGAAGCGTTCGACGAGCGTATCGACGAGCAGGGGGATGTCCTCGGGGTGTTCGCGGAGGGGGGGCGAGTGGATGGGGACGACGGCGAGGCGGAAGTACAGGTCCTCGCGGAAGCGTCCGGCCTTGACCTCTTCGTCCAGGGCGCGGTTGGTGGCGGCGAGGATGCGGACGTCGACGGACAGGGCGGACTCGCCGCCGACGCGCGTAATCTCGCCCGACTGCAGGGCGCGGAGCACCTTGGCCTGGGCGGAGGGGGACATGTCCCCGATCTCGTCGAGGAACAGCGTCCCGCCGTCGGCCAGCTCGAACTGGCCCCGCTTGCGGCCCTGGGCTCCGGTGAACGCCCCGCGCTCGTAGCCGAACAGCTCGCTCTCGATCAGCTCGCCTGGGATCGCGGCGCAATTCACCTTCACGAACGGCCCCTCGGCGCGGGGCGAGAGTCGATGGATCGCCCGCGCGATCAGCTCCTTGCCGGTCCCGCTCTCGCCGGTGATCAGGACGCGGCCCTTCGTCGGGGCCACCTTGCGGATCTCCTCGAACAGCCGCTTCATCGGCTCGGACGTCCCGATCATCTCCAGCTGCGGCTCGACGCGCGCCCGCAGGGAGAGCACCTCGCGCCGCAACCGCCACTTCTCCAGGCTGTTGCGGATCGAGATCAAGACACGATCCCGGTCGATCGGCTTCTCGAAGAAGTCGGCGGCCCCGAGCTGCACGGCCTCGACGGCCTCCTTGATCGTCGCGTGCCCCGAGATCATCAGCACGGGAAGCTGCGGATCCTCCGGCCGGCGCTCCCGGATCCGCTTGAGGGCTTCGAGGCCGCTGAGGCCGGGGAGTTTCACGTCGAGCACGGCGAGGTCAATCTCCTCGCGTTCCAGGAGCGCCAGGCCTTCCTCGGCCGTCGCCACGGCGCTGACCCGGTATCCCTCGCCGGTCAGCACCATCTCCAGCGTGCGGCGGATGTTCTTCTCGTCGTCGACCACGAGGATGTGGTAGCTCATCGGTCCTCTCCCGGCTGGTGGGCCTGGTGCCGGACGCCGTCGGCGGCGAGCACCGGTTCCTGGGCTTCGATGAGGGCGGCGTGGAGGTCGCGCACCAGGCGATCGACCTCGGCCAGCGGCACGAGCAGCGAGATGCGGAAGGAGGTGGTGGAGAGCCCCTCCAGCGCCACGCCCAGCGACTCGACCCGCGCCAGGGCGGCCAGCAGCACCCGTTCGTCCCGCGTGATCCCCTCGCCGATGATCGACACCGCCCCCAGGTGCTCGTCCAGATCCACCGCGTCGCCCAGCGTCGCGCGGAGCTCCTGCTTGAAGGTGGGGTAGTTGACGGCGTTCTCGAGCGGCACGAGGAACGAGGCGCGGGACCAGGCCGGGGTAGCGGGGGGCGAGGCGAACGACACTTCGCGCAGCGGAATCTGCCAGCGCCCGGCCCGCTCCAGCACCTCGCGCAGGCGGCCGGACGACGGCTGGCCGATCCAGCGCACGCGGACGATGTTCTTCGAGGAGACCACCGCGCGGGGCGTGAACTCCTCGCGCGGGGCCCCCTTGCGGATCACCGTCTCGCGCCCCGGCTGGAACGAAGCGCGGGCGTAGATCGCGATCCCGGCCTGCTTGGCGAACTCCACGGCCTGCGCGTTCATCACCTTCGCCCCGGCCTGCGCCATCTCCTGCATCTCCTCGTACCCGATCTCCGGCAGGTGCCGGGCGCCGGGGACGACCCGCGGGTCGGCGGAGTACACGCCGTCGACGTCGGAGTAGATCTCGCAGGCTTCGGCGTCGAGGGCGGCGGCGAGGGCGACGGCGGTGGTGTCGGAGCCGCCGCGACCCAGCGTCGTCACCTCACGCTTGTACGACACCCCCTGGAAGCCGGCGACAATCACGATCTTCCCCTTCGCCAGCTCGTCCTGCACCCGGAACGGCCGGACCTCGATGATCCGCGCGTCGGAGTGGCGGTCGTTCGTCGTGATCCCCGCCTGCGAGCCGGTGAACGAGATCGATTGCTCGCCCAGCTCCTGGATCGCAATCGACAGCAGCGCCATCGTCACCCGCTCGCCCGTCGACAACAGCATGTCCAGCTCGCGCCGCGGCGGCGACGGCGCCAGCTCCCGGGCGAGCGCGAGGAGCTGGTCGGTGGTCTTGCCCATCGCCGAGACCACCACCACCACGTCGTAGCCGGCCCGCTTGCGCGCCACCACCTCCTGCGCGATGCGGCGGATGCGGGGCAGGTCCGCCACCGAGGAACCACCGTACTTCTGCACGACCGTTGGCATGGGCGCAGCATGCCAAATCCGGAGGCATCCCGTCGAGAGTCCGCGCGGCGGGCCTTGCCTCCCTCCCCGCTCGCCCTCCCCCAGGACGATCGAGCCGGCCGATGTCGGGCGAGTCGCGCCCGGGACCCGCCCCTCGAGGCCGCCGAAGACCGTCGCCCGGGTCCTCCGCCGCTCAGTCGTCTCGCAGCCGCAGGCTCCGAGGCCCCACCGTCTCGTTGTGGTCCTCGTCGTACCCGATGTAGCGCACCGAGTACCGGGCGTCGTCGACCACGCCCGCCACCTCGGCCCGATACCACTGGTTCTCGCTGTAGGCCCACACGGGATCGCCTACCTGGAGCCGGGTGCCCTCCGGAAGCGGCCGACCCGGCGCATCCGCCGCGTCGGCCGGCGGAAGGTTGTCCTCGCGGAAGCGCAATCGCGCGCGCGGAACGTTCTCGTCGTACCGCCGGTCGTAGCCGAGGAACCGGACGCGGTACAGATCCGGTCGCACGGTCCGAACAATCTCGGCCCGGTACCATCGCCCCTCGGAGAAAGCGTGCACCGGGTCCCCGGGGCGCAGCTCGGCCCCGGCGGGGATCTCCGTTCCCGGCGGTCCCCCCGTCGCCTCCTCCGTCGGCGCGTCCGCCGCGGGCCGCCCGGCGTCCTCGACGGGACCGCCCCCGGCCGCATCGTTTTCCCCGCCGTCCGGCAAGGAGGGGGGAGGCGCGCTCGCCGTTCCCGGCGTCGATTCCGGAACGAGCGTGGCGGCCGAGTCGGCCGGTTTTTCGGACGGCGTCGCGGGTTCGGACTCGGCCTCGTAGAAGGCGAGGTACGTACAGACGCCGACGGCGGACAGGATCACCAGCAGGACGGCGCAGCCGAGCAGCGTGTCCAGCCGCGATCCCCCCTTGCGCTTCGCTTTGCCCTGCGCGGGGCTGGCCTGCCGCGGCAGGGGGTATTCGGCGCCGCAGTACGCGCAGCGGACGGTTTCCGCCCCGGTCGGCGGCTCGACGAGAGGCGCCGCGCATTCCCGGCACCGGGCCGGCAGCTCCTGCTGCCCTCCGCGCTGCTTCCTGCCCATCCCCGACTTCCTCCGGCCTCCAGGCCGACGTGCGCCGCAAGCCCCATTGGCCGGCCGGCAAGCAGAATAGGCGCTGCCGAGGCGAGATTCAAGACGCACGACCGGCCCGACGGCGGTCGGCGTCCCGGACCTCGCCTCCCTTCCCCGGGCGCTCGCGGGCCGGCCCCGAGAATCGTCCGGCGCCCCGGGACACCGCCGCCGCTCCGGGGATTCGCGAGCGGTCCGCCGGGGCCGGCGGGAAATCCGGACGAGAGCCTTCCCGGGTGGAGGCCGCGCCACGCGCCGGCCGCGCGCCGCGTCCCCCGCGGCGGTCGCAGCCGGCCTCTCCCGCCCGATTGCCGCTCCGCGGTGGGTCTGCTACGTTTGGGGTGTCGTTGGGCGATCCGGCGGATCGCCAGGAGGTGGGCCGATGAACCGCTGGTCGTTCGCCGCGCTGCTCGGGTGGGCCTGCGCCGCCGCCGCTGCCTGCGGGGACGGCGACGGAACCTCGACCGACGTCGGCGGGGAGTCCTGGGCGGAGGACGGCGGCGGGGACCTGCCGCCGGTCGACGGCGACGCCGGCGACGGGGACGGCGCCGAGGTCGATGCCGGCCCCTGCGTGTCGACGGGCGACGAGCTCTGCGACGGGCTGGACAACGACTGCGACACGGCGGTCGATGAAGGGTTCGACCTGTCGAGCGACCCGAGGAACTGCGGGGAGTGCAACGCGGTCTGCGACCCCGACCACGCGACCGGCGTCTGCGCCGGCGGGATCTGCGGCGTGACCTGTGACCCGGGCTGGGTTGACGCCAATCGCAATTCGGTCGACGGCTGCGAGTACCTCTGCACGCCGGCGCCGCCGGGGACGACGCGGGAGCGGCCGACGGACGGCACGTGCGAGGACGGGGCGGACAACGACTGCGACACGCGGACCGACGACACCGACCCGGACTGCTCGCCGTGCGTGCCCGAGTTTTGCAACCACGAGGACGACGACTGCGACACGCTGGTCGACGAGGACTACGACCTCGACTTTGATCGCTACAACTGCGGGGCTTGCAACACGATCTGCCCCGCGCGGCCCCACGCCACGCCGGTCTGCGAGCTGGGCGACTGCGGGATGCTGTGCGAGGCGGGCTGGTCGGACACCAACGGGGTTCCTGGGGACGGCTGCGAGGCGGCGTGCATCCCGACCGGCGCGGGCGAGACGGCCTGCGACGGGGTGGACGACGACTGCGACGGCCGGGTCGACGAGGACTACGTGCCGACGGTCTGCGGGGTCGGCGTGTGCGAGCGCGAATCGACCTGCATCCGCGGCGAGGTCCAGTGCACGCCGCGCACCCCGCCGGCGACGACCGACACGACATGCGACAGCCTGGACGACGACTGCGACGGCGCGACCGACGAGGACGGGGACTGCACCTGCGGGACGGACGGGGACTGCGACGACGGCAACCCGTGCACGATCGACGTCTGCCGGCCGACGCGGACCTGCCTGTCGTCGCCGGCGGCGGACGACACGGCCTGTCCGTCCGGGATCTGCTGCGGCGGCGTCTGCATCGATCCCCTGGGCAGCGCCGACCACTGCGGTCGGTGTGCGGCGATGTGCGGACGGGGTAGTGCCTGCCACGGCGGGGCGTGCGTCTGCGACGGGACGCTGCTGTCGTGCAACGGCGACTGGGCTGACGGTTGCGAGGTCGACGGCGCGGCGGATCCGGCGAACTGCGGCGCCTGCGGCCTCGCCTGCGGAGCCCACGCGGTTTGCACGGGCGGCGCCTGCGCCTGCGTCGACCCGTACCTCGACTGCAACGCGAGCTGGGGGGATGGCTGCGAGATCAACGGCGCGACGAACGCCGACCACTGCGGGGGCTGCGGCAACCGGTGCGGCCCGAGTGCCGCGTGCGACACCGGCGCCTGCGCCTGCGTCGCCCCGTTCCTCGACTGCAACGGGAGCTGGGCCGACGGCTGCGAGGTCGACCCGGCGACGAACCCCTCGCACTGCGGCACCTGCGGGGCGGCGTGTGGTCCGAACGCGACCTGTTCGGGCGGCGCGTGCGCCTGCGCTCCCCCCTATCTGGACTGCAACTCCTCCTGGTTCGACGGCTGCGAGATCAACCCCACCTCGGACCCCAACCACTGCGGGCGCTGCGACAACCGCTGCGGGCTGAACGCTGCGTGCAGCGGCGGAACCTGCGTCTGCAACTCGGGCTACCTCGACTGCGACGGCTCCTGGAGCAACGGCTGCGAGGTCAACGGGCTGTTCGACGTCAACAACTGCGGCCGCTGCGGCACGCGCTGCGGCGGGAACGCCACCTGTTCCGGCGGGTCCTGCCTGTGCAACAGCGGCTTCGCCGACTGCGACGGCGCGCCGGGGTGCGAGGCGGCGACGTTGAGCGACGCCGACAACTGCGGGAGCTGCGGCAACCGCTGCGGCTCGAACGCCTACTGCAACGCCGGGACCTGCGCCTGCAACTCGGGCTGGGGCAACTGCAACGGGAGCTGGGCCGACGGCTGCGAGGTCGATCTGCGCAGCAGCGCGACGAACTGCGGGAGCTGCGGCAACAACTGCGGCGCCAACGCCGTCTGTTCCGGCGGCACCTGCCAGTGCAGCGCGAACTACGGCAACTGCGACGGCGTGTGGAGTAACGGCTGCGAGGCCGATCTGCGCACCAGCGCGACCAACTGCGGCTCGTGCGGGAACAACTGCGGCGCGAACGCGACCTGCAACTCGGGAAGGTGCGCCTGCCTGCCCAACTGGGCCAACTGCAACGGGAGCTGGTTCGACGGCTGCGAGATTGACCTGCGGGTCAGCGCCACCAACTGCGGGAGCTGCGGCAACAACTGCGGCTCGAACGCCTACTGCAACGGCGGGAGCTGCGCCTGCAACTCGGGCTGGGGCAACTGCAACGCGAGCTGGTCCGACGGCTGCGAGACCTACGTGCTCGGATCGGATGCCTCGAACTGCGGCTCCTGCGGCAACCGCTGCAACAGCAACGCGATCTGCTCGACGGGCACCTGCCTGTGCAACTCCGGCTGGGGCAACTGCGACTCGAACTGGTCCAACGGCTGCGAGACGAACCTGCTGACCAGCGCCACGAACTGCGGCTCCTGCGGCAACCGCTGCAACAGCAACGCCTTCTGCAGCTCGGGGAGCTGCACCTGTAACTCGGGGTGGGGCAACTGCAATGCGAGCTGGTCCGACGGCTGCGAGGTCAACCTGCTCACCAGCTCGACGAACTGCGGCTCGTGCGGCTTCTCCTGCGGCACCCACGCGAGCTGTTCGAGCGGCTCGTGCGTCTGCAGCTCGGGCTACTCCAACTGCGACGCGAGCTGGAGCAACGGCTGCGAGTGCACCGGCACGATCGACTGCGTCCGCGGCACGACCACGTCGGCCGGCTGCTACAATAGCTGCCAGACCAAGACCTGCAACAGCTGCTGCCACTGGGGCGAGTGCACCGGCTGCAGCAGCTCCTGCTCCAGCTACTTCAACTGCGGCCTGACCTGCCCCTCGACGCACCACGTGACGAGCGTGAGCTGGTCGTCCTCGTGCTCCGGCTCGTGCTGCAGCCCGAATTCGGCCCACTGCGCGCCGAACTGCGGGACCTCGTTCTTCTCGTGCGGCCTGACGTGCCCGACGGGGTACCACGTCTCGAGCGCGAGCTGGTCCTCGTCGTGCGGCGGCTCCTGCTGCAGCGCGAACTCGGTGCAGTGCGGCCTCAACTCGGGGACCTTCTTCGCCTGCGGACTGTCGTGTCCGACGGGCTGGCGGGTGACGAGTTCGAGCTGGTCGTCGTCCTGCCCCGGCTCGTGCTGCTCGCCGAACTCCGTCCACTGCGCCCCGGCGTAGCCCGCCGGGGTCGAGGAGTCGGCATGGGCGCCCCGGGTCCCATCGCCGTGCAGGCCTTCGGTTGCGGGGCCACCTCGGGCCCGCGGCGGGCGGGCGCGGGCCTCGCCGGTCTCGGTCCCGTGCTGGCGGTCCTGCTCGGCTGCGCCACCGGAACCGAGAGCGTTCCGCCCGGAGACGCGGGGCGGCGGGACGACGGGGGGGCCGGCGAGGGGGTGCCGGCCTGCGGGCCGGCGGCGCCGTGTCCCGGGGGTCTCACGTGCTGTTCCGGCGTCTGCGTCGACCCGGAGCTCGACCCCGCCCACTGCGGGGCCTGCGGAGCCGCGTGCGTCGCCGGGGAGATGTGCCGCGGCGGGCTGTGCGTGCCCGACACCTGCTCCTGCACGGGCGGCCGGGTCTGCTGCGGCGGCACGTGCGTCGACCCGAACTCCGACCCCGCCCACTGCGGCGGGTGCGGGCGCGCCTGCCCGGCGGGGACGAGCTGCGCGGGCGGGACGTGCACCGGCGGTGCGTGCGGGGCCTGCCCGCCGGACCGGCGGTGCTGCGGGACGGTGTGCGTCGATGTCGACACCGACCGGAACAACTGCGGCGGCTGCGGCAACGTCTGCGACCCCGGCCTGGTGTGCCTCGGCGGCGCCTGCGCGGCCGATCCGTGCGCCTGTCCGCCGGGGGAGACCTGCTGCAGCGGGACCTGCACGAACCTGCGAACCGACCCGAACCACTGCGGGAGCTGCGGGAACCACTGCGTGGCGGGCGGCGCCTGCAACGACGGCGTCTGTAGCTGCCCGCCGGGACTGGCGGACTGCAACGGCAATCCCGCGGACGGCTGCGAGCAGAACATCCTCTCCAGCGTGAACCACTGCGGCGCCTGCGGCAATGCCTGCGGGCCGAACACGACGTGCGTCTCCGGATCCTGCACCTGCATGGCGAACTGGGGCAACTGCGACGAGAGCTGGAGCAACGGCTGCGAGGCGAACCTCCTGACCGACCCGGAGAACTGCGGCGTCTGCGGAACGGCCTGCGGCGTCAACGCGACCTGCACCGGACGGGCCTGCGTCTGCACGGGGCGCTATGCGAACTGCGACGGGGCGCCCGGCTGCGAGAGCGACCTGTTGTCCTCGACGACGAACTGCGGCTCGTGCGGCAACAACTGCGGCGCCCACGCGCGGTGCAATGCGGGCACCTGCGCCTGCGAGACCGGCTACGCCGACTGCAACGGCAGCCGCGCCGACGGCTGCGAGCTGCACGGGACACCGGTGTGCGCGATCGGGGCGACGACCACCGAGGGATGCGCGGCCTGCCAGAACCGCACGTGCACCTCCTCCTGCCAGTGGGGCGACTGTACCGGCTGCACCTGCTCCCCCATGAACACCTGCGGCCTCGGCTGTCCCTCCGGCTACCACCCGACGGCGTATAGCTGCGACTGGAGCTGCGGCTCCTCCTGCACCTCCTCCTCGCCCAACCGATCGTCGTGTTCCCCCAACTGCGGCACGAGCTTCGCGACCTGCGGCCTCGGCTGCCCCTCCGGCTACCATCCGACGGCGTACAACTGCGACTGGAGCTGCGGCTACTCCTGCACGTCCTCCTCCCCCAACGCAACCAGCTGCTCGATGAACGCCGGCACGTCGTTCACGACCTGCGGGCTCGGCTGCCCTTCCGGCTACCATCCGACCGCCTACACCTGCAACTGGAGCTGCGGCTCCTCCTGCACGTCGTCCTCGCCCAACTCCACGACCTGCGTGCGGGACGGACCGTAGCCGACGCTCAGGGACGCAGGTAGCCGAGCGCCTCGAGCTGGCGGTCGAGCTCCGGGTCGGACGGCGCCCGCTCAGCGGTGACCTCGCCGACGTTGGCGCGGCGCAGGTCGGGGTGACGCCAGAAGCGCTTGTCGGGGGCGCCCAGGAAGGCGCCCAGCAGGGTGCGCATGTAGCGCACGGTGATCGGTCGCTCGTCGTCCCGGTCGGTCCGGCAGTGCGGGTCTTCCGCGAGGTCGAACAGGGCGCCGCGCGCCGCGCCGGAGAGCTGGTACTTGTGCCGGCCGCTCCAGACCGCCATTCGGTCTCCCTGGTGGGTGGAGAATCCGCCATGCGGCCCGGGTTCCTCGCGCCCGAGCGCCCGGGCCAGCACGGAGCGCCCTTCGCAGTAGTCGGGCGGGGGCAGGCCGAGCGCCTCGAAGATCGTCGGGACGATCACGGTGTGGTCGTGGTTGTCGGCGATCCGGCGACCCGTCGGGATGACCCCCTTCCACATCAGCAGGAACGGCACGTGGACCAGTTCCTGGAAGATCGAATGGCCGTGGCCGACCGAGTCGTGGTCCCAGAACTCCTCGCCGTGGTCGGAGGTGACGACGACCAGCGTCTCCTCCAGCAGGCCGAGTTCGTCGAGCCGCTTGAGGAAGCTCCCGAGGTACCCGTCGTGGTACGAGATCTCGCCGTCGTACAGTGCGACGATCCGCTCCTTGTCGCGGTCGGTCACCGACATCGCCTTCTTCTTGATCTCCTCGATCTGCAGGTGCGTCTTTGACGGCACGATCGGGCCGTCGTACGGCTTGTCGTCGTACAGTCGGAGGAACGGCTCGGGGGGGGCGTACGGCACGTGGGGGTCGATCGTGTGGACGTAGGCATAAAACGGCCGATCCTTGTGCTGTTCGATCCACTCCAGGGCCCGTCCGAACACGTTCTCGGCGCGCGTCGGCTTGGATTCCCGGATGAAGTTGGTGTACTGGTCCCAGCCGCGGCGGAAGCCGAACTTGTCGGAGACGTAGCCGTTGGCGATGAAGGCGGCGGTCGTCCACCCGGCCGCCTGGAGCTCCTCGGAGACCATCCGGACCGCGGCGGGCAGGCGGACGTCATCGGTCTGCGCCTTGTGGGTGTTCGGGTAGAGCCCGGTGAGCATCGTGGCGCAGGACGGCTTCGTCCAGTCCTCGACCGCCGAGAAGCGCTCGAACAACACCCCCCGCTCGGCAACAAGTCCCAGCACCGGGGCCTGGACCCGGGTGGGGCCGTAGGGCGGCACGTGATCGGCGCGCAGCGTGTCGATCATCACCAGGATCGCGTTCTTGGCCTTGACCTGGCCGAGGCGGGCCAGTGCTGCGGGCTCGGCCGGCTGCGGGTCGCGGAACACGCCCGATCCGGAGAGGGCGACGTCGCCGCCGGCGGCGTCGAGGTCGAGGCGGATGACGCGGCCGGCCAGCGGGGCGAGGTCGATGGCGACGGGTCGCGGCGCAGCGCCTGCTGCGATCGCCTCGCGTCCCAGCTCGACCGGGGCCGCCCCGTCCGCGGCGGCACGCACCGTCAGCGTGGCGGCGTCCCGGCCGGCGGGTGCGACGACGAGGCCGAGCACCGGCGATCCGGCCGGAACGTCGATCGGGAACGACAGACCGCTGCCCGCCGGCACCCGCAGGCGCGCCCCGCCACCCGCCGCCGGCGGCAGACTCCGCACCTCGGCCTGCGTCAGCGGCTCGACCGCCGCCGCCGTCTCCGCCCGCGCCGCCGAGGCGATGTGAATCCAGTCGACCGCCGCCGCCAGCGCCTCGCCGGCGACGTCCTGCGTCCCCGACCAGCGGAACACGAGCTGGTTCTCGCCGGCCTTGACCCGGTCCGCCGGCAGCCGGAACGTGCGGACGTCCCAGTCGTCGGACGGCAGATCGACGCGGGTTACGTCCTTGTCGTTGAGGTACGTCGACGCGTACGCAGCGCCGAAGCGCTTGAGGCGGATCCGGACGACCAGTTCCTCGGCCGTGTCCCAGGGGAAAAACACGCGGCTGGTGCCGGTGACCGCGTGTGCGTACCGCACCCCGTCCCGCTCATGGAGTCGCCCCCAGCCGGTCTTCCAGCCTCCGAGCGTGTACTTGGCGGCGTCGGTGGTGCCGAAATCGATCCACAGCCCCTCGCGACGGAGGGCGGCGAGGCCCACGCGCGCCGCGAGGTCGTATTCGAGGAACTTCCCGGCCCACGGCACGCCCGTCGCCACGGCCGTCGGCCCGCCGGCCGCGGCCGCCGCTGGCGTCGGCGCCGTTCCCGGCGGGCCGGCCTCCGCCCCGGGCAGATCGACCACGCGCCGTTCGCCCTCCCCCTTCTTGCAGGCGGCGGCCAGTGCCCCCGACAGCAGCGGCACCCCCGCCAGCGCCCGCAACACGTTCCGACGTCCCCTGTCGCATCCGGTCTTGCGCTTCATCGCCCCGCTCCGAACCGCCCACCCCCGAGCGCCTTCTTCGGTCCGGAGTTTGGCCGATGGGCGCCGCGAGTCAAGAAAAACGCTCGACCCCCTACCCTCTCCGCGGGTGCTGCGGTACTCTCCCGGCCGCGGGGGCGGAGGAGCCGTCGGTGTCGTCCGCGCGACCGGTCTTTCCGAAGCCGACGTTCACGGCGACCGAGCTGGCGTCCGCGTTGTCGGAGCTGCTGCCGCGCTTGCCCCGGCTGGTATGGGCGACGGCGGGGCCGAAGCGCATCGACCCTCGGCTGCGGGAGATCGTGCTGCTGGCGGTGTCGGAGGCCAACCGCTGCCGCTATGGCCGGGCGGTGCACGGCGAGCTGGCGCGCGGGGCCGGGGTGACGGAGGACGAGCTGCAGGCGCTTCAGCGGCAGCGCTGGCGGGAACTGCCGCCGCGGGAGCGCGCGGCGGTGGTGAGCGCCCTGCGCCGGGCGGGGCTCGGCGTGCCCGACGCGACGCCCGAGGACGCCGAGCTGGAGCGGCACTTCCGGCCCGAGGAGGTCGCGGCGCTGGCGGCGCTGGTCGACGCGGTCCGCATCGCCAACCTGAGCGGCAATACGGTCGACATGCTGCTCGACCGCCTGCGCGGCACGCATCGCCCGCGGCGCGACTCGACGCTCGCCTCGGAGGTGGCCGTCGCCGCCCTCTGGCTGATCGGCGCCGTCCCCGCGGCGATCGGCATCGGCGGGGCCGCGCTGCTGCGCCGCCTGCGAGACGGCGACGGTTGACGGCCCGGCGCTCGGCGGACGTCAGGCCCCCGCCGGCGGCGCCGGAAGCGCGTCGGGCCCGACGCCGGGCAGCGCCGCGCGCCGCCGCGAGACGTCTTGACGGACGCCGCGGAAGAGGCGATGGTCCCGCTCGGCCGTGCGACGAACCGCGGACCGGTTTCGAACCATGCGGCCGGCGAATCGGCACACGGGGGACTGCACCGAACGAGGAGACTTTGCATGGACCGCGACGGCACGATGACGCAGTCCGCCCGACGGGCGCTGGAGGCCGTGATGGCCGTTCGAGCCGGCGAACGGCTGCTCGTGGTGACCGACCGAGAGCGAGAGGCGGTGGGACGGGCCTTCCTGGAAGGCGGCCGGGCGCTCGGCGCCGTCCCCGCGATCTACGTGCTGCCGGCCACGGACCGGCCGTTCCGGGCGGTGCCGGAGGAGCTCCTCGGGCTGCTGCCGGGGCACGACGTGGCGGTCAACGCCTTCCGCGGCCTGGCGGAGGAGACGCCGTTCCGGATCGATCTGATCCGGCGCGAGATGGCGGTCGTCTCGCGACTTGGCCACTGCCCCGGGATCACCGAGAGCATGCTGACCGAGGGGCCGATGAACGTGGACTACGCGGCGATGCAGGCGGACGCGCGGCGCCTGCTGCAGGCCCTGGCCGGGGCACGGGCGGCGCACCTGACCGCTCCGGGGGGCACCGACCTGCGGCTGGGCATCGAGCGCCGCGAGTTCCAGACCGACGTGGTGATCGGGCGCGGCTCGTGGGGCAACCTCCCGGCGGGCGAGGTGTGGTGCGGGCCCGAGGAGACCAAGGCCCACGGCGTGCTGGTGTGCGACGGAAGCATCGGCGATCTGGGGCAGGTGCCGGCGCCGGTTCGGCTGACCGTGGACGGCGGCCGCATCCGCGAGATCGCGTGCGACGACCGCGCCTTCGCCGAGCGGGTCCGCGAGCTGACGTCGCTGGATGACGAGGCGTCCGTGGTCGGCGAACTGGGCATCGGGCTGAATCCCGGGGCGCGCATCACCGGCGAACTGCTCGAGGACGAGAAGGCGTTCCGCACGGCCCACGTCGCCTTCGGCAACAACGAGAGCATGCCCGGCGGGTTGAACCGCAGCCGGACGCACCGGGACTTCCTGGTGCACCGGCCGACCCTGCGCGTCCGGTTCGTCGACGGCTCGGAGCGGGTCCTGGTCGAGGACGGGTGGATCACGGTGTGACGAGCGCGGCGGCGATGCCGGATGACGTGCGACCGGGCTTGCGCTATAAGCCGGGCCGCGGCGGCGCGCGGCTCGCGGCCGGCGTCCCCCGCGAAACCGATGCTCCGGTCGCTCGCCATCCGCGATTTCGTGCTGATCCCCCGGATCGAGTTGTCGTTCGGTCCCGGTCTGACCGTGCTCACCGGCGAGACCGGCGCCGGCAAGTCCGCCCTGCTCGAGGCCGCCCGCCTGCTGCTCGGCGGACGCGCCGAGCCCGACCTGGTCCGGGCCGGCGCGGAACGGGCCGAGCTCGAGGCGCTGTTCGAACTGCCGCCCGAGCACCCGGCGCGCGCGCGCCTCGCCGAGCGCGACTACCTGGCGGGCGACGAACTGCTGGTCCGCCGCACCGTGCCGGCCCGGCCCGGCGCCCGCGGCCAGGTGACGATCAACGGACGGCTCGCCACCGTCGCGATCCTCCGCGAGATCACCGCCGGCCTCGTCGCGGTCTCGAGCCAGCACGAGCAGCGCACGCTGTCCGACCCCGACACCCACGCCGAACTGCTCGACGCCTTCGCCGGCGCGGGGCCGCTGCGCGAACGGATGGCCGAGGCGCACCGCCGGTTGACCGCCGCGCGCCGCGACCTCGAGCTGGTCGCCGGCGAGCATGCGCGGCGGCTGGAGCGGGTCGATTGGCTGCGCGACCGCGTGCGCGAGCTGGAGCAGGCGCGGCTCCGTCCCGGCGAGATCGCCGAACTCGAGGCGGACCTCGCCGCGCGCAAGGCCGGCGCGCGCCTCACCGGGGCGCTCGAGCGGGCCGCGGCGGAGCTGACGGGAGGCGACGACGCACCGGGCGCCACCGCGCGGCTCGCGCGGGCCGAGGCGGCGTTGCGCGAGGCGGCCGCGATCGACCCCCGCCTCCGGCGCCTCGCCGAGGAGACGGCGGAGGCACGGGCCGTGGCCGAAGACGCCGCGGCCGAGCTGGCCGCCTACCGGGATCGTCACGACTTCGACCCGGCCCGGCTGGAGGCGCTCGAGGACCGCCTGCACCTGCTGCGACGCCTCGTGCGAACCCACGGCGGCACCGAGGAGGCGGCCCGGGCGCGGCTCGACGAGCTGCGGGCGGAGCTGGACCTGGTCGAGCACCACGAGGACCACCGCGCGGCAGCGGAGCGGGCGGTGCGCGAGGCCGAGGCGGCCGCGATCGACGCGGCCGGGGCGCTCAGCACCGCCCGGCGCAAGGCCGCGCGCCGGCTGGCCCGCGAGGTGACGGCCGCGCTGGCCGATCTGGGGATGGAGGGCGCCGCGGTGGACGTGCGGCTGACGCCGCGGGCCGACGGCACGGCCGCGGGCGAGCTGCGACTGGCGCCGGACGGCGCGGAGACGGTCGAGCTGCTGTTCGCGCCGAACCCCGGGGAGGGCTGGCGTCCCCTGGCGCGCATCGCCTCCGGCGGCGAACTGTCGCGCCTGCTGCTCGCGGTCAAGCGCGTCCTCGCCGATCGCGAGCCGACGGCGACGTACCTGTTCGACGAGGTCGACGCCGGGGTCTCGGGCGAGGCGGCGCGCCGCGTCGCGGCGGCGATCCGCGACGTGGCGCGGCACCACCAGGTGCTCTGCGTGACGCACCTGCCCGCCGTCGCCGCCCAGGGCGCCGCCCACGTGCTGGTAGAGAAGGTCGAGGAAGGCGGGCGCACCGTGACGCGCGCGAGAGAGCTGTCGCCGGCGGAGCGCGTCGAGGCGATCGCCCGGCTGGTCGGCGGGGCCGAACCCGGCCCGAAGGCGCGCGCCGCGGCCGCGGACCTGCTGCGGCGAGCCGCGGCGGGTGACGAGGAGGCGTGATGGACATCGCGACCCGACGCGAGCTGCTTGGTCGAGTGGAGATCTTCGCGAAGTGCAAGCGCGGCGACCTCAAGACCCTCGCCAAGTCGTGCCAGGAGGTGCGCTACGCGGCCGGCGACACGCTCTGCCGGCAGGGCGAACG
>Ga0068707_1000522_pt1 | contig 25282 bp, 20 predicted proteins | sample YNPNPMetaG_FD_66600 | JGI IMG/M metagenome (GOLD analysis project Ga0068707, IMG submission 66600) | Anoxygenic and chlorotrophic microbial mat microbial communities from Yellowstone National Park, USA - YNP NP MetaG | ecosystem: Environmental > Aquatic > Thermal springs > Hot (42-90C) >... | reverse complement strand
TACTGTTTCAATCCGCGCCCTCGCACGGAGGGCGACTTTCTTAAAACCTTCCAAACTTTTCTTTGCATTCAGTTTCAATCCGCGCCCTCGCACGGAGGGCGACAGTAACTTTGCAGGATTTTTAGCAAGAATTGAAAGTTTCAATCCGCGCCCTCGCACGGAGGGCGACTGGAGGTCAAAATTTGCCTGAAATTGCCATGAAAAGTTTCAATCCGCGCCCTCGCACGGAGGGCGACCGATGGTAGAGCAGTCCGACACCACACATCGCGTGTTTCAATCCGCGCCCTCGCACGGAGGGCGACAGCATTGCCGACTTTCGGTAAATGTTCATACGAAGTTTCAATCCGCGCCCTCGCACGGAGGGCGACACGAAACTGTGTGGCAATTGCTATCGGGCCCAGGTTTCAATCCGCGCCCTCGCACGGAGGGCGACATCAACAATTTGTGAAGCTTTATCTTTATATTCCCGTTTCAATCCGCGCCCTCGCACGGAGGGCGACTCCCCCTTCATAAGTCCACTGCTAATTATAACTTGCAAGGCAATTTCCGCGAACCCCCCCTCTGAAAAGATTCAAATAGCCTGCCGGAATCGCATCCAATTTCATAAGATGTTTCTAATTAATATTTTACGTCATCCGCGAACCCCCCGGGGTTTTTCACGTCACTTGGGGTTCGCGATTTTTGGCCCAAAAGGGGGGGCGCGACATGGCAACTTTCTTTCAGGTGCGCCTTGGGCGGTCACAACGGTGGCGCGTGCGGAAGGCGACAGGGCGGCGTCATGTGAACAAGGCTCTGACCTGGCCGCGGGAACCAACGCGGTACAGGTATATTCTGGTCTCGAGTCGATGTCTGCATGAGTTGCTTTGCCGAATCCTCGTCATTTTTCTTTCAGGCTTCTAGCCGGTGATGGGGGCTTTTCGGGGGGTTACCGCGGGAGATAAAATTTCCCGCAATTTGTTATGTCAAGGCGTGGTTTGCCGTAAGGAAGAGAAGGACGAGGATATTGATCGTGTAGCGAAGGGTTTAATCCATGGCTGGGCTAATGATTCTTAATTTTGGTCATCCGCTCACTCGGGAGCAGCGGCAATCGATTCGGGAATTGACGGGACAGCGGATTTCAAAGGTGATCGATATCGGGTGCCAGTTTGATCCGCAGCAGCCGTTCACTGAGCAGGTGGAGCGGTTGATGGAGCAAATGGAGTTATCCGCTGAGGATTGGCAGACACTGTCGATTTTGGTGAATCCGCCGTCATTTGCTCCAATCAGTTGTTTGTTGATGGCGTTTATTCACGGGTTTGCGGGGCATTTTCCGGCGATACTTCGGCTTCGGCCGACGCCGGGCGTGGCCTCGCAGTTTGAGGTTGCCGAGATTATCAATTTGCAAGAGGTTCGTGATCGGGCAAGAGGGTGGCGGCAGGTGAAGTGACAAGCATGAGGGATTGACTCGCCAAAAGACGAGTATAAAATGGGCCGCTGATGTGTTAGCAGAGCTTGTCTGGAAATGTTCGAGATGGGTTGGTGCACATTGGCGCGAAACGTAGAGGACAAGGAAAGTGGGCGTTCTTGCCGGGCGTGAATTAGGGGTGATTTCTCATGATGTTTCAAATTCATGTTGTGAGCGGGAGATGTTAGATGGATCCGCAGGCGCCTCATTCTGAGCAAGCGTTTTTGCTGTTTTCTGTGGGACCGGTGCAGCCTTTCATTGCGGCAGCCCGAACGTTGCGCGATTTATGGACGGGGAGTTTCCTGCTGTCTTGGATGATCCGTAAGGCGATGGAACCGATCCTGGAGAGACTTGGTCCGGAGGCGTTTGTGTTTCCGGATATGACGAAGGATCCGATGGGTGTCAAGAATTTGCGTGCTGGGGGACTGCGCTCGCCCTGTTTGCCGAATCGTTTTCTGGCTGAGGTTCCAGCGGAGGATGCCGAGTATTTGGGGTGGAAATGTGAGAGGGCGTTTCTGGCCGAGTGGCGGAGAATTGGGGACCGCGTCAAGGCCGCACTGACGGAAGAGATCGAGAACAAGGTACGTGATTTCCATGACGAGTGGGAGGAATCAGTTGAACGTTTTTGGGATGCGCAGATCAACTCGTTTTTCGATGTGCGGTGGGTGGCCTTGCCCTGGGGACCATGTACCCCGGCGGTGATTGAGAAGGTGTTGGGGCCTAAAGATGGTGGGCGAAAGGGGGATTCGCCATCGGCTGAGGAACTCTGGACGGAGCGCGTTCAGTTGGCGGCGGCCGTGCTGGCGGCGCAGAAGGCGATTCGCAAGGTGACGGTGTATCAGCCGCGGTGGAGTGGGGAAGGAATTTTTCCTGGAAAATGCAGTCTGTTAGGGACATACGAGCATTTGGGTCCGGCGCACCTCGAACGAGCGGCGGAATTTTGGGATGTGTTCTCGAGAGCGATCAGTATTAACGGGACGCGGGTTCGGCCGGGCGAACGGTTGTGCGCCATCAGCCTGGTGAAACGTTTTGCCTGGGCAGTGTATTTGGCGGAGTGTCTGGGAATAGATCCGCGGAAGCAGCGATTCGAAGACACGCCAAGCGTGGCCGGGGCGGACTGGCTTGCCAACGTCGTTGTGAAAGGCGAGGTGCTATCCGATTGGGCCCGCAAGCAGTTTGACACATGGAGCGGACACTGGATGTACTGGAGAGAGCCGGATGCTGATCCGGAAGAAGACCGATGTCCTACGGAGGTGTGGGAGATCATCAAGGATCAGCAAAAGCGACAGGGGCGGCCCACTCCGTATTATGCGGTTCTGATCATGGATGGTGACCACATGGGTGCGAAACTGCGGGAACGGCCAGGGCGGGACCATCCGCGCGGGATTAGCCGGGCGTTATCGGAGTTTTCTGTGAATCGAGTACCTGCAATTGTAGAGAATCACCTGGGAACGCTGATTTACAGTGGTGGGGATGACGTTCTGGCGCTTCTGCCGACCCGGCACGTGCTCAAGTGTGCCCGGGAGATCAATGAGGCATTTCACCAGATTTGGCGAGAGCATAAAATTCCGGGCAGCGAAGCGACAATGACGGCGGGGATTGCGGTGGTCCATTATCGAGAGGATTTGCGTTTTGGACTGGAAGAGGCACGGCAGGCCAACAAGCGGGCGAAGGATGCGGGACGAAATGTGGTGGGGCTGACTATCTGTCGACGGTCGGGGACGCACTCTTGGGTCTCTATTCCCTGGGAGTTTCTGGATGTGATGGATGAGTGGGTGGAGGCATTTAGCGTCAGGAATGGTAGGCCGGCGGCCTCGGATCGGTGGGCATATCACCTTTATCAGGAACTGCCGACACTGGAAGGACTTCCCGTCGAAATTTTTCGAGCCGAGTTGAAACGGCAGGTCGAGCGGAGCGAAAAGGCCACCAAGGAACGGCTTTCTCCCGGGGCCCCTAAGAAGGCAAGTGAGCGGGTAGTGCAGCAATTCTCGCGGTATTACGAGCTTATGCAAAGCCGGGGGGAGCAGATGAGAGGGCCTGGTGACGAGGAGGTCCTGCGACAATTTGTTGCGGCTTGTCAGGCGGCATCATTTCTGACACGGAGAAAGGAAGAATGAGCGTGCAGGTTTCCTGTGTGGGATTGTTTCTTGAACCCCTGGATACGCTGTTCTTTCGCGACGGTCGGCCGATGTTCATTGGCGGTCGCGGATATACGATGTTACCGACACCGCAGACCTTAAGCGGTGCTGTGCGTCATGCCCTGTTACATCAGGTAGGATACGATTTTGCGTGGGCGCGAGAGCGTCACCAGCGTTTTATTCAGCAAGCGGTGCCACCGGAAGACATTCGGACGAACAGGCAGGCTTGGGAGGACACCTTAAAACGACTTTGGGAGGAAGCGCTGAAGGCGGGAGGTGCGCCCGACTGGATTTTTTCTGTCTCCGTTCGGGGGCCGTGGTTTGCCCGGGTTCACGAAAGGATTAAGGGGAATGCACCGCAGACGGCCGCGGATGTGGACGTTCTTGTCCCTGTGCCGGCCCTCCTTTATGGAGAGAAGAAGAAATCGTTGCAGCAGGGGGAAAAGTTGAGATTGGCAAGGCCATTACCCCGCGAAGTTTCGGTTCCGGGATGGCGACCGCATGCGGAGGGGATGCGACCGGTGTGGGTCATCAGCCGGGAAGATCTTGAGCCTGTCAGTGGGTTTGTGACGCTGGAGGGGCTCGGCAAGCTCCTTCGGGGTGGGATTCCTGGGCGGGATCATCTTGTTAGCGCAAATCAGTTGTATGGTCAGGATCCTCGTGTCGGAGTTGCCATCAATCCTGATACATTGACTGGCCTGGAGAGCATGCTCTACACGCGGAACATGCTGAGCCTCCGCGAGAAGGTGGGTTTTTACGCGGAAGTGATTTTGCCTTCTGAAGGTGTGAGTCATTTGCGGCGTGTGCAGGGGTTACGCTGGGGAGGAAGCACGCGGGCGGTGACGGTTCATCACTTGAGTTCCCCGGTGAAATGGCCCCATGAGCAACCACGCAATGGTCAGAAGACCTTCCTTGCGTTGACCACGCCGGGGCTGTTTGAACAGGGTTGGCAACCCGCATGTTTGAGGGGCAATCTCGCAGGGGCCGTTGTGCCTGGCCAGGTGGCGGTTTCCGGTTGGGATCTTCTGCGCAGGGGGCCTAAGCCAGTGCGGTTTGCGGCGTCAGCCGGTAGCGTTTATTTCTTAGAACGAGTTCCCGAAACGTTGCCCGACCTTTTGTCCGATCGGTTCAAAGATTGTCGGCAGGGTTGGGGCTGTTATGTGCAAGGAGTCTGGAACGATGTCTAACGCGTCTTCCACGTACCGACCGATGGCAGGTGGGGTGCTTTTTATTCACGCCCAGACCTCCCTTCACCCGGGGAGCGGAACAAGCCTGGGCACGGTGGACTTACCGGTGCAGCGGGAGCGCCATACTGGTTGGCCGACCATCGCCGGCTCTGCCATGAAAGGCGTCTTGCGCGATGCCTATCGGGAAATGGTCACACCCCGTTACTCGGATGCGGGGCAAAAAGATGATCGATCGCCACGTCAACGGGCCAACGAAGAGGATCCCGAACTGGTGGCCCTGTTTGGGCCCGGAAAAGTGGCAGAGAGCGACACTCACGCCGGGGCCTTGACGATCACCGATGCCCGAATCCTCGCCTATCCCGTGCGATCGCTCTCCGGGGTGTTTGCCTGGGTGACTTGCCCTGCCGTCTTAGCCAGGTTTTTCCGGGACTTGAATCTGGTGGGGATCGATCAGGTGCCTGTCCTCCGGCAACAGCCAAAGTTAGGTGAAGCCCTGGTTTGCGAAGGGAGTCCCCTGATCGTGGAGGACCGGGGTGAGAATAAGGTTGAGTACAGGATTGTTCTGGAAGAATTCGACTTCCGTGTGGCGGGTAGGTGTGACGAAATTGTTTCCTGGCTTGCTGAACAGGCCTTTATCGAGTCCGACACGTTCACTCCGGAGCGGATGAAAAAACACTTTGTCGTTTTGCACGACGGTGATTTTACGCACTTTGTGCAGCACGCCACGGAGGTGGTTGCCCGCATTGCCCTGGATTACGAGCGGAAGACGGTCAAAGAGGGAGCCCTCTTTTACCAGGAATTTCTTCCTCCGGAAACGATCATGTATTCCGTGGTCCTGGCTTATTCCGCTCGCAACGGCAAAGAACATCACACAGCCAGCGATTGTTTACAGAAACTCCGCGACTGTTTGCATGAGTTCCGATACCTTCAGATCGGGGGCGATGAGACAACGGGGAAGGGCCTCTGTGCCGTTCGCTTGCTCTAGTACGATGGTGATCCCGTGCCGTGGAGACTAACGACATGGGATGCTCGTCGCGCACATAAAAAAGGTATGTCCTGGCAGGGTTGATTGAGGGAACTCAACAATGAGCACGACCAAATCTAAAACACAAGAGCTTGACCAGCGCCGGGCTCGGCACGCGTGGCAGGCTGTGCAGGCCGCTAAATCGCAAGAAGGATGTCACAAGGGTCAGGACCCGAAGAAGTTTGGGGGACAGGTGCGTAAGCTTTCCGTGCGGATTATGGCCTCGGGATTGGGGCAGGCCTTAGCCTTCCTCAAAGCAAAAGGCTATGCCCCGGGACTTCTTGTGGAGCTGGGGGACTGGGTTCTCAACAAGCGGAATGATCCCCATAGCGAGAAGGGGAAGCCGTCGGATACGGCGCTTCTGGAGTACGTGCTGAAGGCAGATGCCATTCATCTCCGCTGGGTGACCGACGAAGCCCTCGCTTACTTGCGGTGGCTGGCCCGCTTTGTCGAAGCGGAAGGCTTAACCGAGGACGCCAACCAATCCCAGGACACCAAGTAATAAGCGTTTCCTTAACGGAGGCATGTGATAGATGGCTCAATGTCAATGTCCGCTCCCGTCGACCGTGTGTGGTTTAATCGGTCGTAATACGCATCCGGGCCTGGCTCTGGACAAATATGTCGAGTCCTGGGATCCGGATTTGAAAGAGTCGGGTAAGCTTTCTGAAATCGTTCAGAAACCGACCATTGAGAAAATCGTGAAGCTCTCTCGTCAATGGGGAGACAACCTCGGTTTTAGTGATTTCCTGACCCGGTGGCAGAAGACCCTGGCAAATCGTGGTTGCTTTCAGTTTGAGGCCACGACCGTTGGGCCGCTGACACTGCACCTAGCTCGCGCATCGGCTTTAGAGAATGCGGGCATCTGTCTCCATCCGGTTTATGGATTCGTCTATTTGCCGGGTACGGGACTTAAGGGAATGGCCCGGGCGTACGCCGAGCGGATCTGGCTGCCCGTGCAGCCTGACCCCGTTCAAGCCTGGCAGAAGATCGAAGACGTCTTCGGTTGGGCAGCAAATCCCGACCGAGCCAAGCAGATTGCCGACAAAGGGCATCCTGCGCAGCCGCGGCGCAACCCGGATGAGGCTGAGTCGCCAGTGATCGAGGCCTCTTGTGGACAGGTGATCTTCTACGACGCATGGCCGACGAGCTGTCCCTCGCTTATTGAAGATATTCTCAATAATCACCACGCCAGCTATTACCAGGACCAGGAGCCGCCTGGGGACTGGGACTCGCCGATCCCGGTTTACTTCCTAGCGGTTCCGGCTGGCCAGACGTTTCTTTTTGCCCTCGGCAAACGGCGGTTCGATACGTCTGAGGAGCTGGTGCACCTGGCGGCAGAGTGGCTGATGGGGGCCCTGGAGTACGAAGGGGCGGGGGCGAAGACGGCCACCGGCTACGGGGCGTTCAAGGTAACCCGCACACCGGAAAAGTTTAACGCCGAGGCAGGTCGCAAGACCTGGGAGCAGGCGTGTCAGAAGAAACGTCGGGCCCAGTTCAAGTGCACTCTGGAGCTGGTCACCCCGGCCTTTCTGGCAGGCGCCGAACAATTCGGCGAAGAAGGAAAGGCGAGTTGCGATCTGCGTCCGGCCACCCTGCGGGGCCTGCTCCGCTGGTGGTGGCGAACGATGCACGCCGCCCATGTGGACACCAAAACCCTGGCCGCGATGGAAGCCGCCGTGTGGGGCGATACATCGAGTGGGGGCAGTGTGCGAATCACCGTGCGACGCCTCACAAACCAGGGGCCGATTTTGTATGACAAAGAAAAGGTGGCGAAAGACAATAACTTGCCCATCCCGAACGACCCGAGAAAGAAGACGACGCAAGGGCTGTGGTATTTCAGTTTTGGGATGGATGATAATCGCAAAGATTCTGATGGAATCACAAAACAATTTCAGCGATACTACTTGCCCGCAGGAACAAGATGGGAAATCACACTAACGGCCAGACCTTATGTGGCGACACAGAGCAGTGAAAGCGCCAACAGTCAGAAGCAGAATAAAAACCACGGAAAGCAGAAGGAAGATCGTGACACGATACGTGTTGCGAGCTTGGACCCAGAAGAGCTTCTTCGTCAAGCTGAAGCAGCGTTGTGGCTTTTCTGCCAGTTCGGCGGCATGGGGTCAAAAAGCCGCAAAGGCTTTGGCTCAGTGGACGTGCCCAAGGAACTAGCCGATTTAACCGTTGATCAATGCCAGAAATGGGCAGAGGAGTTCCGCCGGGCGTGCCGTGTTGGGAGGGGACGTACTCCCGCCCCCGCGTTAGAAGATTGCTTGGGGCCTGAGGAGAAGTCAGTTCGCTGGGTCAATGAATGGCTTGTCCTCGATTGTATTGGGATGGCTGCACAGCAGTTCGCCAAACAACACAAGCACGCCCGAGCCAAAAAGGCATTGGGCCTACCTCGCAAAATTGGTGCACCCGAATCAGGGAATTTTGAGCTAGGGCCACACGTGCAAAAGACTGACCGCCATGCCTCACCGGTCCATTACCATGTGGCCCGGCAAGCCGATGGAAAGGGCTTGATCGTTCGCTGGATTGCTTTTCCTTCACCTGAGCTTCCCAAAGATCCAACAGCGAGGAAGAGCAGGGAGTTTCTCGAAAAGCTTTTTGAGAGCGTGGAGAAACAGTGGAAAGCTTTCGTGCCTAACCCGCAGTTAACCACGATAGGCGGACGTCCCGCCAAATATCCGTCTCAGGAGCAAGCCTTTGCAGGTCTCAGGCAAAAGCTGGGTGCAGGTGCTGCCGCCGTGCCAGCTTTAAAATCCGGCGACCGTGTTGTGGTCACAATTGTTGAGGATCCCAAAGGCAAAGGCCGCTTGTTTGCTAAGCACGAGCCCACCCAATTGGTGGGACCCATCATTGATCCGAAAAACATCATCCAAGATCGAACCATTGGCACGAAGCTTGAGGTGCTTGTTCACTCGGTCAATTTCAACCAGAAGCAAATCCAGTTCAAACCCTTGGAAAACAACAAATAGGGCAAAAAGCAGTAATAGCACCGTCAGAATTTGGGCGTGTCATACTTGTATCGGATGGTGGAAGCAAAACATAATTTGGGGAACGGGACATGAGCCATCATCCTCGCGCCATGGTTATTCTGGCCAGTGAACAGCTCTGGCCGAATATTCAGGGGCTTGTCCATTGGCATCGCCACAAAGGCGGTATCAAAGATCTGTTCATCTACTACACTGATGATTCCAAGAGATCGGCAGAGCCCGCCAAACGCTTTGCGACGTTTGCCCGCAAGCTTTACCCCAACCTCAACGTTCATCTGCTTGAGCAATCTGGCGGGCGGCTCCCTAGCAATGTCTATCAGCAGATTGTGGCCTGGCAGAGGCAACTTCCCGATCGCTATTGGATCATTAATGCTACTGGCGGGCTAAAACTCATGTTTGCCGGAGCCCTCCGCGCTTTGGACCTTCCTGAGACGGAAATCGTGTACCGTGAACTTTCGGGCGAGTGGTATCGCTGGCGTAAAATAGGTAATAGCGAAGAGCTTCAACCTGTTGACGTCGATCTCTCCGAAACGAACGATATCCCTGTGCGGTACCTTGTACAGGCCCAGTCTGCGGTAGCGGCGGAGTGCGAGTGGTCATGCGAAAAGGCTCAGCACTTGCCCGTTCTTGATCTGGTGCAACACGGGCTTAAGGCTCAGTGGAACTGGCGGGAGGTGTTTCGCCGGTGTGGGCTTCCCAGCCAGGAACAGGCCGGATTTCTTTTCGAAAAATTTGTGGCAGCCACGCTGCTCGAGTTTGGCATCAAACAGGCATGTCTTAACGTGACCCTGAAAAATGAAGCGACATCTGTTCAGGAAATTGACATTATTGCCAACCATCGTGGCCGCATTTTCATCATCGACTGCAAGTTGCGAACCGAGGAAGAGGAAGGCAAACAGGTGGAGAACCTTACGTCCCAGATTCGTCAGGCGGCAGCCACCTGTCGGGAGTTCGGTGGTGCCGGTGCGAAACTGCTCATGGTTCGCCCCGGACGCCGGTTCCGAAAAAGCGAGCGTCAGTTGGCTACTGACCTGGGACTCGCCGTTCTTGATTCCACTCAAACGATGGGCTATTTCCGCGAACTGGCCAGATTCCTGGGATGGACTGGCGATCTGCCGCCGCAACTGGCTGCTGCCCAGCGTCTTCTCGACCAAGAAAAAGATAAGGGATGTCTCGAAGCCTTTGCTAAAACAAATCTTCTGAACAGGAACGCGAGCAGTCGTGAACCGCTGTCCACTGTCCTTCGGCTGGAAAGCTATCTGGAAGGTTACATGACGAGCCTTGGCCAAGATTGGGTTGTTTACCGGCTTGGCAACCAAACTTATCTCTATTTCACAAACGCGAATCACTACACTCGTGGGGAGATTTTGGAAATACTTAGGAACCGACTGTCGCCGGTGGCTCAGCCCAAGTCCGTAAACATTTCTAAATTGGGTAACGTCGGTCGGGCAGAACTAACACTCAATGGCCCCCTCGAGGAGCTAAAACAATTTCTCGTCCCATTTGTGGGACAGAATATGTTGTCAAAACGTTCGCACGGTTAACGCCGGGAATCCGTTCATCTGTGAGAAGCTGTACGGGCCGTGATAGAGTCACCAAGAGGAGGAGCTCTTCCGGCTTCGCCAGTTTGCTTCAGTGCGTGCCCAAAGAATGATTTCAGCAGCACCTGTCTTGTGCCCCTGCAAACGCGGTCTTCTGGCGTTTTCCTGGAAATATCAACTTCATGGCCAATAGCAAAGACGCTTAAGCGATTGACTGCGGTGAGACTCTTCCTTTCCACTGGCAGAAGGTAGGCAATCGGTCACAGAACTTGAAAAATCCGAGAATTGGCCCTGCACGTTTGTCATGAACTGGGTGAACACTTTATACTCTACAAGAGATACCGGTCAGAATGCAGGGTCATGCAACGCGTAGCCAAGAAAGGAGCCTTTTGATGAGCGGCTCGCCGTCATCGGAATCTCGCGATTGGGACGCCCTTGTGCGAATGATTAGAAATGGCTCAAAGGAGGAGCGGCAAGAGGCGTGGGGTAAGTTAGAGCGACTGATCCGCCAGCTTGCCCGGGGTGTGGTAGCTAAGTTTTCTTCTGACAGCCGTCAAGTCGTCGAAGATTTTATCGAGGAAGCACCTAGTATCATCTTTGAGCGCCTTGATAAATTCGATGGAACGCGTCGCTTCAAACCATGGGTAGCCCAGGTCCTCAAGAATGCCCTGCGGGATCGCTTCCGAAGTGACCAGCGTCGGCATAAACGCGAACGCCCTGTCGGCAAACGTCTCTGCTCAAATAGCGAGGATGACGAACAGCCAAACATCAATCCGTTGGGGCTGACACCGGATTCCCGGCCGAAGACAGATTGGCGTCTCGACTTTGAAGCTTTTTTCGAGCAAAGCGACTTCGTCCTATTGGAGAATCAACTCCGTCCGCGGGCTCGAGTCTTCTCGCTTATCATGGCGGGGCTGTGGAGTTATGTTCCCGTCCATCTTCAGGAGCGATGGTTGGCCGAGGTCCCCGGTCTTCCTGATCCCTTCCCGCCACCAGAAATCGCCTCTCTAGAAGAGCCTAACGAACGTCTGAACATGCTGGTGGAAGTCTTGAATGAACAGCCGTCAACGCTGCGGATGATCTGGCATCGTGCCCGGCCAGTGCTACAAAAACTCAAACGCGGCCGGCATTTTTTTGGAGAGGGCGAAGGTTGATGCCTTAGAAACGCCGAGCGATCAAGATCAGGAGACAAAACCCATGAAAAACTCGGAAATCCTCGAGCGATGGCAAGATCTGCCGGACCCGCGTTCCTCGGCGGGCAAGACCATCGAAATTGTGTTCAATGTTGCCGCCTGGAACCACTGCCAAAAACACTTGACGAACAAACGAGAGCCGTGGGAAGACGAACTTGGCAAGGAATTCACCCAGGCACTCCGCAGAGGGGTGGATATCACCTCTCAAGAAGGACGCGCTGTGGCTGCTCAGGTATTGCGAATTCTCCGCAACCTTACGGAGGAGTCCCTTAGATGGGGAGTGGTGATCACTCTCCGGGTGAAGTGCGCTCGTTCGATGGAGGCGCTTGCGCGTGGGGCCTGGCACTACCGATGGGTTTTAGTCTTACCAAGCGGAGCGATGGCGGTGCAACACCAGTTCAGGGAACAGACGTTGCGCTGGGTGACCTGTTATTATCCTGCAGCGGCCGCCGTAGTAAAAAACAGACGCCAACGATGGACGGCAACAGTGAGGACACTGGTACGGCGTTATGCGTCCCTCGACGGGGACAAGCCTCAAGTGTGCCTGCCAGAGGGTGACAAGGTCGTGATCAAAAGTCGCATAACAAGAGAGAAGGATGAAAGCGAACTGGTTGTGGAAGCATGGCGCGATATCCAATTCCTGAATCCCCGGCGTTGGGGATTCTTTCCGGAATTGGCTGGCAGTCCCTGGCGGGGACGACCTGACGCCTGGCCTGCAGCAGAAAAGGTATCTGAGGAAAAGCCTAATAAACGACGCCGGCTAAAAGACCGATTCAATCTTTCATGGAATCACGAGCTAGATGAAGAAAGGACCTGAGACCGGAGGGTCACTGGCTGAAATTAAAATTATTGATCTTCGCAAACTTTAGAGACACCAGAATGTCCGGTTTTTACCCACGTGTCTGTCTCTTGGTTGTGCGAAGGTGAATAGGTGTAATTTCACACCAATAGTCGTGTCCTGGCATGGTCGCCGGACCTATGAGAAATAGTACTCAAGATAGGGATACTCCTATGAACGCCCACGGAAAAAGCGATGCGCTTGGCTACCTAGAACAATTGAGGGACGCGTTAGCCGATCCCTTTTTGGACGAATTCGATGGGCAATCGCCGAGTGAGGAGGCGAAGCAAGCCGCAGCGCGACTCGCTGTGGCACTTGGATACTGCCGGCTGTTTGGGATTGATGCCGGCGAAGACGATGGGACACTGCCGGTGCCCGAATCGCGAGGCGCAATTGAGAGTCTCTTGGGCCAAATACACGACTTAAGGGAGCAAATTCAAACCTTGCCTGAACGTTGGGATGACGCGGCCGATGGCTTCGAGGCCGAGTCACTGTGTGCAGATGTTCTCGAACAACGGATGGACCTATGGGCCGCTATGGTGGCCCTGGGAGAGGCATCCTTATCAGCCCTGATCGATGAGGATCCAGGGGCGGAAGAACTCAGCGAGGATGTGGAAAGATTGATGAATGCGATCTTCGATCTCGATGATGAAATCAAACAGCAGGAGATTTTGCTGCTGTTATCCACGCTGACCGAAACGGAACTTTTGGAGAATTGGCGGCGTAATCTGGTTGAACCCTACGCAAGCATCCTACCGTACTGGTTGGATGGCACACTGGAAGACGCGGCGCAGTATCTGGAACGTGAATTTGAGGCCACCGTGCCACGTTTCAAGGTTGTTAAGCCGGAGGTCCGGGCGTCTCAGCGAACTCGGGAAGTGTTCAAGAATCTGCCGCAGCCCCTTGCGGTGGCGGCCGATGCCCAGGCCCCCCCCAATCCTTTTATCTTGCTGAAATGGCGCTCGCCCGATGGCCAGTATCTCGCTCGGCTTTTCGTCCCGTGCCCACCTGTGACTGGACAAATGGTGAGGTTCAATCTGGTGAAATTGCAGCCGGATGGTACAGAATTGCCGGCTTCGGACCTGGTAGGCACATTCATCAGTCTGGGCGGCGTTGTTTCTCAGATTTCTGCTGATGGTTCGGCGCACATGGACCTCGACGCTCTGGTGAAAGCCGCTCATGAGCAAAAGGAGTTCGCCCTTCGCGTCGGTGATTCCATCTGGGAAGAAAGCAACGAGGAAATCAAGTAAAGTGGGACGATATGATGGGTGACCTGCCCCAAAGCCTCAAGCGGCTTTTAAGTTGCTCTGTCGACGAACTGAGCCACGATCAAGCTATGGAGCTGGCTGTTCAATTGGGCAAAGGTGCGAGATGGCTCCTCAAGCCGGAATATCTCGAAAAGGCGAAGACGGCAGCCCTTAACATGGGTTTTTCCAAAGGACAGATTCGGGGCTGGCAGGTTCCGCCGTCTTTGCCTGACGAACGAGGGGCTTGTTGGGTGGTGGCCGTCACCCAGCAACCAGACTTCAAGGCCCTGCGCGAAGGGGTCGTTGTTCCCCTCCGCTGGGAAAAGGGCTCTTACCAGGACGACTCACAACTACCAGAAGGTCTCCTTAAGACAGCACAATCCGTGATCCAGGCACTGAAATTGTCTGGGGAAATCAGGGAAGATCAACAGTGGAATCTCGTCCCTGCAGAGGAATGTCTCTTCACTGACCTGGGACGAATCCTGTTCGAAGGGAAGTACGCATCGGGCTGGGTTTCCCTCGCCGCTGGATTGCTCCTGGCTGCGGGGAATGGCCGCCCCAGGCCTGACGTCTGGGCAACCGGTTGCTGGAATTTCGAGACTGGTGTTGCCGCTGTGGATGGACTCGAGGAAAAACTGAAGACGGCAGCCGAATACAAAGTTAGACGGTTTTTTGTCCCAGCGTCGTGTCTGAAAAAGGCACGCCAAATTGTGGACCAACTACGCCTCCCGCTCCAGATTGAATCACTCGCAGATAGCATTAAACCCCGGGCGGCCTTAGCCCAATACCTCAGTTCGCTTGCTGTCCGTGCCGGGCGACACGCCCCCCCTGAAGCTCGCACGGCTACCTACATGTTTATCAATGATCAACAAGAGTTGACAGAATACTACCTTGATTGCATTGTTGAGGATTCGGCCGACAAGGTTCGCCAAAAAATTGACCCGCCAGAATTCCGAAAATGCCGGTACCTCATCACAACCGTCAGTGATAGTTACGAGATAGTCTGTCTGTCCCATCTTGTGTTTCGCCCAGAGTCCTCGCTCATTGTGTTCACTCAATCGAAGGCAGATCGGTACCAGCCCCTTGCTGAGAAGGCCAAGGAGTGGTTAAAAGGGAAAAACTTCGATGTGCAGGTACGACCGCTGAAATCTGACTCGAGCAGACCACTCGAGCTCGTGAGTGAATACCAGGCTTGCGTGCAAGAGCTCCTTGGGCAAGATCGAGATGGTCCTCTGGTGATCGACATTACGCCGGGAACGAAATTGATGTCAGTGGCCTGGGCTTATGCGGCTCCGAGAACAGCACGGCTGGTCTATTACGAATCCGAATTTGATGCTGCCAAACGCAAGCCCAAACCGTTTAGCGAAAAGCCATCTGTGATCTCGGTCCAGGAATTGTTAAGAAACACTTGAAGCCGGTCCCTCATGTCTTCCAAAAGACGAGTCATGAAGTGCGGCAAAGAGTCAATTAGGGCATCATCTCAAGTTCAGGTGGTACGATTCGAAATACACATGGTTCTAAAAACCTGCCGCCGTGGTTTATCGAGTTGCGCCAAGAGTGCTGATCAAAGTTACAACTATCCTGTTCAGGCAAACGGTTGGCAGGCTTGGCAAGTGTGAAAAAACCGGCGTTTTGGCGAAATCTCGAGAAAAATGTTGTCACGAGACTAAGCACGAAACGACCCTGCCGGTTATTCGTGGCGAAGAGCTTCGATGGGGTCCATATTGGCTGCCCGTCGGGCCGGATACAGACCGAACACAATGCCCACCGCAACGGCTATGCCGAAAGCCAGTGGCACCGAAGCGGGGACGACCACCGGGCGCATGGTTTTGACGATCTCGGGCAACGAGTTGTACAATCGCGGCGCAACAACCTGCAACCCCCAGATGGCGGCCTCACTGAGAAGCGGGGCCAAGAAACCCACGAGAATCCCCGTGATTCCACCCAACGTCGAAAGGACCACGGTTTCCACAAGGAACTGCCGGATGATGTCGCGCCTTTTGGCGCCCAGGGCACGACGGATACCGATTTCCCGCGTCCGCTCCGTAACTGTGGCCAACATGATGTTCATAATCCCAATTCCGCCCACCACCAGCGAGATCCCGGCGATCAATCCCATGAAGACCATGAACATCATGCGGGTGATTCGGGCCTGTTCGAGGAGTTCTAAAGGAACGGTAACCCCGTAGTCTTCAATAGGATGATACTTCGCCAGAGTTGCCTTCACCACGTCGGCAGTCGGTACCACATCGCTGGTCTTGTTGACCTGCAATGTGATCTGACTCAATTCGATCTGCTCGGCCTCCATCGACCCTGCGCGGCGAGTGAAAACGACATCGCCAATTCGCCACCAAAGAGTCGTTATGGGAATGTAAACATCATTGGAAAAATCTTGGGCAGCAAACGATCCGCCAATTCCCGCCGAAGGCATCTTCGGTTTGCACACCCCGACTACCGTGTAGAAATGCTCTTCGACGCGAATTACCTTTCCCAGAGGATCTTCAAAAGGAAAGAGCTTTTCCGCCGTTCCAGCAGCAAGGACGCAATAATTCTTCAGATCCTGGAGGTCCGAATCCTGGATAAAGCGCCCGCGGTCGATCTCCAGACGAACAATTTCCTGATACTCCGGCGTACACCCGACCAGGCGACCGTCCACCATTCGGCCGTTATAGCTGAACCGCTGACGGAGCTCCCGAATGCGGACCGCGCGGACCACCGTAGGGATCGTTTCCACCAATCGCGTGTAGTCTGCGCGGGTGATTCCGTACTGAAGAACCAGCCCCGAAGTTTGAATCTGCTCCGAAGGCGGCTTGATCGAGCGAATGATGATATTCGTGGCCCCAAGACTTTCAATTTGTTCCTGGGCCTTGCGGCTGATGCCCTCACCGATGGCAAGGAGCCAGATGACACTCGCCACACCAATGAAAATGCCCAACACGGTCAGAAGTGACCGCAAAGGGTGAAGCATCAAACTTTTGATGCCTAACTGAATCGTTCGATACCACAGGATCAACATCGTCTCTAATCAGGATTGCTTGTTTGATCTCGTTTGTGTGTCACTGTTCGCCCTTGGCCTTCCCTGCGATTTCCTCCGGTAACTCCGTGCGGGCTTTGCTCTGTGGGTTATCAATAATGGATTCGATTCTTCCGTCTTTGAGGCGGACAATTCGGCGTGCCCTTCGACCCACATCGTACTCATGTGTGACCAGGATAATGGTCTTACCCCGTCGGTTAAGATCGTCGAAAAGGGCCATGATCTCCTCGGTTGTGGCGGAATCCAAATTCCCTGTTGGTTCGTCGGCCAAAATGAAAAGCGGATCATTGACCAAAGCCCGAGCGATGGCGACCCGCTGCTGTTGACCGCCAGAAAGCTGAGTCGGTCGGTGGTAGAGCCGATTTCCCAACCCGACCATTTCAGCCAGTTGCTTGCAGCGTGCCCGCTCTTTTGGAGACAGCCGCCGCTGGTAATAAAGGGGAACCTCGATGTTTTCGAGCACCGTTAGTTGGGGAATCAGATTGAACGACTGAAAAACGAATCCGATTTTCGATGCCCGAATTTCGGCAAGGCGGTCATCGGAGGCCTCTGCGACATTCTCTCCGCCGAGAAAGAGTCTGCCCGAGGTCGGGTGATCCAGGCATCCCAGGAGATTCAACAGGGTGCTTTTGCCCGACCCCGAGGCCCCCATGATGGCGACGTAATCACCTTCGGGCACATCAAAGGATACGCCACGTAAGGCATAGACAATTTCACCGCCGAGGTGGTATTCTTTGGTAACTTCTTGGACGGATGCCCCCAAGATCATGGTCGCCTGCCTCCTTCGGCATCGGGACCACGACCTTCCGCACCACCGGGCCGTCCGAAACCGCCCCCGGGTCCGCCTGGCGGCCCCCCGGCTGCTCGCATCCGTTCCATGCCCGTAATCAATTCCTGTTTATCAATCGCGCCATCGCCGTTGGCATCGTGCTTCATGAGGTCTTCTCGACGGTCTTCCGGAATCTCAGATGAATCGATTTTTCCATCTTGATTAGCGTCCATCCGTTCAAAGATGCGACTGGCGATCATAGCGGGATTGAACCCACCCGGTGGGCCACCACCCGGCCCTTCTCCCGAGCGTCGCCCCCTCTCCGGACCACCGTCTGAAGAGTCGCCAGACCTTGGCAACCCTGGCCCCGCCGGTGATGCCTCGATCGTGCCTCGTGAGACCGTCGGTCTCGCACTTCCGGCGCTATCAAGCTGCTCCGTCTGCTTGTCACTCCAGGCCGACTGATTCTGGGAGATCTTTTTCTCGGCAAGTCCCACTTTCTCGCGATAGGCCGCAGCGTTCAGAACAACCTCCTGACGCTCCTGCAAGCCTTGCTTGATAACCACGAATTTGTCATTGCTTGGACCGATGTCAACTTTCACTGGTTTCAGGCTACCGTTCTGGTCAATGATGATACAATAAAAATCGCCTGCATGTTCAAATACCGCTTGAACCGGCACCTGAAGCACGTTCGTCTCTCGCTGCGAGAGCATCGTTACCTGAGCAGTTAATCCGGCACGAAGCTGTTCGTTGGGATTGTTTATTTTCACAAGGACCTGGTAGTCTTTAACATTCGAATTGAAGAACGAACTGGGCAGCGGGTACTCGCCGACCTCGATAACTTCGCCATCGAATTCCATGTTGGCCAGGGCGTCCACCCGAATCTTGGCCGGAAGCCCCACCCGAACCAGTCCAATCTTCGACTCATTCACTTTAGTTCTGACCTGCATCCGCTTGGGGTCGGGAAGACGAATGATCGTCTGATACTGCCGAACGCGAACGCCTTCCTGGATGATGATGTCCGTTTGTCCCCGAACACCTATTTGATTGGCATAAACAACCTGGCCCGCTTCCGGGGCCGTGATGATGCATTTCTTGATCTGGTCTTCGATTTTTCGCAGTTCCTGCTCTTGCAACTCGCACGAATGCTGCTGGGCCTCAAGCTTCGCTTTGGCCGTTTCAATGTCGGCGTCCAATTGCATGAGGTATTTCGGCTTGGTGAACCGTTCTAAAACGTCCAGTTTCGTCCGCGCCGATTCCATTTCTTTGACGGCCTTTTCCAGGGCGAATTGATCGGCCTCCAACTGAGCTTGCGTGATGTAACCCTTCTGCGCGAGACTCTGACTGTATTTCAGGTAATCTTCCGCCCGACGGCGGTTTTCCTGGGCGATGAAATTGTCAATTTCGATAGCAAGCCGTTGCTGACGGTACTGCCCTTCCAGATATTCCTGCTTAGCGATCACCGCCGTATCGTACGCCCGCTGTGCCTGAATCAACAACGACTTCTCGTTGGCAACTTTGATTTGCTGTTGGACAAGTTGGTCCCGTAAACTCGAGGAGTCCAATTCCACCAAAAAGTCACCCGGCTGAACATAAGTGCCCTCGGGAACAATCCGAATGATCATCGCGCCGCTTCCCTGCGTTTCGACCTCACAGCGGATTTCCACATTACTAGCACTTTCCACATCGCCGCGTTCGGTCACCTGATTGATGAATTCCCCCCGCATGACCGTAGTCGTCAACGGCTTGTCCTCCGCTGTTCGCCACAGGCTCTTGGGCAAAAAGGACCAAACCACGGGGATGCCCAAAATCATCATCCCGAGAACAACCAAGGGCCCTTTCAAGACCCAACCCCGGCGGGATGAATCGTCATGTCGCTTCGTATGATAACCTGCCATGAAATACCTCCTCCACAGGCCCTATCATTTCCCAATGCCCCTTTTCAGATCAGGCAGTCCATAGCCATGTCCCTAATAGGCACGCACGGGCCAATGATGACAATGAGCCGCAGCAGCACAATGGCGCCTGACGTGTAAATGCCAGACTTTCTTATGAGGGAAAAATCCCGTTAATGTTCTAAGGTAGGACCATTGGCGGCGTCTTCGATACACAACCGGGAAAGCCAGCTAGCTGCCAACACAAAACAACACCGCGTTCCGACTGGACGCACAGATGTGATATTTCGATCGTCTCCGCCCGTCCGGTCGGCAAACCAATTATCCTCTCCCTTAGTATTTTAACCAGCACACCCGAAAAAAGTCTCCAAAACCTACAGGAAAAACGTATATACCATTTGTGCCTGTTGTATCTGATGATATAATTTGCACGGGCCATCCCGACCCACTACGGACGCTTATTGACAGGCCGATCAACAGGAACGCAGACCACCCCCCCATGGCTTCGAAAAACAACGACCCAGCTCCGCCTGCCCGACTGCGCCGAGAGATGCGAACCATCGCGGCGATGATTCGCCTTTACTGCAAGAAGAACCACCCTCATCAGGGGGGTATGTGTCGTGAATGTCAGGCCCTCCTTGATTACGCCGCGAATCGTTTGGAGCGATGCCCCTTCAGAGGTAACAAGCCGACGTGTGCCCGCTGTCCCATTCACTGCTACCAACCCGAAAGGCGGGCACAAATTCGCCAGGTGATGCGGTTTGCCGGGCCGTGGATGGCCATTTACCACCCATATTTGATGCTAAGACACTACCTGGACGAGTGGTTTATCCCACCTCCGAGTCGCCCCAAACAGGTGAGATGATCTCCGGTTTGTCCAGTCTCGGCTGGCGCGGCAAGCACGCCCCAGACTTTCGGAGGGACCCACTTGTCGGGTCCGCCCTTCGGAGGGATGCGCTTGTCGCGTCCGCTCGGAGGGACCTGCTTGGCAGGTCCGGTGCATTACGTTTGATAATCCAATCCGCTTCAGCGGGCGTGACAGGCACGCCCATCCGAACGGGCACGACGAGCGTGCCCCTCCGATTTTTGGAAGCACCCACTTGTCGGGTCCGCCGAGTAACCTTCGATTATCCATTCTGCCGCGGCGGGCATCATTGACCAATCCGAAGTGGCATAGCTTTCAGCTTTCAAGGAGAAAAGGTCTTTCTGAAAAAATTGTGTGACAGAGAAGACACTTTCCGTGCCGGAACTAACAATGTCAATTGACGTCCGCGGCAAAAATCGCGATACTTCCTTCAGATTGCCCCATTGACATTTACGGAACGGCGTCGGGCCGAAGGAGAATGGTCTCCCACTGCCCGAAGCGTTTCCGCGCGTTGGGTTGCCGGACTGTGCGACATTCGGCCACCATAGCCCGTGGCAACTCTGCGGGCGGAAAACACAACACTGTCTGCTGTCTGGACATCGTTCGGCTGTTGGGCAGCTGGATCGTTTCATGCGTAACCCGAATCGTTGGAGTTTCAAAAACTGCGATGGCGAACGAAAACGGCATGGATCTTCGGGAGTACTGTTTGGAGGTAGCGAAACGGGCCAAAGCGGCATCGGTGGAACTGGCGCGTCTGAGTGGTGGTGTCAAGAAGCAATGGCTCTACCGCTGTGCCCGACTCTTAAAAGAGCGGACGATTGCCCTCACCGAGGCGAACCACAAAGACCTGGCCGCGGCCCCCTCTTTTGGATTGACAGAAGCACAAATCGATCGGCTCAAACTGACTGCGCCGCGAATTGAGGCAATGGCCCGGGCTTTGGAAGAGGTTGCCATTCTTCCTGAGCCGATTGGCGAGGTCATTTGGTCGTCGGTCCGTCCCAACGGCTTGCTGGTTCAAAAAGTGCGGGTCCCGTTAGGTGTTATCTTCTTTATTTACGAGTCGCGTCCGAACGTGACAGCGGATGCTGCGGCACTTTGTGTCAAGAGCGGGAATGCCGTGATTCTCCGTGGTGGAAAAGAAGCCGCCCATTCAAATAGGGCGATCGTGGACATTATGGCCGAGGCCGGGGCCGACGTCGGCTTACCTGTGGATGCAATCCAGCTTGTTGCCACCGCGGACCGCGAGGCTGTCGGGTATTTCCTCAATATGCCGGAATACATCGATTTGACAATTCCGCGGGGTGGGGAGAGCTTGATACGGCGTGTCAGTGCCGAAGCCAAGATGCCGGTGATGAAACATTTTGCCGGCAACTGCCATGTTTACGTGGACGCTTCTGCCGATCCGGAGATGGCCGAGCGAATCGTTGTTAACGCCAAATGTCAGAGGATGGGTGTTTGCAACGCCGCCGAATCGCTGGTGTTTCATCAGGCCGTGGCCGACACCTTGATGCCGCGAATTTTGCAGTCTCTGGCCGAGCGGGGAATTGAAATCCGCGGTGACGAGGCAACGTGTGCCCGTTTCCCAGCGGCAAAACCAGCCACCGAAGATGATTATTTCGCGGAATACCTGGGGCCGATCATTTCTGTCAAGGTAGTTTCTGATCTGGACGCCGCCATTGAGCACATCAATCATTACAGTTCCAAGCACACAGAGGCAATTGTGACGCGGGATCTCCAAGCCGCTCAGGAATTCACCCGACGGATTGATAGTTCGGCAGTTATGGTCAACGCCAGCACGCGGTTTAACGACGGCGGCGAATTTGGACTGGGTGCAGAGATTGGCATCAGCACGGACAAGTTCCACGCCCGTGGTCCATGTGGAATTAATGAACTAACGAGTTACAAATATGTGGTCCTGGGAAACGGTCAGGTTCGGGAGTGAGGCATGCCTGTCATGCGCGTTCGGAGGGGCACGCTTGTCGTGCCCGTCGGAACAAGATGGATAATCCAACGTTGCGCAGCGGACGCGACGAGCGCGTCCCTCCGAGGGAAATCGGGTTAAGGAAAGATCGCAGGGTTTTGCGAATATCGGCAAGTTCGGAGACAGAGGCACGGCTGTCTAAGTTGCGGAGGATCGCATGTCGTCCGACGAAGTGCTGACGCAGGCGGAAATCGAGAGTCTTTTGGCATCGGTCGGCAAGGGCACGAGTGCTCCATCTCCGCCGCCACCGCCACAGACGGCGCCCCAGAAGCCACCATCCCCAGCCGCTCCAGCTCCTCCAACCCGTAAGAGCCGGGAAAAGATCATCCCTTACGACTTCAAACGCCCGGAGCGAGTGGGGAAAGAGCAAATGCGCTCTCTCCAAACGCTCCATGAGGGCTTCAGCCGAAACTTTGCCGCGAGTTTGTCGGCCATGTTGCGATCCATGGTCGAGGTCAAATTGACCAGTGTCGATCAACTCACCTACAGCGAGTTTGTGTTCAGTCTTGACAATCCCACCTGCTTCAATCTGATCAAGGCCGAGCCGCTGGAAGGCCATATCATCCTGGACCTGAATCCCACAATTCTCTACCCGATGATCGACCGTTTGCTGGGCGGCGGTCGAGAACCCACGCCGATCACACGTCGGCCACTTTCGGAAATTGAACGGCGACTCGTTGGAAGAATTACAGCGCTGTTCCTCGATGAATTGAAAAAGGCGTGGGAAAACGTCCTGTCTCTTGATCTGGAAGTCGTCCGCGTGGAGAGCAATCCCCAACTGGTGCAGATCGTCCCGCCGAATGAAGTCGTCGTTCTTGTCAGCTTTGAATTGGCACTGGGCGAAATCCGGGGGATGGCAAATCTCTGTATTCCCTACAACACCATTGAGCGGATCTCCAACAAACTATCGGCCAATAGTTGGGCATCTTACGGGAAACGCCAGACCACTCCGGACGCCGCCGAACGGATTGGACGCCTCCTGCGGACATCCACTGTGCAAATGGTGGTCGAATTGGCGAAAACGCAGATCACAACCAGCGATCTCATCGGCCTGCGGGTCGGTGACATCATTACCACAAGGAAAGACATTCACACCCCGTTGATTGTCAAGGTGGAAGGGATTCCCAAGTTCCTGGCACGACCGGGAATCTTTAAGGGCCATAAAGCCATTTGCATCGAGGAGATCGTCAGCGATTCCACACAGGCACTCGCCGACTGAACGACGATCTCGTCGCGCTGAATGTGTCTGCGCTTTGTTTGCAGGTAGGTTCTTTTACGATCGGCAGGTTCGGAGGGCCCTGCCTGTCGCGTCCGCTTTTCGGAGGGACCCGCTCGTCGGGTCCGATGCGCTACGTTGGATTATCCATCTTGTTTCGACGGGCACGACAAGCGTGCCCCTCCGGCTCCGAACGCGCATGACAGGCATCCCCTCCGATTTCACCTTCGGAGGGACGCGCTCGTCGCGTCCGGAGCACTACGATTGACAATCCATTCCGCTTGGCTGGGCACGACAAGTGTGCCCGTCCGTTGTGTTCCCGTTGCCTCACCTGAAAATCTGGCGCACAGGTGCTCAACCGGCACGGGCAACAGGAATGCCTAATTCTGGCGAGACAGTGCTTTTTCCATTCATCTTCTCTGGAAATTGGTCGGCCGGCCGATGGTTGTTTTGCGAACATCGGGTGAGACCGGCAATCCGGCCGGCCATTGACGGCCAGGCCTGGCGCTGCGAAACCGCGGACCAAATCTCGCGCGTCAAAAGGGCCAGGTGCCGGGCAAACGTGCTGCTTCGACGATCACGCCACCGCCAGAAGAAGGCCTCGGCATCGCGGGCAGCGGCAAAACCAACGGCTGAAGGCTCGGTCACCGGATCACTCGAGACCAGGCAACGTGGCTCCAGAACTGTTACCGAACCTATCTGCAGAAGCCGCAACGTGAGGTCAGCCAGGACCCACCGATCGCCAAGCGATTCGTCTGCCCCGTGAAGGGCTTGGAGACTGGCAGTCCTGAAGAGGGCCCCGGAAAAATGTGGGATGACTTGCGTCCGGTGGCATAGTTGCGTCTCTCGCACGTTGACCCCGCGCTGGAGATACACCAGTTGCCCTGCCCTGTCGTAACCCATCCCCGCCGCGAGGATACGATCGGGATTCTGGGCATCTAACGTCACCGGAACGACGGCACCAATGCGGGAATCCCGGAAATGGTGGATCGCTGCTTCCGCCCAACCACAGTGGACACAGCTTCCCGACGGTAACACGTGAACCAACGGAGTCTTGGACAGACCCAGACCCAAATTGATCGCGCGCGATAAACTTGTCCCCGGACCGGCGGAAAGAAATGTCACTTCCCCCGCCAGGTTGTACGGGTCGGAATAAGCCTCATCGAGAACCACGATGACATCGCAGTCATCCGGTTTGTGCTCCAGAACGGATACCAACGTGTCTTCCAGTCTCGCGAGTGTGCGAACGACGGGAATGATCACCGAAAGTCGCAACACGGATAGACCCTCGTTAGAAACAACACTTCACAGGTGAGAACACTGGGATGTCGCCGATTACTCGCGTCATGGTTGTCTTCTGCCGCACTCTCGGGGGGTAGTGAAGCCTTGAAAATCCCTTGTGGTATCTGGCGCACTATCCCCACGCCAATTTATGTCGGTCATATAGTTCCAGGAGTTTATTAGGATTCGTACTAAATCCCCAAGTCTTCCTTTTCTAACATTTGTGATGCCAACATGTGCCGCGTACCATCTTCAACCAGCGTTCCGGGCCGACACAACAGTTTATCTATATCGTGCACATAACGCAAACCACCCACCTTTTCATCCCGAGCGCATCTCAAAAACTTGAAGGTCCGATGCCAATCCCGGTGGGTCGGGATAAGCCGTTTGTCGAATGGCCAGGGTCGAAACGGCTGAAAACCGAGGGTCTGGATCAGTTTCTCGCTGTTCATCGTCACGTTTCCTGCACGTGGAGGGATCGGTCCAGCCATTCGTCGCGGGATCCCATGGAGTAAATCTGGATCATAACCACCCACGGCATTAATGATCTGGCCGATCTGATAAAGGCTCAATCGCACCGGTCCACCAGCGTGGTAGATCCCAGCCCAGGGGTTTCGTAGGGCTTCGAAGCACACA
>Ga0068707_1000520_pt1 | contig 25291 bp, 21 predicted proteins | sample YNPNPMetaG_FD_66600 | JGI IMG/M metagenome (GOLD analysis project Ga0068707, IMG submission 66600) | Anoxygenic and chlorotrophic microbial mat microbial communities from Yellowstone National Park, USA - YNP NP MetaG | ecosystem: Environmental > Aquatic > Thermal springs > Hot (42-90C) >... | reverse complement strand
CTGAACCCAGCATTATCAAACCAATAAAAAGAGGTATAAAGGTTAAATAAGTAGAAACCATTGAAGGAGGATAAGGGTAAACAATGTAACCTGTTATCAACATGACTACAGGTACAACGAAAAACAGTATACAAACAACCCTATCGTTATATCCACTATCTGACTTCATGATATACCCTTAAACTTGAAATACAATTATAAACTCCTATGGTTTCTCTTTAAAGATTATGAAAAGGTATATTAAAAATTTAGTGTTTTATACACATCAAAAAAAACTCTAACTCGAGGTCTCTGTCATGAATGTGAAATTAATAAGCTACTCTAGTAAACCTGAGAGGATACCAGCTATGGCTGCTAAACTAACACATAGTAAAACAAAACCTGAGGATCTAGAGAAAACCCCTGATGAGGAGTTATACTCGGTACTAGATCATGTTATCGACCTGGGTCATACTAGTGTGATGGAGCATGCTAACTTCACATTCGCTATAAGCGATGTTAGCAGATCATTAACCCATCAGCTTGTACGGCATCGTATCGCTAGTTACTCTCAGCAGAGTCAACGATACGTAGATTTAAAAGAACCATCATACGTGACTCCTCCATCTATAAGCGAGAAACCAGAAGCTAAAAAATTATACGATGAGACAATGAATAACATATGGAGACAATACAACAAGTTATTGGAGATGGGTATACCAATTGAGGATAGTAGATACGTGCTTCCAAATGCTGCTCATACGAATATAATAGTGACTATGAACGCGCGGTCTCTTCTTCATTTCTTTGAGCTTAGATGCTGTCTGCATGCACAATGGGAGATAAGATCATTAGCTCAGAGGATGCTACAGGAGGTTAAAAAAGTCGCGCCTAACCTATTCAAAAACGCTGGGCCATCATGTAAAACAAGAAGAGTATGCCCTGAGAAGAAGAAGAACTGCCCGTTATACCCTAAATAAATAGTAATGATAAATGATGACTCATGAAACGCCCTTATGTGATTATAAACTGCGCTATGTCAACTGATGGTAAAATAGCGTTACCATCAAGGAGACAGGTACGTATATCATCAGAGGAGGATATAGCACGTGTACATAGACTTAGAAATAGATGCGATGCGATACTAGTCGGGGTTGGGACTGTGATATCAGATAACCCTAAACTCACAGTAAAAGATAGATACGTTAGGAAACCCAGGCACCCTATACGAGTAGTAATGGATACTCATCTACGCATACCAGAGGATGCTTTAGTATTAGACGGCTCAGCTAGGACTATAATATTCACCTCTGAGGAGTACACTGATGAGTCTGTACCCAATGCAGAGGTTATAGGATGCAGAGTCAATGATAAAGGATACGTTGACATCAGAGAAGCACTGGGAATACTACATGATCTAGGTGTTAGAAGACTACTAGTTGAAGGAGGAGGTACGATAATATGGGAGTTTATATCAAATAGACTAGTAGATGACTTGTACTTGTACATAGGCTCATGCATCATCGGAGGAGCTGATACACCTACACTATGCGACGGTGAAGGGATAAAAACACAGACCCCCATCAACCTTAAGATTGTATCAACAAGAAGATTAAACTCAGGTTTACTGATTCATTACAGATTAGCAGATTAGTATTATGAAGTTTATATGCGATCAGATGCTAGGTTCACTTGCGAAATGGCTCCGGATACTAGGATACGATACGTTATACGTCTCAAATGATACATCAGATGAAGAGATACTGGATGCAGCGCTAAGAGAAACCCGTGTGATAATCTCCAGGGATAAACTTTTAACAAGGAAAGGTAAAAAGATGAATCTATCAGTCATAGAGGTGACATCCACAAGACTCCAGGATCAAATACAACAAGTCTTTCAAAACGTGGTATTCAACGATGAAGCTATACTATCAAGATGCTTAATATGCAATACTATACTAGCGTCAATTGATAAAAAAAAGATCGAGGGTAAAGTACCATGTAGGATACTGGATCAGCATGATAAATTCTACTATTGTTCAAAATGTGATAAGGTATACTGGATGGGTACACACTACAGAAACATGATGAACATGATAAACAGTATCAAAAAACACGTCTAAAAAAGAGTGTTTAAAAGACTCTAACCATCTGAGCATGAGGCACACCTTTAACCCTTAAAACATTAGACTCGTCAACGAGACCAAGTTTTATAGCGCAGTTGACGCATACTTCACCTACAAGATTAGCTATAGTAGCAATCCGAAGTTTATCTTTAAGCTCTTCTTCATCAACTAGTTCACCACCGTAGAAATCCTTTGACACGTTAATCTGGAATTTACCTTGTTTAAATCGTTTACCTAGCAGATCCTCATCGCAAGCACTAACAAGGATATCAGAACCTGAATAATAAACCTTCATATAGATCATACAATACACTTTTTATTATTAACCCTTATCATTATGTTTATTTCTCATGTTTTATATGATTTTCGAAAAAATTTAACAACCATCATTTGGAATCCTTCTCTACTTTTATCAATATAATAAAAATTAACAGTCCATGTTAAACTAGTTAAAGGATGGAAACAAAAACTCAGGATCCATCTCTTTACAATTGAAAGCAAAAAAAACTGAACCAATAATTCTAAAAACACGATAACGTATACATACAGTGAAAAGAATATTTTACAGGGTATACTATGAAAGCAATCCTAAAATTATTCTCAGAGCATGGCACCTTCATACAGCCAGATGCTCTACAATACATATCATCAAAAGAAACACCAGATGAGTTCGCTGAATTCATCATAAAAAACCTTAAAGAATACCCTTTAATCCTGACTATAGATCAGATAAAAATAATAGAGCAAAACATTGACGAAGAAGAGGATGTAATCTCAACGCAGATAACAGAGGAAAACGAACAAGACAACAAAAACCCTGTTAAAGAACAGAGAACAGAGAGAAACAAGGAGATACAAACCAGGATACTATCACAGATATACCTTAACACGCATCAAAGAAGAGAAAACGAGGATGAATACGAGGATGAATCCGACATTGACGACCAGAACAACCATGAAGAATCAACATGGTCAACCAGTGTGAAAACCATAGAGATAAAAAAAATAAAAACATGGAAACCAGTAGCTAGAGAATACGAACCAGAAGTGAAAATACTCAAAGACATAACAGGTAAAAGCACATGCGAAGGCACAACACAGGATTTCGCTAAACTCTTTAAAAACCGTTACACTGTACTAAAAAAAATACTACAAAGCCAAAGACGTGAAACAACCAATACTATACCTATAAACCGTATCAAAAAGAATAACACGGATGAAGTACATCTAATAGGCATCGTCAAAAACACAAAAACAACTAGTAACGGTCACCGTCTCATCGAATTAGAGGATGAAACCGGTACAGTCAACCTTATAGCATTAAAAAACAACCCTGAGGTTCTACATACAGCTAACGAGGTTATAAACGACGAAGTGATAGGAGTAAAAGGTAGACTAAGTAAAAACAAGGATTTAATAATAATACAGAGCATAGTATTCCCTGATATAAGCATACAGCACACTAAACAAAAAGCAGATGTACCAGTATACGCGGCTTTCCTATCAGATCTACACATAGGTAGCAAAATGTTCATGGAGGAACAATGGCACGCTTTCCTAAAATGGATAAATGGTAACCTAGGTAACACACGTCAGAGGGATGTAGCAGGGAGGATAAAATACATCATCGTCCCAGGAGACATAGTAGACGGCATAGGCATATACCCTAACCAGGAAAAAGAACTAGCTATAAGAGACATATACAGGCAGTACGAGGAACTAGCTAAACAATTCCAATACATACCAGATCACATAACTATAATAATGCAACCTGGTAATCACGATGCAGTGAGACCAGCTGAGCCTCAACCAGCATTCGAAAAAGAGATACAAGACTTATTCCAAGGTAAAAACATCATATTCGCAGGTAACCCTTGTTACTTCTCATTACACGGAGTAGAAGTACTATCATATCATGGTCAAAGCTTACTAGACTATGCTACTAACATACAGCATCTAAAATACAACGAACCCATAGAGATAATGAGGATGATGCTTAAAAAACGTCATCTTGCACCAGTATACGGAGGCTACACGCCACTAGCACCTGAACATTTAGACTACATGATAATAGATAAAGTACCAGATATATTCGTAACAGGTCACGTGCATATATCAGCGATTGATGACTACCGAGGAGTCACACTTATAAATGCTTCAAGCTGGCAGGCTCAAACAATGTATCAACAGATGCTTAACTTCATACCTGACTCAGCTAAACTACCAATAGTTGATCTAAAAACAGGTAACGCTACAACAATGGATTTCAGCCAGCATCAATCATACTCAGTATAGAAAAAAAATAAAAAACTTTAAAACACCTTCACTTGTTCATACTTAACAAATCTGAAATTTTTAATGGATGATTCCAGATGGGTGGGGATTCAAACAACACTAAAACATTAAGCCCTACTATGCAGGCTTACTTCTCAGATATACAAAAAAAAATTGACATATGCTACTCGATAGCAGAAAAAGCTAGAAGTAAAGGATTAGACCCTGAATGCCACGTTGAAATCCCTCAAGCATTAGACCTAGCTGCAAGGGTTGAACAACTAGTAGGACCAGTAGGCATAGCATCAATGATAAGAGAAGCAGCAAGAAAACTAGGTAACCGGGAGCTAGTTTCAATAGAGATAGCGAAGGAGATAGTCAATGGTAAAACCTACAAATTCAAAAACATTGAACAAGCCGCAGATCAAGCTATACGCACAGGTTTAGCTATACTCACTGAAGGAGTACTAGTAGCACCAATTGAAGGCGTAGCAGATGTTAGAATAGGTAGAAACAACGACAACTCAACGTATATTGATCTATACTTCTCAGGTCCTATACGAAGCGCAGGTGGAACAGGACAAGCTATGAGCGTGCTAATAGCTGATGTAGTAAGGAGAGAATTAGGTATAGGGCGTTATCAACCTACAATAGGGGAAATAGAAAGATACAAAGAAGAGATACCACTATACAAAAGGGTTCAGCATCTACAATACACACCGACAGCTGATGAGATAGAACTAGTAGTTAAAAACTGTCCAGTATGCATAAACGGAGAAGGAACAGAAGACGAAGAGGTTACAGGTTACCGTGACCTACCAAGAGTGGAAACCAATAGACTACGGGGAGGAGCATGCCTAGTTATAGCTGAGGGTCTATGCTTAAAAGCCCCTAAGATATACAAACATGTTAAGAATCTAGGTTTAGACGGATGGGATTTCCTCAACGTATTCATAAACAAAGAAGGGGGAGACCAGGATAAAAAAACAAACGGTATACCAGAGATACCACCCTCATACAAATACATAGGGGAGGTTATAGCTGGGAGACCTGTATTCTCACATCCATCAAGAAAAGGAGGCTTCCGTCTAAGATACGGGAGAGCAAGAACAGGGGGATTAGCATCAACAGCTATAAACCCTGCAACCATGTTCATACTAGACAGCTTCATCACTGTAGGTACACAGATGAAGATAGAGAGACCAGGTAAAGGAACAATAGGTACACCATGCGACTCTATAGAAGGACCCATTGTACTACTGCAGAACAATGACTTAATACAGATAAACACTGTAAAAGAAGTCAGGAATGATATAAGTAGAATCATAGACCTAGGTGAAATACTCATACCTTTTGGTGAATTCATGGAGAACAACGCTCTGCTACCTGATGCTAGCTACTGCTACGAATGGTGGATACAGGAGCTGCAGAAGAAGTTAAACTGCTTACCAGAGACTTACATGATACATGATATAGAAAAAGCTGATAAAAAAGTACAAGAGATAATAAACAACGACTTCGGGTACGATATAAACCTTAAAGAACCAACACCTAGAGAAGCATTTGAGATATCAAAAAGATACAAAATACCCCTGCATCCTTTCTATAACCTATTCTGGCATGATATAAACATAGATGATATAAAAACATTATCAAGTTATATACTAGAAAAAGGCGAGATAACTGTAAAAAATGAGGCATGTACATTGAGAATCCCCTACGATGAGAACATTAAAAGAATCATGATTGAACTAGGAGCTCTGCATAGACACAGAGAGGGTTATCTCATCTTTGATCGATACTCATACCCTTTGATTATATGCACTGGTTTAGAATTAAAAGATGATAAGATAATAAAAACAAATCGATACGAAACGCTATCTGATATCACCTGTAATGATCCTGTGATGATGGTGTCTAGACTATCAGGGTTGACTATAAGACCTCGTGCACCTTTTAGAATAGGTGCTCGTATGGGACGCCCGGAGAAAGCAGCTGCTCGTAAAATGCGTCCTCCGCCACATGTACTATTCCCAGTTGGTAACTTCGGTGGTAGTCAACGTCTACTGCAGAACGCAGCTGAGAACGTAGAGATAGAAGTAGAGGCGGGTTGCAGGGTATGCCCAGTATGTAAAAAAACAACCTATAAGATCACATGTAACTGCGGTGCTCACACAGAAGTCAAAAACAACGAGATAAAAACCCATAAGATTAACCTATCTGAGGAGATTAACCTTGCTAAAAGAAGAATCAAGGAACGGGAACTACCAGATGTGATAAAAGGCGTGATAGGGACAATCTCAAAGAATAAAACACCTGAACCATTAGAGAAAGGTATACTCAGAGCGAAACATAACGTATACGTATTCAAGGATGGTACTATACGTTTCGATATGACAGATGCACCGTTAACGCATTTCAAACCAAGAGAAATAGGTGTATCAGTTCAACGTTTAAAGGAGCTAGGCTACGAGAAGGATTACAGAGGCAATGAGTTACAATCTGATGAGCAATTATGCGAGTTAAAAGTACAGGATGTTATAATATCAAAAGAGTGCGCTGAGTACTTCATACAAGTTTCAAGGTTCATTGATGACTTACTAGTAAAGTTTTACCATATGGATCGTTTCTACAAGGCTAAGACGCTTGATGACCTAGTAGGTCACCTAGTGATAGGTTTAGCGCCTCATACATCAGCTGGCGCATTAGGGCGTATAATTGGTTTCACCAGTGCTCAGGTATGCTACGCTCACCCCTTCTACCATGCGACTAAGAGACGGAACGCTGATGGTGACGAAGACGGTGTTATGCTTCTTATGGATGCTTTGTTGAACTTCTCTAAAGAATACATACCTGATAAACGCGGAGGTAGAATGGATTTACCGTTGATACTAACCACGAGGATTGACCCTGCAGAGGTTGATAAGGAAGCGCATAACCTTGATACGTTGTTCAGATACCCGTTAGAGTTATACGAGGCTAGTCTAAGACATGACCACCCGAAGAGTATAGAGTCAATCATGAACCTTGTTGCATACCGTATAGGTACAGAGTTTCAATACGAGCATTTTGGTTTCACGCATGATACCACTGATATATCAGCAGGTCCTAAGGAGTCAACCTATAAGACTTTGAAGACTATGATGGAGAAGATGAATACTCAACTCACACTAGCTGCTAAGATAAGAGCGGTTGATGAAGCTGATGTAGCATACAAGGTTATAGAGAGGCATTTTCTACCTGATATACAAGGTAACTTAAGGGCTTTTAGTAAACAATCAGTTAGATGCCCGACTTGTAATCTAACTTACAGGCGTATACCTATTCAGGGTGTATGCGCTAAATGCGGAGGTAAATTAACATTAACAGTTCATGAGATGTCAGTTAGGAAGTACCTTAACATATCAAAGGAGATATCTGAGAGGTATCATCTATCCCCTTACGCTTGTCAACGTTTAAAACTAATAGAGAAAGCTATTGACTCATTGTTCACCAGCGATAAGGCTAAAACAATGAGGCTAACAGACTTCCTATAACCCTTTAGTCATCTTCAGTTGATATCATAACCTTTATTACATGTATTTGTATTATATCCACATCATAAGAAGGAGGTATAAGCGGAGATATGGCTGATAAGGTTTTTCATCAGATTGATAAACAACTAATGAATAAGTTGTCATTCTACGTTAACATAGTGTTATTCATAATAGTCGCGGTATCTATAATAGTTCTAATCATTGACTCGTATAACACTGGGAAGTTAACAGCTACTGGTGCAACAGGGGATGAGATGTTCCAGCAGGGTATATATATAGCACGTGATATAGCGTTCCTCTCTGTATCCTTGACTCTTATATTCTACCAGTTCTTCAGGAATCTACGTGTCATAATTCAACGCTCATGGTAGAAATGAATCATTCAAAAACTGATGGTTAACAATGGCGATAGATGTAGAATAGACCGGGGAGTTAGGCGTTCCCTGTAACCAGAAATCGCCGATACGCTGGGGTCGAAACTGAGAGGCGATGCAGATGGTCATCAGGTGATCCATCTCCTGACTATGAGGCTTTGTCCTCTGGGATCAGAGGTGATGTTTACAAAGAACCGGAGGGTTCTTTGTGCATCTTTACTATGGGAACCGGGCGAGGCACGGAAGTGAGCAACCTTACCATAGACTACTGATGCTCAGAGGGTTAGCAGGGTCGAGGATGGAGATGGGGTGTCATCTGTGTGATACATGCATCCACTCAAAGTGCTTCTACATCCGCTAATATTAAAAACCAGTTCCATAATATCTAAGACAGTGTCTAATTGTTTGATTTAAATGGGGGTTTAATCTGATATGGTCAAACTGCTAAGAGATGAGAATTTAGTATCATCATGGCGTAATTTCTTAGAGGAGTATTGTAGATCAGAGATTGAGACAATAGCTCTGGATTACCCTGATAAACGAAGCTTGTATGTTGATTACGATCTGATAGATGAAGCTGATCCTAAACTAGCTGAACTGGTAATTAATCAACCATACAAGGCTATATACCATGCTAAAGAAGCGCTTAAGCAGATTGATACAGCAGTTGAAAACAAACTCTCCCTTCATTTCCGCGTTAGAAATCTTCCTCAGACTCAGAAGATCCTGATACGTAAACTACGAGCGAGTCATCTTGGTAAAATGGTGGCTATAGATGGGCTTGTTAAGAAGAGGACAGAGGTTAGACCTAAGCTAGTTGTAGCAGCTTTCCAATGTCAGAAATGCGGTGCTATAATCAAAATCGAGCAGGATGAGGATATACTAAAAGAACCATCTGAATGCTATGAGGATCAGGGAGGATGTGGTCGTGTATCATCATTTAAACTCTCACCTAGCTACTCCGAGTTCATAGACTCTCAGAAGATAGAAGTACAGGAGAACCCTGAGGGTTTAAGAGGTGGAGCTCAACCTGAACGTATAAGCGTCTACCTGGAGGATGACCTTGTAGGTGAGATATCACCTGGTGATCGTGTAATAGTTAATGGTATACTACGCTCCATGCAGAGGCATCGTGGAACATTCCGTTTAACCTCATTTGATAAAACAATGGATGCTGTTAGTGTTGAATGCCAGCAGATGGCTTTCGAAGAGGTTGAAGTAACAGAGGAGGATGAGAAACTTATCATACAGACAAGTAAAGACCCTGCTATCTACGAGAAGATTAAAAATAGTATAGCACCGACTATATACGGTATGGATATAGAGAAAGAAGCACTCGCTCTTCAATTATTTGGAGGTATAGCTAAGGAGATGCCAGATGGTACTAGGATAAGAGGGGATATACATATGTTATTCGTAGGTGACCCTGGTACAGCTAAATCACAGCTTTTAACCTACATGTCTAAACTATCACCAAGGAGTGTATACGCGTCAGGGAAAGCATCATCTGCTGCTGGTTTAACCGCAGCTGCTGTTCACGATGAATTCGGAGAGGGTCAATGGACGCTGGAAGCTGGTGCTTTAGTCCTCGCTGATATGGGTCTTGCTTGTATTGATGAGATTGATAAGATGGATGATTCAGATAGGAGCGCTATGCATCAAGCTATGGAGCAGCAGGAGATATCTGTAGCTAAAGCTGGTATAAACGCTACGTTGAAGTCACGTTGCTCTATCCTAGCTGCTGCTAACCCTAAACTAGGGCGTTTCGATGAGTTCATCCCTATACATGAGCAGATAAACATGCCTCCAGCTTTGTTATCCCGTTTTGATTTAATATTCTCTATAATTGATAAACCTGATCGTAGGAGGGATATGGATCTATCCACTCATATCCTGTTAGCGCATAAAGCAGGTGAGATACATCAGAATATCCTTAAATCCAAATCTTCACCGTTCACAAAGGAGGAAGAAGAAGCTTTAATGAAACGAGTGCTACCTGTATTTGACCCTGAGTTTCTACGTAAGTACGTTGCTTATGCTAAACGTAGTGTTTTCCCTGTTCTAACTGATGAGGCGTTGCAGATACTACAGAACTATTACGTGGATTTCCGCAGCTCCTCTGAGGATTCAGTACCGTTCACACCTCGTCAACTAGAAGCTTTTGTTAGATTAGCAGAGGCTAGTGCGCGTGTTAGACTAAGTGAGATGGTTACAGCTGAGGATGCTAAAAGAGCTATAAACATCATTGATCATTACCTTAGAAGGGTAGGGCTTGATCGTGAAACCGGTAGATTCGATATCGATATAATAGCTACTGGCATCAGTCATAGTCAGCATGAACGCATGAGGATGATTATAGATATAATTAAACGATTATGTAAAGAGTCAGCTGATGGTAACGCTTCTAGGTCAGATATTATAAGTGAAGCTGAGATCGCTGGTATAGAGGCTAGTAAAGTAGAGGATGCTTTGGATCGTCTGAAACGTAACGGTCAGATATATGAACCAGCTCATAACAAATACAAGATCACGGAGTATTAACCTCATTGAGAAGGGATTTAAAGAGAAGCAGTTGAAAAGAATTCATATTTTTTTCTTTTATCCAATAACAATAACATTTTTATATAATGGAAAATATTATATATAATTGATTGAATAGTCTATTAGATATAATATCTAAGGAAAAAGATATAATATCTAGGGAAAACAATATTATAGGTATAATGATTATTTAAACGTAGATGACATGGGAGGTAGCGTCTTAAATGAAGAAGAATGATAAAATAATGATAACAGCAGGTGTCATTGTTGTTTTAATTGTTTTAGCTGGCGTGTTCGTGTTCCCTCCATCTAGTTTAACAGTTGAGGATGCATCAATCGAGTCTTTTTTTGATGTTGTTGGCGGGTTAAAATCTACTCCTAATGGTATTGTAGTATCAGATTCTAATCCTTTCTACGCTTTGATTGCTACGCCTTTAGCTGTCCACTACAACTCAGACGGGGAGCAGGAGTGCGCGCCGTTATACGTTTACAATTACACGAATCCTTCTAAATCTGTTACCCGTGCTATAAGTCAGGTTAATAAACCTATTGATTGCTCAATGGATGATACTAGATCACCTAAGGAATGGTCGATTGAGATCGCTAAACGTTACTGGAGTCACTCTGACGCTGTGATGATAATAGAGTATAACAAGGAGGGCTACGACCTGGGTGTAGTAGCAGCACCTATAGCGTCTTATCTGAGCATACCAATCATAGTAACTGATAGTATAGATCATTCAGTGCAGGATATCATTAATAGATTAAACACTGATAGGTTGATTATATGCGGGGGGAATCTTAGCGGCTACGGGAGAGTACTCCGGTTTACCACAGTGGATGATATAGTTGACGCTGCTGTATCCCTTGTCAAAGATAAGTTCGGAGGTGTTAAATATATAACCATTACTAACCCGTTGGATGCGCATAGATTTGAAGTGCTTGATAGTACTAAGATTGTTCTAGGCCCTAAACGTATGCGCACACAAGCTTCAACGCAGCTAATGCAGGTTTTAAAGAAGAGTGATCAACTAGTTGGTGAATTCACAATACCTAAGGATTACAAGTACGCTTTAGTGAAGTTCAAAGGTATAAACCTTAATGTTGATCATGTTAACGACTTAGGTGATAACGTACAGTTCTTCTGTGGCGTAGCACCAGGGGAGATAAAGAATCTACCTGAAGGGCTTGAACGATTTGAGATCTACGCTGGTGGTACTAACGCTGGTGGTGTCCCAGTTAGAGACGCTACAGGTAGGATAATAGAGGATTCAACCTACACTGAGGTTGTGTTATACGACCGAGGTGGTGTGAAATACCAGGTTACAGCTATACCTAACTGGCTTGTTGACAAAGAAGGAGATGTGAAAGTCGAGGTTGTGATTGAGAAGCTTAAGGATCCTCGTTACCCTATGATGAAGGGTTTATCATCCTTAGCGCCTTACCTAACCGCGTACCGTAAAGGCATCATATACGGTAAAACAGATTTCGCTTATGCTGCTGATGATCATGTGTTATACCAGGGTAAGCCTTCACCTGGTTTCTCTCAGCCTAGACGTAACCCTGTTTTAACCGGTGCGTTCAATGACCACGTGTTCAATATTCATGAATCCATTAATAATTTATTAGCTAAGATAGCAGGTATAAGCTTAAGGAAAGAGAGTGATGTTAAATATCTAAGGGATTATTATCAGCATAACCCTGTATACGTGGCGTTGGTTGGTGATGGGACGATGATACCTCAGTTGATATATGATAGCCCTATTGACCCTGTGTCACCGCCTGAGGAAGTGGCTTACTACTTCGGTGGTGGTGTACCTAGTGATTTCATATATGGTAATATAGACCCCTGCACTGATGAACGCAGATGGAGTAGTCAAGCACCTGACCTCTACACTGAGTACCCTTACCAGGAGAATATAGTTGGTCGGATCACAGGTTGGGATGCTCAGGATGTGAGTGCTTTGATTACTCGTACAATATTCTATGATGATATAGTTGCTAGTATGGGTGAATGGAGGAGAAACGCTGTAGTTCAACTCGGAGGAGGCAATGACTTCCAGAAACCGTTCATCAGGTATAAGATATTCGGTGAGTTATTAAAAATGATACCTCGTGGGGAGCCTATGAAGATGGATACTGGTGCTTCTTATCTTAATGGTTTAACCTTGCAGAAGAAAACCTTGGAGCCTTTAGGTTTCAATACGGTTTACATACGTGAGAATAAAGCTACTTATCAGGGTTTCACTGATGAAGCTATCTCTAAATTGAAGAAGGCTAACTTGTTGAATATGCTTCTGCTTTCACCTAGACAGTTGAAGAAGGAGGTTGGCGTGGATGTTGTTAAAGGAAAAGAGTTACAAGAAGCGAGTAACTTCATCTTTGCTAATGCTCATGGTAATCAACATATGTTTGGTATGGGTGATGTAGGTTTGTATAGTATTGGTTTAGGTCTCCCGAATGGTTTATTACCTAGGATATTAAGAAGGCTGGCTACACTTATCAGTTATGGTCCTGGTTTCTCACTTAGTGACCATGGGTATTATAGTACTAGGAACGTGGAGGATATGAATCTAGGTCCTTCGTTCTTGTTCATAGAGAGTTGCATATGCGGTAAACTTGATGGTATGTACCCGAAGCAGGTTATAACCCAGGCTTATCTACATGCTGGGTGCGTAGCTGTTATCTCATCGACAACTAGTTCTAATATAGCTGGTGGGTATATAGAGCCTAAGAATACTAAGTATGATTTCCCAGGTCAGACTCTGCTGCGTTTTATAAGAGCTTATAGGAATACTAAGAAGGATGTTTACCCTGATCTGCATTTTGGTTTTAAGATATATAATGATTTATGCAATGAGCTGAGGAATAATAATGTTAGTTTAGGTTTAGCGTTTCAGAAAGCTAAAAACAAGTATCTACCTGAGGATGCATCATGGAAGGTGTGGTGGTCTCCTCCTTTACTTGTAACAGGTGTACCTGATCTTGACAGTAGAATAATGAATCTAATGAGAACAGGTTTAAGCAGTGATCTTAATGAGCATCTGGATAATAAATACATGTCATTCCAGGAGTATACGTTGTATGGTGACCCGGCTTTCACGCCGTATGTGCCATGTAGATACAGCTAAATGGGTAACTCTTTGGTTTCCCTCCTCATTACTTTTTATTAATTCTCCCTCATCTCTTTTATTTTTATATTTTAGGTGATGGTATCCTTGCTACTGCTTTTCTAACATCGTTCTTGCATTTATCATCACCTATCTCAGCTATGATGCATTCATAAAGATTCTTTTTAATGTCATTCCAGTTGATGGTTGTAGCAGGGAAGTATAACTTCCTGTCGACATCAGGTATTTTATGTATATGAGGTGCCCATCTCCCTTCTCTGGTGTCGCAGTTATCCATGTGTAATACGTATGATTTTTTAAACCCGGTTTTTTTTAACAGGTATATTTCAAATCTACGGTTAAAGTATTTGTAGGATGGGTCTTTATCGTAGTAACGCAGCTCTAACTCATAATCCTTGTTTATAGTTATGACTGCTCTTTTCATCTCTTTTTAATCCCCTCCTCTAAGATGGTTTTAGGAGTGTTTAAACAATGATTATTTCAAAGAAGGGTGTAATTTTGAGATTCTATATAATAATTATCAATTTTTTTAAGGATTATTCCATTGGCTCCAGGGTGTTTGATACTACTCGGAGAGGCAGGATGAAGATTAAAATAGTTAAGCTCTCCTGAATCATTTTTTCTTTTTAATCCATGTAATACTCTGGCGGGTAAGGTTCTGGTTTTAAACCTTTTCTCTCACGGATCTTTTTAACTATATCCGGCTGCATCTGACGTGGTAGAGGCTCAAAGCCTATGTTCTCAGTGTTCCATAGTACCCTCCCACCAGTTGCTGATCTTATCGCTGATGCGAAACCAAACATCTCAGCTACAGGTGCATGCGCTTCAATGTTGACACTATCCCCCTCAGTAGTCATATCCTTCACAACTGCTCTTCTCTGACTAAGCTCCCTAGTGGCGTCACCCATTAAATCCTGAGGGGTGTTTATGTATACTTTTTGTATTGGCTCGAGTATTATAGGGTCTGATATCATGATGGCACCGTATATAGCGTTACGAGCAGCTGGTATAACCTGTGCTGGTCCACGGTGTATAGCATCCTCATGTAGTTTAGCGTCTACAAGCCTTACTAGTATTCCTTGACAAGGCTCTGAAGCTATAGGCCCGCTTTTCATAACCTCATCGAACGCTTCTTTTATCAGATCCCTAGTCTCAAATAGATGCTGTATACCTTTAGTTACATCAGTTATCATGTTTAAACCGTGGATCCCGAATACGCCTTTTGCATCTTCTTTGTCCATACCTAGATCCTGTAGTTGTTTTGCTACTTCTTTTTTGAATTTTTTAACATTATCAGGTATCTCATTGTTGTATAATGCTTTTATTATCTGCTCAGGTAAGGGTTCTACTTCTATGTAGAAACGGTTATGTTTATTCGGTGATTTCCCTTCGAAGCTATGCGGGCTTTTCTTACCTACGCTCTCTCTATATACGACTATTGGCGGCGAGCAGATCACATCTAGTTTATAATCATTCTTTATACGGTACTCTGTTATCTCTAAATGAAGCTCACCCATACCTGACATTAGGTTCTCCCCTGTCTCCTGGTTTATCTGGACTTGTATACTAGGATCAGCCTTGGATATCATACGTAGAACCTCTACTAATCGCGGTAGATCCTTCATGTTTTTTGCTTCTACAGCTACTGTGACTACAGGTTCTGATATATGAACTATACGTTCAAATGGTTCAACATCTGGTTTATCAGTGATTGTACTACCTGCTACAGCGTCTTTTATACCAGTAGCAGCTACGATGTTACCTGCACTTACAAACTCTAATGGTATACGGTCAGCGCCTACCATGATGTTGACTTGTTGTACACGATTCTTATTAGGCATACCTACAACGTATACCTCCTGCCCGCGGGTTATCTTACCGCTGAATATACGACCTACTGCTACTTCACCTGCATGAGGGTCTATTATAATCTTAGTTATCATCAAAGCTAAAGGCCCATCAGGGTTGCATTCAATCATGCTTTTACCGATTTCACTCTCTAAATCCCCTCTCCATATATGAGGAACACGGTATTTCTGCGCTTCTTTAGGTGATGGGAGGTGATCCACTACCATATCTAGTATAACCTCATGTATAGGTAGTTTCTTCGCTAGGGTTTTCTGATCATTGTTCTTACAGTACTCGTATACATCCTTAAAACTCAAACCAGTTTTCTTCATGAAAGGATACGAGATAGCCCAGTTATGGAAAGCTGAGCCGAATGCTACTGTGCCATCCTCTACTTTAACCATCCATTTACTCTTGAGGTCCTCAGGGGCGTACTTCTGTAGTAGCTCATTGAAACGATTAATAATCTTAATGAATCTCTGCTGCATCTCCTGAGGTGTTACTCTTAACTCATTTATCAAACGGTCAACCTTGTTTATGAATAAAACAGGTTTAACCTTCTCCCTTAGAGCCTGCCTTATAACAGTCTCAGTCTGAGGCATAGCGCCTTCAACAGCGCATACTAGCACGATGCAGCCGTCAATAGCTCGCATCGCCCTGGTAACGTCACCACCGAAATCCACATGACCGGGTGTATCAATAAGATTAATCAGATACTCTTTACCTTCGAATTTATGAACCATGGATGCTGAAGCAGCGTTGATAGTGATCCCTCTAGCTTGCTCTTGTTCATCATAGTCTAGTACGAGTTGTTTACCAGCTAGTTCCTCGCTCATCATACCGCAGCCAGCGAGGAGGTTATCTGAGAACGTTGTTTTACCGTGATCTATATGCGCAGCTGTACCGATATTTCTAATTAAATCAAGGTTATGCATTATGTTTGTTGCTTTCAGGATGTTATCCTCTTTTCGTCCCATATATTAAACCCCTCTTGTAACTTATAGAAGAATCCTCTCTGTTTTATCTAGCTGATTTAGCTACTCTCTCTATATCATTCTTCTTAGCTATTGCAAAAGAAGCAGGGTCGTTCTTACTAGCTTTAAGTATCTCATCAGCTAGGCACTCCTCTATACTCTTAGTGCTTTTATAACTCGCTGTCATAGCACCTTGGCATATATTCCTCAGAGCGATATCTAATCTTCTCTGCGGTGACGTATCAACAGCTTTAGGTACTATTATACCACCGAATCTAAGACGAGTGGTCTCTTCTTTCGGTGCAGCGTTCTGTAAAGCATCAACAAGAAACTGGATAGGGTTAGCTTTTGTTTTTTTCTCAATTATTTCAAAAGCCCCTCTCACAGCTTTATAAGCTTTGGTCTTCTGCCCTGTGTAGAACTCAGTCTTCATCAAGTTATTTATCAGTCGTTCAACTATGGATGCTTTGGATTTACCAAACAATTTTTTAGCGTGTATACCACCAATAAAGAAATGACTCATGTCAAGGTTAATATACCGTTTTAATCCTTGATCCTCTATTTTAACAGTGCTCATATCGTATTTATCCAGCATAGGGAAGAAAAGATTCAATGTTTTAACTTCTTTTTTCTCAGTCATATTTTATCGTCTCATTGGTTTCTCAATCTTCTTCTTAACTAGCATATCCAATGATACATCGTTAACCTTTATAACCTTGAATCTAACACCAGGTATATCACCGTAGCTACGGCCCATACGACCTCCTATACCCTCAACTAATACTTCATCGTGTTCATCTATGAAGCTTATAGCATGGTTACCAGGAGCGAAAGCTGTTATCTGCCTCCCGTTTTTTATAAGCTGCACCTTGACGCATTTACGAATAGCAGAGTTAGGTTGTTTTGCTTCAACCCCTACTTTCTCGATGACTATACCTCTAGCTTGTGCTGATCCCTCTAACGGGTCAGCCTTCTCTTTTAGTTTTAACACGCGTCTTTTATAGTATCGACTACTCCATCTCTGTTTCTTTCTATCTTTTTTTAGTTTTCTTGCAGCGTTTAATCCTTTTCCCATTGAGTCACCTATATCGTAGGGTTAAAGTGAAAAACCAGTATACAGTTTTAATATATAAATTCTTAGCCTTTTTTACTTAGAAATCAAGGAGTTTTTTCTTTTCTTTTATTAAAGGGTTGATGAAACCGTTTTTCTTTACAGTTACTATTGTCTCCAACAAATACGTTTTATCTATGTTATCCTTGTATAGTTTATTGATTTGTTCATTGAACTCTTTTGCTTTATATATATTACTAGAGTAGAATGATAGTATCCAGTCGAATGAGCCGTGAACCCATACGCTATCCTCTACTATTACGCCTACATCATCAGCTATTTTATCAACCACTCTGTTGACTATGTTCTTCTCCGCTTCATCTTTTATAGGTAGATGTTTAAGGTTTATTATAAGGTAGTACCTCTTTAGTTCTTTTTGCGCTTCGTCCACGATCGCGGTGTAACCCCATATTATGTTACTTGATTCAAGTTTCTTTAGTAGTCTCCAGGTTTTCTGCCTTGAGAAACCGCAGCGTTGCGATATCCTATCAAGACTGTTCTTACAGTTTATCTGGAGTTCGTTTAGTATTTTTATCTCATCAGCTTCTATTTGTTTTCTACTACTTCTAGACAAGGTTGATCTCCCCGGTTTTTTTATATTTCTTTGAATAATATTTATCCGACATACATATTCCATTTAAATATTTTTTTATTAAACACTGTATATATTATACGTTAACTAGATGGTTGTTATTCATCTAAAGCATGTTTACTATATTTGCGCGTTCTTTTGTAATTTTTCTTTTTTTGATAATTTAACAGAATAGATTTATATAGTATTATGCTCAAATGTAACATGCTATATAGTATCATATGTGATATGTAGGAGATGGATGATATGAATCGTGTTGATGTAATAGTTGATATGGAGCCTTATTATCTCATGGATGAATCTGATAATAACCCAGATAAAAAACCTAAAAACATTGAAAAAACCATTAAAATATCAGATGAGGTCTTCAACCATGCTTTAAAAGAAGGATTAATTGAAAAAACAGAGGATGGTTATGTGTTCGTGGGTAAATATGAAGAAGTAAAGGTATTAAGAAAAAACAAGAAAAAACCCATTCGTTAAACCAATGAAAAACCCATTATAATGTTTATATCTCTCACTTTTAAATAACTAATCCATGTTAGATTATTTTTTTACTCTTTAATGAAACATTTTTTGTCTCTTAAATAGCAAAAACAATAGAAACTAATCTTAGAAAGAAAAACATATAACCCCCATCCCTATAATAAAAAGGAGCATGAGGGATCCTAACTTATTCCACAGGAGATCAAAAGAGGAATTCTCTGATTTTATAAAAAAACTTGAACTACAAGCCTTGGAAACAGCTGAGGAGCGTATACCACTATACTTAGAGGTGGGTTTAAAAGATGCTAGGAGGATACTAGATGTAGGCTGTGGTTCAGGTGTTGTAACCCGTGATATAGCTAGATTAACAAAAGGCATCGTTGTAGCTATTGATGGTTCATCTGAGATGATAAATATCGCAAGGGAGATACTAGGGGATTATAATAATACACGATTATGCGTTGGTACAGCTTATCATCTACCATTCCATGATAACTCTTTCGACGTTGTAACCTGCAACCTGTTTTTTATGTGGGTGGAGAAACCAGAATTAGCTATAAGAGAAATGGTAAGAGTGGTTAAACCTAATGGTAGGATCCTAGCATCCCTAGAACCTGATTACGGTGGTAAGATACATTGGCCTGAGAACCCTAAGGTTGATCCTTTATTCTCAGGTGAGGCTATACGTAAACGACATGGTGACCCTCATATAGGTAGAAAACTAAGGGAGATATTTGTCAGAGCAGGTTTACAGACGAAGATAGGTATAGGCAACTCCAGGATATGGTCATGCGAGGAGGATAAGAATTATTATCTACATGCACGTGATTTTTATATAAAGGTTCTGAGGGATGCTGGTCTCACAGATAAAGAGATCGATGAATGGGAGTATGAATATCTGAAATCATTAGATGAGGGTGTACAGTTGAATTTTTTCCCTCAGTTCTACGCTATCGGTATAAAACCACCGTCTTTATAAAATACTAAAGTATTTGATAATCAGATGAGATAGGTATGACCGCTAGGATTATTGATGGTAGAAGCATAGCGCAGGGTATTAAAAAACAAGTCTTTAAAGAAGTTATCAATCTTATATCAATCTATAAAAAACCACCAAATATAGCGACAGTAATCATAGGAGAAGATGAAGCCTCAAAACTATACCTTAAACTCAGATATGAATCCTGTAAAGAAGTAGGTATAAATACTTGTACTGTTGAACATCCAGGTACTGTGTCACAGAGAGAGGTAGTTGATAGTATACGTGAATTGAATGAGAACGAGGATGTACATGGTATACTACTACAATTCCCAATTCCTAAGCATCTATCACCCAGTTATCTAGTATCCTTGATTAACCCTGTTAAAGACGTTGAAGGTATTCACCCTTTGAACATGGGTAAAATAATGATCGGCGATGAGGATATAATCCCATGTACACCACTCGCTGTTTTAACAATCCTAAACCATGAGCGTATAAATATTGAAGGCAAGAACGTGGTTATTGTGAACCATAGCATGATCGTTGGTAAACCATTAAGCATCCTCCTGTTAAATAGGAATGCAACGGTTTCGACTTGTCATGTTTACACTAAGGATCTGAAACGTTACACAACTGAAGCTGATATACTGATAACAGCTGCAGGTACACCTAGACTTATAACCAAGGATCATATAAAAAATAACGCCTGCGTTATCGACGTCAGTGTAATCAACACTAAGGATGGTGTATGCGGTGACGTTGATGAGAATGTAAAAGAAAAAGCCTCACTACTCACACCTGTACCTGGTGGTGTCGGCCCTGTAACCATAGCATGCTCGTTGCAGAATATGGTGAAGACGTACAGGAAACAGATGGAGGAGAAGACAAAGAAAGACAAATAAATTCAACCTTTATCTTTTTTTTCTACTAATGCGAAATAGTTATCATACAATATCCTAGAGTGGAATCTAACAGGTCTTATACTGAGTATTTTTAAACCAGCATCCTTGATATCCTTTATGAATTCGTTTTTACTGTAGAGATGATAGAAACGAGGTGTGTCAAGATGATCCTGACGCCAGTACACTATTGTATCACCGAACTCGTCTCCATCTTCTCTTATAAATAAGTTTTTTATGACTCTGCTGAGGAATCTACCTTGATAACGCGACCATACACTGATCAAAGCTCTCCCATCTGATTTCAGTATCCTCCTTAATTCAACTAGTGAGCGAATACGGTTAACCCGTCCTTTAATAGCATGTAACGTTGCTATATAAATGACCGCGTCTGCAGAGTTATCCTTAAACGGGAGATTTGTTATGTTACCACGCACTAGGAGAGCGTTATCTACCTTTTTATCTATGAGTTTTTTTTGTGTTATACGCAGTAGATTCTTAGATATGTCTACACCTATAGTTAATCTGCAACGCTGAGCACAGGGTATAAGATGCCGTCCGTTCCCGCATCCTAGATCAACAACACATGAACTAGAAGGTATACTATTAATGAAATCAAGACATAAACCCCATGGTCTACTCCTAGTTTTATCGAAACTATCAGCTATTATATCCCATACTTGATGAGAAACATCAGCTTCGTTGTATACTTCGCTACTCATAGGAGGATCTAATCTCTAAATTAAACCATGTATAGCATCTACGTTTTAATAAAACCATTGGCAAATTTAATACCAGATTACACTATACCGGTTATACTAAAAAAGAATCAAACAAGATATAGAGTTCAGAGAGGTGTCAGTATTTATGACTATCACAATAACAGGTTATAATTTAACAATTGAGGATCTAGTCAAAGTCGCTCGCTATAATGAGAAGATAAAACTGCATCCTGATGCTGCTAGAAGGATTCAACGCTGCCGTGAGATGCTAGAGGAGAAGATCAAAGCACGGGAGATAATGTACGGTGTTAATACAGGTATAGGTGAATTCTCAGAGGTTATACTGAATGATAACCAGATAAGAGACTTCCAGAGGTATCTGATTTATAATCACGCAGCAGGTGTAGGCGACCCAGCGCCAATAGAATACGTCAGAGGGGCGATGCTTTCAAGGATAAATGTGCATGCTCATGGTAACTCAGGTTGTAGGTTAGAGGTAACGCAGACGCTTGTTGACATGCTTAATAAAGGTGTAACACCCTATGTGTGTCTTAAAGGATCAGTAGGCGCATGCGGTGATCTAGCACCAATGGCTCAGATAGCTCTACTGCTACTAGGAGAGGGTAAAGCATACTATAAAGGGGAACTATTAGACGGCGGTGAAGCTATGAAGAGAGCTGGTATACCTATACCTGGTTTAGAGGCTAGAGATGGTTTAGCTACTATAAACGGCTCCAATATGCTAACAGCTATGAGCGCTATATTCCTCTACGATGCTAATAACTGGTTGAAACAAGCTGAGATAGCAGCTGCTATGTCTCTAGAGGCTTTGAAGGCCAACATGAAACCATATAATGTTAAGATACATGAAGCTAGAGGATTCCCAGGTGCTATAAGAAGTGCTAGAGCTATACAGAAACTAATAAAAGGTGGTGATCTAGCAGAGGGTAGGATAAAATGCAGAGTCCAGGATGCTTATTCTATGCGTTCCACACCTCAAGTTATAGGAGCAGCACATGATGCTTTAGCGTATGCTCGCTCACAAGTTGAAATTGAATTAAACGGTGTAGGCGACAACCCTATCTTCTTCCCAGATGAAAACCTTCAGTTATCAGGGGCTAACTTCCAGGGAAGCCCGGTTTCATTACCTATGGATATGGCTGGCGCTGCGATCACAATGGTGAGTGTTCTATCTGAAAGAAGGTTGAATCGTTTAAACAACCCTGCTTTAAACGCTGGTTTACCTGCATTCCTGACAAAAGGAGCAGGGATGTTCTCAGGTATGATGCTCAGTCAGTACACAGCTGATACACTCATAGTTGAACAGAGGATACTATCGACACCTGCCTCCATACAGTCTATACCAGCTGCTGCTGACCAAGAGGATTTCGTATCAATGGGTATGAACACCGCTATTAAAAACTTCCAGATACTAGACAACGCTTATGCTATTCTAGGTATAGAATTCATGGCTGCAGCTCAAGCACTTGACTTCAGGGATTACAAATTTGGTATAGGAGTAACAAAAGCCAAAGAGGTTATACGCAGACACGTTGCTTTCCTAGATGAGGATAGACCACTATACCCTGATCATACGAGGATGAAGGAGCTGGTGAAATCATGCGAGATACTACATGAAGTAGAAAAGACTGTAGGAAGCCTAGGATGAAAAAGCTACAAAAAATGTTTTTAATGGATTCTAATCCTTCAACATAGGCATATTTATATCTGATTTTCTTACAAGCTCTAAAGCCTCATTATAACCAGCGTCAGCATGTCTTACTACACCGATACCAGGATCAGTCGTGAAAACCCTTCTGATGCGTTCATCAGTCTCACTAGTACCATCACATACAACAACCATGCCTGCATGTGTTGATAAACCTATACCTACACCACCACCATTATGGATATGTACACTATCAGCTCCAGCAGCGCAGTTAAGTAACGCATTCAAAAGAGGCCAATCAGCTATAGCATCGCTTCCATCACACATACCTTCAGTTTCACGATAAGGAGAAGAAACGCTACCACTGTCAAGATGATCCCTCGTTATCGCTATAGGACCTATATTCCCTTCTCTAACCATTTTATTAATGGCTAAAGCAAACCTCATTCTTTCACCGTAACCTAGCCAGCATACACGCGCAGGTAACCCCTCCCAGGGCAGATGCTTCTCAGCTAACCTTATCCAATTAGTTAAAACAGCGTCATTAGGGAACATCTCAACTACTAATCTATCTGTCTCTAATATATCATTAGGATTACCTGTGATCGCTATCCATCTGAAAGGCCCACGACCCACACAGAACAAGGGTCTGATATACTCTGATACAAAACCAGGGTAGGAGAACGCTTTTTTCAACCCTGCCTTGTAGGCTTGTCCTCTTAGATTGTTACCATAGTCAAATACAACAGACCCTCTTCTTTTGAACTCTATTAATGCTTTACAATGCACTTTAATGCTTTCAAGAGACCGTTTAATATACTCTTTAGGGTTTTCATTCCTCAGCTTCAAAGCCTCATTCAAAGAGTCACCAGCATAACCCTTAGGTATATACCCATTTAACTCATCATGAGCAGATGTCTGATCAGTCACTACATCTGGTTTGAATTTTAACTCTAATAACAATGGTAATACATCAGCGCAGTTACCCAATATAGCCACAGATAACGTCTTCTTCTCAGAAGCGTATTGTTTAACCATCTCAACAGCATCGTAGACATCAGATGTTTTTTTGTCGCAGTAACCAGCTTTTATCCTCCGATCTATGCGTTTCTCATCGCATTCAACCACTAAACATACACCTTTATTCATGGTTACCGCTAAAGGCTGAGCTCCACCCATACCGCCAAGACCACCTGTAAGAACTATCCTTCCTGATAGATCACCTTTGAAATGTTTCCTAGCGCAGGATGCAAAAGTCTCATAAGTACCCTGAATGATACCCTGCGTGCCTATATAGCACCATGAACCAGCAGTCATCTGCCCATACATCGTTAAACCTTTTCTCTCTAAAACCCGGAAATTCTCCCAGTTACTCCAATACGGTACAAGATTTGAGTTAGCTATCAACACACGTGGAGCGGTTGACCATGTTTTAAACACAGCGACAGGTTTACCTGATTGTATAAGTAGTGTTTCATCTGATTCTAGATTTTTCAACGTCTCAACTATCTTTTTGTAGCATTCAAAATTACGTGCTGCCTTACCTGTTCCACCATAGACTATTAACTCGTCTGGTTTCTCTGCGTTCTCTAAATTATTCTCAAGCATACGCAGTATAGCTTCTTGCCTCCATCCTTTACAGCGTAAAGTGTTTCCCCTGAATGCTTTAATTTTGATGCTCATACTGATCATTTTATGGCAAAGACATAGCGTATACTTAAAGATTTTTTATGAATTAAAAAACAAAAAGAGGAAGGACGGCTGGCCTCACTAGGAGGGGATGGGATGCACTCTAACAAAAACAACTACCAGCCCAATTCCTTCCGCTATATACATAGTGAAAGGTTATATATAATCTTTTCGCAAAATTTAGCTGCAACCCCTGCTTAGAGGGATTATTAATTAGTGTTTTTTGAGAGGTTATAGGTTTTATTAAACTTTTGCAATTTTTAGGTGCCAACAGGATGCAACATAGTTCTTCTACGTCCTCGTAAAGCATCCACTATCCACCGTTTCAACCGTCTACACGCAGAACCAACACTCTTAA
>Ga0068707_1000515_pt1 | contig 25351 bp, 22 predicted proteins | sample YNPNPMetaG_FD_66600 | JGI IMG/M metagenome (GOLD analysis project Ga0068707, IMG submission 66600) | Anoxygenic and chlorotrophic microbial mat microbial communities from Yellowstone National Park, USA - YNP NP MetaG | ecosystem: Environmental > Aquatic > Thermal springs > Hot (42-90C) >... | reverse complement strand
CGAAAAATTCATCAACTTCCAGTTCCTTAACGATAAAAGAACGATCTTTATAATGCCGTATCATTCTTATTCGGCCACTCTTCAGGATATAACCATTTGTATCGTAAGTGCCTTGACGGAAGACAAACTCACCTCCCTGATATGTCTTGCAAGAACATAGAGATGCCAAAACCTTCAACTGATCTATAGGAACCGATCCAAAGGCTGGAACTCGCCTCAGTAAACTAATCTTTTCATTCAGCCCACAGGAACAGGCCACAGTCATAAATTTTTCAAAATCCTCGGAGTAAATCATAGAAATGCCCTTTCTTTTCAATTAATTCCTCATAAGTGCCTGCTTCAACTATCTTCCCGGCTCTCATAACTATGACTCGGTCATAATCCTTAACCGTTTCCAAGCGGTGAATAACGGAAAACACCGTGCATCTTCCGACCAGATGATTTTTGATAAGCTCCTGAACCTTCGCCTGCGATTTGTTGTCCAGCCCAGAAGTTATTTCATCCAGGATAAGAATCGATGGTTTTTTAAGAAGGACTCTCGCAAGACAAAGTTTTTGCTTCTGGCCTCCGGAAAGAAGGCTACCTTGAGTGCCAACATGGTAATCCAAACCTTTAAGCACGATTAGATTTTTCATCCCTAAATCTTCGATAGTTTTAATGACCGCTGTTCTAACCGTTTCTTCAGCGTGAGCTATTTCTGCTCGAATACTTCCGAAAATGATATTCTGGAAAACCGAATGCCTCCAGCAAAATTTTCCCGGATTGATGAAGCAAAAATGCTGTCGTAAAGACTCATCCAGAGATTCTCTGAAAGGACTTCGGCATCTTACGACATAGTCGGTAAAAGGTGCAGGAATGGAGATGATAGTATGAAGAGCAGGCACATAGCGAAGAGCCAGCTCAGTGAGTTTCGAAAGCTCTTCTTTCTTTAATTCACGAATACTTCTACGAGTTTCCCCAAAATATCGATAACGTGGCAATTCTTCTGGAGAAAGCGGAGTTATTCTGGCAAAGAAGTCGTCTTTTATATCCTGACTGAATATGTCCATGGTGGCCCTAACGATAGTCTGACCGACCATCGCAAGAGGAACCAGAAGTCCCAGGCGTTCAAGAATATCCAGTATTCCAGGATTAGCCATAATAAGTTTTTCTTCGGGATCACCGGTCAGACTAAAACCTCCAACGAGGTTAATACCAAGAGACTGATAGGTCATGAACCCTTTCTCGTCGAAAAACTCGATACAAGACATTATTTCAGCATCTGCTTTTTCCATGAAATGCTTGCGCATCGCCAGCACGAGATCGGCAAGATCTTGTTCGTTCCTCTGAAGCTTTGAATTAAGCCCAAACATTAGAACATCTTCTTCCAGACCAACCTGTTCAATAACTTCCATCAGATCTGAATAATCTGGACACGGAGCTTTGCAGGCAATCATCTCTTTTTCAAAATCAACCATCGAACGAATGTTTTTTACTGCGTTACAAGCATACAGAAGGTTTTCTCGAATAGTTCCACTGAATACAAAGGGTGTTTGAGACACATAACCGATGTTAAGGCTAACATCGGCTTTGGTCAGCTCCCTTAACTCCTTACCGTCTATAAGTATCCGTCCCTCATTGTAATCATAAAGTTGGGCAAGAAGCATAATGAGAGTGCTCTTGCCACTTCCTGAAAACCCTACAATGGCTATTCTCTCGTTAGGCTTAACCTTTAGAGAAACAGAATCCAGTACCCGTATGGATTGATCCACGATAAAACTCACATTTGCCATCTCAATATCACCAGAAAGCGCGTAAACAGGCCTATCTGAAGGAATATGTTTGAAATCGTGAGAATACGAGAAAGTCTCCATGATTTTTTGATACCGAACCCGAGCATCCTGATAGCTCTGGTAGTATTCGGTTAACTCCTTCCATGGATCGGAAAGCTTTTCATAGGTAGAAAGAAACGCCACAAGAGCTCCCAAATCAAGCCTTCCTTTTATGCTTAAGTAACCACCAAGCAAGAAAAGAATAAATGGACCGAGATTCTGGAAGAAATTATTCGCCCATTTAATTAAGAACTTGATTTTTGCCATACGATAGCGAAGATCGAACAGTAATTTGACAAAAACTTGAAATTTTTCGCTTTCCATGTTGTAGGATGCGTTACAATGAACTTCGTGTATCCCCGAGACAACTTCGCCGACAAAATTACTGGCGCTTTTGGTAATATTCATCCGTTCCTGGTTCAATCTGTTAAACTTGTTCTGGAGTAAGGGAACAACGACTACCTGAAAAGGATACACACATAAGCTTACCAGGGCGAGCACAGGGTTAAGGTAAAACATGTATCCAGCAAAAGCTACCAGGCTGAGAATGTTCACAAAGGGCGTTGCAATAGCCTCGCCTAGAAACTCACCAACGCTACCAAGTTCTCCGATAATGAAGGAAATAACTGTCCCCGGGGGCGTTTTTCGGAAAAATGTCAGAGGAAGCTTGAGAATATGGTTAAACAGAGCCGTTCGTATTTCGTAAAGTATTTTCTGACCGACAAAATTCGTGATAACGTTTACTGCATATTTCAGAAGACCTGCAGTTATAACGGATGTAATATAGATTGTGCAGTAAACAATCAGGTTAGAGATGGATTTGAGGCCAATGGCAAGATTTACAATTTTTTTTTGCATTTCAAGGGGAAGGACTCGTAAAAATATGGTCATAAGGATAAGAGCAACAGCAAGAAGTTGCAAGCTACGGCATCTTGTAAGAACCCAGAAAAACAAAGAGAAACTGGTTATGTCTTGTTTTCGTTCCATGGTAATAGCTTTTTTAAATAAGGGTTGACATTTTGATAATGATTATTAACTTCTAAAATGAATCATCAAAGGAGATGATAAAAAAATGAGGATGACAATACAACGAAAAATAATTCTGGAAACGATGAGGCATTTAAAATCACACCCAACGGCGGATGAGCTTTACGCCATGATTAAACCTCGTTTGCCACGTATCAGCCTTGCCACAGTTTATCGTAATCTCGAAATGCTGGCCGCTGAAGGTATCATCCGAAAATTTTCCCTCCAGGGAAGTACTCAAAAGCGCTTTGACGGAAATCCACACCCCCATTGCCACGCTCAATGCATCAGATGTGGCAAGATAGAAGACATTATGGTGGACCCCGGTTTAGATCCCAAGGCTTATGTAAAAGAAGCCTGGGGCTTTGACATTCAGGACTGGACTATTGAGTTTAGAGGCATTTGTGCAGAGTGCAAAGCTTTACCAAAGGAATCTCAACAATGGTTCAAACAAAAGGAGGAAAAGAAAAATGGCAGGAAAAAGTCTAAAAGGAACCAGAACTGAAAAAAATCTTTTGACAGCCTTTGCAGGTGAGTCTCAAGCTAGAAACCGTTACACATACTTTGCATCTCAGGCTAGAAAGGAAGGTTACGAACAGATAGCAGCAATATTTGAAGAAACAGCAAATCAGGAAAAGGAGCATGCAAAGCGGCTTTTTAGTTTCCTGGAAGGCGGTGAAGTAAAGATCGAAGCGTCATTTCCAGCAGGTGTTGTAGGATCAACAAAAGAAAATCTTCTCGCAGCCGCTGCAGGTGAGCTTTATGAGCATTCCCAAATGTATCCCGAGTTTGCAAGAATAGCCGAAGAAGAAGGATTTCTAGAAATTGCCACAGTTTTTAGAAACATCGCTGTTGCTGAAAAGTATCATGAAAAAAGGTATCGTGATTTTGCCGCTAACATAGAGGCTGGTCGAGTCTTCCAGCGAGAAGCTACCGTTACATGGCGATGCCGAAACTGCGGTTACATCCACGAAGGATCAAGCGCTCCCGACAAGTGCCCTGCTTGCGCTCATCCAAAAGCCTACTTTGAACTCCTTGGGGAAAACTGGTAATAACACATCAATGACTACCGGGGGATAAAATTACACCCCCGGTTTTTTAATTAGAAAGGGATAACGATGAGTTCGCAACTATGGCAGTGTCAAACAACAAACTGCGGATACATTTATGATCCAGCACGGGGTGATCGTAAAGGTAAAATCCCTAAGGGAACGCCTTTTGAGGAACTCCCTGATGATTGGAAATGCCCCGTTTGCGGAGCATCCAAGAAAATGTTCCGTCCCATAGAAACACCATCAACCAGCAAGTAAAGGAGGAATCACATGAAAGTGGTGGAAATAAAACCAGATGTTTTCTGGGTAGGTGCTATTGACTGGAATATCCGAGATTTTCATGGATATTCCACTTACAAAGGCACAACCTACAACGCCTTTCTAATAAAAGACGAAAAAGTCACTCTTGTGGACACAGTAAAGGCTCCTTTCTTTAGCGACTTAATGCATCACATTCAACAGATTATCGAACCAAGATTGGTAGATTATCTGGTAATAAACCACGTGGAAATGGATCATTCCGGTTCATTTCTACAAGCCGTGGATGCCATAAAACCCGAAAAGATTATATGCTCGGAAATGGGCGAAAAAGCTCTCATCAATCATTTCAAGCGAACAGACCTTCCCTATGAGGTTGTTAAAACTGGAGACACAATAAAGACTGGAAAAAAGACTCTTCAGTTTATCGAAACTCGCATGCTTCATTGGCCAGACAGCATGTTCACTTACATTCCCGAAGATAAGCTTCTCATATCAAGTGACGCCTTTGGACAGCACTGGGCAACAAGCGCTCGCTTTGATGACGAAGTTCCCTTTGATGAACTGATGAGTCACACTGCAAAATACTATGCCAACATTTTGCTTCTTTACTCTCCTCTTGTCCAAAAGCTCCTTGCAAAAGTCAAAGAACTGAAACTCGATATCGACATGATTGCTCCCGATCACGGCCTTATCTGGAGGAAAAACATATCTGCAATCCTTGAAGCTTACGACCGATGGAGTCGCCAGGAAGCCAGGAGAAAAGCCATTGTTGTCTATGACACTATGTGGCACAGCACAGAGAAAATGGCGAAAGCCATAACCGACGGACTAATTGATGAAGGCATAGAAACTATACCCATGTCACTCAAAGTCTTTCATCGAAGCGACATTGTGACAGAACTCCTTGATGCCAAAGGACTTGTTGTTGGATCTCCCACCATTAATAACGGTCTCTTCCCAACAGTTGCCGATATCCTGACCTACATGAAAGGCTTGAAACCTGTGAGTAAGATCGGCTTTGCATTTGGATCCTACGGATGGAGCGGCGAAGCGGCTAAGATCATATCCCAGTATCTCTCCGATATGAAGGTAGAACAGATCATAGACGAGCCTCTTCGCATTCAATACGTCCCCGATCATGAAGCTCTCAAAAAATGCTATGATCTGGGACGTAAACTTGGGGAACGTATCAAAGAAACCGTCTAATCAAGGGAGGGATGAGAAATGGACGTAGTGTTTTTGTCGCGGCTTCAATTTGCCGCAGCAACCTATTTTCACTTTTTATTTGTCCCCCTTACCCTTGGACTATCCATTCTTATCGCGCTCATGGAAACCAAATACGTGAGAACAGGGGACGAAACATACCGCAATATGGCTAAATTTTGGGGGAAGATATTTCTGGTAAACTTTGCTGTAGGCGTGGTAACGGGCATAACGCTTGAATTTCAGTTTGGCACCAACTGGGCTCAATACTCAAAATACGTCGGCGATGTCTTCGGGTCTCTTCTTGCTATTGAAGCTTCGGTGGCATTCTTCCTGGAATCTACCTTTATTGCCGTATGGGCTCTAGGATGGAAGAAACTTTCTCCAAAGGCTCACGCCGTAAGTATATGGCTGGTGGCTTTAGCATCAAACATCTCAGCTTTCTGGATTCTTACGGCAAACGCCTGGATGCAACACCCGGTTGGATACGCCATTCGGGGAGGTCGAGCGGAACTCGAAAACTTCTGGGCTCTAATAACCCAGAGCTTTGCTCTCCATGAGATCTTCCACACTCTCGCCGGAGCCTACATTTTAAGTGGCTTTTTCGTCATGGCAATAAGCGCCTATCACTTGCTGAAGAAGCAACATATAGATTTCTTTAAACGCTCTTTTGCTTTGGGAGTTAGTATGGCTCTTATATTTTCAGTTCTGGAAGTGATTCAGGGACACATGAACGGAGCTGAAGTTGCCAAATATCAGCCTGTAAAGCTTGCAGCCATGGAATCCTTTTGGGAGACCAAAGATTATGCACCACAGTATCTATTCCTGATCCCTGATGAGAAAAACGAGCGTAATCTTGTGGAAATAGGCGCTATGCCCGGTATGCTAAGCATGTTAGCCTATCATTCTCCAAAAGCAACAGTAAAGGGATTGAAGGACTTCCCCCAAAATGAGCGTCCTCCTGTTGCTATAACCTTCTGGGCATTTCGCATTATGATAGGATTGGGATTTCTTTTTCCAGTTCTTGCTTTAATTGGCTGGATAAAAAGGAAAGCCATTGAAAATCATCCCCGACTGCTGAAGCTGTTTCTGTTTGCTCTTCCCCTACCCTACATATCTATTCAGGCTGGCTGGACGTTAACTGAGGTAGGAAGGCAACCATGGATTGTTTACGGAATCCTAAAAACCAGCGAAGCCGCTTCTGTGCTTGATAAAACTCAGGTGCTCCTTTCGTTTGCTGGCCTAGTGGCTCTCTACACAATTATCGGGCTTATTGCCGTCTGGCTCATAGTAAAATTCGTTAAAGAAGGGCCTGCGGTAGCAGACTGACAAAATTTTTTTCTATAAACAGGGAGGTGAAAGCGATGCTTCTTTCTATATGGTTTGTTCTATGGGGGCTTTTATGGGCAGTGTATTTTATGCTTGACGGATTTGATCTGGGGCTTGGCACTCTGAGCCCTTTTATAGCCAAGACCCCAAAAGAACGTGACATTATCTACAAAACAATCGGCCCTTTCTGGGATGGAAACGAAGTTTGGCTAATAGCCGCAGGAGGAGTTACTTTTGCCGCATTCCCGACGGCTTATGCAGTGCTCTTCAGTAGCTTTTACACACCGCTTATGATCATCCTGTTTGCTCTCATAATAAGAGGCATCAGTGTGGAATTTCGCGGCAAAGCATCCGATCCTGCCTGGCAAAAGCTATGGGATGCTGGCGTATTCCTGGGAAGCATCATCCCGGCTATTCTTTTTGGTGTAGCCTTTGCAAACATCTTTAAAGGCGTACCCATTGATGGCGATGGTATCTTTCGAGGCAGCCTGGTGGATCTTCTAAATCCCTACGGTCTATTAGGCGGGATCCTATTTCTGTTCCTCTTCATGCTACACGGGGCCCTTTGGTTTGCTGTAAGAACCGAGGGAGAATTAAGGCAAAGAGGTTTTCAGTACGCCAGAACATTGTGGTTCCCCACTGTTCTTGTAGCTGTGGGATTCCTTATTGCTACATGGTTTAACACGTCGCTCTACGCAAACTATCTCGATAAACCACTTCTTTATGCAGTTCCATCGGTGCTTATTCCTCTCGCCGTGTTAGGAGGGATTGCCGGGGTTTTCTATTTTACTCGAAAAGAGCACCCATGGTATGCCTGGGCATCATCGGCTCTTACGATTGTTGGAGTAACCTTTTTCGGCATCGTCGGACTCTATCCCAATCTTCTCCCCTCAAGCCTCGATGCCGCTTATAGCCTCACTATCTATAACGCCGCTTCTAGTCCTCTCACGCTTAAGATTATGCTAACAGTGGTGGTAATTTTCATTCCTCTAGTGATAGCTTACCAGTTGTGGGTCTATAAGTTGTTTAGCCATCCTGTAACTGAGGAAGAAGCAGGTTACTAAACCAAGCAAACAGAAAATGCTGAAGAATCTCAATCCGCAAACAGGATTGGATTCTTCAGCATCATTTCAGGTCAATGCATTCCCAGCCTTCTAAAAATCCAGCTCAGGCTGGCTCTTATAGCAAGGTTTCTATCATCCGGGTTAGAAAACCGATGGTCGGCTTCATCAAATAAAACCATGTCGCCTCCTGTCATGTCTTTTATTCGCACGGCATCGTTCCAGGGGACGATTTCATCCTTCAAACCGTGAATTATCAAACAGGGCGGCCAACTATCTGGTCCAGATTTCAGAACACCTATTTTCCCGAGATTTTTCGGATATCCTACTGGATCAGAAGGATCAAGAAAATCACAGAAAGGTCTTGATCTACGGAGGAAATTTTCCAGAGCGGAAACATCAAAAGGAGTAGCCCACGAAATTAACGCATCGGCTTGTAGAGGAGCTACATCGGGCAGATTTTTTTCCGGCAGATTGTCAACTACGTCCCTGTAAATAAAAGCGTAAAGATAAGCTAGATAACCCCCAAAACTAGATCCCCAGAGAAGTAGTTTTTCTCTCGGTTTTAAAATTTCGTTCCTTATCCATTCAACAACAACCACTAAATCCCGAAATCGGGAAAATATGAGAGAATGTCTGAGCGGTGCTTTACTTTCTCCAGAACCAGCCTGATCAAACCGAACTGCTCTAAAACCTTTGCTTGATAAAGCCTCCGCCATCGCCAGAAATTTTTCCGAATCTTTGTAACCCATAAGCCCATGGAGAAGAACGACAGTGCCAATTGATGTGTTAGGTGGTTCATGAACAACAGTGGGAATTTCACCATTTATGAAATGGCGAAGCACCGTTCCCATTATTACTCCCCTTTCCTTTTTATGGCGTAAAGTTCTACTTCCATCGGAGAGTCACCACCGGTGAGTTTCACGACCATCTGCTTGAATTTAAAACGGTTCACTAATTTTTCAAAAAACAAAGGGGTCTTTAGATCCTTGTTTTTGGCGAGAAATATGGTACCTCCCGGAGCCAGCGCCTGATCAAGGAAGGAAATTAGAATATCGTATGTGCGGCGATCATAGACCACTTCAGAGCCAATTATCATTTCGAAAGGACGATCAGTGTAGGGCAGTCTCCAATCCAGAGCTATCACTGGCACGTGAGGGCAACCGTTCATAAGCGTGTGAGCTCTAGCAAAGAGCAAAGCGTCCTCGCTGATGTCGCTTATGGTTACATCATGACCACAGAGAGCTGCATAAACGCCCACAATGCCCATCCCGGCACCAATTTCAAGCACTTTATGTCCGGGAACGGGTGAGGTTTTTTCCATGAAAAGCGCTAGTACAAAGCTCGGCTCCCATATCTTGGTCCACCACTGCATCTCCATAAGCTGAAGGAGCAACTCATCACTGAGTTGCTCAGGACGCATAAAATCACTAGCGCCCGATGTCTGGCCTAGAGATTGTTCGAGTTTTTTTAAAATCTGTTCTTCCATCTCCTTTATCTGAAGCACATTTAGCGTCTTGCTCCCAATCTTCACAGATTCAACTTCCACATCGTAACGCGATCGTATAATATTCATGATCTCATCAAGCGAGAGGGTCATAACGGATGGAATGCTCATGTTGTTTGTCCTTTCTTATGAATAAAATTGTTTCCACCGAACTGGTGTGTAACGTCTCTTCACCGCAGAGCATAACCTTTTGCGGAGTGGCGTTTACTAAACATAGTCAACCGACCATACAACAAATTGCTTCAAAGATCAAAGCACAAGGAGTGAGAAAATGGCAAAAGAACAAGTGGTAGAAGGTTGCCGCAAAGTAGAGCAAATGTTTGTAAGAAAAGGAACTTATATAATCGAGGAAGCCTTTGTGATCACTCAAAATGAACCTCGCACAGGAATTGCTTTGCGAGATGCCTTCCTGGAAGTGGAAGAGGAAGGAAATCATAAGATGGTTCACGGTAGAGCCACCGTTCATAACCTTTCGCTTGTGGAACTTTTTGAAGACAACGAACAGCTCGATATGATTATAAACATGGGGGAAGGTTTCAAGTTTTACCTAAAAAATCCCATCATCCAGGCAGGTAAAGTATTTTCTCCGACGGTTTTCTCCAGTATGCGCTTTATACCGACAAACTCTTTTGACCGTATCCCGGATAATGAGTACTCGGCCATTGTTGATTCGATTATCCTTGTTCAACCAAATCGAGTCAGCCAGTAGGGGCGCATACTGCCACAGAGACTGTGTCGCAATGCGATGTTATTGGGCGACAGGCCGGTCGCCAATACAATCCTACAATGATAATGATCCTGTGAATGTGATTATGACACAGTCTGCACAGGCGGGACCCCTACTTCAATCCAGCGTGCAATTATGGAACTCTTCGAACATTTCCTCTTAACGGATTGCTAAAAATCCGACAAAAGGGTAAGCTTTAGGTGAGTTCGAACAACACAGGTTGGTGTGTAGGAACCAAAAAAGAGGGGGTAGTGCCGTGCTAAGATCATATTTTAAGACAGCCATCTTTTGTGTGGTTTTGACAATCTCAACCATAGTCTGTGGAATAATGGCCCTGGTTACTCTTTTTACCACGAAAAATCCCAACCTGGGGCACTATGTAGCACGTCTGTGGGGTCTTATTCAGATTAAAGCTACAGGAACTAAAGTGATTGTGAGAAACAAGGAATACGTAAATCCCAAAGAGACATACGTTTACATGGCAAACCACCAGAGCTGGTTCGATATTTTTGTGCTGCTTGCTTATGTGCCCGGTCAATTCCGCTGGTTGGCAAAGGAAGAGCTTTATAAAATTCCTATAGTAGGACAGGCTATGAGGCTGATCGGCTACATCCCAATAGACCGAAGCAATAGAGTCAAAGCCTTTGAAAGCCTTGCCAAAGCTGCAGAAAGGATAAGAGATGGCGCTTCCGTAATGATTTTTCCCGAAGGAACGAGAAGTCGAGACGGAGTACTCCAGCCTTTCAAAAAAGGTGGTTTTATTCTGGCTATACAGAGCAAAAAACCGATTCTTCCTATAAGTATAAGCGGTTCTTACCGAATTATGCGTAAGGGATCCTGGATGGTTCATCCAGGCGAAATTACGGTCACATTCCATCCACCTATACCTACAGAACCTTACACCATTGATGATAGAGATCAGCTCATAGCGCTTGTAGAAAAGGCGATACGCAGAGGGCTCACGCCCGAAGAAGGCGGAATAACCGACCAATTTTCAGAATCACAATCTGAACAGGCAGGAGAAGCAGTATCGAAATGAGCAATGAACAGCCATTGAAAATAATCCCTCTCGGTGGGCTCGGAGAAATCGGGCTCAATATGATGGTAATCGAATATGAAGATACAATTTTGCTTGTGGACGCCGGTCTCATGTTTCCTGAAGAAGAAATGTTCGGGATTGATATTGTAATTCCGGATTTTGGCTACCTGCGAGATAACGCTCAAAAAATTAGAGCCTTAGTTTTAACGCACGGACACGAAGATCATATCGGGGCAATTCCCTTCCTGCTTCAAGAATTCCAGATCCCCATTTATGGAACCACCTTTACTCTGGCTCTCATAAAAGAAAAGCTAGCTGAACATAACCTTCTTGGAAAAACCGTTTTTCACACCATTGCTCCAAAAGAACCCTTTACAATAGGAGCATTTGTTATTGAACCCTTTAGAGTATGTCACAGTATTCCCGATGGAGTTGGTTTAATCATTTCCACACCTCACGGTATCATTGTCCATTCTGGCGATTTTAAAATCGATCATACGCCTATTGACGGTAAGATTTTCGACATCGGGCGGTTGAGTTTTTACTCCGAACAGGGAGTGCTACTTCTTTTATCCGATTCTACAAATGTTGAAAGAGAAGGCTACACAGTCTCAGAAAAAGATGTTGGAAAGACCTTCAGTGAGATATTTCAAACGGCTAAGGGACGGATCATCATAGCCGTATTTGCCAGCAATATTCATCGCATCCAGCAGATCATTTACACAGCCAGGCAATTTGGAAGGAAGATCCTTTTCCACGGAAAGTCCATCCAAACCAATGTAAGAATTGCTGAAGAATTAGGCTATCTTGAAATTTCGCCTGAAGACAAAATGGCCCTCAAGGATCTCCCCTTTATGCCAGATCATAAAGTGGTGATGATAACAACGGGAAGCCAGGGCGAGCCGATGAGCGTCCTAACGAGGATCGCATTCGATGATCACAAATGGATAAAACTAAAACGAGGTGATACGGTCATCTTTTCGTCCAAATTCATTCCCGGTAATGAGCGAACCATTCACAATGTAATAAACAACCTTTATCGTCGAGGAACGGAAGTTATATACGAAAGCGTGGAAGCTATTCATGCTTCCGGTCATGCTCACAGGGAAGAACTCAAATGGCTCATAGGATTGGTTAGACCTAAATTCTTCGTGCCTATTCATGGTGAATATCGGCATCTTGCCAAGCACTGCGCCACTGCTAAAGAAATGGGTATACCAGAAGATCAGTGCTTTCTCTTAGAAGATGGCGATGTGTTGCGGTTATGGAAGGATAGAGCCGAAGTAGCTCCCAAAGTTACATCAGGAAGAGTGTTTGTTGACGGCAAAGGTGTTGGAGACATCGGAAAACCTGTGCTAAGGGATAGAAAACATCTGGCAGAAGATGGACTTGTTATAGTCTCCCTTGTGATAGATCAGGAGTATCGAGGTATTCTGAGCGGTCCCGACGTGTTCAGCAAAGGGTTTATATCGGAGGAAATAAATTCCGACATCATCCACTGTGCTCAGTGTCTGATTCTGGAAATTTTTGATCGCTACCTTGAAGAAGGTATAATTCCCGACACGGGAGAAATACAGCGAGAAATTCGCAAAGAACTCAAGAAGTTCTTCGTCAAGATTCTTGGAAGAAGACCTGTCATCTATCCTATTGTCATGGAGGTGTAGAGGACAAGGTGATTGATAGGCGTAAGAAACGAGAACTTCTGGGAATTTCTATAGCTTTCGGAAGCACCGTTATATTGCTTAGCCTTCTGTCTTACAGTCCCTCCGATCCCACTTTGTTTGGATTCTCACCGTCTAGACTTGAAACAAGGAACTGGATGGGGCTTTTCGGTTCACACCTGGCTAAATTGCTCTATACCCCCTTTGGAATAGCTTCCTTTATACTGCCCATCACTTTCTTCAGACTTGCCTGGGATATTTTCTGGGAACGAAAATTAAAAGTCGCTTTTTATACCCTTGTGCCGATTCTTGGGATCAGCAGTGCATCTATCCTCCTCAGCCTTTTCGCCAAAGAGATTCACTTTCGGGGGGAAAAAATCTCCGGTGGAGGATTGGTTGGAGAATGGATCACAAATCGTATGATCGAAATATTTTCTTACACCGGCACCATAATCATAGTGATAGGAGTTGGGTTGTGTGTGGTGGTAGCTTTTCTTCCCTGGAGTTTGCTGGAAATATCCAGAAGTTGCAAAGCCATCGCCGATTCCATCTTTAAGCAACTTTCCAAACTCACCAGCTACATCAGCAGAGCTGTAGTAAACACTATGTCTGCAATAAGATTCAAAAAGAACCACAAACCATCATTGGTGAAAAATGGAAAAAATTCTACGGCAAATCGAGCAAAGCCTCTTGCTCCTCCCACATCTCCCCTACCCTCACCTCCCCCACCAACCGAACCGGACAAAGATATGTCTATTGACGATCTCTTTGCCAGTAGCATTGAGGAACCTGCACCTTCTATTTCCAAGAACCGTTCCCCAGAGCCTGTGCGACGACCAGAAAAAGAAAAATCTGCTCCATCCACACCATCATCATCTTATACTTTTAATATTCCTTCCGTCGAGTTGCTCGATAAGTATGAAACTCAGCAGGACTACGAAGATACAAGAGTTCTTCAGAAAAAAGCGCAGGTGTTAACTCAAAAACTTGCTGATTTTGGCGTACATGGCGAAGTTGTTAACATCCTTCCCGGTCCCGTCATTACCATGTTCGAATATGTGCCAGCACCTGGCATTAAAATAAGCCGAATAGTAAATCTTCAAAGCGACCTCACTATGGCGCTAAAGGCTTTAAGCATCCGTATTGTCGCACCCATCCCAGGCAAAGCGGCCGTTGGTATTGAAATTCCTAACGCCAAGAGACAATTAGTCAGCATACGTTCGGTCATTGAATCGCCTGAATTCAAGGAAGCAACCGCTCCATTAACTATCGCTCTGGGAAAGGATACGACGGGAAATCCTGTGGTGACCAATCTCGCAAAAATGCCGCACCTTCTTATTGCGGGAGCCACAGGAACCGGTAAAAGCGTATGTCTTAACTCCATTCTTGCAAGTCTTCTCTTTAGAAACACACCGCATACTTTACGACTTCTCCTGATTGATCCAAAAAGAATCGAGTTGAGCCTTTACGAAGGTATTCCTCATCTAATCCATCCTGTTGTAACCGACGTCAAGAAAGCCACTAAAGCTTTACAGTGGGCTGTGGTAGAAATGGAGCACAGATACGAACTTATGGCACAGTTCAATGCCAGAAATATCGAGGGCTATAACAAGAAAGTGTCAGATGGGCAACAATCGCCAGAGGGAGAGGATTACAAACCTTTACCATATCTTGTGGTGATTATAGACGAGCTAGCAGACCTGATGATGGTAGCATCGAGGGAAGTGGAAGAACATATCACAAGGCTTGCTCAGATGGCCAGAGCAGCCGGTATCCATCTTGTCCTTGCTACTCAAAGGCCATCCGTAGATGTAATTACCGGCCTTATCAAAGCAAACATTCCTTCTCGTATATCCTTTCAGGTTTCATCAAAGATAGACTCTCGAACCATTCTGGATGCTCCAGGAGCTGAGACTCTGCTGGGTTCAGGAGATATGCTGTTCCTTCCTCCGGGTACGGCGAAACTCCAGCGTATTCATGGGGCTTTTATATCCGATCGGGAAGTTCAGCGCATTACGGAATTCTGGAGAGAAGAGGCGCAGAATACAGGATGGGAATCAGAACATATAGACCTCACCGAAGATACTAACTCAGGCGAAATAAGCGAAGAAGATGTTGACGAAAAATACGAGGAAGCAGTAAAGCTTGTCCTCGAGACAAGGCAGGCTTCTATTTCTATGCTTCAGAGACGTTTAAGGGTTGGCTATAACAGAGCCGCTAGGATGATAGAACTTATGGAAAAGCAAGGCATAGTGGGACCTTCAGACGGTATAAAACCGAGAGAAGTGTTTGGTCCCCCAAGAAATTCATGACAAAGTGAGAAAGGATTACTCTAATGAATGGAAAAAAACCTGGAGTGAAAACCACCTTAATCATAATCTTGGCTATGCTCGGAATGTTAACGTTAAACCCAGAAAAAGTCCTGCCCTCTGATGAAACCGCTAACGTCAAAGAGGCTGCCAATCTGGTCAAAGCCGTTGAACAGAAGTATCATTCAACGGTTTACTTTCATACCGACTTTATCCAGCAAATTTATCCTCCACACACTACTTCTCCATCGGCTGAAGCAACTGGGCGGTTCAGCTTCGCAAAACCATGTCTTATGCGCTGGGAATATCGTTCACCCGAAGAACAGGTCGTGGTGACATACCCTTCAATAGGATGGCTCTACGCGGTAAAAGACAAAGAAGTCCAGGTGTTTGATACAACTTCATTCTATAAATCGGTTGTGGCAAAGGCCTTCCTTAAGAGCATTCTTGAATCGTTCGAAATTACCGAATGGTCTAGATCGGGAAACGATCCCGAGACTTTCATCGTTGGTCTCAAACCTAAGGGAGATGATGCTCAAATTGCCAGAGTAGAACTGGTTATTCATAAACCCGACGCAACGCTAACCAGAATTATCGTCGAGGATCAGGCAGGTACCAAAAACGTTCTTATATTTACAGCGCAAAAGTGGGAAAAATCATTCTCGCAAGATGAGTTCGTGCCAAACATCCCCAAAGATGTAGTAATTTCTACCGATCAGGGAGAAAGCATATCTTATGATGAGTTCATGAGACAATTCAAAGAGAAGAAAGGAGCGTTGGACTGTTCACATGAGTCAGCTATCAAAAAATGATTTAGTTCGAAAGATTGATGAACTTAGAAAACAGCGAAATGCTGTAATACTGGCTCATAACTATCAGCCACCAGAAATTCAGGACATTGCCGATTTTACCGGGGATTCTCTTGAGCTTAGCCGTCAGGCGGCAAATACAAAAGTTTCGGTTATTGTTTTCTGCGGGGTAGCCTTTATGGCAGAAACGGCGGCAGTGCTTAATCCCGACAAGATTGTTATTCTGCCGCGTCAGGAGGCTGGATGTCCGATGGCCGATATGATTACCCCGGAAGACATGGAAAAAATCCGAAACGAACACCCTGGAGTCCCCATTGTGACCTATGTAAACACCACAGCAGCCGTAAAGGCTAAGAGCACTATATGCTGCACATCAGCAAACGCTATCAAGATAGTTTCATCTCTAGATGCAGAAACTGTTTATATGGCACCTGATAGAAACCTTGCACTTTATACGGCTCGCTACGTCAAAAAACGCATCTTATTCTGGAACGGCCATTGTCCCATACACCACAATCTTTCTGCCGAAGATGTAATAAAGGCAAAAGAAGCGCATCCAAAGGCTCTCTTCATAGCTCATCCGGAGTGTCCCCCTGAGGTAATTGATCTGGCTGACGGGGTTTTCAGCACTTCCGGAATGCTTCGCTTTGTATCTGAATCACCATCGGATGAATTTATCATTGGCACCGAGATGGGTATTATTTACACTATGAAAAAGCGAAATCCATCCAAGCAATTCTATCCAGCATCTCCCAAACTCCTGTGCCCGGACATGAAAAAAATATCCCTGGAAGACGTCCTTAGGTCACTTGAAACTTTAGAACCTAGAACGGTCGTCCCAGAAGATGTGAGAGTTGACGCGCTTAAAGCTATAGAAAGGATGCTGGCTATTGTTTAACCTGCAATACTGAATTGTTAAACACTCCAAAACAACGAGAACATGTGCGCAATAGGTTAAAAGGGAGATGTGCCGGTGCAGCACAACAATAGAGAGGAACAACCAATTATTGCAGTAACAATGGGAGATCCTTGCGGCATTGGCCCTGAAATAATCTGCAAGGCCATGTCAGAGCTTTCCCTTAGAGAAGAAGCGAAGATTGTTATCATTGGGGAAGAAAAAGCTCTAGAAGCTATTTCAAAAAAGCTAAATATCCCGCTTAGATTTCAGCGATTTTCACACGTCGCAAAGGCAATTTCCAACGCTGGTGGAGATGTAATTCCGGTTATAAACCCTCTCCCGCTTTCCCCGGAAGACATAATACCTGCTAAGCCAACCACGAATACTGCTCACGCTGTTGTGAAATACATTGAAGAAGCAGTAAAGATGGCAATGGATGGCCTGGTTGATGCAATCTGCACGGCACCTATAAACAAAGCAAAATTACACGCCTGCGGTTTCACATTTCCCGGACATACTGAATTCATCAAACACCTGACCGGATCAACTCGAGCCGTAATGATGCTTGCAGGAACGCGGCTTCGAGTAACTCTAGTAACCATTCATGAAGCTCTGAAGCGCGTAAGTGAGCTTCTAACGATAGATAAGATATGCGAAACCATTGAAGTAACCGCATGGTCTCTAGAAAATTATTTCGGTTTGAGCCGCCCTCGAGTAGCCGTTTGCGGCTTAAACCCTCATGCAGGAGAATCGGGACTTTTCGGGGATGAAGAACAGAAGGTTATTGCTCCGGCAGTAGAATCTTTCCGATCCCACAAGGCATGGGAAATATCCGGCCCCTATCCTCCAGACACGGTTTTTTATAAAGCCGTTCAGGGAGCTTTCGACGCCGTGGTTGCTATGTATCATGATCAGGGGCTGATTCCCCTGAAGCTACTTCATTTTGACGATGCCGTAAATGTTACTCTTGGGCTACCTATCATCCGCACATCGGTTGACCATGGAACAGCCTACGATATTGCCGGGCAAGGAATAGCAAGTCCTAACAGCCTAAAAGCTGCTATTCGCCTGGCAGGGCACATGGCAAGATCGAAAAGAAGACACCATGAAAACTTTTCCACAGACCATCACAATCCGTAATGCCAGGACAAACAATTTAAAAATAGACCAACTGGAAATCCATCTTAACGCGGTAACGCTCGTAACAGGGGTTAGCGGATCGGGCAAATCATCCCTCGTCTTTGACACTATCTTTGCCAAATCTCTTTTGACGTATTCACAATTGCTGAACAAAACCACGGGATTAAGCATCTCATCGGCCAAAGTTCCTCAGGTAGAAACTGTGCGTAACCTCCCGGTGGCTGTCGCTCTAAAGCAAAAAATACCCCTGGATCTCCTTAGAGCATCTGTGGGGGAATTCAGTGGTATCTCCGACGTCCTGATAAATCTTTTTACCACAATGGGAACAATTTATTGCCCTGAGTGTAAGGAACCTGTCGCATGCTGGGATCCTGTAAAAATAGCAAATGAAATAACTCATCGATATGCCAGAGGAACCAGATTTTACATTACCGCTCCAATGCATCCAGTTCCACATAGTAGAATCATAGCAACAATCAAACAGTTGCTTCGGGAAGGATTCTTGAGATTTATCGTGGACGGCAAAATCATAACAGCCGATTCTTTAGAAGAACTTGGATGGAAAAAAGAATACGAATTCGCTGTGGTTGTAGATAGGTTTGTAGTGGAGGATGATGTTTTTAACCGATTGGTGGATTCTTGCACCACAGCTCTCAGGCTGAGTGAACTTAACAAGGTTGTTTTTATCTCGCCTGACGGAGAACAGATTTCCTTTTCAAACAAGCCGATCTGTTCCCATTGCGGTCAACTTTTCCCTGTCCTATCACCTCATATGTTTAACCTCGATCATCCTTCTGGTCGATGTAACAACTGTAACGCTTCGGGCTGCGACCTCTGCCGTGGCACGGGACGAAATCCCCTTGCGCTCCAGGTATTGCTTTATGATTACTCCTTTCCCGACCTGCTTTCTCTTCCACTTAATGCCGTAAAAAACTGGATGGAAAAATTCGACCCGGCTCTTAAAGACGGGTTATTAAGTCCTTACCTCAGTTGGCTGAATTCAGCCCAGGAATTCCACCTCGAGTATCTATCCCTGGATAGACCACTTTCTACTCTGTCTGCAGGAGAACTTCAAAAACTTCGCCTGATTGAATTTTGGAAAAATCCACCTGTAGGCGCCTTATCCATTTTCGATGAGCCTTTAAAGTTTCTCGATCCCGATGAACGTGTCAGATTCAGAGAACGGATCAAAGCTCTTATAGAGATGGGGCAAACCGTTATAATCGTAGACCATCACCCTGAAGCTCTTGAAATGGCTGATTTTGTCATAGAGCTTGGCCCCGGAGCTGGAGCAGAAGGTGGCAAAGTAATATGGAGTGGAACGGCAAAACGTTACGTTGCAGAAAAAGCATCTTTGTTACAGCATCAAATAGGCAGTTCAAAAAAACAGCCTGCTCTGAGAAAGCGCAAAAAAATAGCTTTAATCGGCGTTACGGTTCACAATTTAGACAACGTTTCGGTTTCCTTCCCCATAGGGAAGCTCACCTACGTTACCGGGCCAGTTGCTTCCGGCAAAACATCTCTGGTTTTTGAAGCTCTTGTTCCGGCTCTAAGATTCGAGTTTTTAAAAAAGCCTCTCAAGGGAAAAAACTATAAAGAACTTCGCTCCTCTGAGGCTATTGATGCTGTTGTAACCGTAAAGGAGAAGACGGCTCTTATATCTCCCACCGAACGCTCAACCGTAGCAACGTTTTTGAATATCTTCACCCCGATTCGACAATTTTTTGCGCAACTGAAGGAAGCAAAACAAAGAGGCTTAAAGCCTTCGCACTTTTCCTGGAATACACCTGAAGGTGCCTGTCCTCGCTGTGGTGGCAAAGGATTTGTTTCTGCTAAAAGCTCTACCTACTCCGGCTTTTCGGTTCTTTGCCCTTCCTGTGATGGCAGAAAATATCGAGAAGATGTGCTATCGGTCAGATATAAAGGATATTCTATCGCCGATGTGCTTGAGATGAGCCTAGGTGAAGTTTTCAGGCTTTTCAACTTTATTCCGGGAATTCAGGCCATTCTGGAAACCGTTACGTCGGCAAGGCTTTCTCACATAATGTTGGGACAGCCTTTAACAAATTTATCCGGAGGGGAACTACACCGTATATGGATGATACGCCAGGCAATCTTCAAAGGATCATCCGGCAAGCATCAGGTTTTTTGCTTCGACCAACCCACAGCAGGATTGCATGTTCTGGATATAGAAAATCTTGTGGCTTTCTGGAAACGCCTTGTAGCTTCCGGAAACACTGTTATTGTTTGCGATAGTCACAACTTTATAGAAGATGTTAGCGATTGGATTATAATTTTGGGACCTGGTAGTGGACCCTATGGAGGAAAGGTAATTTACGAAGGGTCTCCATCAGAAGTTAGCCGACAGATGGTATGCGATAGCGTCTAATTTTATTGTGAAATCTATATTCTCGACGTAACAACAATCTGGAACCTGGATTTGAACAGGGGCAAAATTGAGAATGCCGTTAACGCCCGCAAGAACAAGCTGATTTGCCACGCTCTGAGCGGCACTTGCAGGAGTTGCAATAATACCTATTGAAATGCTTCTCTCCTTCACAATTTCCTCAAGCTCGTCGATATGATTTACTATAATCCCGTTAGGCAGACGTTTTCCGACTTTGTTAGGATCTACATCGAAAGCGGCAGCGAAGATATATCCGTGCTTAACAAAGTTTGCATATCTTATAAGAGCAGAGCCAAGATTCCCAACCCCTACCATGGCTAGATTCCATGTGCGGTTTAGCCCTAAAATCTCTCTAATCTGGTGGATGAGATCTACTACTCGATATCCAACCCCCCGAACGCCGAATTCGCCAAAATAAGCGAGATCTTTCCTTATTTGCGCCGGGTTAACACCGCAGTATTTAGCAAGCTTTTCCGACGGTATAACCTCGACGTCTTCCCCTCCAAGTTCCTGGAGAACCCTAAGGTAAACTGAAAGTCTGTTAATAGTTGCGAGGGGTATTTTTGTGAACTTCATGGTTCCTCTTCTATTCTCAACCTAAGCAAGGAAGGGGGAAAGCCCCCTTCCTTTCAACATATATCCACTTAATGAAGATAACTCCCCACCGATGGAGACTAAATAAACTACTTAGCCAATCCGATGAATCCCTGGATCAGCTTGCTCACCGGGTTGGCGTAGATAAGAATGAGGGCGATAACGAGAGCGTAGATCGTCAAAGATTCGATCATGGCGAGACCGATAAGCATGGTCACGGTGATCTTACCAGACGTTTCGGGATTTCTAGCTATACCTTCCACCGATCCTTTAACAGCGAGACCCTGACCAATTCCGCATCCGAGAGCTGCAAAGGTAATGGCGATACCTGCAGCGATGGCTGAGTAGGAGAAGAAACCAAGCCCTGCTGCAACATTGCCTGCTCCTCCACCTGCTCCACCCTCAGCAGCAAAAGCAAGAGCTGTAAATCCAAGAGAGAACAACAAAGTCATCAAACCAGTTCTACGCATAACAAATCCTCCTCCAAAGATTTAATTTATTTAAACAACCAGAACACACCGGCCTTCCTTCCCGTATCTTTATAAAAACTAGTGAGCTTCTTCCATTGCTCCAGCAAAATACATCATAGAAAGAACGCAGAAGATGAACGCCTGGATAAAGCCTGTAAAGAGCCCCAATACCATCATTGGAAGCGGAGCCAAATAAAGCCCTGCAAGGAGAAAGAGGATACCAAGCACAAGTTCCTCACCGAATATGTTTCCAAAAAGACGTATGGAGAGGCTGAGAATTCTCGACAGATGGCTTATGATTTCAATCGGGAATATAAGCGGAATCAACCACGGCACAGGACCAAGAAAGTGTTTGATATATTTTATACCGTGATACTTGACTCCAAGCACATGAGTAAACACCACAACGATGAGAGCACAAGCAAGAGTCGTATTCAGGTTAGCAGTAGGAGCGTAAAAACCAGGAATCATGCCCATGTAGTTACTACAGAGGATGAAAAGCCCGAGAGATGCAATAAGAGGAAACAGAAATCGTCCCTCTTCTCCTACAATACCCACCATAAAATCTTCAATACCAACCAGCACCGTTTCGAAGAAGTTCTGCCCTCCCTCAGGAACCACCTTCAGCTTTTTAGAAATCATCCAAGCCATGGCAATTAAAATCCCCATTATGAGCCATCCATAGATGACATGGGGAAGGAGAATCTTTTGAAGAAGCGTATGAGCTTCATCAGCGCTTAATACTACCGGTATCCCTAATTTTTGGAGCAAAAGCGGCAAAAAAAGAACCGGATGTTCCATCTTCTATCCCTCTCTTTTTAAGACCATCTTGATAAATATTTCACCCGCAACCAAAATAAAACTAAGTCCAAAAACTAAAAGTCCAGCCGTAAGAGCCAAAGGCTGAACCAATCCTAAATCCATAATCACCCATATAATGGCAACAAGCAAAAGAAACCTAACGTAATATTTTACGAACACCGCAACTTTATTCCTAGGTGGGATAACCCCACAAAAAATCCTCTTTAATTGCCACTCTAGCGCTTCCAAATTAACCGCCATCAAAAGCCACCCAACTAGAACACCAACCCCTGTTTTCCAAGAAATCACACAACCAGCTATTATGGCCGCAGTCCCCAGAAGAGCATTAGTGACCTTTATCTTTTCAACAATTTGCTCTAGATCCCTTTCAACTACCACCAAAGCCTCGCTTCTCCTCTTCCGCCTCTTTCTGCTGCCGCCTAGCAAATCTGTAATAATTTCTGTAGCCAGCTATTATACCAAAAATCATAAATATCATTGTAAGCCAGGGCCAGGTTCCCAACCTGCTATCAAGCCAGTAACCTATCCCTAGTCCAATAAATACTGCAAATGCAATAGAAAGCCCAACTGTCGATGCATTTGCAACCTGTCTGATATATTGCTTCGTTTCCTTTTTCATGATCCCAGTCTCGTGTAAACCTTCACAACATCGTCTAGCATAACATAGTTCTTTAAGTCAATCTTTTTTTGCTACTTCCCTCGCATGTTCCTGACAATTGCAAGAGCTTCCTCAGCCGCTTTGATGGTAAAATCAAGATCCTCAAACGTATGAGCAGCGCTCACGAAAAACGCCTCAAACTGAGACGGAGCCAGATAAACTCCCCTATCAAGCATCTCTATGAAAAATATCCCATAAGCTTCTGTATCGCATGCCTTGGCGTCGTCGAAGTTTCTTACGGGCTTATCTATGAAAAAGCCACATCCCATCGAACCAACTCGTTGAATAGTCACTGCAACTCCAACCTTTTCAGACACTTCTCGCAGTCCACGTTCAAGATAGCTAGCTTTTTGCTCCAGTTCAGCATAAATGTTTCCACGTTCCAGAATCTTCAAGGTAGCCAGTCCTGCAGCCATAGCAAGAGGATTTCCGGAAAGGGTTCCGGCTTGATATACGGGACCGTCAGGAGCTACATGCCTCATAATATCTGCCGATGCTCCGTAGGCTCCAACGGGGAGTCCTCCTCCAATGATTTTCCCAAGACAGGTAATGTCAGGTTTGATCCCGTAGTATTCTTGAGCCCCTCCTGGAGCAAGCCTAAATCCCGTAATAACTTCATCGAAGATGAGAAGCGCTCCGTATTTTTCGCAAAGTTTCTTTAATCCGAGAAGAAATCCATCGTCAGGTGGCACAACTCCCATGTTACCCGCTACCGGTTCAACGATCACTGCGGCTATATTTTGTCCGTCAATATCCATAACATTTTCAACAGCCTTTAGATCGTTATACGGAAGCACAATCGTTTGAGAAACCACCTCTTCTGGAACTCCCGCACTACCTGGCATTCCAAAGGTGGCAACTCCAGACCCAGCCTTTGCCAGTAGGGCATCACTATGGCCATGATAACATCCATCGAATTTTATAATCTTTTTTCGGCCGGTTACGCCTCTAGCAAGCCTTATAGCGCTCATAACAGCTTCCGTACCGGAGTTAACAAACCGAACCACTTCAATAGATGGAACCATCTTTACCACCTGTTCCGCCATTTCCACTTCAAGACTGCACGGAATACCGTAAGAAGTACCCCTTTCAGCCGCATCTTTAATAGCCTGGACCACTTCTGGATGGGTGTGTCCGAGGATAAGAGGTCCCCAGGAGCATACATAATCTAAGTATCTATTGCCGTCCTCATCCCAGATGTATGATCCCTGAGCCCTTTTTACAAAAATCGGATAGGTCCCTACGGCTCGAGCCGACCTCACGGGGCTGTTAACTCCCCCAGGAAGCACTTTCTTCGCTCTTTCATACCAATTGCGAGATAATTCCCTAGACCCCATTACTCGCTCCTCCTGTCTTCCTCCAGCACAGCAACGTCAAATTCTTCATGATGCAAGGAAGCGTCAGGCTGAAGATATATCCTTGCATGAAGACTTTCCTCAACCCACTCAAAAGAGCTTCTTTCTTCATCATAAAAAAGTCCCACAATATCAGGGTGAGCCCTCACAACAACAGACTTTCCCAAAAACTCACTTCTACCCTTTTCTATGGCTCTCAAGATTTCATAACAAATAGACTGTTTCGACTTGATCAATCCTGTTCCTTCGCAGTAAGGACAAGGCTCATGAAGAAGGCGACCTATGCTTTCCCGAGTCCTCTTTCTGGTCATCTGAACAAGCCCAAATTCCGACATGGGTAACACTTTGGTTTTGCTACGGTCTCGCCTTAAAGCATCCACCAGCGCCTGAAAAACTCTCTCCCGATCTGAAGGTTTTTCCATGTCTATAAAGTCGATGATGATTATGCCCCCAATGTTTCGGAGTCTAAGCTGGCATGCGATTTCTTGAACAGCTTCCAGGTTGGTCTTGAGAATTGTTTCTTCCAGATTTCTTTTGCCTACATATCTTCCCGTATTAACATCAATGGTTGTAAGAGCTTCCGTGGACTCAATTACAATATACCCGCCGGATTTAAGCCAGACCTTTTTCTCAAGAGCCCGCTGAATTTCCATTTCTATGCCGTAAAAGTCGAATATAGGCTGACTGCCTCGATAAAGTTCCACTTGAGCCGTCAACCCTGGAGCAAAAGCTTCCAGAAAGTTCACGATCTTTTCGTATTCTTTTTCGGAGTCCACGATGAGCTTTTCCACTTCTCTGGCAAAAAGGTCGCGAGCAGCCCGAAGAGTCACGTCCAGTTCTCGATAAACGAGGGAAGGCACGGGTGCTTTTGACGCTCTTTCTTTAATGCTTTCCCAGACCTTAAGGAGAAAATCCATCTCACCAGCAAGTTTTTTTTCGTCCGTTCCTTCAGCAGCCGTTCTCACAATAAAGCCCACATTGGGTGGTTTTATAGAGTTCATCAGTTCTCGCAGTCGTTCACGCTCTGCTTCATCTTCAATGCGCCTTGATACTCCAACGTGTCGGGCGAGTGGCATAAGAACCAATTTCCGTCCCGGTATCGTGATGTTAGTTGTAACCCGGGCTCCCTTTGTACCAAGAGGCTCTTTAGCAATCTGGACCAGAATCTCCTGCCCTTCTCGAAGTAGATCTTCTATGGGCGCAGATTCCAGA
>Ga0068707_1000511_pt1 | contig 25389 bp, 20 predicted proteins | sample YNPNPMetaG_FD_66600 | JGI IMG/M metagenome (GOLD analysis project Ga0068707, IMG submission 66600) | Anoxygenic and chlorotrophic microbial mat microbial communities from Yellowstone National Park, USA - YNP NP MetaG | ecosystem: Environmental > Aquatic > Thermal springs > Hot (42-90C) >... | reverse complement strand
GTGGGTCTATGGGGCCCCCATGAGGGAGGCCTTGGCCAGCATGAGCCCGATGATGGTCTTGGCGTCCTGGATCTCGCCCCTGCGGATCATCCCCAGGGCGCTGGCCAGGGCGAGGGGCCTACCCAAAACAGGTATGACCATAATTGGGTAAATTTACCCAAAAGCGGTATGACCGAAATTGGGCAGATCTCGATCAAACCATCGGCCGCAACCTGCACACCGAATCCTTCCCATTCACTGCCCCTAATGGAGAGATCTCCCTCCACACCGGACAAGTGTGCCGATCCGAGTCCTTCTCGGCAACAAATCGCAAGGCGGGATTGCTTGCCGGGTTCACTGGCTGAGCACAAAGCCGATGGGTCCGTTTCCCTGAGCAGGGGCCGGTCAACTGAGCGTCGGGGTATCTCTATGGCCCTCTTGGATACTGGCGCCCAACGCAACGCGTAGCTCACTGATTGCGTCGCGATATTTTTTATCTTGACAAAGCAGACAAATGTCTGTTAAATGGATTTGGGTCGTCCTTCGGCGGAGGCGGCGGAGTCGGTTGCCCCGGGATTTAGGCCCCTGTCGAGGGTGCTCGTGCGAGGGTAAAGGGTGCGCGATTGGTCACGGGGGGCACATTGGTCTGTTCCGTCTGTTCCGTCTGTTTCGTCTGTGCCCGATTCCCGAGGGATTTGGCCTCCAGGGGATCCTTGCCCCCTCCCTCGGTCGCCCTCAGCTTTGCTTCGGCCGAGAGGGTTTCCCCCAGGTCCAAATCCTGGAAAATCAAAGCGCCTCCGCCAAGCCGCTCCGAGAAACGCCACCACCCCGTGATCACTTACAAGGGTGGCATCGGGACCATATCGAGGGGAAACAAGGCAGTGAGATCGTGAGGAGGGGAGAGATGGCTTATACACCTCAGGGGCAGACCCGCGACAAGGTCCTGAGTTTTGTGCGCGAGCGCATCCTGGCAGGCCGCCCCCCTACCGTGCGGGAGGTCCAGGCCGCCTTCGGATTCCGCGCTGTGGAGACGGCACGCAGGCACCTGGAGAACCTCGTCGCCGAAGGCAGGCTGCAGCAGGATGCCAGGAAGGCCAGGGGGTATCAGTTGCCCGGGGGGGCAGATGGTTTTGAGAGGCCCATGTTCATCCCCCTACTCGGAAGGGTCCAGGCCGGGGCTCTGACCACGGCCGTCCAGGAGGTGGAAGGTCACATCCCCGTTCAGACCTCCAGGGGTAGGGGGGAGCTCTTCGCCCTCAGGGTGAGGGGCGAGAGCATGGTGGCCGCAGGGATCCTCCCGGGGGATATCGCCATAGTCCGCCGCCAGCCCACGGCCGCATCAGGGGATGTGGTGGTGGCCCTGGTGGGAGACGAGGCCACGGTCAAGACCCTGCGCGTGCGCCGCGGGCGGATCGAGCTTCACGCTGCGAACCCGGATTTTCCGCCTATAGTCCCGGGACCTGACGAGGTCACCATCCTCGGGAAGGTGATAGAGATCAGGCGCTATCTGGAATGAGGTCAGGCCATGAAGACGATGGAACGGGCAGGGCTTCTGCTCAGGATGGGGAGGCATCTGCCGCTGCCTCGGCCCCCTGTGCAAAGGGACCGGGTGGAGGGCATGGGAGGGCTCTCCAGGGCCGAGCTGGCAGGGAGGCTCGTGGAGCTTTCAGGCCATGGCGATACAGCGGTCCTCACCCATGCCTTTAGCGTGGTACTGGATGCCCAGCGAGAAGGGGAGACCGTGGCCTGGATCACCAGGAGGGAGAGGCCCTTCTATCCCCCCGACGTGGTGGAGATGGGCGTTGACCTCTCGGCCGTAGCTGTAGTGCGCTGTCCGGACGGGCGAACCGTGGCGAGCGCTGCGGATCGACTGGCCCGCTCGGGTGCCTTCGGGCTCTTGGTCCTGGACCTCGGCGAGGAGGGGGAGGTGCCCTCTGCCCTCCTGACGCGCCTGGCGGGCCTGGCGCACAGACACGACATAGCGATCCTCTTTCTCACCGAGAAGCCGGAGGACGCCCCGTCGGTGGGCCCCATAGTGTCGCTGCGCGGCAGCTCCCGACGTCTGGGGATGGTGGATGGACGGTTCGTCTGTCGCTTCCGTGCCGTCAAGGACAAGCAGAGGGGCCCCGGATGGGCTCGGGAGGAGTTGTACCATGGACCGCCTGGCCTGTGTTGACCTCCCCGACCTCCCCATGGAGCTGCTCCTCGCCAGGGTCCCCTCATGGGCCGGGCACCCCGCGGTGGTGATCGACAGGGACAAGCCGCAGGGGGAGATCCTGTGGGTCAATAAGGAGGCGCGCCGGGCAGGGGTCCTCCCCGGGATGCGGTACGCCCAAGGCCTCTCCCTGGTCGCCGGGCTTAGGGCCTCCGAGGTACCGCCCTCGGAGATCGCGGGCGAGGTCTCTGGGCTCTTGGAACTCCTCCATGGTTTCTCCCCTTACGTGGAGGTCTCCTCAGAGGAGCCGGGTGTGTTCTGGTTGGATGCCTCCGGGCTCTCCAGGCTCTTCCCTTCGCTGTGGGATTGGGCCAAGGCCATCCATGGGGCGATGGCGGCCAGGGGGAGACGCGCCGCTGTGGTGGTGGGTTTTCGCCGTTTCGCCGTCTATGCCGTGGCCAAGGCCTTGGATGGGGTCCATGTCCTGGCCACGCCGGAGGAGGAAGAGGCCGCGCTGCATCGGGTGGAGCTGGCCTGTTTGAGGCTCGATCCGCTCCTTTACGAAACCTTGGCCAGATTGGGCCTTCGCACTCTGGGCGATTTCCTGAGGCTACCGGCCCAGGGGGTGAGGCGCAGGTTCGGCGAGGCGGCCCACAGGCTCCATGCCCTGGCCGCTGGGACGACCCATGACCCCTTTGTGCCCGCGCGGCCCGAGGAGCCGGCGGCCTGCCTGATCCAGCTAGAGGAGCCCGAAGGGGATTCCGTGCGCCTGTTGTTCCTCGTGAGGCGACACCTCCACCGACTGCTCTGGCAACTGGCAAAGCGAGAGGAGGCCATGCGGGAGCTGGAGATCCGCTTTCACATGGATTTTCAAGGTCCTCTCGTTGAGTCGGGCCGCCTCGGTGCTCCGGAGACGGACCCTGTGCCGCCCAGCTGGGGAGACCTCTCGAGGAGACGCGGGATCTGCCGCACGGATCGGATCCGCCCGGCCGACCCCACGTTGGACGAGAGGCTGATAATGGATTTGGTGCGGCTCAGGCTCGAGGCGGTCCCGCTTCCGGCGCCGGCCTCTGAGATGGGCATCTCGGCCTTTGGGGCGCCGGCCGGCAAGAGGCAGCTTCAGATCTTCCTGGAGAGGCCGCGGAGGGATCTGTCGGCGGCTGACCGGGCCTTGGCCCGGCTCCGTGCCGAGCTGGGGGACGAGGCGGTGGTGCGGGCCAGGCTCAAGGAGGGTCACCTGCCGGAGGCCCGCTTCGCATGGGAGCCCCTAGGGCATCTGAGATGCCCGAGCCCCCGTCCGAGCGCACGGCCGGTTTTGGTCAGGCGGCTCTATGCGCGGGCCATCTCCCTCGGCACGAGGCCGCGTCACGAGCCGGACGGCTGGATTGTCAGGGACCTTCGCTGCGGGCCGGTGGTGCGCATGTGGGGGCCTTATGTGGTCTCCGGGGGTTGGTGGCGCACAGAGGTCCACAGGGCCTATTACTTCCTCGAGACCCTCCGAGGCGACATCCTTTGGGTCTATTACGACGGCCCGAGGAGGCGATGGTTTTTGCACGGGCAGGTGGAGTGAGATCGAAACGGATCTGCAATGGAGCCTTACGTCCCGCTTTGGGTCAAGAGCCATTACTCCTTCCTGGAGGGGGCGAGCAGCCCCGAGGAGCTGGTGGAGGAGGCACGAAGATTGGGCCTCTCGTCCCTCGCCCTCACGGACCGAGACGGGGTCTACGGGGTGGTGCGGGCCCACGTCAAGGCGAGGGAGTTGGGGGTTCATCTCGTGGTTGGGGCACAGGTGACCGTGGGGGTGAGGCCGGATGGAGGGGGGATTTCTGGATCGCCCCGAAGGCCCAAGGGTGAGGGCCGGCCGACCGATTCCGACCTTCGCCCTCTTTCCTCTCGGATCGTCCTGCTGGCCGTGGACCGCGCCGGGTACTCCAACCTGTGCAGGCTCATCACACTGGGACGCCTGCGCTCGCCCAAGGGCGAGGGTTGCGTGACCTGGGAGGAGCTGTGCGATCACGCCGGAGGCCTCATCGCCCTTTGGGGGGGGCTCTCCTGGGAGCCTGAACCGGCGCCGTTGGCGGAGAGGCTGCGCGAGGCCTTCGGTGATCGCCTCTATGCCTTGATCGCCCGCCATCGGCAGGCCGAGGAGAGACAGGAGGAGGCCCGCATGGTCGCCAGGGCCCGCCGCCACGGCCTGCCATTGGTGGCCGCGCCCGAGGTGCTCTACCACACGGCCGCAAGGAGGCCCCTGCAGGACGTGCTCACCTGCATCCGGCACAAGGTGACCCTGGCCACAGCGGGTCGCCTGACCATGGCCAACTCAGAGCACGCCCTGCTTTCCCCCTTCGCTTTTCGTGCCCTTTACGAGGATCTGCCGGAGGCAGTGGAAAGGACCGTCGAGGTGGCGACTCGCTGCACCTTCTCCCTGGCCGAGCTCCGCTACCGTTATCCATCCGAGAGGCTCCCCGACGGGGTGACCTCCTCCCAGTGGCTGCGAAGGCTCACCTTCGAGGGCGCTGCCGAGCGCTACGGGGGGCGCATCCCCTCCGAGGTGGCTGCCCAACTGGAGCGCGAGCTGGCCCTCATCGAGGAGCTCGACTACTGCGGCTACTTCCTCACCATGTGGGAGATCGTGAGGTTCTGCCGGGAAAGGGGGATACTTTGCCAGGGGCGCGGCTCCGCAGCCAACTCCGCTGTGTGCTACTGTCTGGGGATCACGGCCATCGACCCGGTGCGCATGGATCTCCTCTTCGAGCGCTTCATCTCCAGAGAGCGGGCTGAACCTCCTGACATAGACCTGGATATCATGCACACAAGACGCGAGGAGGTGATCCAGTATGTCTACGACAAGTACGGACGGAGTCACGCTGCCATGGTGGCCAATGTGATACGGTACAGGCCCAAGATGGCGGTGCGCGACGTTGGAAAGGCCCTCGGGCTGCCGGAGACATCGCTGGAGCGCCTGGCCAGGCTCGTCCCACACCACGGGGAGGTGACCCCCTGGCATATGAAGATGGCCGGCCTGGACCCGCAGGCCGCGGCCCATCGGCACTTGCTTCGCCTCGTGGAGGAGATCCAGGATTTTCCCCGTCACCTCTCCATCCATCCTGGCGGCTTTTTGCTCGGACACGAGCCGGTCCACGATTTGGTCCCCATAGAGAACTGCACCATGGAGGGTCGCACCGTGATCCAGTGGGACAAGGAGGACATAGAGGAGCTGGGCCTCTTCAAGGTGGACCTGCTGGGCCTGGGGGCCCTCACACACCTCGACCTCTGTTTCCGTCTCCTCGAGAGACATCGTGGCGTGGAGCTCTCCATGGCCGCCATACCCCCGGAGGATCCCGCCACGTACGAGATGATCTCCAAGGCGGATACGGTGGGCGTCTTCCAGCTCGAGAGCCGGGCTCAGATGTCCATGCTGCCGAGGCTGGGGCCGCGGCGGTTCTACGACCTGGTCATCGAGATCAGCATCATCCGCCCGGGGCCCATCACGGGAGGCATGGTCCATCCTTACCTGCGCAGGCGCAGGGGGGAGGAACCTGTGGACTATCCCCACGAGTCCCTCAGGCCTGTCCTGGAGAAGACCTTGGGGGTCCCTCTCTTCCAGGAGCAGGTGATGAAGCTGGCCGTGGTGGCTGCGGATTATTCCCCTGGAGAGGCGGACCAGCTTCGGCGCGACATGGCGGCCTGGCGCAAGGCCGGCCGCATCGGGAGGCACCGCGAACGGCTCATCGCTAGGATGAGGGCCAAGGGGATCGACGAGGAGTTCGCGGAGAGGGTCTTCCAGCAGATCCAGGGATTCGGGGAGTACGGTTTTCCCGAATCCCATGCTGCGAGCTTCGCCCTCATCAGCTACGCTGCGGCATGGCTCAAGTGCCACTACCCCGCGGAGTTCACCTGCGCCCTCCTCAACGCGCAGCCCATGGGCTTCTACTCCCCTGCCACCGTCATAGAGGACGCCAAACGCCATGGTGTCGAGGTCCGCCCTGTCTGTGTCACGGCGAGCGATTGGGACTGCACCCTGGAGCCGACAACGCAGATCGCCCATTGCGATGAGGGAGGCTGGGAAACGAGATCGCCCCTCGCCGGAAGGGCCGAGGGCGGGGATCCAGATCCCATGCCCAGGGACGCATTCGCTGTCCGCATAGGGCTTCGCTACGTCAAGGGCTTGGGTCGCAGGGACTTCGAGAAGATCGAGGGGGCAAGGCGTGCCTCACCCTTCACCTCGGTCGATGACCTGGTGGAGCGCACCGGGCTGGACAAGGGTGTGCTCTCGACCTTGGCCCAGGCAGGGGCCCTCGAGAGGCTCACCCTCCCTCGGAGGGAGGCCCTCTGGCAGACCCTGGGGGCCAAGCGGGCCACCCATCCCCCCGAACGTGTTCTTCCCATGGACGAGAAGGAGCTCGTGACCGCCTTCTCCGAGCTCACCCCCTTGGAGACGGTACTCTGGGACTATCGGACCCAGGGACACAGCGCCCGCTTCCATCCCTTGGCGGCGGTCAGAGGGCAGCTCAGGTCCATGGGCCTGCCGACCGCGGCCGAGGTGGCGGCCATGCCCCACGGACGTAATCTTCGTTATGCGGGTCTGGTGATCTGCAGACAGAGACCGGGCACGGCCCGCGGGGTCACCTTCCTCACCCTCGAGGACGAGACAGGTTTCGTCAACGTGATCCTTTGGCCGGATATCTACGCCCGTCACATGGCCACGGTCAAGACCGCCCCCTTGTTGGGCGTCTCTGGAGCCCTGGAGGTGGAGGGGAAGATCGTCCATCTCATCGCACGGAGCGTATGGGTCCCGGAGGTCACGCTCGGCGAGGCCCACGGCCCCAGCCGGGACTTTCATTGAAAACCGAAAAAACCAAAAGACAAGAGCAAAGAAAACCCTTGACAAAGATCTTTCACCGGTATACGAAGATAGTCGCAAAGATACTAGTCTGGATGTAAGTGATCAGGGGTGGCGGCGTCTCTCGGAGCGCCGAAGACTTGGAGCGGAGAGAGATGGTGCTACTCCCCCCGTGAGTAGTCGTGTCTGGATCGTATCTCGGGGTGGTCTCACGGTCCTGACGACGCCTTCGATCCCTGGAGAAAGGGCCCCGATGTCCAAGTACGAACTGGTCGTCATGGGATTTTTGCTGGACCGGCCCATGCACGGCTATCAGATCAATCAAGAGGTCAAGGTCCACCGAATGGATTCCTGGGCCAAGATCAGCCCCCCCATGATCTACAAGACCCTCGCCGCCCTGGACCAAGCGGGGATGGTGGTCTCCCGCAGGGAGAGGGAGGGGTTGATGCCGGAGAGGCGAGTGTACCGCCTCACGCAGCGAGGGAGGGAGCGTCTGGCGAGGCTCGTGGAGAGATCCCTTCTCGACAAGAACATCACCTACGACCTCTCCAACCTGGGCTATTTCTTCATCTTCGCCCTGGAGAGGGACAAGGCCCTGGATTGCCTGAGACAAAAGAGGGTCCTGCTCCAAAGGACCTTGCGCAGCCTGGAGAAGAGGATGAGCGACTTCAAGGGGAGGACCCCTGCCAACAGATTCCTCGTCCTGGAAAAGGACTACGATCGGTTCCAGAGCGAGCTGCGCCATCTGGACGAGATGATCCAGAAGGTGGAAGGCTGCAGGCAGTGGGCACAGGAGGCCTTCCTGGAGGCAGGGGAGGCACCCCTTGGGAGCCGGGCTGGAATGCCAGAGAGGGGGTGATGAGAGAGACGGAGACGGAGGGTCGAGGGCCGGTTTTTTTCGACACGGGAGGGTCCCGTTCGATTGGCTGGAGATGATTCGAGTCCAAAGACCTAGAAAGGGGGGAGAGCATGGGACTGGATTGGTTGGTGAGGGACAACGAGATCAAGGACCATCAGATCTTCGGGGAGGAGCACTTCGGAACGGAGCCGCCCTGCACCATGTACGAGAGGAAACCGCTGGTCAATCCGGATACAGGGCAGGTCGTGGAGGGCCTTTACACCGCATGGATCACCCTGAACAACCCCGCGCAGTACAACTCCTACACGACCCAGATGGTCAAAGGGGTCATAGCGGGCATGCACCGGGCCTCCATGGAAAGGGACGTGGTGGCGATCATCTTCACGGCTGCAGGGGATCGGGCGTTCTGCACGGGCGGCAACACCAAGGAGTACGCGGAGTATTACAGCAGGAGGCCCCTGGAGTACACACAGTACATGGACCTCTTCTCCGGGATGGTCGACAGCATCCTCAAGGCGCGAAAACCGGTGATCTGCCGTTGCAACGGGATGAGGATCGGGGGTGGGCAGGAGATCGGGCAGGCCTGCGATTTCACGGTGGCTGCCGACACCGCCAGTTTCGGCCAGGTGGGGACCAGACATGGCTCCACACCTACTGGAGGTTCCACGGATTTCCTCCCCTGGAACCTCAGCATGGAGCAGGCCATGTGGCAGTCCGCGGCCAACGAGATGTGGAGCGCATACAAGATGGAGAGGCTGGGGCTGATCCTCAAGGCCATACCCATCAAGAAGAACGACAAGGGCGAGTGGGTGAGGGACCCGAGGGTCATCACCGAGAAATACGTGGAGGACGGGGAGATCGTCTACGGCGAGTTCCGCAAGGGCGAGGCGGCCAAGAAGGCTATGGAGGATCTCAAGGGTCTCAAGACGGACTGGAGCCTCCTGGACGGGTATATCGAAAGGATGGTCTGGACCCTGGTCAACACGACCTTTCTCTGCCTCATGAACACCATCGAGAGCGTCCGAGTGAAGAAGAGATTCTTCTGGGATCTGTTGAAGAGCAGCCAGATATACTGGCTCGGAGCCAACATGAACGGCGAGGCGTTCATAGGCTTCAACGCCTTCAACACCCAGCACCTGACAGGCCAGCGCACGATCGACTTCATCAAGTATCGGCAACTCCTGGCCCAGGGCAAGACTTTCGACGACGAGCTCATGGAAGCGGTCTTGGCCAAGCCCAAGAAATGATCCTCGAAGGGGCGCAGTGGGGCCGGCTGCTCTCACCGGCTGCGGTTGGCCGCACCTTCGGTCCCACTGCCGCGGTTCGGCCCGCACAGCCTTCGCGATGGGGAGGTCGTCCCATGGTGGATGGTTATCGATTTCTCGGCGTCGAGGTGAAGGACCGAGTGGCCTGGATCAGCCTGAAGAGGCCGCCCCTCAACTGGATGAACATCGATATGATGGAGGAGCTCAACCAGGCCCTCGAGGGGCTGAAGGCCTCCCCCCCCAACCTCTTGGTCGTCCGGGCTGAGGGGAAGGCCTTCTCGGTAGGGGTGGAGGTGGCCGACCACCTGGGGGACAAGGCCGAACACATGATCCGGGTCTTTCACGGCATCTTCCGGGGCATGGATGCCCTGGGTGTCCCGAGCCTGGCAGTGGTGCAGGGGGCTGCCTTGGGGGGCGGCTGCGAGTTGGCGACTTACTGTGACATGGTCCTGGCCTCGGACAAGGCGCGATTCGGTCAGCCCGAGATACAGGTGGGGGTCTTTCCGCCCATAGCGGCCCTGGCCTTCCCCAGGATGGTGGGACGCAAGAAGGCCATGGAGCTGGTCCTCTCTGGAGAGGCGGTGTCCGCCCAGGAGGCCAAGGAGATTGGGCTGGTGAACAAGGTGGTCCCTGCGGATCGACTGGAGGCGGAGGCCGAGGCATGGGCCTCCCGCTTCGCCAAGCTGAGCGGGGTGGTCCTGAGGATGGCCAGGAAGGCGGTTGTGGAAGGTTGGGACACCCAGCTCGACAAAGGGCTGGACCGGATCGAAGAGATCTACCTCCGCGAACTGATGGCCACCGAGGACGCCAAGGAAGGTCTGCAGGCCTTCCTTGAAAAGAGGGAGCCTGTCTGGAAGGGATGCTGAGGGGTTCGCCGGGGCCCCTTTCGGGCAAGGCGCTCAGTGGACCTTGGCCATGGGGATGGAGGCGTGATGGCCGAGATAAATCGGGATTTCGTGGCACCTTGTGGTCTTTACTGCGGTGTGTGCGCGATATACATCGCACACCGCGACGGCAACCAGAAACTCAAAGAGAGGTTGGTGGGGCTCTACCAAGGGAAGATCCCCGGCAAGGGGATCCTCCCCAACACCGAAGGCCTCACGGTGGAAGATATCCGCTGTCGGGGGTGTCTTTCCGAGGATCTGTTCATGCATTGCCGACAATGCGAGATCAGGGCGTGCACGATGGCCAAAGGTTACGAGGGTTGTCACCAGTGCGACGATTTCCCTTGCAAGTTCATCGACGACTTCCCCATGGCCGTCGGGAAGAAGGTGATTCTGAGGGCGATCCCTCACTGGAGAGAGGTCGGCACCGAGAGATGGATCCGGGACGAAGAGGCCAGGTATATCTGTCCCGAGTGCGGAAACAAGCTCTTCCGGGGCGCAGCGAGGTGCAACAGGTGCAAGAAAGAGCTGGATCTGGACTGAGCGAGACCCTTGCCATGTCGGATCTGGGCCGAAGGGTCTCCTTCTCTCGGGGAATCGTGCCCGTCGGGGGAGAGCGGAGGCCGCTGTCGGGGGCTGTCCCTGTGCGGGGTGCTGGCTGGTGCGGCGGGGCAAGGGCGATATGACAACGGCGGGGGTGGATTGCGGGGCCAAGACCGTGAAGGTCGTCGTGATGAAAGGCACCGAGGTGATCGGCAGGAGTCTGGTCCTGGCCGGTGTGGACACCAGAGGCGCCGTGGAGCGGGCCTACGATGAGGCCTTGAGCAGGGCTGGTGTCTCCAGAGAGGACGTGGGAAAGGTCCTTGCTACAGGATCGGGCAAGCTGCAGGTCGGGCCTCGTCACGGCACGGTCACCGAGGTGACGGCGGATGCCAGGGGGGCGGTCTTCCTCTGTCCAGGGGCCCGTACCGTCATAGATGTCGGGGCTGAGGAGGGGCGTGCCATCCGGGTCGACGCTAGGGGCAGGGTCCTCGACTTCGCGGTCAATGACAAGTGTGCGGCCGGCACCGGGGCCTTCGTGGAGGCGATGGCCCGCGCCCTGGAGGTGGAACTGGACGAGATGGGCCCTTTGTCCCTCCGCTCCTCCAAGGCCGTCCCCATGAACGCCCAGTGCGCCGTCTTCGCCGAGAGCGAGGTGGTCTCTCTGGTCCATGCCAAGACCCCCAAGGAGGATATGGCGCGGGCCATCCATGACGCCATCGCGGACCGGATCGTCTCCATTGTACGACGGGTCGGGACGGTCCCGGATGTGCTCCTGGTGGGCGGCCTGGCCAAGAACGTGGGGTTCGTCCAGGCCTTGAGCCGCGGCCTGGGTATCGAGGTCCTGGTGCCGGAAGGGCCTGAATTCGTCGGCGCCACCGGCGCGGCGATCATCGCGGCCGACTGAGTCGGGCGGCTCGTCCACGGAGAAACAGGCGGCCTTTTTTTAGGTAAACGATCGCGTGGTGGCGGCGTTTCTCGGAGCGGCTTGGCGGAGACGCTTCGATTTTCCAGGATTTGGACCTGGGGGAAGCCCTCTCGGCCGAAGCTGAGCCGAGGCCGACCGGGGGAGGGGCGAGGGGGGTACCCCGGAGGCCAAGTCCCTTGGAAGATCGAGCGCCGAAGACTCGAAGCGAAGAGAAGTGCCGCTCCCCCGTGAAGAGTCGCTTTTTGACGGTGGATAGAGATTCACGGGGCTCACGGGCGTGAGGGGTCCCCTCCGAGGGGCTTTCCGCAGGAGGCGGAGGGGGGGTGCAAGGGAAATGGCCGAGTTCTGGAGATGGGCCGAATCCCGCTGGACATCGCCAGAGGTGACCTGGAAGGGCGGGGGGCTGATCACGGCCGGGGTCGATGTGGGTTCGGTGAGCACCCAGGCCGTTGTCATGGTGGACGGCGAGCTTTACTGTTACTCCAACATGCGCACCGGGTCGAACAGCCCCGACAGCGCCGTTCGGGGGATGAGCCGGGCCCTGGAGGGGACCGGTCTCACAATGGAACGCATCCACTACACCGTGGGCACAGGCTACGGGCGTGTAAACGTCCCTTTCGCCCAGCGCGCGGTCACGGAGATCGCCTGCCACGCCAGGGGGGCGAACTTCATGTACGGTCCGACGGTTCGCACCATCTTGGACATGGGGGGGCAGGACTGCAAGGCCATAAGGTGCGACGAGAGAGGCAGGGTCGTCTCCTTCCTCATGAACGACAAGTGCGCCGCTGGTACCGGCAGGGGGATGGAGGTCTTCGCCGACCTGCTGAACGTGCCCATAGAGGAGATCGGGGAGCTCTCCCTCAAGGTGGAAGAGGAGCCCCGGCCTGTTAGCAGCACGTGCGTGGTCTTCGCCAAGTCCGAGGCCTCGGGTCTCCTGCGGATGGGATGGCCCAAGGAGAAGGTGATAGCGGCCTATTGCTCGGCCATGGCCCATCGGGTGGCCACCTTGATAGGGCGGATCGGAATGGAAAGGGAGTTCGCCATAACCGGTGGAATCGCAAAGAATATCGGGGTCGTGAGCCGCCTGGAGAGGGAACTGGGGGTGAAGGCCCTCGCCCCCCGCTACGACACCCAGATCGCCGGGGCCATCGGCGCGGCCCTCTTCGCCAAGAGTTTCGCGGAGAAAGAAGAAAGGTGAGAGAGGATCCATGATCCGTGGAGCGCGGTCCGGGACCCGGGATGGGTGGGGGGCGATGGGAGGTCGCGTATCGTGAATCTCGCGTCATGCATGGATTTTCCGTTGCATATCGGTGGGTGGCCGGAAGGACGCCGTCGCGTCCCGCAGGAGTGAGTCGAGAGGCGGCTCATGATCGCCAACTACGGATACAAGGACGGCTCTGGCGATTTTTTCATAAGCATCGAGACGGAAAAGTGCGACGGCTGCGGCGCTTGTGTCACCGCCTGTCCATGCCACGTGTTCGAAACCGGCCAGGACCCGGTGGACCCTTTCCGGGAGGGACCAGTGGCGTCGGTGAGAGAGGATCTCAGGAACAGGCTCAAGTACCTCTGCGCCCCCTGCAAGCCGTTGCGGGACAGACCACCACTGCCTTGCGTGGAGGCGTGCAGGACAGGGGCCATAGGGCACTCTTGGTAGCGGGATCCCTCATGGCCATGGTGAGGGGATCGGAGGGGTGTCCGGCGGACCGCCTGAAACGGAGGAAAATGCCGCCACCCCTGTGACCGACTGCCTTTCCGTCCCTCGCCCCTGGCGCGAGGGAGGGGCGTGAGGTGAAAAGGGCTTGACAAGACCCCTCCGGTCAGATAAAAAAAGACTAGTCGCAAAGAAACTAGTCTGAAAACGATGGATGCGCGGATTTCGAGGCGCGGCCGGGCGGGTGTAGTTGATAGGTAAGTCATCACAGGGTGGCGGGGTTTATCGGAGCGGCTCGGCGGAGGCGGTTCGATTTTCCAGGATTTGGACCTGGGGGAACCCCTTTCGGCCGAAGCGAAGCTGAGGCCGACCGAGGGAGGGGGCAAGCATCCCCCGGAGGCCAAATCCTTCGGAAAATCAACCACCGAAGACTTGAAGCCGAGAGAAATGCCGCCACCCCTTGTGACCAGTTACGTTGATAGAGTCGATCCTCGGATCGGCGCGGCCGGCGGAACCAAAGAGGTTCATGGGCCGCAGGAGATGGGGAAGGTGAGATGAGGTACGCAGAGACGGGGTTCAACCTGGAGATCGACCTGTCACGGGGGAGCGTCGAGCGGGTGGCAACGGACCCGAGGTTGACCGAGCTCCATCTGGGGGGCCTCGGGACCAACGCCAGGATATTGTGGGACAGGGTCCCTCCCGAGGTAGACCCCCTCTCTCGGGACAACGTGCTGATATTCAGCACGGGACTCCTGTGCGGCACGCCTGCCCCTGGGGCCAATCGGACCATAGTGTCCACCGTTTCCCCGCAGACCTTGCTCATGGCGTATTCCATGATGGGCGGGTTCTTCGCACCGGAGCTCAAATACGCCGGTTACGACAAGGTCGTCATCCGGGGCGAGTCTCCGAACCTGGTCTATTTGTGGATAAACAACGACAAGGTGGAGATTCGGGACGCAGGCCACCTGAGCGGCAAGGGCGTCCTGGAGACGGCAGAGCTCATAAGGGAGGAGCTCAATGAACCGAGGGCCCAAGTGGCCTCCATCGGGTTGGCCGGCGAGAACAGGGTCTATTTCGCCTCCATCGAGCATGGCAGGTCCAGTGCCAGTCGGGGTGGGATAGGCGCTGTGATGGGGAGCAAGAGGCTCAAGGCCATAGCCGTCCGCGGGACGAAGGACATAAGTGTCGCCAGGCCTGCGGAATTCATGGAGCTTTGCAACGAGGTGCTGAGATACATAAAGCACAGGGCGTCCAACCCCATCAAGGGGGTCCCCCCCATCTTGGCCGGGCTGGGGTCCCCCCAGGAGATGGCCATCCACGATGAGCAGTGGCACACCACCAGCTTCAGCTGGGGCAACGCACGGTTCAGGAGAAAGGATTTCTGGACAAGAGAGATAGAGGAGCAATGGAAGAGGAGTCAGGAGAGGGCGGTGGCGAGGCTCATCAGTTGTTACAACTGCCCCATGAAATGCGGGGCCATAGTATCGTATCCGGCCCTGGGCGTTTCCAGGTACATGATGAAGTGCTACTCGAAACTCACCTACGTGATGGCCGCCATGGAGGACGACCTGGAGTTCGGTTTCAGGATCGCAGGGCTCGCGCAGGAGTATGGGGTGGACGGATACGCCACTCCTCAGGTGATGGCCTTCGCCGTCGAGCTCTACGAGGCGGGCATCCTGACGGACGACGACCTGCCGGGGTTCCCTTCTGACAACAAAGGGCGTTTCTTCTGGCTTCTCGAAAGGATCGTCAGGAGGGAGGGGATAGGGGATATCCTCGCCAACGGGGTCTATTGGGCGGCGCGGCAGATCGGCAAGGGGGCCGAGGCATACGATCACAACACCATCAAGCGGCACGAACAGATTCCTATCAAACTGGGGGTACTCAATCCCGTCTATTACATCATGTGGTCCACAGGGGAGAAGGCCAATATCACCCAGATCGAAGGTCAGCTCCCCCAGGCGCCCTTCCCGACCAAGGAGCTGAGGGAGGAATTCGTCAGGGACTGGATCCAGGTCCCCAGCGACAAGGAGGAGAGGTTCAAGAGGTTCATCCTGGAATGGGGGGATCCGGGCACGGAGTTCCCGAACTATCCACCGATCGACCTCGCCTGTGAACTGGTGGACTGGCAGGAGACCATGCACTACATAGACGACGCCACCGGGATCTGTGCCGGGCTTTCTTCGTTTCCCCTGAAGCCTCCATATCATATACACAACTTGCCTCGTATCATCTCGGCCGGCACCGGGATCGACCTCGACGAGGATGGATTGTGGGAGATAGCCAGGAGGAACCGGAACCTGCTCAGGGCGGTCAACGTGAGGAGGGGTTTGAGGAGGAGGGACGAGCGTCCCCCGGAAGATCACTGGAAGAAGAGGTTCCCGGAGCTGGAGGCCAAGCTCCTGGACCATTACTATGAATTCAAGGGTTGGAACAGGGAGGGCGTGCCCACCCGCAGGACCCTGGACCGACTGGGTCTGGGTTACGTGGCCGAAGATTTGACGAAGAGGGGAATCCTGGGCGAGGCCCCTGGCCCTCCGGACCAGGAGGCTCCCTCGGAAGGGAATGGGGATACGGAGGGGATGGCGCAGTGAAGGGGGAGAAGAGGAAGCGGCTGATCAAGACGATAAAGATCGATGTGGATAAGTGCAACGGCTGCCGGGCGTGCGAGATGATCTGTTCTGCCTTTCATGCCGCCCCCAAGTACAGCTGCAACAACCCGGGCAGGGCTCGTATCCGGGTGATTCATGAGCCTCTCAAGGACATCTATGTCCCCGTGTATGCGGGGGAGTACACGGCGGCTGAGTGTGCGGGGAGGGACAGGTACACCATCGGTGGCAAGGAATACGAGGAGTGCGCCTTTTGCAGGGCCTCGTGCCCTTCCAGGGAGGCGTTCAAGGAGCCTGACTCCGGTCTTCCCCTGAAGTGCGATATGTGTGAGGACGAGCCGCCGCAGGAGCAACCCCTGTGCGTCCAGTGGTGTCTTAACGATGCCCTCACCTACGAGGAGAAGGAAGAGGAGGTGGAGGAAGAGGAAGTCAAGTTGGATGAGATGGAACTCGGCCTGGAGTCCCTCATCGACAAGTACGGGTTGGAGAAGGTGGTCGATGCCGTGTCGCGAATGGCAAAGAAGGGATAGGGGATAGAGGCCAGGAAAGAGGTCAGGCAGTGGAGAGCGTAGCCCCTTTCAGGGATATCATCGATGTCATAAAGGAAAACGGCGGCGATGTCTTTAAATTGTGCTATCAATGCGGCCTGTGCGACACCCTCTGTCCTTGGAACAGGGTGAGGGCCTTCAGCATGCGCAGGATAATCCGGCAGGCGACCTTCGGCCTGACCGAGATAGAAAACGAGGAGATCTGGCGCTGCACCACCTGCGGCAGGTGCCCCCAACAGTGCCCCAGGGGGGTGAGGATAATAGAGGGGGGGGTGGCCCTGCGAAGGATCGCCGCGGAATATGGTGTCTTTCCCGGTCCGGTCCGTCCCATCCGGGGGGTGAGGGCGAGTCTCCTGGGCGAGGGCAATCCCTTGGGTCAGAAGCGCGACAGCAGGGCGCAGTGGGCGCAGGGGCTCTCCGTGAAGGCCTTTTCAGAAGGGATGGAGGTCCTGTATTTTCCCGGCTGCTACCTCAGCTATGACCCGAGGCTGCGCAGGGTGGCCAGGGCGACGGCCCTGGTACTGAGTGCGGCCGGTGTGGATTTCGGGATCCTTGGGACCGAGGAGAATTGCTGCGGGGAGAGCATAAGGAAGACCGGCGATGAGCAGTTGTTCAGGCGCCTGGCCCGGGAAAACATAAAGACCTTCATAGACAAGGGGGTGAAGAGGATCCTTGTGTCCTCCCCTCACTGCTACCACACCTTCAAGAACGAGTATCCCGAGTTCATGGTGGGCTTCGAGGTCATCCATATCTCCCAGTATCTTCGCAGGCTCATCGAGGAGGGGAGGCTGCGGCTTAGCAGGCATTACCGGCGGAAGGTGACCTATCATGACCCATGTTACCTGGGGCGTCACAACGGCATCTATGACGACCCCAGGGAGGTCTTGAGGGGGATAGCCGGCGTGGAGCTCGTGGAGATGCCCGAGGCACGCGGGGAGAGCCTTTGCTGCGGCGGGGGAGGGGGGAGGATATGGATGGAGACGCCGAAGGGGGAGAGGTTCTCGGATCTGAGGCTCGCGCAGGCCATGGAGGCCGGGGCCGAGGTGCTGGTGACCTGTTGCCCGTACTGCATCACCAATTTCGAGGACAGCCGGCTGAACGTGGAAGGTGGCCGGACCATCGAGGTGAAGGACGTGACGGAGATCCTCGAGGAGGTCCTCTAGGGTCTCCTCGGATTGCGCTCTTTTGAACCGCCAAGGGACGCGAGGAAGTGGGGAAGTGAAAAAGGGCAAGAGTGAGGGGCGTGGCGCTGCGGACCTCGACTTCGGGGACGTCATGGTCGTCGGTGGGGGGATAAGCGGGATTCAGGCGGCACTGGATCTGGCCGGTTCAGGTTTCAAGGTCTATTTGGTGGAGAAATCCCCCGCCATCGGTGGGAAGATGGCGCAGCTCGACAAGACCTTTCCTACCAACGACTGCTCCATGTGCATAGAGTCCCCCAAATTCATCGAATGCGCCAGACACCCCAACATAGAGATCCTGACCTACACGGAGGTGGACGAAGTCGAAGGCGAGGCGGGGGATTTCAGGGTCACTCTCACGAAGAAGCCGAGATACATAATGGAGGACAGATGCACAGGCTGCACGACCTGTGTCGAATACTGCCCGGTGAAGGTGCGGGATGCGTTCAATCAGGATCTTTCTTCCAACAAGGCCATCCACATATACTTTTCCCAGGCCGTTCCCCTCGTGACCTACATAGATGAGAACTGCCTTTATCTTCGGGAGAGAAAGTGCAACATCTGTTTGGGGGTTTGCAAGAATGACGCCATAGATTTCGGCCAACGGCCCGAGAAGATAGAGGTGAAGGTGGGGGCGGTCGTCTTGGCCTTGGGTTACGAGATCTTTGATCCGGGCAAACGAGGCGACTACGGCTATGGAAGGATGGAAAACGTGGTCACGAGCCTCGACTTCGAGCGGCTGCTGTGTTCCACCGGGCCCTACGAAGGGGAGATAAGACGTCCCTCTGACGGGAGGCATCCCAGGAAGATCGCCTGGATTCACTGCGTGGGGTCCAGGCAGGTGGTCCCGGGGGGAAATAGTTATTGCTCGGCCGTATGCTGCTCCTACACCCAGAAGCAGGTGATCCTCACGAAGGACCACGACCCGGAGGCGCAATGTACCGTGTTTCACAACGACATCCGCTCCTACGGAAAGGATTTCGAGCGTTTCTACCAGAGGGCGGAGAGGCTCCCCGGAGTCCGTTTCATAAGGAGCTACGTCTCGGTAGGGAGAGAGATCCCGGAGAGCAAGAACGTCACCATACGGTATGCCACCACGGACGACGGGGTGAAGGAGGAGGAGTTCGAGCTCGTGGTGCTCTCCGTAGGACTGAGTCCCCCTTCAGACGCCGAGGTCCTGGCGAGCAAGTTCGGCGTCGAGCTGGATCCCCACGGGTTCTGCAGGACCAATCCCCTCAACCCCATAGAGACCACTCGCCCCGGGGTATTCGTGAGCGGGGCGTTTCAGGGCCCGATGGACATCCCCGAGTCCGTGGTGAGCGCAAGCGGCGCGGGTGCCCTTTGCGGGCACCTGCTGAAATACCGCCGCGGGAAGCTGGCCACCAAGAGGGTGTATCCCCCCGAGCGGGATGTCTCCGGGGAGGAGCCGCGTATCGGTGTGTTCGTGTGCCATTGCGGGGCCAACATCGGAAGGGTGGTGGATGTCCCCTCTGTGGTGGACTATGCGCTGGGACTGCCCCACGTCCTGCATGCCCAAGAGCAGCTCTTCTCCTGCTCCACGGATGCTGCCCAGCAGATATCGGACGCCATCAGGGAAAAGGGGCTCAACCGGGTGGTAGTGGCCGCCTGTACTCCGAGGACCCACGAGCCTCTGTTTCGGGACACGCTCCGGGAAGGGGGGATAAATCAGTATTTCTTCGAGATGGCCAACATCAGGGAGCATTGCTCCTGGGTGCACTCCAGGGAGAAGGAGGACGCCACCGAGAAGGCCAAGGACATAGTGAGGATGTCGGTGGCCAGGGCCGCACTGCTGGAGCCGCTGCAGGAGTTCGAACTGCCGGTGAACAAGACGGGGGTTGTGGTGGGGGGGGGGATAGCCGGCATGACCAGTGCCCTGAGCCTGGCGCAGCAGGGGTTCGAGGTCTATCTGCTGGAAAGGGAAAGAGAGCTGGGGGGCATGGCCCGAAGGCTCCATTACACCCTGGAAGGGGTGGCTGTTCAGGGTTTCGTGCAGGAGATGATACGAAGGGTCCACAGGCACCCCTTGGTGCACGTGATCACTTCCGCCACCATCACCGATGTGTCCGGCTATGTGGGTAATTTCACGACCAGGGTGAGTTCCGGGGGTGCGACCCATGAGATACGCCATGGGGTGGCCATCATAGCCACCGGGGCGGAGGAATACAGGCCCACGGAGTACCTCTACGGCAAAGACAAGAGGGTAGTGACGGGCCTGGAGTTGGAGGAGAGGATCGTCAGGAGGGATGAAGGCCTGATCAATTCTCAGACCGTGGTGATGATCCAGTGCGTGGGGTGCAGACAGGAGGACAGGAATTACTGCGCCAGGATCTGTTGCAGTCAGGCGATAAAGAATGCGTTGAAGCTCAAAGAGATAAACCCGCGCATGGACATCTACATCCTCTTTCGAGACATGAGGACATACGGATTCAGGGAGGACCGTTACCGCGAGGCATCCGACAGGGATGTGAGGTTCATACGCTACGAGCCGCAAGAAGCACCCGTGGTGGAGGTTGTGGAGGAGGGGGGAGCAGGGCTGCTCAGGGTCACGGTGGCCGATCCCGTTTTGGGGAAGAGGATCGCCATAGATGCGGATATCGTGTCGCTCTCCGCTGCCGTGGTCCCCTCGGCGGGGAGCCAGGAGATAGCGCGGCTCTTCAAGGTGCCTTTGAGCCCTGACGGTTTTTTCCAGGAGGCCCATGTGAAGCTCAGGCCGGTGGACTTCGCGGCCGAGGGGGTCTTCCTGTGCGGGACGGCTCACTACCCCAAGCATTTGACGGAGACCATCGCCCAGGCCTATGGGGCGGCGGGCCGGGCCATCGCCATCCTCTCCCAGGATTCGGTGACGGCATCGGGTGCGGTCTGCGAGGTGGTTGAGAGGAAATGCATCTCCTGCGGGGCGTGCGTGGCCGCCTGCACCTACGGCGCCATAGAGTTGCGCGAGACTAGACAGGGCAAAAAGGCCAAAGTCAATCCGGTCCTGTGCAAAGGGGACGGTCTGTGCAACGCGAAGTGTCCCACTGGGGCCATTTCGTTGAGGCACTATACGGACGAAGAGATCCTGTGCGAAATCGACGCGCTCTTCTCGGGCGCGGGAGGGTTCTGAGGGGCGCCAAGAGGGGTTTCTGAGGTCTCGGGAGCTGACTGAGGATGGGGGCGGGGTTCGAGTTCAAGCCGAGGGTGGTGGGCTTCTTGTGCAACTGGTGCTGTTACGCGGGGGCGGATCTCTGCGGGGTCTCTCGTTTTCAGTACCCGCCTTACATCAGGATCATAAGGCTGATGTGTTCCGGGAGGGTGGATCTGGCCTTTGTGTTGCGGGCGTTTTGGAACGGGGCGGACGGCGTCTTCGTGGGGGGGTGCTGGCCGGGTGAATGCCATTACGTCACAGAAGGGAATTACGATGCACTGGCCATGGTCACCCTCGGCAAGAGGCTCCTAGGGCGCATCGGGGTCAACCCCGAGAGGCTGAGGATCGAATGGGTGTCGGCCTCGGAGGGGATCCGATTCGCAGAGATAATGAACGATTTTGCCAACAGGCTCAAGAAGTTGGGCCCCTTGGGCAAGGGGGAGGGGCTGGAGCTATCGGAACTGAAGTCGATGCTTGAGGGGCTCATGAAGGCGGTGCCCTACATCAAGCTGGCGGAGAAGGAGAGGTTGGCCCGTCATCTCCGGGGAGGCGAGGGGTACGAAGGGCTTTTCACAGCCGAGGAGGTGGACCGGCTCTTCCGTGAGATGCCTCGCTACTACATCGATCCAGAGAGGTGTCAGGCCTGCATGATCTGCCTGAGGAGGTGTCCTGCCGACGCCATCGACGGGGGCAAGGACAAGATCCACGTGATAGAGCAAGACAGGTGCATAAGGTGCGGCACCTGCATGGAGGCATGCCCCCCTCGTTTCGCTGCGGTGAAAAGGATCGTCGGCGCTCTTGTCCCGCCCCCGCCTCCGGAGGGCGCGAGGGGGGTAATGAGAAGGGGCAAGGAGAGATGATGGAGGGTCCGGCCCAGGGGAGGGCCTGGGCCGAGGGGATCGGCCTCGAGGAGGCGAGACTCGCCCGTCGGGGGTGCGGTGACAGTGAGTCGTGAGGAGGAGCTCGCGGCCCAGGGGTGGACCCGGCAATTCCTGGCCGACGAGCCCAGACTGAGCGAGGCGGTGGAGCTTTACAGTTCCCTGGGCCTGGAGGTGCACCTCGAGCCGGTATCGCCTGGCCAAGGGGAGGAGTGTCGCGTGTGCCTGGATGGAGATCCTGACCGTTTCAAGGTGATCTACACCAGGCCGAAAAAGGGGGGGTGAGTCAGAGACGGCGGCCTTTCAATCCCCCTATCTCCCCGATTGGCCCGGCCCAAGGCACCGAACCGACGGTACAGACGGGACAGACCAGATAGCCGGAACAGACGAGAAAGGAGGTCGCCATGGCAATTCCCCGGAAGATCCACACATGGCAGATGGTGAGGCCTTGGAGCAAGGACAAAGAGACAGGGGCCGTTAAGGAAGGGCAGCTGGAGATGGTGGAGCTGGCCGTGCCGGACCTCCAGCCAGGAGAGTCCCTGGTGGAGGTGGCAGGCTGCGGGGTCTGCCACACGGACCTGGGCTATTTCTACGACGGGGTCCCCACGGTGCAGAAGCCGCCACTGACCCTGGGGCACGAGATCAGCGGGACGGTGATCGCCGGGGACCTGGTGGGGAAGAAGGTCATCGTCCCGGCGGTGATGCCGTGCAACAGCTGCCCTATTTGTGCCTCGGGTCGCGGCAACAGGTGCCTGGCCCAGAAGATGCCGGGCAACAGCCTGGGGCCATACGGGGGGTTCTCGAGCCACATCGTGGTCCCGTCCCAAGACCTGTGCGTGATCGAGGACACAAAGGGTCTGCCCCTGTCTCACTACGCGGTCGTGGCGGACGCGGTCACAACCCCTTATCAGGCCGCCATCCGGGCTGAGATAAAGGATGGGGATCTGGCCGTGGTCATCGGGGCCACTGGCGGGGTAGGGGTTTACATGACCCAGATGGTCAAGGCCATGGGGGCCAGGTTCGTGGTGGGGATCGCCAGGAGCCAGGAGAAGCTCGAGAGGTCACTGAGGTACGGTGCCGACGCAGTCATAAACTCCAAGGGGAAGGACGCCAGGGCCGTCCAGAACGAGTTCAGGGAGATCTGCAAGGCCAACGATCTGCCGCACAACTGGGGGTGGAAGATCTTCGAGGTCACCGGCACCAAGGAGGGGCAGGAGATCGGCTTGACGCTTTTGTCCTTCGTTGGAAAGCTGGTGGTGGTGGGCTTCGGCACGGCCAGGAACGAATACAGTATCTCCAGACTCATGGCCTTCGATGCCGAGATCATCGGGACCTGGGGCTGCCTCCCCAAGTATTATCCCGTCGTCCTGGAGATGGTCCAGGGCGGCAAGATACAGATCGAGCCTTTCTTGGAGACGCGTCCCATGAGCTCAATCAAAGAGGCCTTTGAGGAGGCCCACTCCGGACGGCTTTTGAGAAGGATCGTCCTGGAGCCGGATTTCCGGTGATATCCATTGGTTTGGGAAGTGCCCCGAGGGCAGGCACAGCCACATCCGTAGACCACGGGGGGGATAGGTCCTGCCCCGTTTTCGAGTAAACCATGGATCCCCGCCCGAGTCCAAGCCTTGAGAGGGCCCGAAGGCGTTTGACGCCGGAGGGCCCCTCGCACAGCCCTTTCGATCTGTTTTGCAGGAGGGGTTTCGGGTGTATGATATAGGTCCTGATCGCTGGACGGTCCGGCCGGCCGCCCCATGAGGGTCGAGTGAGAGGTCGAGGAGCGGTCGGACGGAGGTGCAAGGGAAAGGAGCGAGATAGATGAGAAAGGTCTTGATCTGGCTGGTGGCACTGGGGGCGGGTTTTCTTTGGGGCCATCGCGCGCCCTCGAGCCATGCGGCTTCTGAGGCCCCGATCCTGGTAGGCCGCGTGGCCCACATCGACGGAGAGCTGCTGCGCTATGTGCCGGAGGAAGAAGACTGGGTGCTCACCGTCAGGGACTCCCCGGTGGGCGCCAAGGATGTCCTCCATTCCGGAAGGGACGGGAGGGCGGAGGTGACCTTCCCCAACGGGACGATGGTCCGGTTGGGACACGCGACCCAGTTCGAGGTGACGACCATCGAGGACGACCTGACGGACCTGTACGTGGGTTCCGGACAGGTCCGGCTCTACAGCCGGGGCTCGAGGACCTTGATCAGGGCAGCGACGCCGTTCGGTTACGCGGTGGTCAATCCCGGAGGGCAGGCCGACATGTATGTGGGCGACGAATCCGTGGAGGTGATATCCCTGGGAGGCAATGTGGACTTCGTCCATACCCGGGACGGATACGAGTCGAGATACGACCTGACCCCCGGATCTTCGTCTATCATCGCTGATAGGAATGTCGTGGGCTCCGGCGACGGAACCGTTGACTCGGATTGGAATCGTTGGAACCTGGAGAGGGACAACCTTTGGAGGAAGAGGACGCAGGTCCGCAGCAGATATCTGCCGGAGCCGCTGATGGACGACGCCTACGTCCTGGAGGAGAGCGGGAGGTGGGAGAGGGTCTACTACGAGGGGGGCTACCGTTACTTCTGGCGTCCCACTGTGGTGGTTTCTGGCTGGTCTCCTTTTACGGTGGGTAGATGGACCACCTGGTACGGCGAGCATGTCTGGGTGCCTTACGAGCCCTTCGGGTACGTGACGCACCACTATGGGAGCTGGGTCGTCGTCGGGGGCCTGTGGTACTGGGCCCCTCCTGTGGTCACGGTGAGCGTGGGTGTCCCCTATCCGCCCGTCTATTGGTATCCCGGGAGGGTCGCCTGGATCCACAGCGGCCCGCACATCGGATGGTTCCCCCTGGCCCCGCATGAGGTCTACTACGCGTACAGGCCATGGGGGCCTCAGACGGTCGTTGTGAACAACATCAACATCACCAACATCCAGATAAACCTCGCGAGGTACGCCTTCGTGGATCGGGCCGTGGTGGTGAGGCACCATGACCTCTACATGGTTGACAACTACGCCCCTGTGAGGATCACGAACATAAACAGGACCACCATCATCAATAACTACGCCCCTGCGCCGGTGGTGCACCGGACAGTGATAAGCAACCTGCCCGAGGTCAGGAACCGGTACAACTTCGTGAACCAGGAGGTTAGGGTCAAGCCACACCAGACGGTGGTGGCGCAGATCAAGGAGAGACAGAGGGCCGAGAGGGCGGTGACTGCCGCGGCACTGAGCGCCAATCTCCAGAAGGTCCCCAAGGGCAACGTGGTGGAAGGCGCTAGGATCAAGGAGCCGCAGATCACCAACAGGCTGGTCCCTCTCTCGGAGGCGACCAAGCCCCAGCCTCAGTTCGAGCGGGTGAAGCCCAAGGTGACGCCCGAGAGGCCGCAGGTGAGCCCTGCACTGGGGGGGCCACCTAAGCCAGGCGGGGAGAGGCCGCCCGGATGGGAAAAGGGGAGGAAGGAGGGCTGGGAAGGGACCCAGCCGCCAGGGCTGGAGAAGAAGGCCGAGAAACCTGGCAAGCCCGGGGCGGTGGAGCCGGCTAGGCCTGAGAGGCCGAAGCCGCCTTCTGGGCCTGCGGAGGCTGAGGGCACCGTGAAGCCTCAGAAGCCCGGCAAGCCCGGGGCGGTGGAGCCGGCTAGGCCTGAGAGGCCGAAGCCTCCTGGTGGGCCTGCGGAGGCTGAGGGCACCGTGAAGCCTCAGAAGCCCGGCAAGCCCGGGGTGGTGGAGCCGGCCAGGCCTGAGAGGCCGAGGCCGCCTTCTGGGCCTGCGGAGGCTGAGGGCACGGTGAAGCCTCAGAGGCCTGGAAAGCCCGGGGCGGTTGAGCCGGCCAGGCCTGAGAGGCCGAGGCCGCCTTCTGGGCCTGCGGAGGCTGAGGGCACGGTGAAGCCTCAGAGGCCTGGAAAGCCCGGGGCGGTTGAGCCGGCCAGGCCTGAGAGGCCG
>Ga0068707_1000510_pt1 | contig 25401 bp, 21 predicted proteins | sample YNPNPMetaG_FD_66600 | JGI IMG/M metagenome (GOLD analysis project Ga0068707, IMG submission 66600) | Anoxygenic and chlorotrophic microbial mat microbial communities from Yellowstone National Park, USA - YNP NP MetaG | ecosystem: Environmental > Aquatic > Thermal springs > Hot (42-90C) >... | reverse complement strand
CCCTCGACTACAGATTGGACGAAGCTGACATTGATCTTCAATAGCCACAAGTATGAAACGGTCCGTGTTTATGCCGGCATGTGGGGAGGTCGAAGCGGCAAATTGTGGATCGACGATTGGTCCATCGAAGAGATGGGACCGATTAACGTCTTGCGGCGGCCCGGAACACCGGTGACGGTCAAAAGTGAAGACGGTTCGATAATCTACGAAGAAGGCCGCGACTATCAGCGGATCGAGGACCCCAACTACAGCCCCTATCGTGTCGATCGGCCTGCCCCGACGATCAAGTTGCTCCCCGGCTCACGGATCAAGGACGGTCAGCGATTACGGGCAAGCTGGTATCACTCCCAGAAGATTCACGATTCGCAGATCACAGTATGTATGGGAGAGCCGGAAGTGTACGAGATTTTCGATCACGAAGCGGCCCTTCTGGCCAGGTATCTTCAGCCGAAAAAGGCCCTCCTGAATATGGACGAAGTTCGTATGGGAGGCACATGCGAGGCCTGCCGTGGGCGCGATATGGCGCAACTTCTGGGCGAGTGCATCACCAAACAGGTGGAGGCCCTCAAAAGGCACAATCCCGGTATCCAAGTCTATATCTGGTCCGACATGCTGGACCCGAATCACAATGCCCACGGTGATTACTACCTTGTGGATGGCGATTTCACCGGAAGCTGGAAGTATGTGCCCAAGGACCTGATCGTTGCGGTTTGGGGTGGCGCTCCGCGGCCAAAGAGCGTGCAGTTCTTCGCGGAACAGGGCTTCTCGATGTTGATTGCCTGCTACTACGACGCCGATGACCTCGACAATGTGAAAGGTTGGATGGAGGCCGTCAAAGGCGTGCCCGGCGTGCGGGGCTTCATGTACACACCATGGACGAAGAAATACGGTCTTCTGGAGGATTTCGGCCGGCTAATCCAGGGGCAATAAGCCGCGGCCATTGTTTTCGGGTGTTTTCGTCAGATTGTCGAATTGGCATGCGGAACCGAACAAGCGGGTTCCCCAACAATCGGAGGGACGTGCTTGTCACGTCCGGTGAAGCGGGATAGATAATCCAACGTTGTGCGGCGGACCCGACAAGCGAGTCCCTCCAAAAAGCGGACCTGACAAGCAGGTCCCTCCGAGGAGGAGACCCATTCTCGGAATGCCCGCGGGCAATCCATCACGGGGTCAAATTCCCATCAGCCGGAAAAATACTCCGGTTCGTTGCCGGGCTTCCATTTGATGTTGCAGCCCAGGCTCGGTTTTTGATCCGGCGGAACCGGTTTTCCCGATAGGACGGCATCCAGGGCGGCACGGAGGTCTTTACCTGTTACGGGGACACCGTTACTCGGGCGGCTATCGTCAAATTGTCCCCGATAAACCAAACGATGCTCCTTGTCGAAGAGGAAAAAGTCGGGCGTGCACGCTGCGCGATACGCCTTGGCCACCTCCTGGGTCTCGTCATAAAGGTACGGGAACGTGTATCCCTGAAGCTTGACCTCTTCACGCATCTTCTCCAGTGAGTCATCCGGGTAATTGGCCACATCGTTGGAATTGATCCCCACGATGGCCACGCCTTTGGCCTGATATTCCTTGGCAAATCGCGCCAGCTCGTCTGCAATGTGCTTCACATACGGGCAGTGATTGCACATAAAGATGACCAGCAGGGCGGGGGCGCCTTGGAAATCCGAGAGGCGAACAAGTCGGCCTTCGGTGTCGGGTAGGGCGAAATCAGGGGCCTTGGCACCCAAGGAAAGCATCATTGTGCTTGCGGTACGGACCATAATCACTCCTCTTTTTGATTTCTGGTTCTAACAGTCGATGTTACGCCCAATTGAACAAATAACACGATGTTTGGACAGGCAGTCGATCCTTTGCGAATTATACAGGCGAAGGAAAGGTCCCCTTGAATGTGATTGCTCTTTCCCGAGAAGGCCAAAACGTCAGATGCGTCCGCGTCTTGTTTGCGGGTGGATCTTTTGACCTTGACGCGATGAACGTTCGGAGGGACCTGCTTGTCCGGTCCGCTTTTCGGAGGGACGCGCTTGTCGCGTCCGGTGCGCAATGTTGGATCATCCATTCCGATTCAGCGGGCACGACAAGCGTGCCCCTCCGACATCTCTCTCGGAGAGACCCGCTTGTCAGGTCCGTTGCGTACTTGTTAGTTGGGCAAATGAAGCAACTCAGGTATATTATTGGGTGTTGAGCGTTGTTGCCAGGACGCCGAGGCCGAGAGTTTCACGACACCTGGCAAGTGTTACCAACAACCGAGTTGAGCGATCGTTTTCCACTTGTTCCCGGAGGCCTGACCATGTCTTACCGTGATGACATCCCGTATTCCGTAGAAGAGCCTGATATTTCGAGGATGAACCGTCGCCACTTCATTGGAGGTTCGACCGTACTGGCGGGACTGGGTACCCGTCTGACGGCCCGGGCCGAAGAGGCGATCGCTGTGCAACCGGTGGCTTTGAAGCCGATTGGGCAGGGAAAGGGGATTTTCCCAGGCCGCGTCGTTTGGGCGCACGCCCCGGGGGTTATTGACTGGAAAGGGCCGGAAGATGGTCGATGGTGGGAGGGAAATCACGTCAATCAGGAACGTGTCAACACAATGATGGATCAAGCCGTATGCCATCTGACGGGAGCTAATTCGGTCAAGGAGTCGTGGAACCGACTCTTCATGCACCTGAACAAGACACGAAAGGGTACCGCTCAGGGGTATCAGCCGGGTGAAAGAATCCTTATCAAGCCTAACTGGGTGGGGATGATTTACCGTGAAAACGTGGTCGATCCAGAGACCTATCATTTCATTCGCCGTGAGAATTACATGAATACGTCGCCGCAGATGTTACTCGCGCTGCTGCGGCAACTGGTGGAAGACGTCGGCGTCAAACCGGCGGACATCACAATCTGTGACACTCTTGCCTACTTGGTCCATGAGTACTACGACATCCTTCATGCCCATTATGGCGAGGTTCGGTATGAGGATTATGCTGGCAAGTTCGGGCGGATCAAAGTGGAGGCCTCCGAGACACCCCTTTACTGGAGTTGCCGTCCCCAGGGGGTTGCTCAGGATGTCCTCCCCCGGTGTTTCGCCGAGGCCGATTACCTTATCAACTTGGCGAATTTTAAGGCCCACAGTGGGGCAGGTGTCACGCTTTGTGCGAAGAATCATTATGGTTCACTCATTCGCTGGCCGGTGCAAGAGGGTTATTACGACATCCATCCCAATTGTTTTTCCACCGCGAATGGGATTTATCGACCGCTGGTGGACCTGATTGGTCATGATCACCTTGGAGGAAAGACCGTGCTGTATTTGATTGATGGCCTTTTCTCGGGCGTTCATCCGCGGGACCCCGTTCCCCAGCGGATGCACATTTCACCCATGGAGGATCAATGGTCCTGCAGCTCGTTCATGTCGCAGGACCCGGTGGCTATCGACTCAGTGGCCTTTGATTTTCTCTATGCCGAGGGTACACCCTTCCCGCGGAAAGGTGGTGTGGATGATTATCTCCATGAAGCGGCACTGGCCGATAATCCCCCATCGGGGACTTTCTACGACCCTAATCACGCGGAACCGACCCAACGGCTTGCTAGCCTGGGGGTCCATGAGCACTGGAATAATCCCCAGGAGAAAAAGTATTCTCGCAATCTCGGCGCCAACGAAGGGATTGAGCTGTTGCCGATCAAGGTTTAGCAATCCCTGGAACGGTGCGGGAAACGTCCCATCGTTTCCGTCCCGCCCGTGTTTACATCTTGATTACAGGTAGCTGGCTGATTTTGACGCGATCAGCTAGGGGCGAATCCCCATTCGGCCATACAACAATAAAAGTGGAGGGACCTGCTTGTCGGGTCCGCTTTTCGGAGGGACCCGCTTGTCGCGTCCGTTGCCCCAGGCTGGCTTATCCATCCCGCTTCAGCGGGCGTGACAAGCACGCCCCTCCGACCCCCGGAGGGACCCGCTTGTCGGGTCCGCTGTACCACGTTGGACGATCCATTGCGCTTCGGCGGGCATGACAAGCATGCCCCTCCGAAACGGTATGACAGGCACGCCCCTCCGATTTTGCTCTGCAAATTACATGCGTGTGTCTTACTCCGTGGTATGGATAATACCTCGTTCCACGGCCTGGCAGATGTGGTCGATCTCCTCCAGGCTGATCGCGAGCGGGGGAAAAATGACAACCACATCGCCCAATGGCCGAAGGAAGACACCTTCACGACGGACAAACTGACAGACCTGCCAGCCGCGACGCTGTGTCCAAGGGTAAGGTTTTTTCGTGGCTTTGTCCTCGACCAACTCGATCCCGGCAATCAAACCGCACTGGCGGACATGGCCAACATGGGGTCGGGCAGCAATCCGCGCCAGGTGTTGCTGCAATCGCTCTATTTTTGCGGGAAGTTTCTCGAGGGTTCTTTCCTCTGCAAAAACGTCCAGATTGGCCAAAGCGACCGCCGCACCCAGGGGGTTGCCTCCATAGGTGTGTCCATGAAAAAACGTCCGTAATGAGGCATAATCACTCAGAAAGGCATTGTACACCTCATCCGTCACCAGCGTGGCGGCAACCGGTAAATAGCCGCCCGTGATACCTTTCCCAAGACATAGCAGATCGGGCGTGACACCTTCATGTTCGCAGGCGAACATCCGTCCGGTTCTTCCAAAGCCTACGGCAACCTCGTCGGCGATCATCAGGACATCGTACTTGCGTGTCAGTTCTCGGACACCTCGCAAGTAACCCGGTGGATGCGTGACAATCCCGGCGGCACACTGGACGAGGGGTTCGATGACCATTGCCACAATCCGCTCGTGTTCACGCCGGAGGACATCTTCCAATTGCGACAGGTAGAAGTCCGTCAGTTTTTCCGGGGGGACCCCGTTGGGTGTTCGATAGGTCTCAGGACACGGAAGCCGAATCGTGGGAAACATCAACGGTTGAAAGACGGCATTGAATCGATCGACGCCACCCACGCTGACGGCGCCCAGGGTGTCGCCATGATAGGCCTCCCCCAGCGCAAGAAAGACCGTCTTTGTCGATCGCGGATGGGAAATCTGCCGCCAGTACTGGAAGGCCACTTTCAAAGCGACTTCAACAGCCCCGGCGCCGCTATCCGCGAAAAAGACGTGTCGCAATCCCGGCGGAGCGATCTCGGTCAAACGTTTGGCCAGACGAATCGTCGTTGGATTTGAACAACCCAAGGACGTGATGTGGGCCACACGATCGAGCTGCTCTCGAATTGCGGCATCCAACTTTGGATGGCGATGCCCATGGACATTGCACCACAGGCTGGCCACTCCATCTATGTATTCACGCCCATCGATATCAATCAAGCGACAACCTTCAGCGCGTTCGATGATGAACGGTTCATATTCCGCCATCTGCGTAAAGGCGTGCCAATACACCGATCGATCCCATTCGCGGAGGCATTGTTTTTCTCGATCGTCCAGCATTTTTGCTCACCAGGTAATAAAAACAGGTGTTCCCACATTCAGGCCCGTCATCTGGGAAGCACTCCCATTGACGACCGCGATTTCCAGGTAACCCAGAGAATTGACCAGCGCCACCACCTCCCCAGATTGCCGCTCGCCGTAGGTTTTGATCATTCCGTGGATCGTCATTCCGCCAATGGTGATAGTCACACTCGCACTGGCAGGCAGTTGGGTTTGCTCGATGTTCGTAATGAGATTCCCAAATCGATCGACAAACACAATCCGGCCGTGAATCTGACGTTCAGCAATCGTCGGCGAGAGGCCCTTAGGCAACGTCACCCATGTATGATGAGGGGGACCCAATTCATCCAGCGTCACACCGAGGCTCAACCATGCTACGGCAGGTGCCATAATATCTCGTCCGTGAAACGTGGCACTTACCTCCGGCAAGCGATACACCGGGTTCTCCAGGCGGACCATCGCCCGAATCGGCAAGACCTCCGCGACGCAGGTGATCAAGCCATTATCCGGGGCGATCAGATAACGACCATCGAGATTGGCACAGAGGCATGGACGATCCGTCCCCACCCCGGGATCGACCACTGCCAGATGGAAACTCCCCGGAAGAAAACGGGGCACAATCTGCCGCAAAATCCAGGCCCCCGCTCGAATGTCCTGGGGAGGAACCTCGTGCGTCACGTCCACAATTGTCAATCGGGGATTGATTTCCAAGAGGACGGCCTTCATCTGGGCAACATAGACACTTTCTCGCCCAAAATCAGTTGTCAGAGTCACAACCTGAGCCATGGTTCGATCCGTGCCATCGTTGCAGAAGGACGCTGAAGTTGGACAATCGGTCACAACCTATCGCAAAAGATCCAAGGCTACATCACGGCGACGCCAGTTTATGATCCTTCCTGCTGGATCAATTCGAGGCAGATTTCTTTAACCCGCGCAGGATTTACATTGGGGTTACGTTTTTTGGCCTGCCCCACCAGGCTGCCGATCGCCTTGTCCTTGCCCGCTTTAACCTCTGCGACAACCTTGGGATTACCGGCCACAAGTTCCCGACATAACTGACGTAGCTCTGTTTCGTCAACCTGAACGATCCCCAGGGCCTGAATGGCGTCATCGACCGTTGTCCGATGATCGACGATATGGGCAAAAACCTGCCGCCCTTTGGCTGTATCCAACTCGCCGCTTTTGACCCGCCGGAGGAGTTTACCCAGCTCCGCCGCTGTAATCGGAAAGTCCGTGATCGTCCATTCCCGCTCGTTGAGAGTCCTCAAAACGTCCTGCTGTATCCAATTGGCGGCCATCTTGGCATCGCCGGAGGCATCTGCCAATTGACAGAAGTAATCCACAAACGCCCGACCTTGATTGACAATCACATCGCTATCGTAGGCATTGAGTTGATAAGTCGTTTGCAGTCGCCGGCGAAGCTCAGCAGGAAGCGTTCCCAACGTTTGCCGGATGGCCTCAAGTTCAGTATCAGTTATGACGACGGGCACAAGGTCCGGCTCGGGAAAATAGCGGTAGTCGCTGGACTCTTCCTTGCAACGCTGGGGCCAAGTGATCTGGGCATCCTCATCCCAACCTCGGGTTTGCTTGGGAACGTCACCCAGGCGGCGGCCGGTTTCAAGAAAGACCTCATATTGTCGTTGCGCCTCATAGCTCAGGGCCCGCTCCACGGCCCGAAAGCTGTTCATGTTTTTGACTTCCACGATGGGTGTGGCCACATGCTGGCCGTCGTTTGTCGCGATATGCAAGTTGATGTTGGCATCCACGCGGAGGCTCCCCTCCTGCATGTTGCAGTCGGACACTTCAAGATAATTGAGAAGGAGTTTCAGCTCGGTGAGGAACGTTTTCGCTTCGGCTGGGGAACGGATATCGGGACGGGTGACGATTTCCAGCAGGGGTGTGCCCGCACGATTCAGGTCGATCCGACTATCGGCCCGACCGGCCTTTTCATCGTGCATGCTCTTCCCTGCGTCCTCCTCAAGATGGACACGAATAATGCCGATCCGTCGCGTTTCGTTTCCCTCGAGATGAGGGATATCAAGGTAGCCGCCCCGACAGATGGGCAGATCATACTGGCTGATCTGATAGCCCTTGGGAAGATCAGGATAGTAGTAATTTTTGCGATCCCATTTGCTGAACCGGGCAATTTCGCAGTTCAACGCGATTCCCGTTTTCAAGGCCAGCTCAATGGCGCGGCGATTCATCACCGGCAACACGCCGGGCATGCCGATGCAAATGGGGCACGTCTGCGTGTTCGGTGGTGCACCAAATCTGGTTGAGCAGCCACAGAACAGCTTGCTCTCCGTCAGCAACTGAACGTGAACTTCCAAACCGATAACGATTGTGTAAGGTAGCTCACCCATGGGCAAATTGAACGTCTTAGCTAGAATCGACTCGACATTCTCCGTCGGCCAGCATATATCGGCCTGATCGTGTTTTGTAACCTTAAGCGATAGCGGCTTGTCCATTCAGCAACGGTGGCCGCCGCAGATGCCAGTCAGTTGCCTGCTGGAACATGTGAGCCGCTCGCAACAAGAGTTCCTCTTCCAGCGGGGGAGCCTGGAGGTGAAGCCCAATCGGCATTCCATCCCGACTGAAACCACACGGGACGGACATGGCTGGCAAACCCGCCAGATTGCTTCCTACAGTGAACAGATCAAACAGGTACATCGCCAGGGGATCATTGATCTTTTCGCCGAGCTTAAAAGCCGGTGTTGGCGTCACCGGTCCAACAATCAGATGAACCTTTTGGAAGGCCTCGTCGTAATCCCGACGAATCAAACGCCGTACCTTGAGGGCCTTCAAATAGTAGGCGTCATAGTATCCGGCACTCAGGGCATAAGTCCCCAGCATGATCCGCCGCTTGACTTCCGCACCAAAACCCTCGGCCCGCGTTTTGCGGTACATCCTGACCAGGGCCGAATCCAGATCCTCTAATGCATCGGTCTTCCCCTGTTGCTGGAGTAGGCGGCGTTCCTCGGCCAGCTCAAGCAACATCGCTTTTTCATCCGTGCGGTAACCGTAGTGGACACCATCGTAGCGGGCAAGATTACTCGACGCTTCGCTGCACGCAATGATGTAATATGTGGCTACGGCATAGCGGGCATGGGGAAGCTCGACCTCCTCGACCTCAGCACCGAGAGACTGAAAGACCTTAATCGCCTCCTGAATCGCTGCGGCAACTTCGGGTGAGACACCTTCCCCCAGATGCTCTCGGACCCATCCAATCCGTAATCCTTTCAGGGGCTGACGGACTGTCTCAGAGTACGCCGGTACTGGCCGATCGATTGAGGTGGCATCTTTCGGATCATGCCCGGCCAAAACCTCCAACAACAGTGCACAGTCTTCGGCAGTCTGGGCAAGGGGGCCAATCTGGTCAAGACTGCTGGCAAAAGCAACCAGGCCAAATCGGCTTACCCGACCGTATGTCGGCTTAAGTCCCGTGACCCCGCAGAGAGCCGCCGGCTGTCGAATCGAACCACCGGTGTCACTTCCTACGGAAAGCGAAACCATGCGGGCGGCAACGCAGGCCGCGGCTCCACCGCTCGATCCTCCCGGAATCCGCTCCAAATCCCACGGGTTTCGCGTCCGCCCCAGGGCCGACGTCTCGGTTGAACCACCCATCGCGAACTCGTCCAGGTTCGTCTTCCCCACGATGATGGCATCAGCGGCCTTCAGACGCGATATGACAGTTGCGTCATGGGGCGGAACAAAGTGTTCCAGCATTCGCGAGGCACAGGTCGTCGGTTCCCCGTGAGTGCAGAGATTATCCTTCACCGCTACGGGGAGTCCGGCTAACTTGCCCAGATTCTCACCTCGTGTCCTTCGTCGGTCGATCTCTTCCGCCTGGGCCATCGCCCGATCACGGCTAATCCTCAAAAATGCCCCCACCTTTCGATCATATTGATCGACCTGCTGGAGGCAGTGCGAGACAATCTCGACGGCCTTAACTTCGCCATCACGAAGCCGTTGCAGCAATTCACGGGCTGTCAATTCAGAAAGGGACATGACAATCGGTTCTTTTCAAATTCCGCTGTTCCAATATGGTCACAAGGAATGGTCAACCTTCCGGTCAAACCTCGCCCAAGACAGCCGGGACAAGGTAACACTCGTCATCCCGATGGGGCGCATTGGCAAGGGCTGCCTCGCGGTCCAAACTGGCGGTCACTCGATCATCCCGGAAGACGTTCGTCAATTCCACCGCATGGGCCAACGGTTCCACCTCTTCGGTGTTCACCTCGTTCAATAATGACATATACTCCAGGACCTTTCCCAACTGTTCGGTCATCATCTGCGCTTCGGCAGGTGTCAGCAACAACCGGGCGAGGACCGCCACCTTTTCGATTTCAGCAAGACTGATCATTTCGTCAGAATCCCCGAACAATGATACCTTTTGGAGGGACCCGCTTGTCGGGTCCGTTGGACAACTTTGGATAATCCATTTCGCTTCAGTCCGTTGCATAACGTTTGATAATCCATTCCACTTCGGCGGGCGTGACAAGCACGCCCCTCCGATACGGGCACGACACGAGTGCCCCTCCGGCTAAGGCACTGCCGATCAAAACATTTAGTATAACGCATGATCAGTTCTGGAGAATAAGCGAGATTCTCGAGCGGGAATGCTTGAACGATCGTGCGGACCAGATTTCAGACCCCTTTCGAGGGGAGTGATCGGGACGCCTGTCGCCGTGGAAGCTGAAAGCCTCGCCGCTGGAGCAAATACCGACTAGGCGATAAAATGAATTGTTCGGTCACTTGCCCGTCAACGGTGGCGACGCAAATCGGGTAGTCGGAGTTTTTGGCCAAGGGTTTCGATTGGTAACAACAGTATAGTGATGTGAGTTCTTGAGATGAGTAACGATCCTCCCTCCTCGCTTCCTCCCGCCGATGACAAGCAGGATTCGCCCGCCCAGGGGGCCTCCCAACAGCAAGGTCCCCCGGCCAATGGCGGAGATTCTGGTGACTCAGAAGCTCGCTCGAATCGGCCCCGGATTTTGATTGGGTCGCAACGTGATCCGGCGGCATATCGTCCGCGTCCGGGTCGGCCACTCACGCCTTTCCGTGCCCGACCTACGGCACCCGACCAGCCGGTGGCAACAGGCGGTGGAGAACGGTTGGGTAAACTACCAGCAGAAGCGAGTTGCCAGGAGAGCGGGCCAGCAGTTTCGTCCGGCGGTCAAGATTTTGCGACAGAGCAGGATAGCCAGATGCCTCCGCAGGCTGCTCCGACAGGGGATTCTGTTACAGTGCCCTCTGGAGAGGCAAGAACCGATGCGGAAAGACCAGTCTCAGCGCCGCCGCAAACGCCACAGCCTGAAGATCGACCCGCGATCGCCGCAGGAACTGTGGTCGAGGCCCTTCTCGCTGGCGCGGAATCCGAGGACGAGGACAAGCATCGCGAATTGGAATCGGAATTAGAAAAGCTGAAGGCTGAAGCCCGCGATGTTGCCCTGGTCCTGAAAAAGGATAAAGACGAAAACTTGTTTAATCGTCGTTTGGGCTTGCCCCCAGACCTGGAGAAGGAGTACTCCGAAGCCCTGGGCGATCTACCGGTCGAACAACTGATCCAAGAGACGTCGGCCAGCGTCAAGATCGGACAATTGGAGCCGGAATCCCGACATGTGGGCAAAGTTCTGGCCGTTCGTGGAGAGAATGTCTTCATCGAACTAGGGCTGCGCGAACAAGGCGTTGTCGCGCTGCGGTCGTTCCGGGAGCCACCGGAGGTCGGTCAATCGGTGGAAGTCCGCGTCGTGCGGTTTGTTGCGGATGAAGGCATCTATGAGCTTGTTTTGCCTGCCGCAGCAGCGGATGTTGCGGATTGGGCCGATTTGTCCGAGGGAATGCTGGTGGAAGCCCGCGTGACCGGAGTCAATCAGGGCGGCCTGGAGTGTGAAGTCAATCGCATCCGGGGCTTTATCCCGATCAGCCAGATTGACATTTTCCGGGTCGAAAAGCCAGAGGAATACGTTGGTCAGGCCTTCACGTGCGTCGTGATGGAAGCCGATGCCCAGCGGAAGAATCTGGTTTTGAGTCGGCGGGCTGTCCTGGAGAGAGAACGGGAACAAGCCCAACGATTGCTCTGGGACTCGCTGGAGCCAGGCCAGGTCCGTGATGGTGTCGTCCGAAAATTGACCGAGTTCGGGGCCTTTATTGATCTCGGGGGGGTCGATGGCCTGCTCCATGTTAGCCAACTGGCCTGGGGAAGGGTCAAGCATCCCAGCGAGATTTTGCGTGAAGGTCAGACGGTCAGGGTCCGGATTGACAAGGTGGATCGCGAGAATCGCCGGATCAGCCTGGGCTATCGTGATTTGATCTCTAATCCGTGGGAGGATGCCGAGAAAAAGTACGTACCTAATTCCGTCTGGCGGGGGACCGTGACGCGGCTGATGGATTTTGGGGCCTTTGTGGAACTGGAACCTGGTGTCGAAGGGCTGGTCCACATTTCTGAGCTGGCCCTGAAACGTGTGAGTCGGGTTTCGGACGTGGTCAAAGAGGGCGATGCTGTGGATGTTATGGTGCTTTCCTTCGAGCCAGGGGAGCGGCGGATCAGTCTATCGATTCGTGCCGTTCTGAAATTGAAGGAGGCCCAGGTCGCGGAGCAGGAACAATCGGTCCAGGGCGAAGCCGCACCAGAACCGACGACACCGGAACCGCCGTCGCCACCCAAGAAGCGAAAGCCAACGGGTCCACTCAAAGGCGGCTTAGGAAGCTCGCCGACCGGTGGCGCATTTGGTTTGAAGTGGTGATTGATGGATATCAATCGTTCAGCTAACGAGACGTTTTCGTCGCATTTTGTCACGGAATCATCGCCCAGACCCGCATGCGGTGAGGGCGCAATGCCGCTGGGCCTTCCTCGCTGGTTGAAGCGAAATATTCCCAAGGGGAATGGTAATCATTTTACGGCTCGGCTTGTCGAATCGCTCGGTCTGGCAACAGTCTGTGAACACGCGCGATGCCCCAATCGCATGGAGTGTTATGCGCGTCGAACCGCCACGTTCATGATTCTTGGGGAAGTGTGTACCCGGCGTTGTGGCTTCTGTGCCGTCAAAAAGGGCAAGACACATCCCCCCGATCCGACCGAACCACATCGAGTCGCTGAGGCGGTGAAAACCCTGGGATTGCGCCATGTGGTGATCACGTGTGTCACGCGCGATGATCTACCAGACGGAGGAGCTGACCATTTTGCCCAGACAATTGCCGCTGTGCGGGCGGTCACGGATGCGACAATCGAGGTCTTGCCCTCCGATTTCGCGGGGCGCGCCGAGTCGGTCGATCGTGTTTGCGAGGCCCACCCCGACGTTTACAATCACAACTCCGAGACCGTCCCCCGCTTGTATCGCACCGTGCGCGGACGTAAGGCAAACTACCGCTGGACACTTGAGATGTTTCGCCGGATTAAGGCTCGTTTTCCCGATATATGCACCAAGACCGGCCTCATGCTGGGACTCGGTGAGACGTATCAGGAATTGTTCGACACATTTGCCGATTTTGTCGGAGCTGGAGTCGAAATTCTGACGCTGGGCCAGTATCTCCGTCCTTCGCCTGATTGTCTGCCGGTTGTGCGTTTTCTCCCGCCGGAGGAATTTGAGTATCTGGCCGACCGGGCGAAGGAGATCGGTTTCAGACAGGTTTTTGCCGGCCCTTTTGTCAGGTCAAGTTACCATGCGGGCGAGGTGTACACTTCAGTTCGGCATGGGCATCCGTCCTGAAAGTAAAAGTCGCAAGGAGGCGTCCATGTCGCGTCCGATCTTCATCTCGGCAGGTGAGCCAAGCGGCGATCAGCATGGAGCCGCCCTGCTGAAAGCCCTGCGACAACGAGATCCGGGGCTTTCCGCCATCGGATTCGGTGGACCGAGACTCCAGGAAGCTGGGGCCCATCTTTTGGCTGATCTCACCGCTCACGCCGTGATGTGGTTTTCCCGCCCATTGGCTCAGCTCAATCGGTTCGTCAATTTTTACCGCATGGCCGTCGAAGCATTTCGCAGTCAACGTCCGCGGGCAGTCATTCTGATTGACTATCCTGGCTTTCACTGGCATCTGGCACGGGCGGCCAAGGAATGCGGTATCCCGGTTCTGTATTATGGACCTCCCCAGATTTGGGCCTGGGCTTCATGGCGTGTCAAAAAACTTCGCCGTTGGGTCGATCGAACATTCTGTTGGTTACCGTTCGAGGCCCCGTGGCTGGCAAAACAGGGATGCCCTGTCACTTACGTGGGACATCCCTTTTTTGACGAGGCGGCATCCCATCCCGTCGATCAACCATTCCTCGATCGTTATCGGAAAACTCGCCCCCTCCTTGCCATCCTTCCCGGATCACGCGATCAAGAGGTCTCCGCCAACGGGGCGCTGATGCTGCGGGCTGTGGTTCATCTCCGTCACAAGGTCCCCGATTTGCATGTCGTCGTGGCTGCATTTCGGCCAGAGCAGGCGAATCGCATAAAAACCCTGGCCGAAAGTATGCATCTTCCGCTCGAGGTCTTTGCGGGAAAGACGCCGGAGTTGATCCAGGCTGCCGATGGCTGTCTGGCGGTCTCTGGTTCCGTTTCCCTAGAGCTTCTTTACCATGAAAAACCAACCGTGATCGTCTATCGCATCGGACGGGCGGCGTACCACGTTCAATCGTGGTTTCGTCGAGTCAAATACATCACGCTTGTCAATCTGCTGGCGTTTGGAGGCGAAAACGCCGCCGAACTTGCCCCCTGCGATCAGAAGACACCTCCGCCCGAAGAGGCCCTCTTTCCCGAGTTTCTGACTTACCGCGATTGCAGTCAGGAGGTTGCGAACCACCTCGAGCGCTGGTTGACCGACATGTCAGCCAGAAATGCCGTGGTCGAACAGTTGCAGCAATTGAAAGCCCGTTTGAACTGGCAGGGAGCGGTCGATCGTGCGGCAGAGGCAATTGACTCTTTCATCATGGCCTCTTCCCGCCCGGAATGAGTCGCAACGTCTTCCTTCCACGCGGACAAGAGAATTGTCAAACTGATCGGCGTTGTTGACAATGGGTAAGATTACCATTGCAAGAGAGCAAGGAAATTTCAGAAACGCGCCGCGATAAGAATGCTGAATATTTATTTCAGGATAAAACCAATATCACAAGGCTTGGGATAGGACCGTGAGTTCTTTCGATCCACGCGAGACACCGTACGACCTTTATTTTCTACTGTTTGGCATTCCCGTTCGAGTTCATCCTTTTTTCTGGCTGGTTGCCGTATTCCTCGGCTTGCAGGCCTCAGATCTTTTCGGTTTAATCGCTTGGGTGCTAGCGGTTTTCATTGCCGTTCTGGTCCATGAAATGGGTCATGCCCTGGCCATGCGGGCATTCGGGTATTATCCATCGATCACCCTTTATGGACTTGGTGGGTACACACGTTACGGGATGCGGGCCTTGGGGACGCCGCCTCCACGTGCCGGCGGACGGATCCTGATGACAGCGGCAGGGCCTGCCGCAGGATTCCTCCTGGCAGTAGTTTTAGTCATCTTTCTCTCGGCTCTCCGCATGCCGGTTCACGTGAAAATTGGCCCGCCCATTGGCCTGTACATCTTTGCAGAGCTTCCATCCCCATGGTTAACGGTTTTTGTGTCTTATCTGTTTTTCACCACGATTGCTTGGGGTGTTCTGAATCTCCTGCCGGTCTTGCCCCTGGACGGTGGCCATATCATGCAGGAACTGCTCTCTCTGCGAGAGCCAAATTGGGGCCTTTTTCGTGCCACTCAGATCTCATTCATCGTGGCCGCTGCCGTGGCATTGTGGGCGGTGATGTCCGGGAGTTTTTTCCTGGCAATTCTCTTTGCTTACCTTGCGTATTCCAACTATCAGGGCCTGGCGGGACCGCGCTTCTGATTAAACCAATCCTTCCCATTTAGCCCATTTTGTTCAGTCGTGATAGAATGACTTGCCGAGCAGCGCCCAGGAGGGTTGCCAGGACGATGGCCGCCGTCTCCGTCCGTAAAATGCGTGGCCCCAAGTCGATTTGCTCCCATCCCGCCTGGATTGCCTGGTTTACTTCCTCCTCAGTAAAACCCCCCTCAGGCCCCACGGCGGCAACGACACCGGACGAAGCGGCGCCCGCTGCCCGGTCCCTTTGGATCGCGTCGGCGGCGCTGCTGGGACTGTTCGGGGCTGAAGTCGCAACCGGGCAAACTGGAAACGGATGAGCAAAAACCCGCCGGTCGCAGGTGGAGGCAGTTCCCAGAAAATTCGGCCAGGATACCGGCGACTGAATCGCCATGAGGTGATTTCGACCACATTGTTTGCAGGCCTCGATTGTGTGACGCCGAAGCCTTTCGATGACCTTTCCGTCAGGGCGAACAACGCTTCGATGTGTGATGAGTGGAACGAAGGAGCTGACGCCCAGCTCCGTCAATTTCTCGATGAGAAACCACTCGCGATCCCCCTTGGGGATGGGGCTGGCAATCGTCAGGGGAATTGGTAATTCGCGAGATACGGTGGTTTGACTGACAACCCGCAGTAACACCGCCTTCTTCTGGATGCCAATGATTTCCGCCACGGCCTCATGGCCTTGTCCGTCAAAGACGACAATCCGCTGCCCCACGTTGCCTCTCATAACGTGAATCAAATGATGCGCCTCTGGACCAGTTAACATGATCTCGTCGGTATCTATGGGGTGAGCTACGAAAAAACGATCTGACATACCGCTGAACCGCTTTGTGATAACAAACCAGGCCACAACAGTTGAGGGGGAATCATTACGCCTGTGTAATGCTTTTCCCAACATTAAACTTTATCGATTTTAGCAGGAATTCTGACGATGAAGAGAAAAGGGGGAGTGGTGCGTAGTATGAGGCAATTTGACGAAGGGCCGTCGCTTCCTCGGCAATTTCGTAGGATTTACCTGTTGTGGTGTCATTATGGCGAACACAAATGTTAAACAGGATAATCCAGTAGTCGCCCGATGCCTCGACTTCTGGGGTATCCGAAAACATCCTTTTGGCCCAAATTGCTCGCCGGGTGAGATGTTTCTTTCAACGGGTGCGGAAGAGGCCCTGGTCCGCTTGGATTACATCGTGACGCAGCGGTACGCTGGGGCACTTCTCGTTGGCAGATCCGGGGTAGGCAAGACGCTCCTTCTTCGCCGCGCTGCCCAGGACTGGCGGCGGCAGCGACGCGAGGTCGTTATTTTGAATGCCACTGGGCAGGATCGGTTCTCTTTGGCGGCAACTCTGGCCTGCGAACTGGGATCTGATCTTGGAGACGGTTCAACCGCGACCCTCTGGCGTGAGGTTCGCGACCGTGTGATGGCCCGTCTTTGGTCTCACGAGGCCTGTGTCGTTATCTGTGATGACGTAACTCGTGGCGAGAATGACGTATCCGGTTTTCTTTCTGCCCTTGGACAAATCAGGCACCGAGACCGTCGGCCTATTGTGATCGGTGCCTGCCGCTACGAAGAGGTGCATCATCCGGTCGTCCATCATCAATCGTGGTTCGACATGCAGATCGAGATTCAGCCGTGGTCGGCAGAGGAGGTGCAGGTCTATCTCCGCGAGCGGCTCCTTGACGCCGGTGCTGACCCGGATGATGTGATCACCGAAGTAGCGATGGATCGATTAGCCGAACTCACGGGAGGAAACCCTCGCGACGTCAACCGCCTGGCGGAATGGTGCTTGCTTGTTGCGGCCGGTGCGGAAGTTCGACCGATTGAACCCGATCTGGTGATGGAAGTCTTTGAGGAGTTTTACTCACGGCTGGGCGAGTTCGTTCCATCCCGCTTATAAAGAGCAAAGATGGTTGGCCTGACATGCCCCCGTTCACCCGTTCTTCACCAGGGGTTCTCCATCATACCGACGATTTGGGCCGCCAGTTGCTGAATGGCTGCTTGCTGGGCTGTGGCCAGTGATTGCCCCACTTCAGGAACAAATGTCGCTTCTGCCACAACCGTACTCAATTCAGGGGGGACGGGGATGGTTTCTTCGGCTGACAACGTACGGCCACGTTGATCGATCCACTGGACCTCGACCTGCAAGCGTGTGGCGATCTCGCGGGGATCATCGTAAGGATTCTCCACGACCGTGCGTTTCGTTTCTGATGTGATCCGCCCTGTGAGGATACTGTCGGCACGATCCAGCGATCCCACAACCTTGTACGGGGTTCGCAATTCGATCTCTTTGATTACGGCCTCCGTCAATCGTTCTCCCAATCCAGGGCGAAGACTGGAGGACTGGAAGACGGGGACATAGACTGTCTCAATATCAGGCCGGAAGAGTGTGGCATTTCCAACTCGATAACCGGCACAGCCGCCACTTGCTAGTAGGATCAGCAGATTAACCGCGAACGAGATTCGCAAGAACGGGATAAGCGCTGCGGTCTGATCAGGCCGCGACCGGCCCGATTGCGGGCGCGACATCACAAGCGACACGGGTTGTTCTGCAGGTAACGGACTAACCATCTCGGCGTTCAAAGAGATCCGTCAACCACTTGAAGCGGTTAGGAGGCTTGTCGGGCAGGCCATCAATCTGGCGAATTCGTTCCGCTGCCATGACAGCCGCCTTTGTGTGTGGAAAATCGCGCAGCGTCGCCCGGTAGTAATACCGGGCCGCCCCATAATACTTGCGATTGTCATAGTATTGCCCGATGGCAAAATACCGCAGGGCCTTTTCCTCGGTAATTCTGTTCTTTGCCTGAATCACCTCTTCTCGCTCGTCTCCCAACTGAGCGTTATAGACCGCCAGGATTTCATCGGCGGCCTGCTCGGCCTTTTCGAGCGGCGTCCCGTCATAGAGCGGTCCTTGGTAAGTCAACTGATGTGACTTGATCGCCAGGAATGCGGCATTGACCGCGTGCTCGCTTTGCGGGTAGTCCTTTCGCAACAGATCGTAATGGTATGCCGCGTCTTCGTATCGCTGTTTGAGGAAATAGGCGTTGGCCGTGGCCATAATGGCGTCATCGGCGAGCGGACCCGTGGGATCGTGGAGCCGGACATTCTGATACGCCTTGAGTGCGCGACCCCAGGTATCGAAGGTCGGTCGTGTCTTATCGCCCACTTGCACAATGCCCAAGAACGACGGCCGAGACAATTCGACCTGCTCCCAATATCGACCAATCGCAAATTGCCGTTTCGAGACTGTATCCAGGTGATGGGTGAACTCGTATTTTTTGAGCAACTCTTGATAACACTCTTCGGCCCGGGCGTACCGATCAGCGAAGAAGTAAGCTTCACCCGCCAGAAAAAGGGCGTCTTCTTCCAGGATTGTACGCTGCCAATGACGGGCCGCCTTTTTGAAGCGCGGGGCGGCTTCCTCATACCGTTGCTGACGGTAAAGGTCCATTGCCTCCTGGTAATACGTCCGCGCCAATGCTTCATCCTGTTTTGGCTTGAACATCTTGAAAAACCGACTTGGGATTTCAAAAAGGATGAAGTCTTCTGTCTCTTCTTCGTCACTTTGCGTAGGCGGGACAATCACCGTGTCGCTGTCTGCCGGGGGGAGTTGAGAAAGCGAATCACCATCTTCACGGGCGACAACCCCAGAAGTCAGCTGTGCTTGGGAACGAGAGGGGGCTGTTTTCTTGGTGGTATCTGCCGCTTCCTCGGCTTTCGCGTGGGTATTTGCGGGGTTCGAGCCTGTTGCTCCCTGCGTCGGCTCATTCTTTTGTCCCGTAAGACGGCGAAAGAGCCAACCTTCCTCGGCCGGTTGCTGGGGATCGTATCCACTTGCCTTGGCCCGGTCGGGAAGCTCCAACATGCTCCGGCATCCCCCACCGAACACGAGAAGAATCAGCAGACAGATTGCCGTGGCAACAAGATGCCGTGCGGGGTGCCCCACAGACGTTGCCTCCATGCTAGGATTTCGCGGCTGATCGTCTGGCCAATCATCCAAGATAGTCATGCATCCGTGGCCTTTGGCCCAAAAGATGACAGAAATACTGGTTTAGCAGTGCTCGTAATTCACCGTAATTTCGCGGCGGAATCTGGCTTTCCGCACTGGTTTTAGTCCCCAATGACCGAAGGACAGCCAGTGTCTCCGGCCGAACGGAGACAACGGCTCGCCTCCCGGGTCGGCAACGGGGACATAGGACCCCTCCCTCTGTCAGGGCAAAAAATCTTTCGCGTCGGCGGACCGTCTCGTCTGTACCGTCCTGGTTTTGAGGATTCCCAATCTCGGCGATCTCCTCACCACAATTGACACACGTTTCCAACGAAGGGCTATGACCTATCAATTCCAGGAATCGCCATTCGAATCGCAGGATATCATCCTTCAATGTTGTCGTCGATTGAAAACGACTTATTGCATCGTCCAACAGATCAAACAATGCCGGCTGGGCGTCTTCGTCGTCCGTTGTCAAATTGACCAATTCGGCCGCATACAGCGCTGCGTACCAACCGGCAAGCCCGCTCTTCTCCAGGCGGAAGCGACGCACAAGCTTCGCTTCCGTGAGCAAATGCAGGGCATCGGACGATTTCCGCAAAAACACTATCCGACAGAGGGAGAGGAGGTCAAGGGCAAAGTCGAACGGGTTTTTCGGTCTTTTCGCCCCTTTTGCCAAAGCCCGTATTTTACCAAACTCACGCGAAAAGAGCGTCACGACTAGACTGCTTTCGCTAAAGTCATAAACTCGCAGGACGAATGCGATTGCTTGTTCGGCACTCATACGATTTGTGGCCCGGCTCAGCCGCCGAGGGCCTCCGCCAGCACCTCTTCTGCGACAAAGATCGGAAGCGGAGGATTGTACCGAACGGCCACAGCAATGGCATCCGACGGGCGCGCATCAATTTCCACCAGGGAACCGTTTTGTCGGACCCGAAGCCGAGCAAAATAGGTATGGTTCCGTAATTCGCTGATCAGGACGTCCTGCGGCTCCACCTGCAATTCCTGAAAAATATTGACGATCAGATCATGCGTCATTGGCCTAGGCAGGCTGACATTCCGCACAGCCCGATAAATGCTCTGTGCCTCAAATGCCCCAATCACGATTGGAAACGTCCGCTCGCCATCAACCTCTTTGAGGAAGATGTACTGCTCATCGCTGATTTCGCTCATGATGATTCGGGCAAGCTGCATCTGGACAGGCATCGACTGCCTCCGCTGTCCTGGTCACCACGGCACGCGCCTCCAAGGCTGCGTCTGTGGTACGACTTCTTTTGAGCAATCAATTCTCCACTATCTTGCCATTCTACCGAAAGCCTGGCGACACTCACCAGACGCGCCCCTCCCGGTTTTTCAAAATGCTTTTTTCCGTGCGAAAAACAACGGGGAAATCCCTTGATTTATTGACGGCCAAGCTTCAGCGAAACCTAACGGACGACATCGGCCTCAATTCGGTACACGATTCCTCCGAATTGCTGCTTGAGGGCATCTGGATTGCAGGTGAAGACACCACCAACGCCGATTCTCTTCGTCGTGTAATCGAGCTTAATGCCGTGCGTCAAATGGACTTCGATCATTTGCGTGGGAAGTAACTTAGACTGACAAAACTGACAGTGCGCCATTTGACCGACAAGCACGAAATCGGTGATCCCGTACTGCTTTTCACCAGCGATCATATGGCCCCAGACGAAGACTTTTTTGTCTTCAAGGTCCCGGGCAAACTGGGGAATCAGTTTCGGTTCGCTGGGATCCGGCTGCAAATCGGCAAATGTGATTAACTTGTATCCCGGCGGAGCTGCCGCCAGAAACCAATACATGACCCAGGTGCAGCCGGTCGTCCCGAGGACCAGAGACAAGAGCATCCCCGTCTTCGCCATGCCCAGTCCAAGGCGTTCCTTCGGCGCCTTTGCGATCTCTTTTCGGGCAACCCAACCCAAAGCCAAACCGGCCAGCGGAATCCAAAAGACATAGACCGTCAGGAAACAGAGAATCGAAAGAACCCCAAAGACAAGGCTCAAGACAGCCTGGGCCTGGATCACCTGATAATCGGCTCCGGGATGAAACCCAATTCGTGCCCGACGACGCGCGATCGGCCGATCACTCCGAAAAGCGGGTTTGAACGTTTGTGTCTCACTCATCATACGTTATCCCCGAAAAAGGTTTGATCGGAAAATGCGTTCGATATCCTTTCAGTCAGCCCTTGTGATCCCATCTCCCTGCGCACCCCACACCATACAATGGAAAGGCGCAAGTGCGAGGGGTATGATACCACCATCTTTGCGGAACGACTCTGCGTCCCGAGGCTGTTCGACCTACCCTCATTATTCCTCATCCGGCAAAAAAGTTCGAGAAAAATGTTGTGACTTTCGTGTATATGTACTAACTTGCGCTGCTCCGCAGGACTTGTCGTAAATACATACAATTCTATAAGTTACGACTCTTACTGCGTATTCCTGGACCACGCCACAACCTTGGCCATGGCTCGATGCCTGCGCGACGGATAATCCTCTGGAAGACCGTTCGCAGGACATAAAAGATGCCATTCAGGACCTTTCGCTACTCGAGGGGCTTTCGGCCCGGGTTCCGATAGCGCCGCTCACAGACAGGGAGCAAATCTTTCATTCGTTCCCAAATTTGAGAAAACGGCATTCTGGGATAGGCTCTTAATGATCAACCATGCTCCACTGTTAGCGTAGCGCTACTGACGAGGTGCGAGGGTGATAGTCAAAAAGAGGACGCTCGCCCGTGGCAATTTCCCGTCAATCACGCTCATTTTGGAGGAAGGATCGGCCTGCCACCTCGGGCTAACGGTACGGACGACTTCGCCAGGTGAGCGCACAAGGGGTACCCGGTCTAAATCGCTATCCGTCATGCACAACCCATTCACTGCTGTCAAAACCCCATTCTTAATCGTGAGCCGATAGGGGATTTCATTTTGCCACGACCCGTTGACGATGATCGCGAAAACCTGGTTACGACTGCCGCTGCGGGTCAAGAGCACTGGTGTTATTGGCCCTGAGAATTCACCCTCCGGGTCAGCCGCGGCCTGGTAAAACGGTGCTCTTCCAGAGAAGGTGACAAGCTCTTCGCCCACGTGCCGGATGAATTGGTAATGGAGCCAGTACAGGTAGGTCCGGTTTTGGGGCTGGTCAACAGGCAGAAGAGTGAATCCTAACCCCCGGGAAAAGCCCAACAGCTCCCAGGCGGAAGCCCCCTTAAGAGGCGATTCCCTCACGTAATAGATTAGCCGTACCGCCCGATGCAACACGCCAATGATATTCGCGTTCCGATTGGCATTATCGGCTCTTTCCCCATTGGGACCGGAGGAGTGCATTCCCCATTCGGTGTCGAGCTGATAGACCTGTCTTCCTGGATTGTAAAGGTTGATCAGGATCTGCTGACGATTGATTTCCTTCAGAATCCGATAGTTTTGAGTGAGGACCAGTTCTTCGACGCTCTTCTTATAAGCATTGTCAAACCCATAATAATGGGCCACGACAAAATCGTAGTTCCCCGCAGCTGCCTTCAAGACATATTGTCCCCATCGAGGTCGTGAGACAGCAATGGCGACGCCCACCTGAGCTTCCGGATCAACGGCATGAATCGCCCGGGAAACAGCTTTGACGTGAGCAACGTAATCGTCCGAGGTCGGGAATGCGGGCCCGATTGACTTCTCGCTCCGGAAGTTTGGCAAATAGGGTTCGTTGGCCACTTCCCAATAACGAAACGGATATCTGCGATCTCGGGCATATCGCACCGCTCGGGCCCAGATTTCGGCTGGCAACTTGCGATTGGCACTTTGTTCCTCCAGTTCGACGACCATCCATTCCATGGGAATGCCAGTCTTGCGACAGAGCTCGGCAAGACGGTCTAGGGCTGTTTCAATGGGCCATGGCGGAAGATTCTCCTGAGGCGGTTCATGGCCCACGCCGTAAACGCGGCTGACGGGGAGCAGCAGTTCCCGAATCGCCTGCTCCAGCTCTGGAACCAATTGATATTTTCCTTCGCCGTTATAGGGTTGTGAGGTGAAGCCGGCCAGTCGATGGAAAGAGACACCGCAGGCTTCACGACAGGGGCGACCCCCGCTGCGACTCGGGTCAATGATCAGTTCCAGTTGCTCGCCGGGCGTCAAGCCATGATTCAAGGGCGGGACCTTGATTGTCTTCGGGTTGATGATCCGATACTCGTCGGGGACAGCAAACTCTTTCACGGTCACGTCATCGATCCACAAAGTGCACTCCAGCGCAGGATCGGCCGAGGCATGAAACGCGAGAAGGAGATAGCGTGCCGAGTCTGCAAAGAAATCAAGGCCCTCTGTGATTTGGAAAGAGAACTCGCGCCACTGTACGCCAACACTGACGGTCGTATTGAGGGGCGATTCAGCGTCCACAAAGGGGGCGATCGACTGATACCCGATCACACCAAAACGCGCCTGACATGGGCGGTCCGAGCGGGCAAAAAAGCGGATCTCCATCGCTGTTCCTGGCTTTGGTCTTAAAGCGAATTTCGGATCAGTCACGATGTAGCCCGCGGTATCTTTGGGATGATAAATCCGCAAACTGGCCTGACCGGAATGGGCGACAGACGTATCGCGAACAAAATGTTCAGGAATTTTGTATTTGTCGGCACCCCACATTGCCCAACCCAGCGGTGGCGCTGCGGAACTCGGCTCTTCAAACCCGCCGTTGGTGATCAGAACGACTTCCGGCGTGCTGGCAACGGGCGATGACTCCGCGCCGAGACATGGGTACGTTCCTAGCAAAGACCATGCGAAACTCACGGTCAACGCAAGGGATTGGAGCCAGATCTGCGTGCACGATGCTGGGTCACCATCCACGAAGACATGAAAATCAAGAAGCCTGGAATCACTCATGGGACGAAATCCATATCAACGAGGGTCTTTCCGGTCTCATGAACGCTACAGAAAGCAGGTACTAGCCACTTTGTGTCAACCATTTTAGCGTGCCAAAACAGTCTTTGGAAGAAATTCTCGCATGGGCATGGCCTGGCGACCACGAACCTGGGGCTTCATGCAAAGCCTCAGGAAACCAGAACTCGGACTGTGATTGCAAGGATGGCCGAAAAGGACTCGAAGCCACGCATCGAGTCCAATAGCTTTCGAATGTAACAGTTTGATCGGCAAAACCCTTCGTCGCACCGTCGCGGTGCCAGGCCGGTCACCCCAGTTTCGTCTTGCAAAGCGAGTTTTTGTCAATTACAATTGATAGAAATGGCTAAATAGTAGTGACCTAAAAACACGTGACATTCGCAGGGAAAACAGAGAAAGGAGAGGAACATGAGTCGATGCTTCGTTCCTGGCGGGGTTCTTGCGGCGTTGCTTTGTGCCGTGTCGGTCACATTTCCCGCCACCGCTCAGCAATCAGGCAATAGTCCGATCCAATTAAAAAAACGCCTGGTAGAGCAGGTCGTGCCTCAGGCCGCCCTTCGTGGGATCGAGAAAAAAGACATTCGCCGGGGCATGGTTATCGCCAAAAGTCATGTTCGCCTTGTGTTTTTGTACGATGCCGATCAAACGCCTGACGCCGTAGCTCAGGCGCTCGCGCGAATCACGACGTCTAATGATATTGTGAGGATTTTACCGGAATTCGTGAGCCAAACTCCCCCTGACACAGCCAGGCAGTTGCCCGACATGGGGCTCTCCAGCATTTCCGGTTTAACATTTGTAGCAGCAAAGCAAAATGCAGAATGTGATCAACCTGGTTGCGTAAAGAGCGAGTATGGATGTTTTTGTTATCGATTGCTTGACATCGATAAAGTTACGCTCTCTGAGTTTCCTGCTGATGTTCCGGAATTTACACCGAGACCGCTCAAGCCAAAAGGGTCGCCTACAGGCGGAACGGAGGGAACAGGCGGACGTCTCGCTGCCGCAACGAAAACAGTGGTGATCGTTGTTAGTGAGTCGCTTCAAACGAAACTTATGGACCCAAATTGGTGGAAACGTAATCACGCTTGGTTCGAAAAGAACGTGCTGGCAAGAATCTCGGCTTCCCCTGATTCGACGAATCTCACAATTAAAACAAAATCGTCTCCTCCGTGATAGGCGAAAGAGCTTTTTCTACTTGGGCTTATCAGACAACCGATTCCTTCGCGGGATAGGCGGACTGCACGATCACGAGCAAGATGCGACAATTGGG
>Ga0068707_1000508_pt1 | contig 25426 bp, 21 predicted proteins | sample YNPNPMetaG_FD_66600 | JGI IMG/M metagenome (GOLD analysis project Ga0068707, IMG submission 66600) | Anoxygenic and chlorotrophic microbial mat microbial communities from Yellowstone National Park, USA - YNP NP MetaG | ecosystem: Environmental > Aquatic > Thermal springs > Hot (42-90C) >... | reverse complement strand
AAGATAACCCAACCCTTTGGGCGGATCAATGGGTCGCTACAAGAAGCGCGGCGAAGCACGGGGACGCGACACAGGGTGGGTGGATCTCCACACCCACACGACGGCCTCCGACGGCGAGCTCTCCCCGAGCGCCCTTGTGGAGAAGGCGGCCCGTATCGGTTTGAGGGCCGTGGCCATCACGGATCATGACACGGTGGACGGGATCCCTGAGGCGGAGGCCCGGGGTAAGGAGGCCGGCTTGGAGGTGATACCAGGGGTGGAGATCTCCGTGGAGGCCGGCAGCAAAAGGACCTTTCACCTGCTGGGATACTTCGTCGACCACGAGAGCCAGGAGCTCCGCTCCACCTTGAGAGATCTCCAACTTGCCAGGTCCCGGCGCAATGACAAGATGCTGAGGCGCCTGGCGGATTTGGGGATGCCTTTGGACCCAGCGATCCTCGCTGAGTGTCAGGGGGGCGGTCTCCTCGGCCGGCCGCACATGGCGCAGGCCATGGTCAGGCACGGGCACGTGGCCAGTGTGGAGGAGGCGTTTGCGAAGTTCTTGGGAAAGGGCAGGCCGGCCTACGTAGAGAAATTCCGTCTGGGACCGGTCCAGGCCGTCTCGGCCGTGAAGCGGGCAGGGGGGGTTCCGGTCCTGGCTCACCCCTGCACATTGAACTTCGAGACCTCTTCGGAGTTGGAGGCCTTCGTGGGGTGGCTGGTGCAGGAGGCCGGGGTTGTGGGGATCGAGGTGCTCTATCCGGACCACACCCCCGCCGATGAGGCGCTCTGCCGGGCCCTGGCCAGGAAATATGGCCTGGTGATGACGGGAGGCACGGACTTCCACGGCGTCACGAAACCGCGAGTGGCCCTGGGCTGGGGAAGGGGGACCCTCAGGGTCCCGTACGGCTGGGCCCGGGCCTTGAGGCAAAGGGCCTTGAGCGTGACCGGGCAAGGGGTTTGTTCTTGACAACTCCCAGGGGACGAGATAAGGTTGCCCAAAATCAGGGGCCGGGGTACTTGTGCGGCGTGAGGTTTTTCTTCCACCGAACCGAGGAGGAGGTGCGATGAGGGACCGAAGGTGGCTTGGTATAGCGCTGCTGGCGAGCTTCGTCGGGACGTTCTCCTTTTGGGTCTCGGGGGCGCGTCAGGCCGAGGCCTGGAGATTCGTTCCCGAGGACGCGACCTTCGAGTATCCGGGGATCGAGTCTGTCGGTTATCTGACCCTCGATGACCCGCAGGGCATCGGGCGCGTGGTGACCACCAGGGCGGAAAAGGCGGTACTCATCGGCCAGGCGGAGGACGTCTATCTGAACGTCGGGAGAAGGCAGGGGGTTCAGGTGGGGGATGTGCTGTTGGTCTTCAGCGTGGATCGTCCCAGGGAGCTCAGGGATCACCGCGTGGTCACCATCGAGGGCAAGCTCCTGGTGACCGAGGTGGGGGAGGCCGAATGCGCCGCAAGGGTCTCCGAATCGTATCGGCCGATCTCCATCGGATCGAGGGTCATACCTTTCACAAAGGAATACCGGGACAGATTGCCATCCAAGTTCCCCATGAAGCCCGCCCCCAAGTCGGTGGCGGGGAGGATCATCTGGAGTTACGAGGGGCTGGTCTCCCTCGGAGAGGGCGATCTGGTCTTCTTCGACAAAGGATCTGCGGACGGGGTGGAGGTGGGGCAGTGCTACCAGGTCGTTCGAGTGCCCATGGAGGAGGCCGAGGCCTCGTCCTCCTTGAGTCGCAAGGGCGGCCCGGCCAAGGATCACCTGGCAACTGCCATCTCCGAGGCCGTGGTCCTGCGCGTGGAGAAGACGACCAGCACGGCCCTCCTGGTTCGCCAAGGGGCCATAGGATATCCAGGCCGCTCCGAGGAGAAGATGCAGGCCAAGAGCCAGCTGCCCGTCCATGCCGGTGATCGCTTCAGGGCCGGATGCGGCTGGGAGGCCCAGGCCGCAGCCATGGCCAAGGAGCGAAAGGCGGCACAGCCCAAGCCTGCCCCTGCCCCAGGGGAGGGAGCGGAGGCTGAGGCCTTCAGGAAGGCCGCCGAGTCCTTCGAGAACGTGGATGTGCGTTTCGCCTACGACTCATACACCCTGAGCGCCGAGGCGCAGAAGATCCTTCAAGAAAAGGCGAGGTTCCTCAAGTCCTATCCGCAGGTCCAGGTCCTCATAGAGGGGCACTGCGACGAGAGGGGGACCGAGAGCTACAATCTGGCATTAGGGGACCGCAGGGCCTTCATCTGCAGAAATTATCTGATCGGTCTCGGCATAGCCCCGGAACGCATGAAGACCGTGAGCTTCGGGAAGGAGAGGCCGGTGGATCCTGGCCACAACGAGGATGCATGGTCGAAGAATCGAAGGGCTCACTTCGTGATCCAGGCCCGTTAGGAGAAGAGGAAGGCTGAGCTCCTTTTCGCGAGGGTGCTTTCTCCCCTCGCTTTTTTCATTCGCCGCAGCCGCGGCATGCAGGGGGCACGGTCGAGAGGTCCGGTGTCCGGCGTCCCGGTGGATCGATGGCGGGGGATACATTGGACCATTGGGGGCATCAGGTGTGAAGGCGAGCGAGATGGATCCGCACTGGTGGCTGGCCTTGAGCAGGGTCCCGGGGGTGGGGGCCATCACCTACGTGAAGCTCCTGCAGAGATTCGGGTCCCCCGAGGCGGTCTTTAGGGCCTCCTTCAAGGAGCTTCGCGAAGTGGAGAGGGTGGGCGCGCGCGTGGCCAAGGCCATAAAGGAGTTCCGGGACACGGCTTGGGTCGAGGAGGAGACGGCCCGCATGGAGAGACTGGGCGTCTCTTTGCTGGGCCTGGGACAAGCCAACTATCCTCCCGCCCTCGCTTCCATCCCGGACCCGCCGCCCTTTCTCTATGTCAAGGGGGAGATCAGACCGGAGGACAAAGTGGCCGTTGCCATCGTCGGGTCCCGGGCGGCCTCCCAATACGGTTTGAGGACCACCCGCCGAATAGCACGGGACCTAGCCAGGCACGGGGTGACCATAGTGAGCGGGATGGCACGAGGGATCGACTCCGAGGCGCACCGTGGGGCACTGGAGGGTGGGGGGAGGACCATAGCCGTGTTGGGCTCCGGGTTGGACGTGGTCTATCCCCCCGAGAACCGTGCCCTGTATCAGGAGATCTCGGAGAGGGGGGCAGTGGTCACGGAATACCCATTCGGGACGGATCCGGATGGGGTCCACTTCCCGCAACGCAACCGGATCATCAGCGGGATGAGCCTAGCCGTGACCATCGTAGAGGCGGCCCCCAAGAGCGGATCCCTGATAACGGCGGGTCTGGCCCTGGAACATGGCAGGGAGGTCTTCGCCGTTCCGGGCAGCGTGGATTCCCTCCGGAGCCGGGGGACACACCAGTTGATCCGCCAAGGGGCCCATTTGGCCGAGTCCGCTGAGGACATCTTGGAAGAACTCGGGGCGCTCCTCGGGGCATGGGGTGCCAAGGGCGAGGTGACCAGGCCCTCGATGCCCGAACAGGAGCCGTTCACACCGGAGGAGGAGAGGCTCCTGAAGCTGCTGGGGCCGGAGCCGCTCCAGATCGACGAGATCATCAAGAGGGCTGCCCTCGGCCCCGCTCTCGCCACGGCGCTCCTGCTCCAACTGGAGCTGAGGGGGGCTGTGCGGCAGTTGCCTGGGAAATGGTTCGTGAAGGTGGAGTGACGAGACGGAGGATCCGCAGTGCACAACGCACGGCGAGCCTTTCCGCACTCTGGTCCGAGAGAAGGGGCCGCTTGCTTGAGCCTGCGCGAGGATTGAAGGGATGTCCAAGTCATTGATACTCGTGGAATCTCCCGCCAAGGCGAGGACCATCCAGAGGTATGTCGGCAAGGATTACAAGGTGCTGGCCTCCGTGGGGCACATAAAGGACCTTCCGAAGAGCCGGCTGGGGGTGGACGTAGAGAATGGATTCGAGCCGAGCTACGAGGTGATCCGTGGAAAGGGAAAGGTCATCCGGGAGATAAAGAAGGCGGCACAAAATGCAAAGATCGTCTATCTGGCCTTGGATCCGGATCGGGAGGGGGAGGCCATAGCGGCCCACCTGGCCGAGGAGGTCGAAGGCCCTGGCAGGGTGATCCATCGGGCCCTCTTCAACGAGGTCTCAAAGGAGGCGGTGCTTCATTCGCTCTCCCATCCAACGGAGCTGGATCGCCGCAAGGTCGAGGCGCAGGTGGCGCGTCGCGTCCTGGATCGGTTGGTAGGATACGAGATCAGCCCCGTGCTTTGGAAGAAGGTTCGCCGTGGTCTGAGCGCAGGCAGGGTCCAGTCCGTGGCGGTGCGCCTCGTGTGCGAGCGACAAAGGGAGATCGAGGCGTTCCGGCCCGAGGAGTACTGGAGCATCACGGCCCTGCTGGAGGGTACCGAGCCGCCCCCCTTCGAGGTCAAGCTCATCCAGATCGAGGGTGGCAAGGTCGAGATCCGCACCGAGGCAGAGGCCCGTCACATAGAGCAGGAGGTCAAGGGGTATCCCTTCCGGGTGAGGTCCGTGAAGGTGAAGGAGACCCGCCGCAATCCTCCTCCCCCCTTCACCACGAGCAAGCTCCAGCAGGAGGCCCACAGGCGTCTGCGCTTTACCGCCAAGAAGACCATGGCGGTGGCCCAGCAGCTCTACGAGGGGGTCGATCTGGGGCAAGAGGGGGCCGTGGGGCTCATAACCTATATGCGCACGGACTCCGTGCGCGTGGCTGACCATGCTGTTCAGGCGGTGAGGGCCTACATCCGGGGCCGATTCGGAGACGAATTCGTCCCCGCCCGTCCCAATCAATATCGGAGCCGCAAGGGGGCCCAGGAGGCCCACGAGGCCATTCGGCCCACGAGCGTCGATCGGCACCCGGAACAGATCCGACAGCATGTGTCGGAGTCTCAGTACTTCCTCTATCGCCTCATCTGGGAGCGGTTCGTCGCAAGCCAGATGAGGCCAGCGCTCTATGACAGGACCTCGGTGGACGTCGATGCGGGGCCCTACCTCTTCCGGGGCACCGGGGCCGTGATGACCTTCCCCGGTTTCACGGCGATCTATGGTCAGGTGGTGGACGGGGAGGCCGGCGAGGAGGAGGGGCGATTCCCCAAGCTCCAGCCCGGCCAGGATCTCAAACTCCTGGAGCTGAGACTTCAACAGCACTTCACGCAGCCGCCCCCCCCGTTCACCGAGGCCTCCCTGGTGAAGGAATTGGAGGAGCGGGGGATCGGACGTCCATCCACCTACGCCGCGATCTTGAGCAACATACAGGAAAGGGGCTATGTGCGTGTGGAGAAAGGGGTCTTCCGTCCCACGGACTTGGGCCTTCTGGTGACCGACCTTCTGGTCAAGAGTTTCCCGGCCATCCTGGACGTACGTTTCACCGCCGAGATGGAGGAGAAGCTGGACCTGATAGAGGAGGGCGAGATCGACCGCCTCCAAGTCCTGAATGGATTCTATCAGTCCTTCCGCGAGGATTGTGCAAGGGCGGAGGCCGGGATGGCGGACTTGAAGAGGGAAGGCCTCCCCACGGAGATCCTGTGCGAGCGGTGCGGGGCGAAGATGGTGGTCAAGGTGGGGAAGAGGGGCCCGTTTCTGTCATGTTCGGCTTACCCGGCATGCACCTATAGCAGGCCCTATCTCAGGAACCCCGTGCAAGGGGCCAAGCCAGACCCCCAGGAGGAGAGGCCCGAGAAATGCCCGAAGTGCGGCTCCCCCATGGTCCTCAGAGAGGGCCCTTTCGGTCCTTTCCTGGCTTGCAGCCGGTACCCCGACTGCAGGACCCGCCTCCCCCTCCCGACCGAGGCAGCGGCCGGGTCCGCCGCGGAGGGGGCCCCGACGTGTCCTCAGTGCGGCTCGGTGATGGTCCTGCGCACGGGTCGTTTCGGCCGTTTCTACGGTTGCCCGCGTTATCCCGAATGCCGCGGGACAGCCTCGCACAAGGTGAGCGTCGGATGCCCGGAGCAAGGATGTGGCGGCCAGCTCATAGAGAAGCGATCCCGCAAAGGAAGGATATTCTACGGTTGCAGCAACTACCCCGCATGTCGCTTCGCCCTGTGGGACCGTCCGTCCCCGAAACCTTGTCCCTCTTGCGGGGCCCCTTTCATGGTGGAGCGCACCTGGGGATCCTCCCCGACCCTGGCCTGCTACAGAAAAGAGTGCGGATACAGCGAGCCTTTGGAGGCCTGAGGGCCGCTGTGGGCGCGCGGGGGCTCGGGCCACTTGTCCCGACGCTTCCAGGACGTGGGTGATCAGGGGGCGGAGGCCCTTCGATCTTCCAGGATCTGGACCTGGGGGAAGCCCTCTCGGCCGAAGCGCAGACGGAACAGACCGAACAGACGGAATAGACCAGATAGACGGAACAGACGGAACAGACCAGTGCCGTCACGCCCCCGCTACCGGTTGCTCCAGGACAGCCCCCCTGTCGGCCGAGCTCACCATCGAGGCATATCTCGCCAGATAGCCGGTTCGGACCTTCGGCAGGGGGGGATGCCACGAGAGCTTGCGGGCCTCCAGTTCGCCATCATCCATGAGGAGATCGAGCCTCCTGGCTGGGATGTCGATGTTGATCCGGTCGCCGTCCCGGACTAAGGCGATGGGCCCCCCGCGCATGGCCTCGGGGGAGACGTGACCGACGCAAGGGCCCCTGGTCCCCCCAGAGAAACGCCCGTCGGTCACCAGTGCGATACCCTCCGTGAGCCCGAGGCCCACCAATGCGGCAGTGGGGGCGAGCATCTCCCTCATCCCGGGGCCTCCGCACGGGCCCTCGTAACGGATGACCACCACGTGTCCGGGCCGCACCCGCCCTGCCGAGATGGCGGCCATGGCGTCCTCCTCGGCATCGAAGACCAGTGCCTCGCCTGTGAAGCGGAGCATGGACTCGCTGACAGCGGAACGCTTCACCACGGCCCCCATGGGCGCGAGGTTGCCGGTGAGCACGGCGATCCCACCTTCGGCGGCATAAGCCCTCTCCAGGGGTCGAATCACGTCATCGTTGGAGACATCCGCCTGACTGGCGATCTGATGAATGCTCAGTCCGCAGACCGTCGGCACATCGTGAAGGGAAGCAATGAGCCGCGAGAGCAAAGCTGGTATGCCCCCGGCCCATTCCAGGTCCTCCATGAAGTGTTCCCCCGCCGGGAGGAGATTCACGAGATGGGGTGTCTCGCGGCTCATCCTATCGAAGACCTCCAGAGGGAGAGAGATCCCTGCCTCATGCGCGATGGCGGGAAGGTGGAGCAGGGTGTTTGTGGAACCCCCCAAGGCCATGTCTATCCTGATGCCGTTCTCGAAACTTTCGGCGGTGAGGAACTGCCGAACGGTCCTGCCCGCCCTGATGAGGTCCACTACCGTGGAGCCGCTCTCATGGGCGATCCTCTTCTTGCGGGCGCTGCCCGCTAGGGCTGTGGCGCAGCCCGGCAGGGAGAGCCCCAGCACCTCTACGATACAGGCCATGGTGTTCGCGGTGTAGAGACCTTGACACGACCCCTCTCCTGGGCATGCCTCCATCTCCAGGCATTTCAGTTCCCCTCGGTCTATCTGTCCCCTCTTGAGAAGTCCCACCGCCTCGAAGGTGTCCTTGACCAGGGAGAGACGCCGACCCCGATGGCGGCCCGAGAGCATGGGCCCGGCGGTGAGTATCACGGCCGGGATGTCCAGCCTGGCCGCGGCCATGGCCATCCCCGGTGTGATCTTGTCGCAGTTGGTCACCAGCACCAGGCCGTCCAGGGCATGGGCCTCCACCACGGACTCTATCATGTCGGCGATCAGTTCCCTCGAAGGGAGGGAATAGTGCATCCCCAGGTGGCCCATGGCGATGCCGTCGCAGATCCCTGGGACAGAGAAAAGGAACGGATGGCCGCCGTTTGCCTCGACGCCCCTTTCGACGAATCTCTCCAGTTCCCTCATACCGGTATGGCCCGGGACCAGGTCGGTGAAGCTGCTCGCCACCCCCACAAAGGGCCTCTCGAGCCCCCGACGCGTGACCCCGGTGGCGTAGAGGAGGGCTCGGTGCGGGGCCCTCTCCACCCCCTGTTTCACCCTATCGCTTCTCATCATGACCCCCTGACGGGAAAAGCGTGCGGGAAAGGGCCGGTGGGCCCGCCCGTAAGTGATCGCAGGGTGGCGGCGTTTCTCGGAGCGGCTTGGCGCAGGCGCTTCGATTTTCCAGGATTTGGACCTGGGGGAAGCCCTCTCGGCCGAAGCGAAGCTGGGGCCGACCGAGGGAGGGGGCAAGCATCCCCCGGAGGCCAAATCCTTTGGAAAATCAAGCGCCGAAGATTTGAAGCGGAGAGAAATGCCGCCACCCCCCGTGACCAGTTACGCCCGCCCTTATCGCCAGTCTATCACAGCTCATGACCTTCCAAAAAGTCGCCCGGTGGATCCCTGATCCAGTCCGGCAGGCTTCCGAGCAAAGGAGAAATCAAGGGTATTGTGACTCTCTCGGAGATTGTCACGCCTGGGGGCCGGGAGCCGAGGGGGGCTTCTGTGGCCCTAGGCGGTGCTGGTTGTCGCGTCGTGACGAGCGGTGGGGGCGGGTTGCGCCGGGATCCAGTCAGGGAAGCAGGGCGTTGAATTCACCCCGCCGTTGGGGTATCTTCCCCCCATGAAGGCGGAGAAGGTGACCATCGTCGGGGGGGGGCTGGCGGGGTGCGAGGCGGCCTGGCAGGCTTCCCGAAGGGGGGTCCGCGTCCTGCTCCTGGAGATGAAGCCTCAACGCTTTTCGGCTGCCCACCGTTCTCCCCTGCTAGGGGAGCTCGTCTGCAGCAACTCCCTTCGCGCGGTGTCGCTCGAAAACGCCGTCGGCCTCCTCAAGGAGGAGTTGAGGGAGCTGGGCTCCCTGATCATGATGGCCGCGGATGCGACCCGGGTGCCAGCCGGAGCGGCCCTCGCGGTGGACAGGGAGGCGTTCTCCAGGAGGATCACGGAGCTCCTGGAGGACGACCCCCTGATAGAGATCCGGCGTGCCGTAGTGGAGACCCTCCCCGAGGAGAGCCCCGCCATAGTCGCCACCGGCCCGCTCACCGAGGGCCCCTTGGCCGGGGAGCTGGCCAGCCTGAGCAGCGGCGAAAGCCTCTACTTCTACGATGCAATAGCCCCCATCGTGGAGGCCGACTCCATCGATTTCAGCATCGCCTTCAGGGCCTCGCGATATGGGAAAGGTGGTGAGGATTACATCAACTGCCCCATGGATCGGGACGAGTACGAGGCGTTCATCGACTCGCTACTCACGGCCGAGAAGGTCCCGATCCGGCCCTTCGAGCGGGAGATCCTTTTCTCCGGATGCATGCCCATCGAGGCCATGGCACAGAAGGGGAGGCAGACCCTGGCCTTCGGTCCCATGAAGCCTGTGGGCCTCGTGGACCCGAGGACCGGGAAACAGCCCTACGCCGTGGTCCAACTCAGGCAGGACAACCTGGCGGGCAGCCTTTACAACATGGTGGGTTTCCAGACAAAGCTCACTCACTCCGAGCAGGTGAGGGTCTTCAGGATGATCCCCGGCCTGGCCAAGGCCCGCTTTCACCGTCTGGGGAGCCTTCACAGGAACACCTACGTCAACGCACCTCGGCTCCTTTTGCCCACCCTGCAGGCCAAGGCCAGGCCTGGGCTGTGGCTGGCCGGACAGATCTGCGGGGTGGAGGGATACGTGGAATCCACTGCCATGGGGTTGTTGGCGGGGTTGAATGCCGCCAGATGCCTTTTGGGCGAAGAGCCGCTCGTTCCGCCCAAGACCACCGCCATCGGCTCCCTCGTGCGTTACATCACCGAGGCCTCCCCGGAGGGTTTTCAACCGATGAACGTGAACTTCGGGCTCTTCCCTCCCTTGCCCAGGGAGGTGCCGAAGGGCGTCCGGCGCATGGAATTGGCGCGTCGTGCCTTGCGGGACCTCAAGACGTGGGCGAGGGAGCAGCTGACGGAGGGCAGATCATGAGGACACGCGAGGTGGCCAGGCTCCTGAGCAAGATACCGTTGTTCGAAGGGATGAGCGGCGACGATTTCCGGTGCATCGCCCGCTTTGCGCGGCGTGTGCGATACTTCCCCGGACAGGTCATCATCAGGGAGGGGGAGATAGACGACCGCCTCTTCGTTGTGATCTCCGGGGAGGTGAAGGCGGTCAAGGATTACATGGGGATCAACGAACGGGCCCTGGGGTTCGTGGGGCCTGGGATGTGCTTCGGGGAGATGGCCCTTCTGGACAATTACGAGCGCACAGCCACGGTCATCGCCAATCTGGAGACCGAGTGCCTGGAGGTGCGCCACCCGGACTTCATGGAGCTGCTCAAGAGCCAGCCCGGTATCGCGGTGAAGATGCTCCCGATCCTGGCCAGTCGCCTTCGCAAGGCGCAGGAACTGCTCTGAGGGTGTGCTTGCCAAGGGGGGCGGCGGTGGTTAGTATTAAAGAAAGGGTTCGAGAATTCGAAGTGCCGGAGACAGGCGCCATATGAGCGATCAAAAGGACAAGATCCCGGATCACAAGGAGCTGGAGAGGGAACTCAACGATTATCTATCCAAGAAATACGGGGATCGGATCAAGTTGGGGGTCTCCATGTTAGTCCCGAAGGCGGCCTTGGAGGAGACGGAGCAGGGTGGGCAGGACAAGCCCAAGGGCGTCTCCAGGATACAGTTCGACATGAAGCCCGAGGAGCTGGAGGCCTTTCTCGATGAATACGTGGTCAAACAGAGAAGGGCCAAGGAGGTCCTGGCCACAAAGATCTGCACGCATTTCCATCGCATCCGTTACATGGAGGAACACCGCCTGACCGACCGCCTCAACGGGGTCGGGCAGATCAAGAACAACATCATCATGATCGGCCCCACAGGGGTAGGGAAGACCTACATCATCAAGCTGATCGCCAAGAAGCTGGGCGTGCCCATAGTGAAAGGGGACGCTACCAAGTTCAGCGAGACGGGCTACGTCGGCGGGGACGTCGAGGATCTGGTCAGGGACCTGGTGCACGAGTCGGACGGCGACATCCAACTCGCCCAATACGGGATAATCTACATAGACGAGATAGACAAGATCGCCTCCAGCGGCAACCTGATAGGGCCGGACGTGTCCAGGGCTGGGGTGCAGAGGGCCCTGCTCAAGCCCATGGAGGAGACCGACGTGGACCTCAGGGTACCCCACGATCCCATCTCTCTGATGGAGGCTATCGAACAGTACAGAAAGACCGGCAAGAGGGAGAGGAAGAAGGTAAACACCAAGAACATACTCTTCATCGTCAGCGGGGCTTTCTACGGGCTCGAGGACATAATCAAGAAACGGCTCAACGCGCAGGGCATGGGTTTTGCCGCTGACATCCGTTCCAAGGAGGACCGTTACGAATACCTCCAACACGTCAAGGCGGAGGATCTGATAGAGTACGGGTTCGAGAGCGAGTTCGTGGGTCGCCTCCCCGTGATCGTTGTGTTCGACAGGCTGGACGTCGAGGATCTCTACCAGATACTGAGAAATCCCAACAGCCCGGTGACGCAGGGCAAGAAACGCGATTTCAGGGCCTACGACATAGACCTGCGGTTTCAAGACGCGGCGTTGCGCCTCCTGGCCGAGCAGGCGTTCCAAGAACGGACGGGCGCCAGGGGTCTGGTGAGCGCCATGGAGAGGGCCCTGATGCGTTTCGAGAAGAAGCTCCCTTCCACGAAGATCTCTCAATTGGTGGTGACCAGGGATCTGGTGGAGGATCCGGCCGGGACCTTGGAGAAGATCTTGGCCGATCCGCAGGCCGAGGAGCTGTTCGAGGCGAGAGAGGTAGCGCTGTCCGAGGAACGCCAGGTGGTCAGGGAGACCATCGTTCGAAAGGCGGCCGATTACGAGAGGCGGCTGGGGGCCGTTCTCACCGAGGCACGGATAGAGATGGTCACCAGGCTGGTGGTCGACCGTGGGCTCGAGTTGCAGGCGGCCTTCGAGGACATCGCCCGGATCTGCAAGGCGATTCGGTTCCAGGAGAGGAGGTTCTACGATCGTTTCGATCTGAGCATCACCTTCGATGAAGGTGCGGTGGACCGCATCATAGAGAGGTGTCTCGGGGAGGAGCGGCATCCCAGGCAGGTCCTGGAGGAGCTGTTGGAGAATTACGAACACGGGCTGCGTCTCATACGGGAGAAGATCGGTCAGGACGAATTCATCCTCACCAAAGAGGCGGTAGACTCTCCCGAGGGGTATCTTGCCCGTCTCATCCGCGAGTACTACGAGAGGCACTGAGCGAGGCGGGACCTTGCAGGGGACTTCGTGGCCTGCGGCACGGATAGGAAAGATCCCCGGCCGTGAGACGGCCCTCGTGGGGCGCGCGGCCTGGAACGGATGCGGCTCTCTTGGGCTGAGGGCAGGCAATCGAAGGGAGAAGGGAGTGGACTCGGCGAATGGTCTCCGGTGCTGGGTGCTTGAGGCGTGGCGGCCCAATCTAAGCTCGAGGAGTGGGACTGGACCATGAGAGATTATTACGAGACTCTGGGGGTCTCCAAGAACGCTTCCGCCGACGAGATCAAGAGGGCCTTCCGGAAACTGGCCGTCAAGTACCACCCGGACAAGAATCCAGGTAACAAGGAGGCGGAAGAGAAGTTCAAGGAGATCAACGAGGCATACGCTGTCCTCAGTGACCCTGAGAAGCGAAAACAATACGACATGTTCGGGGCCGATGGCTTCCGTCAGCGTTTCTCACAGGAGGACATCTTCAGGGGCTTCGACGTCGGGGACCTTTTCCGGGAATTCGGGTTCGGCACCGACGATATCTTCACCCGCATATTCGGCGGAGGCTTTGCGCGGCAAGGCAGACGCGTCTTCAGGTCCGGCGGGTTTGACTTCGGCGGGTTCGGTGGGGCTGGGGGATACCAGCAGCCGGTGCCGGGGCAGGACCTGGAGATGGAACTCCAGGTGACACTCGAGGAGGTGGCCAACGGCGCGGAGAGGAAGATCTCCATTCCCAGGGGGGGCCGCGTGGAGAGCCTCTCGGTCAGGATCCCCAAGGGCATCGAGTCCGGAAAGAGGCTTCGGCTGGGGGGAAAGGGAGGGGAGAGCCCATATGGGGGACCCCCTGGTGACCTTTACCTCCGTGTGAATGTCCTGGAGCACCCGCTGTTCAAGAGGGAGGGCAGGGACCTCACGGTGGAACAGGAGGTCCAGTTTTCCGATGCGGTCTTGGGTGGTGAGATCCGGGTGCCCACGCTGGAGGGAAAGACCCTCAGCGTCAAGATCCCGCCGGGGACCCACGGCCATTCCCGCATAAGGGTGAGGGGGCAAGGGCTTCCAGGGATGAAGGGCGAGGGCAGGGGGGATCTTTACGTGAAGGTCGTCATTCGGGTCCCCAAGAGGCTCACCCGCCGCCAGCGAGAACTGGTAGAGCGGCTTCGTGAAGAGGGGATGTGAGCGGGACAGTGCCGGTCTTCAAAGGTCAGTCGTCGGAACGGCACGGGAGCCGTGACAGCCATCGAGGGCTGTTGCACAAGGGGTCATCGCTCCCCGGGTCCTGGTCTCGGGCGTGGTCCGAGCCATGGCTGACCGCGGTCAGTGGGGCACGGAACACGGAAGGCCCGGGATGGGTCGGCGAGGCCGGGAGGCTTGCGCATGGATGAGGCCCGGTTACGAGGGCTGTTGGACCGGGTGAGAAGCGGTGAGATCGACGTCAACGAGGCCCTGGAGACCCTGCGCCACCTCCCCTTCGAGGACCTCGGCTTCGCCAAGGTAGATCACCACCGTTCCCTGCGGGACGGGGCCCCAGAGGTGGTCTACTGCCCCGGGAAGACCCCTGAACAGGTACGCGAGATCGTATTTCGCCTCGTGGAGCGATCCCAAAACATCATAGCCACCCGGGCTTCTCCCGAGCTGTTCGAGGAGATAAAGAAGGTCTCTCCCAGCGCGACTTACCACCCGTCGGCCAGGATGGTGGTGGCGAATCCCCGGCCAGTGGCACCCAAAGGGATGGTGGCTGTGCTGAGCGCAGGGACCGCCGACCTTCCCGTGGCAGAGGAGGCTGCCCTGACGGCCGAGACCCTTGGCAGCGCCGTCACACGCGTCTACGACGTGGGCGTGGCTGGGATCCACCGCCTCTTCTCCAAACGCGATCTGCTCCTCAGTGCCAATGCTGTTGTAGTGGTGGCCGGGATGGAAGGGGCCTTGGCCAGTGTGGTGGGAGGCCTGGTGAACAGACCGGTCATCGCTGTCCCCACAAGCGTGGGATACGGGGCGAGCCTCGGGGGTTTGGCGGCGCTCTTGACCATGCTCAATTCCTGTGTCCCCTGGGTCTCTGTGGTCAACATCGACAACGGCTTCGGCGCCGGTTACCAGGCCCACATGATCAACCGCATGTGCGTCGATGGCCCGGTGGGAAGGCCCCGATGAGCTCCTGGAGGCCCAGCCTCGATGACGTCGCCTCGGATGGGAGCCCTGTGGAAGGCTCCCATCCCCTCTCCTCATAATAGCCGGCCAAGAATCTCGCCAGATCTTCCTGCGTAAGGACGCAACGCCGATAGTAATCCTGCATCACGAGTTCGGTCCCCATCGCCCTGACCGGCTCGAACCACTGCGGAGGGATCGTGTCTTGGTTGGCCTTGGTCTCGCGGGCGTTGAGGAGCCTCATAAGGTTCCATCCCCTCTCTGCGGCGAGCATCAGTCTCTCCCGATCCATCTCCAGACCCGTGGCGGCCTCGTACAGGGCGGCACACAGCTCGGCGCTGTAAAAGCGATTGTTCTGGGCCCTCATGCATATCCCGAGGGAGGAGAGGGCGCTGTACCAGTGCTCGGCGTAGACCGATAGCCTCCCCACATCGAGACCCAATGGGTGAGCGAGGATCCTTTCCGCAGCCGAGGGAGGAACCCCCATGCGGTCCAGGTGCCGCGCCATCTTGTCCGGTGTGACGCCCGGAAGGTAGGTGGGGCTCCCAGCCGTGGCGGAGGTGGGGCCTCTGGGGCACACCACCTGCTCGAACTCCATGGTCCCCAGCCCGGAAAACCTAGGGTCATAGAGGGCATCCATGTGTCTGACCAAGGGGACTGGGGAAAGGGCATCCGGGCCGAATTCATCTTCCAGGGCCTTCCATCCCCCTGCCATCACCCCCCCCAACCCCCTGGCGCTCATGAGCTCCTCCAGGAGATGCTGCACGCTCGCCGCGGCCCTGACTACCGGCTTGCCCCCCAGGATCTTCTTCTCCGAGGCCTGAATCGCCCAATCGGCCATGGCACCGAAGGTCATCAGGTCCAGGCCGAGGTCGTTGAGCTTGTCGAGCAACATGGCTGCCTCGGTGGCGTCCATCCCGAAGCGGTACCCCATGAGGGCGACGTTGAGAAAGCTAGTGGGGGTCATCTCCCTCGCCTCCCCTGGGATCCGCAGGACGTCCTTGCAAGGGACGAAGCACGAGGGGCAGGCGGCCCGCCTCGCCTTCAGACCGCGGTAAACCTTGGGGCCGAAGGTCCTGGTTAGCATCTCCGGCGTGACAGGGGAGTTGGGAAAAAGGACCTGCACGGAGGAGTCCCAGCCCACCATCATGCCCAGATCCAAGATAGCGGAGCGTCCTGGGAACGCCCGGAGGCGTTCGTGGAGCCGACCCAGCAGCTCGACAAAGGCCCTGCGATCGGCGACAGCACTCCCCCCCGTCCCCTTCGCCACGATGGCCTTGAGGCCCTTGGAGCCCATGACCGCCCCGAGCCCACCCCTGCCGACGGTGGCGCTGCGGTCCACCAGGGCTATGGCAAAGGAGATCTGCCTCTCTCCGGCCGGTCCTATGGCCAGGACGCCGGCCCCGGGGTGCCTTCGCCGAAGGATCTCCGTGGTCTGGTTGATGCCGAGCCCCCAGAGGTCCGATGCGTCCTCCAGATCGATCTCGTCATCCAGTATAGAGAGCACCACGGGCCTAGGGGTGCGCCCGGATATCACCACGTGGTCGTATCCAGCCCACCTGAGTTCGCTCCCCAGGCCGAGGCTCCCTGCGGCCGCGGCCACAGCCCCGTTGAGCGGCTGCTTGGTCGTGGCCATGAGGCGCACCGCCCCAGGCACCATGGTCCCCACCAATGGTCCGGCGCCGAGGATCAGGACATTCGATTCGGAGAGGGGGTCCACACGGGGAGGCAGGTACCTGAAGGCCAGAGCATTGTTCATGCCGAAACCACCCAGGAGACGGTGGGCCTGTTCAATGGGCAGATCTTCCACCGCATGTTCGGCAACGCTGAGGTCCACATGGAGGACCCTGCCGGCATAGCCAACGCTCATCGCCTCGCTCCTCTCGTTCCAGGGCGTCGTGAAAGGTCGTCAGACTCACCCCCCAAGAGGCCCGCCCCCTTCGGCCTTCCCAAGAGGAAATAGAGCCTTCCTTCGTGCCTGAGATGTCCGGCCATGGCCTCGGCTTCCTTGCCGGGGCCGCAGTATATGTCCACCCTGCCTGCGCCCCGGATCGCCCCTCCGGTGTCCTGGTTGAGAACGAAACGAGAAAAGGCCCGCCAGGCCACTGCATGGCCTTCCTCGTCCAATGTGGGCCGGTAGGTCTGGATGAAGGCGAGGCCCCCTTTCGGGAAGAGCCGGCTGTCCGTGGCGATGCTCCGGCCAGGTGTTATGGGGACCTCCAGGCTCCCCAGGGGACCCTCCTTCACCTCCCGGAAGAAGACATAACTCGGGTTGCAGAAGAGCAACCCTTCCACGCGTTCAGGGTGGTCCCTCAGGTAGGCGCGTATGGCCTGCATGGATATCCTTTCCGGGGGTATCGCGCCCTCGTCCGCGAGGATCCTACCGATGCTGATATAGGGGTGCCCGTTGCTTGCCGCGAAGTTCACATCCATCTGCTGGCCCTGGCCCAGGACGATTCGCCCCGAGCCTTGGATATGGAGGAAGAAACGATCCACCGGATCCCTCAGCCAAACGAGCTCCAAGCCTTTTCCCTCCAGGACCATCCCCCCGTCGATCTCGGCCCTTGTATAGTAAGGGACCACCTTACGTCCCTGGAGTCGTCCGACGAGGCGTTCGCCCTGGGGCTGCCCCCTGAAGGAAGCGAGATTTATCTCCAAGAGGTCCGGAGGGACTCGATAGATGGGATAACGGAAACCGTCCTCCGCCCTCAGGCGTCCTTCCAGCACGGGGAGGTAATACCCGCTGAAGAGCACCGTGCCGAACAGGTCGTTGCCAGCGGCCCTGAACCAGATGAAGTCCCTGCGTAGCTGTCGCCCGAAATCCTCACGCTCCAAACCCGCTTCCAGGAGTCTCAAGAACGTCCGCAGGGTCTCGCGGACCATCTGGGTATTTGCCTCGTGCGGCCCGTAGAGGAAGCTGCTTTCAGGTGAAAGTCGATCCAGGTAAGCCAGGCTTTGGAGAACGGCGCGCCTGAGGGAGTCCTGATCCAGGTCATCTCCCAATGGAGGTATCTCCCACTCATCCACCATCACCAGGGCCTTGTCCGGCTCCGTCACCTCGATCATGAACCACCGGTGACAGGAGGACCCCCCCGACACCATCACACCGGCAAGGAGCAACAGGATAATGAATCGAAGGATGAATCGCGCCCGGGTCACTACCCCTCTCCTTCGCCCCCCAGGAGGTCCTTTTGTCGGAATTCCTTCAGACATCGCTGGATGTCTGCCTGGAGGTCCCTGCCCTCTGGGATCTCGAACTCCTTGCGCATGACATCCTCGATAGTGTGGCTATCCATGCCTAGCTGATGGAGTTGGTATATCCTCCTGGCCGTGCGGTTGAGGAAGTGGATGAGATCCGCCTCCGGCTCGTATATCATCATCTCGTCATTCAGGTCCTTTATGGTCCTCCGACTCGGCATCTCTCCTCCTGCCAGGCAGCGGATGGTGTGTCCTTTGGACAGACAACGCCTCAAGCATAGCACATTCGGGTTGCGCGACCAACGTTCCCATGAGCCGTATGCCAACGATAACGATCTCCCGCGGGAGGGATTCATGATAGCGAGGGACTCGATCCGTAAGTGATCACAGGGTAGCGGCGTTTTCTCGGAGCGGCTTGGCGGAGGCGCTTCGATTTTCCAGGATTTGGACCCGGGGGAAGCCCTCTCGGCCGAAGCGAAGCTGAGGCCGACCGAGGGAGGGGGCAAGCATCCCCCGAAGGCCAAATCCTTCGGAAAATCAAGCGCCGAAGACTTGAAGCGGAGAGAAATGCCGCCACCCCCCGTGACCAGTTACCTAGATCCTGAAGCCTTCTTTCACGTCTTCCGATAGCAGGAAGCGGGGGACGGCTGTGACCGCGTCCCGCTCGGCGCAGGCAGGGCGGAAGCGGTTCGGTTTTCCAGGATTCGGACCTCGGGGAAGCCCTCTCGGCCGAAGGAAAGCTGAGGCCGACCGAGAGAGTTGGCAAGCACCCCCCGGACCCCGAATCCCTCGGAAACCGGGCATAGACGAAACAGACGAAAAAGACCAGACAGAGGGAACAGACCGATGTCCGCCGTGACCAATTGCATTGGTGGGGAAGGCCCTTCAAAGAGGTCCCCGGCGAGCAAGTAAAGGTCTGCCCGGACCCTCTGTGGTATCTTCTCTGCGGCCTCAAATTCATCGTGGATGTCGGTGAGGAAGATGGCCCTCATAAACAAACCCTCTGGGTCTTGCTGGCCCCTCAACCACGATGAGTGACCGGTCGTGAGCAATCCTGGTGGGGAGCCAATGGTTCGCGGTCCAAGGTCGAATCCCCCGCTCTTTGCCGGCCTGCCAGGAAACATCCCCGGGAATTGGGGATGTGGCCCCCAAAGGCGTCGGACTTGGCTGATTGTCCGGGTCAGTCTTGAAAGCGCTCCATCGCCCAGGCCACCCTATCCTGGAAAGTGGGGCCGATCTCTTTCCATCGGGCATCGATACGATGGAGCCTGGCCGCAAGGCCCGAGCCGTTGGCTAACTGGATGGCAAGGCCGGGCCTGGCGTTCAGCTCCAGCAACAAGGGGCCCAGGTCCCTGTCAAGGACCAGGTCCGCTCCCAAGTATCCCAATCCGGTCATCTCCGAGGCCCTGGAGGCCATACTCAGCATCTGTTCCCAGCCGGGTATCTGGATGCCGGCCACGGGGTGGCTTGTGTCTGGGTGAGTGGTGACGATGGAGTTCCTGTGCACGGCCGGAAGGGTCCTCCCAGTAGAGATCACTATGCCTGCACCTATGGCTCCCCTGTGAAGATTGGCCTTGCCATCCGAGGCCTTGGTGGGCAGTCTCACCATGGCCATGGCAGGCACGCCTCTATACACGATTACCCTGACATCGGGCACTCCCCTGTAGCTCACGGACTCGAAGACCTCGTGGGGGTGCACCATGGACTCCACCAGGGCCCGGTCTTCGCGGCCTTCCAGGGAGTGGATGCCGGAGAGGATCTCGGATACGTGGTAGCGAAGGGCCTCCACGGACAGGGGCTCTCCGCTAGCCTTGAGAAATCCCCCTGCGGATCGTCCTGCCACAAGCAGGATGCCGCTCCCGCCGGCCCCGCGGGCCGGCTTGATCACGAACTCCTCCAGGTTCGCCAGTCTTTGGGCCAGGTGGCGGATCTCCCCGTGATGGGCCAGGACATGGAAGGTGCGCGGCGTGGGGATGCCATGGCGGGAGGCCAGCTCCTTGGTGAGGGCCTTGTCGTCCACGGTGGGGTAGGCGCTCCTCGGGTTCCAGGACATTATGTAATCCGCATTCCTCTTGTTCATGCCCAAAAGGCCCCTTTGCCCGAGCACCCTCAGCCAGCGAAAGCTCATCGCGGCCCTCCCAGCCTCCTGAAACGAAGGAGCTCCGATAACCTGTAGCCGGTGTAGCGGCCCACCAGTACCTGGAGGGCAGCCACGACCAGGAGAAGCTCAGGATACACGAAGAACGTCAGCTGGAGGGGATCCCAGTCCAGCAACTGATATGTTACGGAGGCCACGGCAGCGCTGCCTGCCGCGGTGCGCAGTGCGTTGCGTGCGCCCGCCTCTTCTGCTATCACGAAGAGGCGTTCTATGGTCATGGTCAGGATCACAAAGGGGATCAGGCCCACGGCCATCAGTTCCCTCTGCCCCAGACGGTTCCCCAACAGAGCCACCACGGTGAACATGAGGATCACCACGCTCAGTATGACGGAGAGCCGTGGCACCAGCAGGAGTCTCAGCCCCTCCAGAAATCTTCGTATCAGGTAACCCGCCAGCACGACCGCACCGAAGAGGATCAATCCGTAAACCAGGCCCGTGCTTCGGAAGGCCAGGGCCATGAGCACGGGCATGAAGATCCCGAAGGTGGGCAAACCCACCATGTTCCTCAGCACGCATATCATCAGGGCACCAAGAGGCACCAACAAGAGGATGCGGAAGGTCTCCTGAAAACGCTCCGGCAGCCTGAAGAGGGACCACCTGTCCAGAGGATGGGGAGAGGTCCGGATCCGCTCGAAGTGCACCCTCCATCCCGATAGCCTCTCCCGCGTGACGGTCCAGCAGACCTGGGAGATCTCCCCGTGGGACACATCCAGGGTAGACCCCCCGTCCCTCCTGAGGGGGATGGTGGTGATCGATGGGGGGATGAGGGCCAAGCTCTCGGGGTCAACCCTCTCCCAGGAGCTCCCGGTCCAGACCTCCAGCCACTGGCTCGTGGATGTCTCGACACTTCCCGACAGCTTGAGCCCCTCCACCAGTCTCGCTGGCAGCTCCGCTCCACGAAGGAGAATGAGCGTGGCCGTGAGCCTGCCCCGGCGCTTGGCCAGCTCATTCCACGACTCGAGGTCCTGTGGTGGGGGTTCTGCTCCGACCCGGCTGCCCGAGACGGCCTCCAAGATGGCCCTCAACCTGGATTGGGGATCCAAGCCCCTCCACTTGGCTGTCATCCTGCGGGCCAGCACTCGCTCCCCAGGCTCTTTGAGATCGAGATAGGCCCCCAAGGAAGGCCCCTCGGGCTTGGTCTGGAAATCGGGCCATCGCACCATAGTGGCCCCGTACGAAATCAGGGCCTCCTCGTTTCCAAGCTGTCCAGACCAGACACCCTGCCTCCCCCATTCCTGGGAGAGGATGACGAAGGAAAGGGGCCCGGATTCCACTTGTTCCTCTGTCACGGTGAGCCCTGCATGGTCACGGGGCAGGGCCAACCCGATCTCGGTTTCCTGCCCTGCGGTTCCCCGCACCGCTGCCTCGAAGAGGACCTTGAAGGCCCTGCCGGGGATCGTGGGTAGAAAAGGGTAGCCAAGGTGGAGGACCCGGTATGCGATGAGGGCCGCCGGAAGGATCAGCAAGAGGGCTACCAGTTTCAGATGGGCCTGTCTCAACGCTCTAGAACCTCCTCTCCAGCAAGTCCGCGATTGTCAAGGGGAGCCCCAAGTCACCTGGTCTTCATAGCCTGAACGACGGTGGCTGATGCGCTTTTCCTGTGTCGATGGCCGGGAGCGCGCGCCTTGGGGTCTGCAATTTCGGATGCTGTGTGCCAAGGTTCATGGAAGTTGCGATGGCGATGAAAAGGAGCCCTGGCCCTGCCGTCCTGGATCGGGCAGTCGACCTTCCTTTCCCTCACCCTCCCCGCAAGGTCTGGGATGCAGGTGGCTGCGGCCCACATCCACCAGGAACCGGCCACGGAGGCTCTCCCTCCCCAGCAACATGGGGTACCTCAGTCCAGATCTGTCATCCAGGTTCACCAAGGTTTCGAACCTCTTGCCAGCAACGCAGATCTCCATCCGAACGATTGGTCTCTTTTCCTTTCCCACGTTCGTTCTAACCTCGACCCAGCCCAGGATGGGAAGCCGCACCTTCTCCTTGGTCTCAGGGTCCGGAAGCCTGAACTCTGCCAGGTTGCCCGTGACCCTCAGGTCGATGGCGGCCATGGAAGACTTGGCGGCCCCGGTGTCCACCCGAGCCTCCAGGACCAGGCCCCAAGGGAGGAGCTTCACCTTCTCTACCGCGCCCAGGAGCGTGGCCTGTTGCCCCAGGCACTCGGTGGGTAGCTGCGCGAGAAGAGGGGGCAGCATAGCCATGGCAACCAGCCACAAGACCGACCTGGACCATGTCATCTCTCGCGACCCCCTTGGAGACCTCCTAATCCTTATTACCGCTGCGGCCCGAGAAGTGCAAGGGCCTCCCAAATATAGGGTGCGCGCTTTTCCCCTTGCAAAGTCTCAAGGGGTGTGGTATTAAAAAACATTTCAATTCATTGGTCTCTCCGAGAGTCACGGGCCCCGCGGGGTCTTCATTTTTCTTGGAGAGATAGAGCCAGCAGGAGGTGAGGAGGTGCGAGGGTGCCGAATGTGACAATGAAACAGCTTCTGGAGGCAGGGGTACACTTTGGGCATCAAACCAGACGGTGGAACCCGAAGATGAAGCCTTACATCTTCGCGGACAAAAACGGTATCTACATCATAGACCTCCAGAAGACCGTCCGGCTCATGAAGCAGGCCTACCAGTTCGTCAGGGATGCGGTTGCAGAGGGCAAGACTGTACTCTTCGTGGGCACCAAGCGGCAGGCCCAAGAGGCCATCCAGGAGGAGGCCTCCCGCTGCAACATGCCCTATGTGAACCATCGATGGTTGGGGGGGACGCTCACGAATTTTCAGACCATCAGGAAGGGTATCGATCGGCTCAAGGAACTCGAAGCCATGACGGAGGAGGGGCGTCTGCGGGAATACCCCAAGAAGGAGGCCCTCAAGCTGGAAAAGGAGAGGGAGAAGCTGAGGAAGAATCTCGGTGGAATAAAGGAGATGGGAGAGCTTCCCGGGGTCGTCTTCGTGGTGGATTCGCGCAAGGAATACATAGCGGTTCGAGAGGCGCGGAAGCTGGGGATACCGGTAGTTGGCATCGTCGATACCAATTGCGACCCGGATGAGATCGACTATATCATCCCGGGCAACGACGACGCCATCAGGGCGATCAGGCTCTTCACCTCCCTGATGGCTGACGCGTGCCTGGAGGGGCTTGGGCTGAGGGAGGAAAAGCCCCAAGAAGTGCAGGCCGCCGAGGCCGGGCTGCCTGCGGAGGGGGAACCGCAGGTGAGCGCCTCTGCCGAGGAAGAGGGGGCGGCGGAGTCGGTCCTTCAAGAGGATTGGGGCCGTGATGAGACGGAGGAAGGGGATCTGTTGTAGTCACTCGAGGGTGGCCCAGGGAAAGCCAAGGGGCGCGGCACCATAGGCTATCGGGAGGGGAAGGGACGTGAAGGTGGATGCCAGTGCAGTCAAAGAGCTGCGGGAGAGGACTGGGGCGGGCATCATGGACTGCAAGAAGGCCTTGATCGAGGCCCAAGGCGATCTTGGCAAGGCCATCGAGGTCTTGAGGAAGAGTGGTGCTGTTGCGGCTGCCAGGAAGTCCGGTAGGGTCGCAAGGGAGGGGATGATCGGGTCCTATGTCCACTTCGGGGGAAAGATAGGGGTCTTGGTGGAACTCAACTGCGAGACAGATTTCGTGGCCAACACCCCGGAATTCAAGGAACTTGCCAAGGATCTCGCCATGCAGGTGGCCTCGGCCAATCCGCTCTATGTGGCCAGGGAGCATGTCCCACAGGAGGTCCTGGCCAGGGAAAGAGAGATATACCTCGAGCTGGCCGCACGGGAAGGGAAGCCCCAAAAGGTATTGGACAGGGTGGTCGAGGGGAAACTCAAGAAGTTCTTCTCCCAGGTCTGCCTCCTCGAGCAACCGTTCGTAAAACAGGACGACATCACTGTGCAGGAAAGGGTCCAGAGGACGGCTGCGACCTTGGGCGAGAACATCGTGGTCCGTCGATTCGCCAGATTCCAGGTGGGCGAGAGCCTGGAGAGGTGAATTGACGCCTGGAGCATCCCTCATGAGGCCCAGGTACCGTAGGATACTGCTCAAGCTGAGCGGGGAGGCCCTGCTGGGCGATCAGGGCTTCGGGATCCACCCCGGGGTCATGATGGAGATCGCCGAGGAGATAAAGCAGGTGGTGGACCTCGGCGTGCAGGTCGGCGTGGTCATCGGAGGTGGGAACATCTTCAGGGGGCTGACGGCCAGCAGCGCGGGGATGGATCGGGCTGCGGCTGACCAAATGGGCATGCTGGCCACGGTCATCAACGGCCTCGCCCTGCAGGACTCCTTGGAGAGGTTGGGGGTGCCCACCAGGGTCCTCTCGGCCATCGAGATGAGGCAGATAGCCGAGCCGTACATAAGGCGCAGGGCGACGCGTCATCTGGAAAAAGGTCGCGTGGTCATCTTCGTCGCCGGTACAGGCAACCCATATTTCACCACCGATACAGCGGCATCCCTCCGGGCCTTGGAGATCGGGGCCGAGGTCATCCTCAAGGCCACCAAGGTCGATGGCGTGTACGACAGGGATCCGGCCCTCGATCCGGAGGCGCAGAAACTGGAGGAATTGGCCTACATGGAGGTGCTAAAGAGGGATTTGAAGGCCCTGGACGCCACCGCCGTATCGCTCACCAGGGAATCGCGCATCCCGATAGTCATCTTCAACCTCCGGGTGAAGGGAAACGTCAAACGCGTGGTGATGGGCGAAAAGGTCGGGACTCTCATACGGGGGTAGGCCATGATAGAGGAGATCATCGGGGAACTGAAGTCGGACATGGACAAGATAATCTCCCACCTCAAGAAGGAGTACGACCGTGTCAGGACGGGAAGGGCGTCCCTCTCCCTCCTGGACGGGATCCGAGTGGATTACTACGGCACGCCCACCCCATTGAACCAGGTGGCGAGCCTTTCGGTGCCCGAGCCGCGTCTCATAACCATCCAGCCCTGGGACAAAGGGGTCCTGGCCGACATAGAAAAGGCCATACAGAAGTCAGAGCTGGGTCTGACCCCTATGAACGACGGGAAGGTGATCCGCATCTCCATCCCGCCTCTGACGGAGGAGAGGCGAAAGGAGCTCGTGAAACTAGTGCGCAAGATGGCGGAGGAGCGCAAGGTGGATCTCCGCAACCGCAGGCGCGAGGCCAACGAGATGTTACGGGACTTGAAGAAGGAGAAGGAGATCACAGAGGACGAACTCTTCAGATACCAGGAGGAGGTACAGGAGATCACCGACCAGTACGTCAAGAGGGTCGACGAGGTCCTGAAGGGAAAAGAGAAAGAGATACTGGAGATCTGAAGCTCTGAGCCGAAGGGCTCGCGGTTGCAAGACAACCTGGATTCACGATCGGTGATCGAGGCGTGAAAGGCGGATGGGAGGGCCCTCGCCGAGATCGAAGGTGCGAGGACCTTTCCGGAGAGGCGCTCTGCACGAGGGCGCCTTTGTCGTTTCAGAACTCCCAGATGTTTCGAGGGGTTCAGCCTTGCTTGGGTGTGGCACGGATGGTATACTGCCAGACACAAGGGGGGGCTGAGCATGGGGGAAATCAGGTTTGATAACCTTCCAAGGCACCTGGCCATCATCATGGATGGAAACGGCAGGTGGGCGCAGCGTAGATCCCTCCCGAGGGTCGAGGGTCACAAGAAGGGGGCGGATGCGGTTCGCACGGTGGTGCGTGCATGCAGGCGGTGGGGAATCCCAGTCTTGACGCTATTCGCCTTCTCCAAGGAGAACTGGAACCGCCCCGTGGATGAGATCGAGGCCCTGATGGATCTCCTCATGGAGTACCTGGTGACGGAACGTCAGGAGATGATGGATCGTGGTATCAGG
>Ga0068707_1000506_pt1 | contig 25446 bp, 26 predicted proteins | sample YNPNPMetaG_FD_66600 | JGI IMG/M metagenome (GOLD analysis project Ga0068707, IMG submission 66600) | Anoxygenic and chlorotrophic microbial mat microbial communities from Yellowstone National Park, USA - YNP NP MetaG | ecosystem: Environmental > Aquatic > Thermal springs > Hot (42-90C) >... | reverse complement strand
TGGACGATCCCGAGCAAAGCCTCACCTTTCATGAGGCTCCAGGAATCTCAGTTCAGGATCGCCCCAGATCCCGGGCCGCGTCAAGACGAAATCGTAGCGAACCGGGTCGTCAGGGGCGATGGATCGGAACCCCGCAGTGACCTCCAGGGCGGTCCTCATGTCCGCCTGCCTTCGCCGGGTCATCCCCAGGGCCAAGCCGATTCTGTGCATGTGGGTATCGAGGGGGACGATGAGCTTGGAAGGCGGGACCCCCTCCCACCCGCCTGGGTCCACCTCGTCGTTCCGCACCATCCATCGGAGAAAGAGATTGAGTCTCTTGCACGCGCTGGCGTCGGAGGGAGAGGGAAAGAGGGCGCTCCTTTCCCCTTTGAGCTCCATTTTGAGCTCTCCCACGAACCCGCAGAGGGCCTGAAGGACCGTAGGATCTGCCGCTCTCATACGGGAGGCGAAGCACGCCTGGAGGGACCCGTAGCGGTGAATCACGGCCCTCAGCCCCGCCATCATGGAGGCCAGCTCTTCCCCGGAGGTGAACCTGTGCCTGAAATCCCCGAAGGCCATCTGGAGGGCGTCGGAGGTGTTTTGGAGGAGAAAGGCCCGAGGCGAGGGACCCATTCGCCCCAAGACCGTGGAGACGCTCCTCAGGATCTGCTTCACCCTTCCGTAGGCGAGCGATGACGCGACGAAGGCGACGACCTCCCTGTCCAGGACATCAGGGTAATCGTAGAGGAACTCCAAGGGGTCCGGATGCACGTAATCCCTTCGGTTCCATTTCTCGTAAACGGCCTCCAGCCTCAGCGCCAGTCCCGGGGAAGGGATGAAGGGGCTCCTCAGTTCATCCCCCTGGCAGAACCTCTGGATCGTGCAACAGGCAGTAGTCACGACAGCCGCACCGTGCCGCTTGCGAGTTCATCGAGCCCTTGGCGGTCCAATATCCGGATCCTTCTCGTCCCTTCGCCCTGGATGAGCCCCCTCTTGGACATCCTGGCCAGGATGCGGGATAGGGTCTCGGGTATGGTCCCCAAGAGGCTTGCCAACTGACCTTTGGAGATGTCCAGGAGCAGCTCCGTGGACTCCCCCTGACGCTCGCTCAGGTAAAGGAGGTAAGCGGCCAGCCGTCCCGGGACCTCCTTGAGGGAGAGGTCCTCCACCAAGGCCGTGAATTTCCTGAGCCTTTGGGACAGAACCGCGAGCATGTTCATGGCCAGAGAAGGGTTTCTGGCGATGAGATCGACAAAGGAGTCTCGGGGGAAAAAGGCGAGCCTGCTCTCCTCCATGGCCTCGGCGTGGGCCGGGAAGCACTTGCCTGCGAAGACCGCCACCTCTCCCAGGGGTTCTCCCGGCCCCAGGATGTGGAGGATCTGTTCCTTTCCTTCCGCGGATAGCTTGAAGACCTTGACCCGGCCCGAAAGGACCAGATAGAACCCGTCGGCATCATCGCCCTCCGAGAATATGATCTGGCCGCGCCTGAACAACTGCTCCAGCATGATCATGGCGAGCTCCTCGTAGTGCCCCCTGGAGAGCCCCTGGAAGAGGGGGCTCGCTGCGATCTGGTGCATTATGTCCATATTGGCCCTGCGGTGAGCCGGCATGCTCCTCCCCTCCTTGACCCAAGTCAAAGACCTTCACCTCCGGGTCCGTCACATTGGGATCATACCATCCCACATGCAAAGGGTCCAACCATGAGATGGACACAGGAGGCCGAGGAGGCCATATCCAAGGTGCCTTTCTTCGTCCGCAAGAGGGTGAGGCGGAGGGTGGAGGAGGAGGCGGCCAGGCAGGGGGCCCCGCAGGTGACCATGGCGCACGTGCGGGCCTGTCAGAGGAGGTTCCTGGAACGCATGGACGAGGAGGTGAAGGGTCACCAGGTTGAGAGCTGCTTCGGGCCGGCGGGCTGCCCCAACAGGGCCGTGCCGAGGAACGATGTCGCATCCATGCTGGAGGTCTTGTTGGGAGGGAAACACCTGAGGGAGTTCCTGAGCCAGCGGGTGGGAGGTCCCCTGAAGCTCCATCACGAGTTGAGGGTCTCCATCTCGGATTGCCCCAATGCCTGTTCCAGGCCCCAGATAGCCGACGTGGGACTCATAGGGTGCAGGAGGCCCAGGGTCTCCCATGAGCCGTGCCAGGGATGCGAGGCCTGTGTCCAGGCCTGCGGGGAGGACGCGATACAAATCATCTCTGGTAAACCCGTCCTGGACAAGGGCCGATGCCTCGGGTGCGGCCAGTGCATAGGGGTTTGCCCCACGGGATCCCTGGAGGAGGAGGTCAGGGGCTACAGGGTGCTATTGGGGGGAAAACTCGGAAGGCATCCCAGGCTTGCCACTGAGCTCCCCGGGGTCCACCCTGCGGAGGAACTCCCGAGAATCGTGGACCGCCTGGTGGATGTGTACATGAAAAGGTGCATTGCGGGGGAGAGACTGGGGGAGATCATCGAGAGGATGGGATGGGAGGAGTTCCTCGAGGAACTCGAGGGGGGAAGGAAGGAGCTGGGGGTGCAGGGGCTGGCGGCTCGGTTGTCCTCCCAGGGCAAGTGACCCCGCTCCCGAGGGCGCAGCGCACACCAGCCCCGGCGCCCGGAGAGTCACCTTTACTCATGGGGGCAGGTTCGGAGAGGAGTTTCGGCCATGGATCGCTACATGAAGGCCTTCGTGGTCATGTCGATGGTCTATCTCCTGGTGGGGGCTGTCCTGGGGATCTCCCTGGCCTGGAACATGGCGTCGCTCCAGTTGAGGTTTGCACACGTGCACCTCAATCTCCTGGGGTTCATGGCCATGATGATCTTCGGGGTCGGCTACTTCATCCTCCCCAGGTTCAGCGGGAGGACCCTCAGGTGGCCTGGCCTCGTGGCAGTGCACTTTTGGGCCTCGAATCTGAGCCTGTTGGGCATGGTGGTTCTGTACTCGGTCTGGGATCCGGGATGGTTGGTCTGCTCCATCCTCCAGGCCTTCTCCGCGGCCCTCTTCCTCGGCAACGTGGGGCTCTCGGTCCTGATTCCTCCCAGGGAAGAGGTCCCGGTCGTGCGCGGGGAGGGGCAGGGTCCTGTGATATCCGGTGAGACAAAGGTGGCGGAGCTGCTGGAAAGGTGGCCCCATCTGAGGGAGCTCCTGGTGGCCCAGGGGATCCAAGCCCTCTCCGATCCCCAGCACCTCGAGCATGTCAGGAAGCTGGGGGTGACCCTGGGCATGATGGCCAGGAGGCACGGACTGGACGAGGGGGCGCTGCTCGCCAGGGTCGCCTCAGTGGTCGGAGGTCATGTGCAGGGGGGGGAGGCTGGCGCGTCCCACGGCAGCGGAGGCATCGGAAAGGATAGCGTCATAGGGGAGGTGATTCGCCGATACCCGCAGACAGAGGCCGTGTTCCGTAAGTTCTATGGCGAGGGGTGTTTTTCCTGTCCAGGGCAGGCATTCGAGACCATTGCCCAGAGTGCCATGATGCACAACGTGGAGCTGGGGGAGATCCTCTCGGAACTGAACCGAGCTGCCGGGCAGGGGAAAGGGCCCCCTTCGTCGGATGGTAAGTGATCACAGGGTGGCGGCGTTTCTCGGAGCGGCTCGGAGGAGGCGCTTCGATTTTCCAGGATTTGGACCTGGGGGAAGCCCTCTCGGCCGAAGCGAAGCTGAGGCCGACCGAGGGAGGGGGCAAGCATCCCCCGGAGGCCAAATCCCTTGGAAAATCAAGCGCCGAAGACTTGAAGCGGAGAGAAATGCCGCTACCCCCCGTGACCAGTTACGCCGGATGTGTGATGCTTCCGCGCTGGGATGACAGAGGGGGTGCAGCTCCAGGTGTAGACCTGGGAACACGAGGAAGGAGGCATAGTGTCATGGCCGAAAAGGAGCAGAAGGAGAAATGTTCCATGTGCGGGGCCAGCGAGGAGGAGGCCGTGTTGTTGCAGGCCCGCAAGGAGGGAAGCCTCTTCTGGGTCTGCGTGAGGTGCCTGCCCATCCTGATCCACGGTTAGGCGGTGCGAAGGCGAAGGGCAGAGGAGATGGGGTCGAGGCAATGGGGGCCCTGTGTTGGACCGGGCCTTCACCCGTGCCTCGCCAACTAGGTCGAGGGGTAGGGGCCAGAGGCGGGCACCTGGTTCTCCGGGGCAATGACAGATGGAATGGAACCGAGAGGCATTTGCCTGGGAAACTAATCGTCTGCGCACACGGGGTGAGAGGTGGGCGAATTCCAAAGGATAATGAGGTCCGCGTTGGGTCTTCTCGAAACTGGAACCCCTTTTGCCTTGGCGACCGTCGTCAGGGTCAGAGGGGCTGCCCCGAGACACAGCGGGGCCAGGATGCTGGTCCTCCCGGACGGCCGGACCGAGGGGACCGTGGGAGGCGCCACCCTGGAACGAAGGGTCATCCAGCACGCACTGGAAGCCCTGCAGGAAGGGAGACCGCGGTACGAGACCTATCTGTTCAGCACAAAGCCCGAAGACAAGGACAAGAGCGTAGGTCTTTGCGGCGGCGAAGTGGATATCCACATCGACGTGGTGAAGCCAGATCCGAGGCTCTTGATCATAGGGGCAGGACACATCGCCATCCCGTTGGCGAGGATGGCGGTCATGCTGGACATGCGAGTAGCGGTGGTGGATGACAGGCCGGATTATGCCAATAGAGAGAGGTTCCCAGACGCGGAGGAGATCCACATAGTTCGCTACGACGAGGAGACAGAGGAGCTAGCCCCCATCGACGCGCGCGTGGACTCCAACACCTTCGTGGTCGTGGCGACATGGGGGTGGGACCAACCGGCCCTCGCTCAGGTCCTGCTCGGCAATCCAGCTTATGTGGCCTTGGTTGCGAGCCCGGCCAAGGCCAAGGCCATCTTCCAGGGACTTCGAGGGCAAGGGCTCCCCGAGGAGAGGCTGGCCGAGGTCAAGACACCGGCCGGTCTGGACATCGGTGCAGAGACCCCGGCGGAGATCGCCCTTTCGATCCTGGCCGAGATACTCTCAGTGCGCAGGTCCCGAGGGCGCAAGCCAACTACGGAGGCGAACAGGCGGGGGTCGGCACCGGAGGATTAGACGGCACCTTTTCATTCCCCGCTTCGCACTGGCCGGGCGCTGAGCCAGGCCAAGACCCCGCTCAGGCAGTGGGGCCGCTTCTCTCCCGACGAGAAGACAGCGGTGACATGCTGCGGAGTCTCTCGACCGCGGCCGGCAGCTCCGACAGGAGCAAATCCAAGTCCTCGTCACTGTTCTCTATACCAAGGCTGAAGACGATGGAGCCCTGAGCCGAAATGGAGTCCAGGCCGATGGCCTTCAACACGTGGGAGCCCTTGAGGGCCTCGGAGGAACAGGTGGACCCGCTGGCCGCTGCGATGCCCAAGAGGTTGAGATGCAGGAGAATTGATTCGCCCTCGACGGACCTGATGGAGAAACTGGCGTGACCAGGGAGGCGTTCCACGGGGTGGCCCGTCAGGGAGCAGTCGGGGATGGTCTCGCAGACGACCCGGATGAGTCGATCCCGCAGCCTCTCTAGATGGGCCTGCCGCTGGGGCATCTGCTCCCTGGCCAGCCGGGCGGCCACCCCCAGCCCCACTATACCTGGGAGGTTGTGCGTCCCCGCCCTGAGACCGCCCTCTTGGACACCGCCTTCGATGAGGGGCATGATTCGCACCCCACTGCGCACGTACAAGGCCCCGACCCCCTGAGGGCCATACAAGGTGTTGCTGCTCAGGCTCAGAAGGTCTATGTGGGCGGACCTGACATCGATGGGGATCCAACCGGCGCAGGCCACTGCGTCCGTATGGAGCAGCACGCCCCTGTCCCTGGTAATCTGGCCGATCGCCCTGATAGGCTCCAGTGTCCCTATCTCGTTAGAGGCCGAGGTGACAGAGACCAAGATGGTGTCCTCCTTGATCATCGAGAGCACTTCCCACGGGTTCACCTTTCCCGTCCTGTCCACCGTGAGCCAAGACACCTCGAAGCCCTGTCTCTCGAGCCTCTTCAAAGGGTGCAGGACCGAGTGATGTTCCACCGGACTGGCCACGATGTGCCCCTTGCTCATGGCCTCGGCCACCCCTCGGATGGCCAAGTTGTTCGATTCGCTGCCGCAGCTAGTGAAGATGACCTCCTCTGGATGACAGTTGATGAGGCCTGCCACCTCCGCACGGGCCTGCTCCAACGCCTCACCGGGTATCCTTCCCAGGCTGTGACGGCTCAAGGGATTGCCCCCAAACTGGCCCAGAAACGGAAGCATGGCTTCCCTGACTTCGGGCAGAACCGGAGAGAAGCTCAGATGGTCCAGATTGATCGTCCTCACCTCTTCCTCACGCACGCCACGAATGCGCCGTTTCCTTCAGGCCTCAAGGAGAGCAGATCGTTTCCGGTCTCCTCACACCAGGAGACGACATCTTCCGGAAACCCGGGGTCATCGGCGAGGATCTCGACCGCATCCCCGCTGGGGACCTTTTCCAAGGCCAGCTTGAGCTTGACGATGGGAAGTGGGCAGAAGAGCCCTCTGGCGTCGACCGCGACCACTCGGATCCCCCCTTCACCGGCCTGCGTCTTCTCACGTGTCGGTTCAGCCATCGCCAGCACCCCTCAGATGAACAGGATCTGATCTTCGGAGCACTCCCTGAGAAAGGTAGTGAGCCCCACAGGCCTCTCCAACTCGGCCCTGAGCTCATCCCTGCTGATGTTCAATATCCCCATGGAGTTGGTGCAGGCGTATATGCGGCCACCCAGGGCCCGAACCCTCTCCAAGAGCTCTTCCACATCCTCCACGTGGCCTTTCTCGATCTTGTCCAGCAGTGAAGTGACGCGTTGCTCGTCCCCTCTGGCACCCTTGAGCGATGGGCGGCCCTCCCGCTTCAGATAAGGTAGGGCCCAATACGTGAAGATGAGTCTGACCCCCCTTCCCAGGGCCAAAGCGGCAACGGCCAGATTGAGACCATGATGGACCCGGTCATAGGCCTCGTCGTGGAAGATCAAGGCCAAATTCCTCATGGGCCCGCTCCCCATCGAGTGATCCACGCCCGGCTACCTCCTCCTGATGGTGTCCGCCCATTGGAGGAGCGGCACGCCAGCCGCCTGCGAAGCGGAGAATTCCTGGGCGAGGTGATCGAACTCCTTGGGATCGAGCCTCTCGCACAGGATCGCCAAGCCGTCGCAGTTGGATACATGGACCAAGAGGGCCCTTGCAGCCCGCGCGGCCTCCTCGGCCTCTTGGTCGGTCAGGGTATCTTTTTCCAATAGCTGGGCACAGGCCTTTGCGGTGGCTATGACACCGTCGTGTTCTGACAGGAGTTCGTCGACATACTCTCCAAGAAACGTGCGCAAAGCCGGGTACAGGGCCTCTTCCTCGAACCGGAAATGCGGGCCCACCAAGTCGTTCAACCTTCCCAGGACCTGACGTGCAAGGCCCACGTCCTTGGCACGCAGGGCGTCGATGAGTTCCAGAAGCCTGTCCCTCACCGTTCGATGATCTTCTCGAAAAAGGGCAATGACTTCTGAGCCGGACATGACCTTCCCTCCTCTCCGAAGAACCTGTTCCTCCATCCTCGGGGGCTGACTACCGCACGCTGGAGACGAGACTCAGGGAGCTCATGCTGTTGCTACAACAGGCTCGCCATTTGGCTCACTAGTCCCTGGTTCGTCTCAAAGGCCCTCGCCCCTGCTTTCTGATCCTCCCTTTGGAAGAGCTCTCCGATCGTGGCCATCTCCGACGGGGGGAGCGTCTCACGGACCAAGGGATAGAAGACACGCTCCTCCCTGTGGATGTGGTAATTGAGCAGATGCACATAGGCCCCCAGGTTTTCGAGGAGGGTGCATCTGCTTGCCTCCACCCCTCTGGCGAACCCCTCCAAGGAGTTGCAGATCTCGGTAATGTGATTGCGGCCACGGTCGTGCTGGTATCTTAGGGCCTCGATCTCGGCATCGAGTCTCCCGCCGCTCTTCTCGGCCAGTTTGCCGAACAGCACATACTCCTCCTTGAAATGGTGGTACTTGTCCGCAAAGACTCGAGCGAACTCGACGGCCTTGTCGAAAAACTCCCTCGGCAGTGATCGCCCCTGCTCCAGCCTCTCGAGGGCCGAGCTGAGGTTTCCGAGGAACTGCTGGATAAGCTCGTGTTCACGTTGAAGCATCTCTATGGCGTCCATCGTCTCTTTTCCCCCTTTCGTGGTAATCCGCTGGCAAGCCGGTCAGCCCGGCCTCGCCCGCGACATATCCGTTGCCTCAGAGGTCCACGCCCAGCCGCTCCCACACCGACTGGCCACCCTTGATCTCCGCCGCCTTGAGCCGTGGATACGTCTTCAAGAGGAAGTAGCCCAGCGGAACGACCCCGAGCAGGATGATGGTGAGGTCTGGTATGACGCGAAGGTTTCCGAGGAGCATCACGGCCCCTTTCTGGAAGAAGGTCGCGTCCCTGGCGGCCCAGAGGCCATCCTTGAAACTGGTCCAGACCTGTATCACGCCCACAGGGAAGAGGGTGCCCAAGGCCATCAGGAGTAGCCCGACGTTCAGCCCGAAGAAGGAGAGCCTGAGCGTTCCGTCTCTCCAATGCTCCCTCCGCACCAGTCCACGCCAGGAGAAGAGAAGCAGCGCAATGGAGAGCATCCCATATGTTCCAAAGAGGGCTGTGTGTCCATGGTTCATGGTGAGATAGGTCCCGTGCTCGTAATAGTTGACGATGGGGAGGTTGATGATGAAACCGAAGACCCCTGCCCCGAGGAAATTCCAGAAGGAAGATGCCACCAGGAAATAAAAAGGCCATCGGTAGGGGAAGTCCCTGCCCTGTGTCTTGACGGACTTGTACTCCTTCATGGCCCTGACCACCAGGCCCAGGAGGGGCACAGGCTCCATGGACGAGAACACCGCTCCCCATCCCAGCCAAAACGCCGGTCCGCCGTACCAGAAGTAGTGGTGGGCCGTCCCTATGATCCCTGAGATGAAGACCAGGGCGGCCGTGAAGTAACCCACCACGAGGGCCGCGCGGGCCGTCACCAAACCCATGGCCACGAGCATGACCGCGATGGCTGCGACCCCGAAGAACTCGAAGATGCTTTCGACCCAGATGTGCACCACGAACCACCGCCAGTAGTCTGCCAGGGTCAGATGCGAGCCCCTTCCGTAGAAAAGGCCGAAGCCGAAGAAGGCGACCACGAAGATGGCGCTCAGCAGGTAGAACCAGATGAGGGAGTTGAAGTCGTCCTTGTGGCCGAGCCTGAGATGCGGGAGGACCCCCCGATAGACTATGAGCAGCCAGGCGATCAACCCCACGAACAGGAGGATCTGCCAGAGGCGACCCAATTCCAAGTACTCCCACCCTTGGTGGCCGAGCCAGAACCATAGGTCACCCAGGTAGCCTTTGATACCTGCGACTTGCCCCAGGAGGCTCCCCAAGGCCACGATGAGGATGGCCACGAAGAGCAGGTGGACCAGCGCGGCCTGCTTGTGTGGTTCCTTGCCTCCGATGATGGGTGCGATGTAGATGGCCGAGGCCACCCAACTGGTGGCGATCCAGAACACGGCCAACTGAAGGTGCCAGCTCTTGGCCCAGCTGTAAGGGACTAGCTGCGCCAAGAAAGGCAGCCAGAAGCTCCCAGGGTGGACGGTGTAGTGAGCCAGGAGCCCTCCCAGGCATGTCTGTAGAAGAAAGAGGAGCACCACCACCAGGAAGTACTTGGCGGCTGCGACTTGACTGGGGGTGAGAGGGGCATCCAGTAGTCTCTCCGAGAGGGAGACCCCTCTGGCTTCTCCGTACCATAGCCCGTAATGGTGGACCATGAAGATGAAAAGTCCGAGGACGAGGAGCAAGGAGAGCACCCCCATCACAGACCAAACGTAGACCTGCCTGGAGGGGACATTGCCCACGCTAGGGTCGGGTGGCCAATTGTTCGTGTACGTATAGTCCTCCCCCGGCCTCTGCGTGGAAGTCACCCAGGCAGTCCAGAAGAAGAAACGGGAGATCTGCGTTCGCTGTCCCTCCTCAGGGACCGTATGGGGCAGAATCCCGTAACCCTTGTCCCCGTCTGCGAACTTCCTCCCCCAATGAAGGAGGACCGCTTTGAGCGCCTCGACCTGGTGAGCGGTGAGCACAAGGGTGTCCTTGGCCGCGTCGTACCTGTTGGCCCTGATCTCCCGCTTGGCCTTGACGTCGACCAGTTCCTTGCGGAGCACGTCCAGGTTCCGGTAGGTGGTCCCGTAATCCTCCTTGGCGATGGAGTCCCTAACGACATCGCCGATCACCTTCAGCGTCGCCGCCGAGAATTCGGGTCCCCTTTGGGTCCCGTGACCCCATACGCTCCCATGGTCCATCAGGCCGTAACGCTGGTACACGTCCTGACCTTCCAGGATGTCCGATCTTTGGAAAAGGACCGTCCCATCAGGACTCAGGACCTTTCCAGGGTAGGGCGGAAGGTCGTCGCGCAACGATACGCCCCCCCAGAGCAAGACGACCATGGCCGAAACAAAACAAAGAATTGCCGCCCACTTGAGTTTTTTCGTGGACATAGTCTGCCTCCTCTACAAATTGCGATCCGGGCCCCGCCAGGAGACGGGGTAGATCTGTCACGGGCCTGAATCCGGATAGAGCCACCTTACAGGCCTTCGCAAGAGACTGCTGGGGCATGGTGGGGCACGTGTTGAAGCGAGGGCTGCGACGGCCCCAGTCCAGCCTGGCACACCTGGCAGATAGATGGACCGTAGTTTGGCCGTCCGCGTGTCACCCATGACCGTTTGCCTCTCTTGGGCCCTTCAAGGCCCGAGATGAAACATCACGTCCCCCTCGCCCATGGCTGGAAACAGCCCTAGCCCCACTTATCAGTAGGTTCCTCACGTTTTCCTTGACCTATGTCAAGAACATGCATCTTCTTGATCGAGATAATGGCGGAGTGTTAGTTTTCGTTCCAGACCCCATGGTGGGTTGACTCAAGTCAAGGCGGCAAGCGTAACTTACCCTTACTCTGGTCTCGCAGGGAAAAGCGATGCTTTCCAGTTGCAAGGAGCTTTTTTGGGGGGGGCCAGCGGGATGTGCGGTAAGGCTCACGCGAGACGTGATGTCTGAATATCGACAGAGGAGGAAGAAGTCATGCAGGTGATGCACGCAGTCGAGCAAGGGGAGATGTTCTGTTACCAGTGCGAGCAGACGGCCAAGGGGGAAGGCTGCACTCGAGTGGGAGTCTGCGGGAAGGACCCCGATGTGGCGGCCTTGCAGGATCTTCTGGTCTATGCCCTTCAGGGGCTCTCACAGGTTGCCACAGAGGCGCGCAAGGTGGGGGTCGTGGACTCGGAGGTGAACGGTTTCACGGTGGAGGCGCTCTTCTCCACACTGACCAATGTCGATTTCGACCCCCAGAGGTTCCCTGCGCTGCTGGAGCGCTGCGTCTCCCTCAGGGAGGCGCTCAAGGCCAGGGTGAGGGCGGCAGGGGGGAGGGCGGAACTTCTGGGCCCGGCCCAGTTGGAGCTGGCCCAGGGGCTGGATGGGCTTGTGGAGCAAGGCAGGGAACTGGCGTTTCTCCGTGCCGGGGGTGAGGACCAGGACATCCGCTCCCTCAAGCACACGACACTCTTCGGGATCAAGGGAGTGGCTGCCTATGCTGACCACGCCCGTATCCTGGGTCAGGAGGACGACCGGGTCTACGCATACATCCACGAGACCCTGGCGGCGATTTCGAGGACGGACCTGGGGCTGAACGACTGGGTTGGCATCACCCTCAAGTGCGGGGAGACGAATCTCAGGGCCATGGAGCTGCTGGATGCGGCCAACACAGGCACTTACGGTCATCCGGTTCCCACCCGGGTCCCCCTCGGGGCAAGGAAGGGAAAGGCCATCCTGGTTTCCGGCCACGACCTCAAGGACCTGGAAGCGATCCTCGAGCAGAGTCAGGGAAAGGGCATCTACGTGTACACCCACGGGGAGATGCTTCCGACCCACGGGTATCCGGGGCTCAAGAAGTACCCCCACTTCCACGGGCATTACGGCACGGCCTGGCAGAACCAGCAGAGGGAGTTCGAGGCCTTCCCGGGGGCCATAGTCATGACCACCAACTGCATCCAGAGGCCGAGGGACTCCTACAAGGCCAATATCTTCACGAGCGGCTTGGTGGGTTGGCCGGGCGTGACCCACATCCAGGGGCGCGACTTCACCCCAGCGATCCTGAGGGCCCTGGAGCTCCCGGGCTTTCAGGAGGACACGGAGCGAGGTCACGTGATGGTGGGCTTCGCAAGAGAGGCCGTCACGGCCGTGGCCGACAAGGTCATCCAGGCAGTGAAATCCGGGGCCATAAGGCACTTCTTCCTGGTTGGGGGGTGCGACGGTGCCAAGCCAGGACGAAGCTACTACGCGGAGTTCGTGGAGAAGGTCCCCAAGGACTGCATCGTCCTGACCCTGGCCTGCGGTAAGTTCCGCTTCTTCGACAAGGAGCTGGGTGATATCGGCGGAATCCCGAGGCTCCTGGATGTTGGGCAGTGCAACGACGCCTACTCGGCCATCCAGATCGCCCTCGCCCTGGCCAAGGCCTTCAATCTGCGGGTGAACGAGCTTCCCCTCTCCCTGATCCTGTCGTGGTACGAGCAGAAGGCAGTGGCTATCCTGCTCACCCTCCTTCACCTGGGGATCAAGGGCATTCGCCTGGGACCGAGCCTGCCGGCCTTCATCACCCCCAAGGTGCTCGATGTCCTGGTGAAGAATTTCGACATCAAACCCATAACCACCCCGGATCAGGACCTGAAGGCGATCCTGGGGTAGACTGAGCTTGTGGAGGTGTTCCCATGAGATGCCCCGGACAAGACAGCCGTTACTGGGGGCCGGGGGCCGTCTTCGAGGTGGCATGCCCTAAGTGCGGCTACGAGGTCGAGTTCTTCAAGGACGAGTCGACCCGCAGGTGCAAGAAGTGCGGGCACAAGCTGGTCAATCCCAACATGGACTTCGGCTGTGCCGTCCACTGCAAGTTCGCAGAACAGTGCCTCGGGGATCTCCCCCCGGAACTCGTGGCCCAAAGGGGCGAGCTGCTCAAGGACCGGGTGGCCATCGAGATGAAGCGATATTTCAAGAAGGACTTCAAGAGGATCGGCCATGCCACCAAGGTGGCAAGGTATGCCGAACAGATCGGCAAGGAGATAGGTGGGGACAAGGCGGTGGTCCTCTCCGCCGCCTATCTCCACGACATCGGCATTCACGAGGCCGAGCGGAAGTACCAAAGCACCGCTGCGCATTATCAGGAAGAAGAGGGGCCCCCCATCGCCAGGGAGATCCTCGTGAGGCTGGGGGCCGACCCGAGGCTGACCGAGGAGGTATGCGACATCGTCGGTCACCACCATCACCCGCGTCCTGAGGAGACAGCCAACTTCAAGGCGGTCTATGACGCCGACCTGATCGTGAACCTCCAGGAGAGGCAGGAAGAGGCGCCCTCGAGTCGTGACGAACTGGAGGCGGTGATACGGCGCTCTTTCTTGACCGAGAGCGGACAGGCCTTGGCCAGGGAAGTGCTGCTGGGGGAGGGTGAGGGATCCGATGCCAAGGAGTGAACTTGGCAATGGGTCACCGGAACTAGGACCAAGAGGAGACGAAGCATGAAGGTGAGACGGAAGATCGTAGAGATAGACGAGGAGAGGTGCGACGGCTGCGGGCTGTGCGTGCCAGCGTGCGCCGAGGGGGCCATACGGGTCTTGGATGGCAAGGCCAGGCTCCTGTCCGAGAGGTACTGCGACGGGCTCGGGGCCTGTCTGGGGGAGTGTCCCAACGATGCCCTTCGGATCATCGAACGGGAGGCCGAGGAGTTCGACGAGGAGGCAGTGGAGGAGCATATCGAGGCCGAGGCTGGGGAGGGGGTGATGGCCTGCGGCTGTCCCTCCTCCCAAATCCAGAGCTTCGCCCCTTCCGCAAAGGGCCAAGAGGCCGAGGAAGCCGCTAACCAAGGAAGGGCTGGATCGGCCCTCTCCCATTGGCCCGTTCAGATCAGGCTGGTGCCGCCGAAGGCCCCCTTTCTGAGGGGCGCAGACCTCCTGGTCGTGGCCGATTGCACCCCTGTGGCATATCCCAATTTCCATCAGGATTTCCTCACGGGAAAGGTGGTCATGGTGGGATGCCCCAAGTTCGACGAACCTCAGCCCTACGTGGAGAAGTTCGGCGAGATCTTCAAAGTGGCCGACATCCATAGCGTGACCGTGGCCGTGATGGAGGTCCCGTGCTGCCAGGGGCTGCCGTTAATCGTCAAGAGAGGCATGGAGGCAGCCGGAAAGAAGGTCCCGATGGAGGTGGTCGTCGTCAGCATCAAGGGCGAGATCCTCAGGAGACGCAAGTTTGCGGCGTGAGATCGTTGCTTCGGGTTGACCCCGATATCCGCTGCAAGAAGGAAGGCAGGCCCATGGAGATCTACCAATTGGACGAGCGTGCGTGCTACCGACCAAAGGCTCCTTACAACGACCTGATCCATGACATGTACACCTTCCGGATGATCGTCTTCAACTTCGAGCCGGGCCAGGAACTACCGGTCCATCACCACCCGGCCGACTCGGAGGTGGCCATCCAGGTCCTGGAGGGCGAAGGCGCCTTCACAGGGGCAGAGGAGGAGATCCCGGCCAGGCAGGGATCCTTGCTCATCTGCAAGGTGAGCGAGCCCCACGGGGTTCGCGCCAAGACGCGGATGCGGGTCTTGGTCACGATTGCGCCGCCGATTTGAGGGGTTTCCTGCGTGTGAACGGGTTTCGTTGCCGGCCGAGCCCTCTTGACGGCAAGTGATCACGGGTTGACGGCGTTTTTGGGAGCGGGTTGCTTGCCTGCCGCGCCCCGCTTGGCGCAGGCACGGCGGATGCGCTTCGATCTTCAAGGATCTGGAGGTGAGGTCCGCTTCAGGCTGTGATCCGGCCGAAGCGAAGCCGAGGCCGACCGAGGGGGGGATCCCACGAAGGCCAAGTCCGTTGTGAATCGGGCATGAACCAAAGTGACGAGATAGACCGGAGAGACGAAATAGACGGAACAGACGAGATAGGCGAGGCAGACAAAGGAATGTCCCAATCCCCTCACTTTCCGTGACCAATTGCGCTTGACGCAGGTGGGGGAGTGCCTTTGCGGATGGCCCAGTTGGGCGATGCATCGTGGTCGCCCCTACAGAGGCCGCGAAACCGCCGGAGATTCGGCGTGGAGCAAGGAGAATCTCATGAGCAGACGCGTTTACATCGACGAGGATGAATGCATCGGCTGCGGGAGCTGCGAGGAGATATGTCCAGAGGTCTTCAGGCTCAACGGGGAGATCGACAAGGCAGAGGTGATCAAGCCCGAGGGGGGGCCAGAGGCCCTCATCCAGGAGGCCATGGAGACCTGCCCTGTGTCATGCATCCATTGGGGAGAATGACGCAGTGCGGTTCACGAGGGTGGACTAAGGGTGAGGTGGGCCCTGTCACACGACCGGGCCCGAGCTCGAATGGGGCGGCTGTCGCTCCCCCTCCAGCCGAGACCGCTCCTAACTATGTCACAGGCCACCGACATGGTCCGTGAGCGATCACGGGGTGGCGGTTGTGGGAGCGGCTTGCCTGCCTGTCCCCCCCCGCCCCCTTCCACACCAGCTCCCCCTCTGTTTCCAGCTCCCGGAGTGAAGTGCGTGTCCGCTCCGCCAGGGACGGGTCACGGAGGTCCGAGAGGCCTGCCAAGGCCAGCCGGACGGCCCCCTTCAGGCAGGCATGGGCCATCTCTGCTGCGGCCTGGCCGTCGGCCCGAGCAGCGGGGTGGCCTCTCTCAGCGAGTTCCAAGGCCCAGCGCAGGATCTCCAGCCCATGCCGTGCCAGCTCCAGTGGCGGCTCCATGGCCACCAAGGCGGCTGTGGCCAACGCGCTTTCCCTTTCCGAGGTCTCCTCTGGAGTGGCTTTGGGGAGCCTCATGGCCCTCATGAGCCCCTCGTAGGCCACTGCATCCTCATCCATGAGGTCAAGACATCGCAACTTCAAGGCATCGAGCCTTTCCGCGAGCCATTGGAGCCTCTCGAGGGTCTCCGGGTCTTTCTCCCGCTTCTGAGAGACATGCGCCACGAATTGGCAGAGCGATGCAGCAATGGCCCCGCAAAGCGCCACCACACTCCCGCCGGCCGGGATGATAGGGGTTGGGGCCGCAACCCGTTCCATGAAATCGACTATCCTATCTTGTTGGAACCTCTTTGCGCCATCCATGGAAGGCCCCCGAATGCACCACCGACATCGCCTTGGCTTGTTTAAGGTTTTGGGGTACGAGGTCTCGAAGCACCCGACCGTGCTTTCGCCTCGTAGCCGGTATCCCTGGAAAGGGCCGGACCCTGGGCCGCCCTTCGCGCCAGCTCGTCGCATCTCTCGTTCTCTGGGTCGCCGGCGTGTCCTTGGGTCCAGCGAAACTCCACCTGGTGACGCCCGCAGAGATCCAGGAGCTGGGGCCAGAGGTCGGCATTGAGCACCTCTTGGTTGTTTCTCTTTCTCCACCCGTTGGCCTTCCACCTCTGGATCCAACCCTTGGTCATGGTGTTGATCAGGAGTTGGGAATCCGTGATCAAGGTCACCGCACATCGGCCTTTGAGGGCGCGCAAACCCTCTATGGCCGCCATGATCTCCATCCGGTTGTTCGTGGTCAGGCGGAACCCCCGCGAGAGCTCCTTCCTGTGGCCAGCGTACAGGAGGACCACCCCGTAACCGCCAGGCCCAGGGTTGCCCAGGCAGGCCCCGTCCGTATAGATCGTAACGTGTTTGAGCTGGCTCACCATACTTTCCTAGCGAGTTTTCCGAACGCGAGGGTTCCGGGAATCACGATGATGTCGCCGGATGGCCCCGCACAAAATCCTTACCCTTGACCAAACCTCCTATCCCGTTTACCCGTGCAGAGTGTAACACAAAGACGGCCTGTCAAATACCATCGGGTCGCGTGTATTCCCTTGCGCCCGTTTCATTCATTCTTTCGAAAAGTGGGTAGCGGTTGAGACTCTCGGGCGCCACGCCTGGGTCGGGACCGTCGCGGCCCCCGGCAGTTGCTAGTGTTGCCAAAAAGGCCGCATTGGCCTAGCATCAACGTCATGCGCCGCCTCGGTCTTGCCCTTGCAAGAAGGGTCGGTCCAGGCCGTTTGTTCGCTTCAGGGTGGGAATTGTCACTGCGACGCTTCGGGGGGGTGATGAAATGCGGAGCTCGATGAGGGGCGTGGCCAGGATCTCAATATTGGTGTCTCTTTTCCTTGCGCTCTTTGTACCTGCGGCTTCGGCACAGGTTGGGAACCCTCCACGCAATGCGATCCTGAATTCGTGGGATGGTTTTGACCGCTTGGTGCTGTGGGAGTTGCTTGCCAAACAGAAGCTCCCCAATCTCGCTGCCATCATTCGCGAGGGGTCGCTCCAGGAGATTCGCGTAACGGGTCACAGGACCGAGACCAAACCCAGCCATGCCGAGATGCTCACGGGCATGGCGGCAAAGGACACGGGCGTGATCACCAATTACCTCTATCAGCCTATACCTGAGGGCTATACCATCTTCGAGCGGCTCCAAGCGCATCTCGGCGGGAGGGAGCATGTGCGGACCTTCATGGTGGTGGCGGGGATCGCCCATGTGGGAGGTAGGAGTGCGGAAGAGGTTCGGGCATGGATGGAGGACAAGAGCCATCGTCACACCCCGAGAAAGGATGGCCGCACGCTCCCCCCTGGCGCCGATGACGTGAAGGGCGCCAAGGAGTACTACTCCGAGCCTTTCTTCCTCACCAAAAGGGCGCTGGACGCATTCGATGCGGACAGGCGTGATGTGTCGGTCACAGTGCCGGTGTTCTTGAGCTACCTGGAGAGATTCAAATCCCCGCGATTCCTGGCGTTCGTCCATTTCTCAGATCCGGATCACGCCAATCACATGTTCGGCAGCGACAGTTGGGAATACCGCGAGGCGGCCATGGCATGCGACCAAGGGCTCGGAAGGATCGTGGAGTGGCTGAAGAAGGAGGGACTCTACGGGGAGACGCTCTTATACGTGACGACCGACCACGGTGCAGACCTCCACTCCCACAAGCACAATAACGCACCGCATTCCTGGCTGGCCACCAATGACCCTCTGGTCACTCATGGGGGGATCCTGGCCGATATCCCAGCTACCATCCTCGTACGGTTCGGGGTCGATCTGAGCCGGATCGAACCCAAGCTGATCGGAAGTCCCCTGACTGGGCCCGGCGACCCGCTGAGCGCGGTCGCTGCACCGGACTGGCCGGCCGGGCCCTTGGCGACCCCTCGCCAGAAGGCTTCCTGGCTGGTCAGGCTGTATCAAGGGATTCTGAGGCATCTCGGCTTGGAAAAGGCCCCCGACCGCCATGCATCGGAACGGAGGCATGTCAGGGCCTTGCAGGATGGACAGCTCCCCAGAGGCTTCCCGCCCGAGATGAGCCCGAAGCCGGCGCCACAGGCATGAGGGTCTTCTTGTGAGTGAAATCCTCGATGACTTCGCAAGAAGTCGTGATCCCGATCGATCCCCGATCGAGTCCGGGAGAGCTCCACGTGTTTTATAAGATCTTGAAATCACTGGATTCCGGCGCTTGTTCCTGATTCTGTATAGAGTGCAGGGCAGGCTCCGATGCAGGCCCAGTCGAAATGTCACAGAGTGGCTTCTTGTGTATTCTTACGAAACCGTCAATCCCTGCCCCTTCTTGGTTGAGGCATGGGTATTGATTTGCCTCTTTGCGCCCCCCTTGGCCTTGAAAAATCGGTTTGGGCTGGCAATACTAGGATCGTGCCCCGGAGCCGAGGGCTGGCATTTGGGGATACGGCACACACGGGCTCGAGGGCTCTGGTACTCGGGGGGAGATGGACCGTTGCATGCTTTGGAGACAGTGGCGGGGGAACGGGCCATCGGGTTCGGGCTCGATTGGTGAAGGCCCGTCGCATCCCGAGGCGAAGAGAAATGCCGCCATCCCCCCGTGACCGATTGCGGATCGAACAGGAAGAAAAAGGGGGTGAGCGCCATGACGGAGAGAACGATCCGCCTCACAGGGGAGGAGATCCAGAGGATCGAAGCCATATTGCTGGATCGGGACAAGGAGGAGGCCTTGCGTTTCCTCAAAGACGTGATAAAGGAGAGGCTGAAGGTCTCAGAGGGGCACGCCTGTGGCCCGAAGCCCGTGTGAGATGGAGGCGGAGAGAACCCCTCCGGGAGGATGATCCCGGGTCTGGGCCATCCAGGGGTTCAGGGCAAGGACCGTCCGAAGGGCCCAGCGGCTTGGTATCCATGACGCGAAGAGCCTTCTATCGTCTGGTTCAGGAGGCCTTGGAAGGCCTCCCCAGGGAGCTCAGGGAGAGGGTCGAGAACATCGCGGTGGTGGTGGAGGACCTCCCGCCTCAGGATATCCTGGATGAGATGGGGATAGAGGACCCGTTCGATCTCCTCGGGCTCTACCAGGGGGTCTCCCTGGACCGCAGGGGGTTCTTCTACGGGAACGTCCTTCCCGACAAGATCTCCCTGTATCAAAGGCCCATAGAGGCCCGCAGCAGGTCCAAAGAGGAGACCGTGCGGACGATCCGGGAGGTCATCCTCCACGAGATGGGCCACTATTTCGGCCTGGACGACGAGGATCTCCTGGCCCTCCTGGGCGAGGAGGGGGAAGACGACCCCGGGGGCTGTTGAAAGAATCCCGCGAGAGATAGCGGGCATACGAGATTTGTCAACATGTGGGGCGATCGGGCCCCGGGCACACAATATATTGGATTTTTCCTTGACAAGGGGGACCTTCTCCGCTAGGCTTGGGTGACCAATTCAGGATGCGCGGCGGGCTCCATGACGCCGTGTTCCCTGGGCCTGGAGGGGAAGAGATGGCCTTGGCAGGTGTACGGATCCTCGTTGTGGATGACGATCAGGCAGTGCATCGGCTTCTGGAGGAGCTGTTGCGCTTCTGGGGTTGTGAGGCCGTGGCCCTGGCCGACAACGGAAGGGAAGGGGTGGAAAAGTATGAAGCCTTCCGGCCCCACGTTGTCTTGATGGACATGGACATGCCGGTCATGAACGGTTACGAGGCCAGCCGCGCCATCATGGAGCTCGACCCCAAGGCCGGGATCGTGATCTTGACGGGCATGCCCCAGAGTCGTCTGGCAGCGAGGACCCTGGAGCAGGGATTGGCCCGGGTGGTGATACCGAAGCCTTTCCGTTTCGACCAGTTGGAGATGGCCATCCAGGAGGCCCTTAGGAAAAGGGGCGAGGCCGTGGGCGCCGGGATTCGCCAAGGGGCCGTGGCCTCATAAGGGGAAGGGGAAGATGCGTGGGCCCCTGGCCCGTCCCATGGCCTTGAGGGTTTCTGGATGAGAGCAGGCAGGCGCCTCCTGATCTGGGTCTTGCTCCTGTCTGTCCCGGCATCGTTGGGGGGGTGCGCCAGGGGCGTCCCGCCCCCCAAGCTGGCCCCTCCTCCCCAGCCTCGACCCACTGAAGCGCCCTCGGCCCCGCCCAAGGAGGCCGTCAGGGTCCAGGAGGGCGTGGCCTCCTGGTATGGCCCTGGTTTCCACGGCAACCCCACATCGAGCGGGGTCCTCTACGACATGTATCAGATGACCGCCGCGCATCCGACCCTTCCTCTGGGGACCAAGGTCCAGGTGACCAATCTACAGAATCATCGCACGGTGGAGGTCACGATCAACGACAGGGGGCCGTTCGTGAAGGATAGGGTCATCGACCTGTCTTACTCCGCAGCGAGGGTACTGGACATGGTGGGTCCCGGCACGGCGAAAGTCCGCGTTGAAATCCTGGAGGGCCCCAAGGGCGGCCCCATTGCCGACTTCGCCCTCAAACCGTTTTACACCCTTCAGCTCGGAGCCTTCAGCCAGAGGGCCAATGCAGAGGCCTTGCGAGGGGATGTGGACTCGCTCCTGGGGAAGGGGAGCGCCCAGATCGTGCCGGCCAAGCTGGGGGCCCAGGAGGTCTTCAGGGTCCGGGTGGGGAGGTTCGCCGAGAGGGAGGAGGCGGTGGCCAGGGGGCAGGAACTCGCCAAGAAGGGGTTCGTGGTCTTGGTCGTGGCCGAATATCCCTCGCCGTGATCAGACGGTCATTTCGCGACGCGATTGCACGGACCCTGAGTGATCGCGGGGGGGTGGCATTTCTCGGAGCGGCCTGCCTGCCGTGCCCCGCTTGGCGCAGGCAGGGCGGAGGCGCTTCCATCCTTACAGGATTTGGACTTGGTGTCCGCCTCGGCTGGATTCGGCCGAGGCGCGGCGGGGGCCGACCGCTGGAGGAGGCAAGGTCCCCCGGTGACCGATTGTGACGCCCCTCACATCCTGGATCCGGTCGATGCGGGGCCGCCCAATCGTTCGTGATTTGAACCCGCCGGAGGCCCCCGGATTCAGGAGGCCTTGTGAGAGAGGAGATGGATCATCAGGAGTCCGACCCCTACGGTGATGGCGGAGTCCGCCAGGTTGAATGCCGGCCAGTGATAGCTGCCCCAATAGACATCCAGGAAGTCCACGACCTCTCCCAGCCGTAGCCGATCGATCGAGTTGCCCACAGCGCCGCCCAGTATCAGACCCAGTGAGGATACGAACAGCCTGGGGGCCTTTCGGTTGCGGACCCAAACCCAGAGGATCAGCCCGATGGCCACCGCTGAGAACGCCACGAGGATCGCCGTGCTCAGCCCTGGCGATGGGGTCGCCAGTATGCCGAAGGCGGCCCCTGTATTGCGCACATGGGTCAGGCTCAGGAAACCTGGGATGACCGGAAGGCTTTGGTGCAAGCCCATCCCTTGGGCCACCAGCCACTTGGTGAGCTGGTCCAGGGAGATCACGGCGGCGCTCAGGGCCACACCGAGTCGGTCGCTAGCGGTCACGACGATCCAGCCCCCAGACGGCCGAGGACCTGCACGCACCGCCGGCAGGCGTCGGGATGGCCGTGATCCGTCCCTACGGATTCGTCCCACTTCCAGCATCGAGCGCATTTCTTCCCGCGGGCCGGCTCGACCCTGATCCTCAGACCTGGGATCTCGGCGCTTTCAAAGGCGTCCCCAGCGATCCCCCCGGGCAAGACCTCCACCTGGGAGACGATGAAGAGGTCTTCCAGCAGACGGGTCTTCCCCTCCAGGGATGGCGCGAGCTCAGGGGGTGGGTCGATCACCACCCTTGCATCCAGGGCAAGACCTATGAGCTTGGCCTTGCGGGCGATCTCCAGCGCCTTTGTCACCTCACCCCTGAGCTTGAGCAGCTCCTCCCATCGCCTAAAGAGGGATTCCTCCATCCATTCCGCTCGCGCCTCGGGGAAGCGACTCAGGTGGACGCTGATCTCCTTGCCCTCCCACATGGGGAGGTGATCCCAGACCTCCTCTGCCGTGAATGGCAAGATGGGGGCCATGAGGCGCGTGAGGTCAAGCAGGATGTCGAACAGCACGGTCTGGGCCGAACGTCTGGCCGCGTCGAAGGGGGCCGATACATAAAGGGTGTCCTTGAGGATATCCAGATACAAGGCGCTCAGGTCCAGGACGCAGAACTGATGCAGGGTGTGAAACACGGTGTGGAACGAATACGCCTCGTAGGCCCTCACGACCCTATCGATGACCCGTTGCATGCGGGCCAAGGCGAATCGGTCCATCTCGGTGAGATCCTGGTATGGTACCCGATCCCTGACCGGATCGAAGTCGAAGAGGTTACCGAGGATGAACCTGGCGGTGTTGCGGATCCTCCTGTAGGCCTCGCTCAGCCTTTGGAGGATCTCGGGGGAGATGCGCATATCGTCCTTATAATCCTCGGCGGAGACCCACAGACGAAGGATCTCCGCCCCGTACCGTTGGATGACCTCCTGGGGGACCACCACGTTTCCCCTGCTCTTGGACATCTTCTTGCCCTCGCCATCCACCACGAATCCATGGGTGAGGACGCTTCTATACGGCGCTTGGCCGCGGGTGCCGACGGAGGTCAGCAAGGCGCTGTGGAACCACCCGCGGTGCTGATCGCTTCCTTCGAGGTACATGGCGGCCGGATAGGAGAGCTCGGGATCGGGCTCCAGCACCGCGGCCCAGCTAACCCCCGAGTCGAACCATACGTCCAGTATGTCGCTCTCCTTGCGGAATTGGCCCCCCCCGCACTTGGCACAGCGCGTCCCTTCGGGGAGCAAAGCGCCCGCCTCTTTGGAGAACCAGGCATCCGCCCCCTCCCTCTCGAAGATCTCCGAGATGCGTTTGAAGGTCTCTTCGGTTGCGAGGAGCTCCCCGCACTGCTGACAGTAGAACACCGTGATCGGGACGCCCCAGGCCCGCTGCCGGGAGATGCACCAGTCGGGCCGGTGCTGGATCATGTCGTGGATCCTGTCCCGGCCCTGAGGGGGTATCCACTGGACGCGATCGATCTGTTCCAGGGTCCGCTCCCTGAAGCCGAGGGCATCCATGGAGATGAACCACTGCTCGGTGGCCCGGAAGATGATGGGATTCTTGCATCGCCAGCAGTGAGGATATTCGTGGGTCAGCTCTTCCTCCAGAAGGAGACGTCCGACCTCCTTCAGCTTCTCGGTCACGCGCGGGTTCGCGTCGAAGACGAACTGACCGGCAAAGTGCTCCACCTCCCGGGTGAATCGGCCGTCATCGTCCACAGGGGCATAAGCCGGGATGCCGTATTTGACCCCGATCTCGTAATCCTCCTTGCCGTGTCCGGGGGCGATATGGACGCATCCGGTCCCTGCATCCAGGGTCACGAAATCCGCCAGGATCACGAGGGACTCCCTCTCCAGGTAAGGGTGTCTGCACTGGATCCCCTCCAAAACCCTTCCCTTGAAGCTGGCCAAGACGGCCGCCTCGGACCAACGGAAGCTGGACAGGACATGCGGCATGAGTGCCTCCGACATGATGTAGGCATGCCCCTCGTGTCCCACGGCCACGTAATCGAATTCAGGGTGCAAGGCGATGGCGAGGTTTGCAGGGATGGTCCACGGGGTCGTCGTCCAGATGATGACGTGCGCGGGCCTGCCCTTCAAGGCAGGGAGCCGCTGCGACAGATCCGAGGCCACCGGAAAGGAGATGAAGATGGAAGGGGTGCGGTGTTCCGCATATTCCACCTCCGCCTCGGCCAAGGCGGTCTTGCACGAGGCGCACCAATAGACCGGCTTTTTCCCCTTGTAGACGCTGCCCTGAAGGAAAAAATTGGCGAATTCACGGACGATGGTAGCCACATACGGGAAGGCCATGGTGAGGTAAGGCGTCTCCCAGTCGCCGAATACCCCCAGACGTTTGAACTCCTCCCTCTGGATCTCGATGAACCGCTCCGCGTATTTGCGGCACTCCCTGCGCACCTCCACCGTGGAGAGACGTGCCTTGGCCTCCCCGAGCAGGAGATCCACCTGATGCTCGATAGGCAGGCCGTGGCAGTCCCAACCAGGGACATAGTGACTGTCGAACCCCGCCATGAACTTGGACTTGACGATCAGGTCCTTGAGGATCTTGTTCATGGCCGTGCCTATGTGTATGTGTCCGTTGGCATAAGGAGGGCCGTCGTGCAGGATGAACTTCTCCCTGCCTCGGGAGGCATTCTTCACCAGATCGTAGATGCGCATGGACTCCCAGCGCTTGATGATCTCGGGCTCCCGCTGTGCCAGGTTGGCCTTCATCGGGAACTGGGTCCGAGGCAAATTGAGGGTTTCCTTGTAGTCCATCGGGGCCTCCAACCTGTATCGGCTCAGAGCTAATTAACCTAACAGACTGCGTGGTCTTGTCAAGGGAAACAAAAAACCCCCACCCGAGGGTGGGGGTTCGCAACGGGGCCGCCCGACCTCAGTACATGCCTCCCATGCCTCCGCCGCCAGGCATCGGGGGCATCTTCTCCTCCTTCTTCGGTTTCTCTGTCACCACTGCCCCTGTGGTCAGCAGCAGTCCTGCCACCGAGGCCGCGTTCTGCAGGGCGAGCCTGGTGACCTTGGTGGGATCCACTATGCCGGCCTTCATCAGGTCCTCGTACTGCTCGGTGGCGGCGTTGAAACCGAAGGCCCCCTTCTCGGCCTTGACCTTCTCGACCACCACGGAACCCTCGACCCCAGCGTTCTCCGCGATCTGGCGAATGGGCTCCTCCAAGGCCCTCTTGACGATGTTCAGACCGAACTGCTGATCCCCCTCGAGCTTCACCTTCTCCAAGGCGGGCAGCGCCCTGATGTAGGCAACACCACCACCAGGGACGATCCCCTCCTCCACCGCAGCACGGGTGGCATTGAGGGCATCCTCCACCCTGGCCTTCTTCTCCTTCATCTCGGTCTCGGTGGCAGCCCCTACATTGATCACAGCCACCCCACCGACCAACTTGGCCAGACGCTCCTGGAGCTTCTCACGGTCATAGTCGCTGGTGGTCTCCTCGATCTGCGCACGAATCTGCTTCACCCGACCCTCGAGGGCCGCCTTGTCCCCCTGACCCTCCACTATGGTCGTGTCATCCTTGGTGATCGTCACCCTGCGCGCACGCCCCAGATCCTTCACCGTGACGTTCTCCAGCTTGATCCCCAAATCCTCACTGATCACCTGACCACCGGTCAGGATCGCGATGTCCTCCAACATGGCCTTCCTGCGATCCCCAAAACCAGGGGCCTTCACCGCAGCGCA
>Ga0068707_1000504_pt1 | contig 25524 bp, 18 predicted proteins | sample YNPNPMetaG_FD_66600 | JGI IMG/M metagenome (GOLD analysis project Ga0068707, IMG submission 66600) | Anoxygenic and chlorotrophic microbial mat microbial communities from Yellowstone National Park, USA - YNP NP MetaG | ecosystem: Environmental > Aquatic > Thermal springs > Hot (42-90C) >... | reverse complement strand
AATCAGCCGAATTATGAAAAAAGGGATGAGAAGTCCGCGGCCTCATCCCCACCATTTGCAGGACTCGCAGCCCTTCGAAAACAATTTCTTAGACTGTGAGACTCAAAGAGTGATTTGCGAAAAAGGTCGTGAGTCCCGAATTGTAATAAAAGCGGAATCTTTCGCTCGCCGGATTGGAGTGATCGTAATTAACGATTGTAAGGATTGTTTTTGATGGATAATTTCACTCCAGAACCTTCTCATCGAGGTTTTTTCTCTCGCTTCAACCTCGTGATTCTCTGCGCCGTCACGTTCCTCATCCCGTTTATGTGGGTTGGGGCCGATCGGGCACTTCTCAGTAACAAGAACGATGTCAAATCCTGGCTTCCTAAAGCGTACCAGGAAACTGCCACCTTTGAGTGGTACCAAAAACACTTCGAAAGTGATATGTTCATCCTGGCAAGCTGGGAGGGCTGTACGCTGGATAGCCCAAAACTTGACCTCCTCGCCCGCCGGCTGGCTCTGGAGGTACAACGGCCTGCTGATGACCCCTATCGCTTTTTCAAGAGCGTCATCACAGGGCCGCAGCTCATTAAGCAGTTGGTCGAAGAGCAGGGTCTTTCTCAAGAGCAGGCGATCAACCGCCTCCGCGGCTTCTTGATCGGGCAAGACGGGCGTCAAACGTGCCTGGTCCTCGTGATTGATCCGCAGGCCGAGGAGCGATGGGAACGATACTTTGGTAATAATCCGCGAAAGAAGTTTCTCCACGCTGTTGTGGAAAGCGTGTATGCCGCGGCCAAAGAGATTTGCGATATTGATCCGGATGAGCTTCACCTCGGTGGGCCACCTGTCGATAATGTGGCCATTGACGTCGAAGGACAACGATCGCTTGTCCGCTTGGCGATCGTCTGCGGTGTGGTCGGTGGCCTGATGGCTTGGTGGTGCCTGCGAAGCTGGGTCCTAACACTCCTCGTCTTTTCCACCGGGGTCTATAGCGCTGGTCTGAGCATGATTCTTGTTTGGCTCACCGGCACCGAAATGAATGCCATCCTCCTGACAATGCCAGCTCTGGTTTACGTGGCAGCCGTGTCCGGCGCCATCCACATGGCTAACTACTATCGGGATACCCTTCGGACACACATCCAATGGGGCTTGCCTGATCCGGCAGTGGGTGCACCAGGGAAGGCATTAAAGAGCGCCTTTTTACCGCTGTTTCTCGCAACGTTCACCACGGCTTTCGGTCTGGCATCGTTGTCTATCAGCGAACTGGTCCCAATTCAGACGTTTGGTATTTTCTCTGCTGCGGGCATTATCGTGAGTTTTCTTTTCCTGTGCCTTTACGTACCGGCGATGTTGCAGGAATGGCCCGTCCGAAGTATCGCGCAAGCCCGACAAACAATGTTTTTTGATCCCGGACGTTGGTCAGGATGGCAACATGTCGGGAACTTCATCCTTCACAGAGGCAGTTGGGTCGTCGCGGTATGTGTGCTGCTGATGGTCTTTGGGGCCATCGGAGCGAGCCAGGTTAAGACGTCCGTCAAATTGATGCGGCTGTTTTCCCCAAAGGCTACAATCATCCAGGATTATGCCTGGCTCGAAGAGAAACTTGGGCCGCTCGTCCCGATGGAGATCGTCATCAAAGTTGATCGCGACCAGGCGAAGCTCGATCTGCTAGATCAGATGCGGCTCGTCAGTGAGGTCCAGCAAGCGGTTCGAAATCTGCCCGATGTCGGAAGTGTGGTTGCTGTACCGACCTTTGCCCGTCCTTTGCCCACCCGAGCGGGGCTCGTTGAAAAGCGGACGTGGATCGTGCAGTTGCAGCGACACCGGCAAGACCTCCGCGATTACTGGTCGGAGGAGAATAATTGCGAATTGTGGCGAGTTAGTGCCAGGGTCAAGGCGCTTACCGACCTGGATTATGGCATCTTTGTCAACGATATTCGCCAGGCCGTGGAACCTGTGCTAGCCAAATACCGTGGCCGCGGTGTCGAAGGGATCTCGGCGACCTATACAGGTCTGGTGCCCCTTGTTTATAAGGCCCAGCATTCCCTTTTGAATGGACTTCTGACCGGATTTGCCGGTGATCTGATCATCATCGCCATCGCCCTGGTGTTCGTCATGCGCGACTGGTCAGCGGGCCTACTGCTCGGTCTGGCGAGCATCTTTCCCATCGCCGTGGTGTTCGGCGCCATGGGGTGGCTCGGCATTGTGGTCGATGTGGGGACCGTCATGACCCCTGCTGTCGCCCTCGGCGTCACCGTTGACGACGCGATTCATTTCATGCTCTGGTGCCGCCACGGACAGGAACGCGGTCTCAATCGCCATGAGTCAATCATGTTTGCGTACCGCGACTGTGCCCAGGCCATCTATCAGAGTTGGGGAGTTATCGGCCTGGGGCTTTCGGCATTTGCGCTTAGCTCATTCACGCCGACGCAGCGGTTCGGTTATCTGATGTTCGCCATGTTGACCGCCTCCTCATTCGGCAATCTCGTGCTCTTACCGGCCTTGCTTGCCAGTCCTCTTGCCAACTTCTTCTGGCAGAGTGGCGAGCGGATCGCCGAGCGTAAGCGGCGACAGCGTTCTGCTCAGCAGGCAATCGACCTCCATCCGCACGTGGTTCCCGTGGAGAGTCCGATCTTCGAGGAGGAACCGGTGGCCGTTGCGGCAGCCAACGGTACAGAACTCATTTTGGAAGCCGGTGAATCCACCGAGCCTGCGGTTACACCACTTAGATATGGCATCACCCGTCGAGCGGGAAAAACCGCTGGGAGACGCTTCCCCAGTAAACCACGGTGATTGTCACGCAGAGGGGCGGGTCAGAGTCAACGGGCGTGACAAGCACACCCCTCCGAATTTTCCCCGCGGAGGCACCCGCTTGTCGGGTCCATTTTCGGAGGGACCCGCTTGTCGGGTCCGGTGCGCTACGTTGGATTATCCATTCCGCTTCGGCGGGCATGACAAGCATGCTCCTCCGACATTGGCACGATAAACGTGCCCCTCCAAGCGGGCATGACAAGCACGCCCCTCCGATTTCACCCTCGGAGGGACGCGCTTGTCGCGTCCGCCGCATGACTTTGGATCATCCATTCCAATTTCGCGGGCGCGACAGACGTGCCCTCTCAATCCGAGGCGCCATTTTCGCGGTAAAGAATCGTATCCTCTTGCCTGTCCCACCAAAACGATTTAGGTTTAAGTGATTATTGGTCAATAGTCCTGAGGAAACAGGGCTGAATCCTCCCCATCTTCCGGGGGGTATTTCATCCCAATCTCGGCATATCGGAGATTCCAGGAAGAGGTCCCTTTTCATGTCGCAAAAGACGTCAACTCGCGATATTCCCTATTTGGCACAGCGGTCTCGCAAGGGGGTTCTGACGGGGGTCCAAATACTAGGGCTAGGAAGTTATCTGCCCGAAAAGAGGGTTCGTAACGAGGACCTGACACAGCTTGGTTGCGATCCGGAGTGGATCGTGCAGCGGACAGGGATCCTTGAGCGGCGTCATGCGCCGCCTGAGATGGCCACCAGCGATATGGCCGTCGAAGCAGCCAGACAGTGTCTGTCCGATGCTCAAATCGACCCCAAAGACGTGGACCTTGTACTGGTGGGAACATACACACCGGATATGACCATGCCGGCCACGGGAAGTCTGGTTCAGGAAAGACTCGGATTGTTCGCACCCGCCATGGACATCCAGGCCGCTTGTACAAGCTTCATGTTTGCGCTGATCACCGGAATGCAATACGTGGCCACCGGCTGTGCGAAGCATCCGCTCGTCATTGGAGCCGACTGCAATTCCCGAGTCTGTAATCCCAACGACCCGAAGACCTTTCCCATCTTTGGCGATGGCGCTGGAGCCGTTGTCCTCGGTCGGGGGGACCAGACACAGGGCCTGATCGCTTTCAGTTACGGCTCTGACGGGGCAGGTTTCGATCTGTTGTATCGGCCCATGGGGGGATCGCGCTGCCCAACCAACCATGAGGGAACTTTGAATGGTGATCAGTACCTGGTCATGGAGGGACGGCCAGTTTTCAAGTGGGCCATTCGCATGCTCAATCAAACGGTCCACGATGTGCTGGAAATGGCCGATTTGACACTCGCCGAGATTAAACTCGTCATTTTCCACCAGGCTAATATGCGGATTATCAAGGCCGCCACGGAGACAATCGGCATCCCAGAAGAGAAGGTCTATAACAACCTGGATCGATACGGAAACACATCATCGGCCAGCATCCCCATTTGCCTGGATGAGGCCGTTCGTTTGGGGCGAATCCAGCGGGGCGACCTTGTGCTTCTCAGCGGATTTGGCGGCGGATTGTCCTGGGCCACGGGGATTTTGCGGTGGTAGGCATCCACAAAAGGCGGACGGCGATTTCGCCGTGCGCCATTGAATGCAGTTGCGCCGGGCAAAAGTGTGCCTATTAACACTTCACAAAGGCCTGCTTGTCAGGCCGCGCAATAACGGGGATCGGCAATCCGATTCACCACAACAGGAAAGGAGTCCGCGACAGACCCGCCAGCTCTCCGAAGGCCCGCTGTGGCCGGATTTGCTCTCTGAGCGACGAAAATCGATTTCGCGAGGCCGACTGTGGAGCGTCATGGCCCAGTGCGAACAGGCCCAGGAGGCCCACCGGGTGCACCCGGTCGAGCGCCTGGCGAAATTCCTTGCATCGGATTGGCGATCTTCTCTGGATGTGCAGCCGTCTCAGGATTGAACTGAGGATTGTTCTCCGGCCTCTTCCCGCCGCAACCCACAAACGTGGTGACAGTCAAGACCACAGTCAAACACATCACCAGCACACTGCGCATAAAACTCCTCCCTAATGTAGCGAAACCCAAGTGTTGCCCAATTCGCCGCTCAACGAGAATTGGTCAAATTGGCAATCAGAATCCCTGCTGGATTGTCATGCCATCCGAAATCGAATTGAGGCGGAACCAGGTTCCCCACGCGATAGTATCCCGAATGAAGTGGACACTGCCATCAACCATAGCAGCATTGATTCCGCCGGGATGATAGCTGCTTGGGCTGGGCCATTCCGCGTTGGGCCCCCAGGCTGCAATATACGTGGGCATGTACGTCCCGGGATTCCAGCGGAACCACGACCACGGTCCCTTCGAACCGCCGTCCACATTCATCACGTGCTGCCCCGTCTCGTTGGCACCCCAGCCTCCTACGGCCGTGCCCAAAAACGCGCTGCAGGCTACAGCGTCTCCAAGGCTACGTCTTTTTCCGGAACCACTCGTCAATATCGGTCCTCCATAAAAACCAACGGAATCTTTTTCGGCGCAAATGATCGTGTTGCTGGTTCCGTCGGTAATTTGAGACATGGTGGTCGTGCGCGTTTGCGTAAACACCCCATGAATAGTGCACGTCTGAGTAATTGGATCAGTTACTCTATTCCATGGATCCCAGTTCCCGATGCAGCAAGGATTGGGATGCCAGTGGTACCCTTCACTCCCAGGGTAATTAGTGATGGCAATGTTATTTGACTGGCGTGGATTAGCAAAATTGCCGTCGGAAGGACAACGGAGCGTTGGGATGGCAGTACTGACAACCGCCTGTGGGCTGTTGCCTTTCAAGTCCGGCCCAATCCAGGCCGGGGCTTTCCAGTTGATGCTGTCATATAGGGCTTTCTGTTCAATGAACGGCAGAATCATCGCATTCCAGGTATGATGATAAGCTGGCGGCACCTGGCCGTTTTGACAGTAATTCTCGGCAGATGTGTCCCCTGCAGGAGCCCCCATGCAACCTTGTCCCCAGACCACACCCGGCGGAAAACTCTTGTACACATCATGGTAATTCTGCAACCCCAGGGCAATCTGCTTCATATTATTTGTGCACTGTGAACGTCTGGCTGCCTCCCGTGCCGCTTGAACTGCTGGTAACAGCAGGGCGATCAGAATGCCAATGATGGCAATCACAACCAGAAGCTCCACCAACGTGAAGCCACGCCTTTTCGCACAGCTTTTCCACATGTCATACCTCCACAATTTGAGACAAGAGACACGGAACCCGAACACCAACCCAAAGGGCCTTTGCTGACCCTCTCTTTTGCGTGTCCACCTTTAAAAGAGCTCTTTAAGTTCTAAATAGTTCTGACCGTCGAACGGGATTCTACTATCAGCAATTAAGTTTTGCAAGTTTTTTGCGCGTCGATCGTCCAAAAATTTTTGGTTTTCCGCAGGACCCAAGCCTGCCTCTGACATTCCCTTCGGAGGAAACCGCTTGTCAGGTCCGCCGCAGAACATCGGACGATCCATTTTGACTCGCCGGGCACGACAAGTGTCCCCTCCGACCTGCCGTGCTCGCTCAAGTATGACAGTATTCTTCGGTCCCACCGAAAACGCCCTTGGTCCAAAAGCGGACTTTCGCTATGATCCACGCAGCGAATAACACCAACGGGGGGGTAATCCGTTTGTCGGTTGGAACTTGCGAGTCAAAAGGAGACCACTAAGCGTGGCTCATTTGCAATCCGGGTTAATTATCGGGATTATCATTGGTGCCTTGACTACACACTCTGCGGCCTGGTGTGAAACGCCCGTTTCGACTTCAGTGCCGCCGTTCAAGGTGGAAAGCCTGGTCGATCGCGGCGACGAGGCGAACCCGATTAGTCTTAGCACGACGATCTTTTCCGAGGCGAAAGCCTTCGATTTTTTGAAAGATCCGCGTGAGGTCACAATCATCGACTGGAGAGGCAACCGCGTCATACTTCTCAATCCCTGCCATCGAGAAGAGGCCGAATTGAGCTTTGATGCGATCCTGCGTTTTCACGAACGGGTCCAATCACGTACCCGCCAGGAACGCGACCCACGCCAACGGTTTGCAGCCGATCCGGATTTTGCAATCCAGTTCGATCAGGCAAAAGACACGTTGCTGCTCACAAGTCCTTGGCTTACCTATCGGATTACGACTCGAAGCGACATTGACCCGGCCATCATCCGGGAGTTTTTGCGATTCTCTGACCTGATGGCTCGCGTCAATTGTCTGTTAGTGCAAGGGTCACGATTGCCGAATCCACGTCTTAAGGTCAACCAGGCCCTTGCCGAACGAAACCTTTTTCCGGTGGAGGTCAGGTTGATTGCTGCACCGAGAAATTTCCTAGAATGGCTGCCCGGCCGTCAATCCGTGGTCCGAAGCAATCACACCCTAGTCGTTGGGTTGACCGAGGAAGACCGCGCGCAGATCGACCAGGCCGAGAAATGGACGCATGAATTTCGCCGCGTCAATTTCATTGACTACCAAGCCAAACTCGCGGGAAACTGATTGTGTCAATCGGCAACAACGATCTGCAAGCCTTCCCCGGCCCTCAAGGCCGTGTCTTTTCGGCCTCCTCCTCGATCGCTTTGATTTCTTCTGGCGTCAATTCTCGCAGCCGCACACTGCGAATGACCCCCGTCGAGCACCACGAAGAAAAACCGAATGGCTTGCAAAGGTCCACCTCATAGCGGGTAGAAATGCGGTGGTCGCCGATGATAAAGTCCACCACTTTCTTGTCGTCAACCCAGACCTCAATCTTGACCTTGGTCACACGGACACGGAACTTGTACCACTGGTTGTCTTTGAACACCATGAACTGGGTTGTTTCATTGTCGGAGGCATCGTTGAAATTGATCGACGACAGGCCGATGACGGATCCCCCCCATCCGCCTGTGACGAAACTGCAAAAGGTGTCGCCGACGGGAAAGGTGACCGTTGCAAAAAAGTCGATTCCGTCTGTCCGCTTGGCGACAAACTCCACTTCGTAGTTGATCTTGGGAAACTCGCCTTCCCAGGCAATCCCCGTCATCGGATCGCCGCGCTCCATTACGATACATCCATCCTGGATTCGAACCTCCCCTTCGCCGCCGAATTTTGGGGCCTTCCACCCCTTCAGTGTTTTTCCGTCGAAAAGGTCTCGCCACTTGTGAGGCGACGGCGGAGAAGCCTTCTCATCACGGACGGATTCCGACTTCGCAGGTGGGGGCGACGATCCTTCATTGGCCAGTATGACGACACAGGGACACATCATCAGAATCGCGAAAGAGATACTCTTCAACAACCGTCTCCAGGCAAAGGGCCGCACCGCTAACTTCTCGCGATACATTGTTAACCTCCGTTGCATTTACCAATGTTTTTCTTTTGAAAGCAAAGACCACGCCCACGACTACGTTCCGGGCGACTTCATTATGCCATGTTTCGTCGTCGTGGTGAAGCATAAGGAATTTGACAGTGCGAATTGTCGTGTGCGCAGCTTTGCGCATTTCCCCCGTGCTTTGAATTCACGGAGATGGGACTCCCGGTCCAAACTGCGCGATCATCGCCCGCGGCGCCCGCTCGCGTATCACACGGTTGCGATTTCACACCGCATTCATTTATCCCCTTTTTCCAAGGCTAAATCCACAGAAGGGTGTTAGACACACATCCGCATGAGGTGAGGAAACTCTTGGGACTGGGCGATCAAGAGACGATGGATAGCATGACGCACTTGCGCACGTCATCCCCGTCCCGCACCGCAAATGGTTAGGTGCACTATCATTTATATGTTGAAAAACAATCAGAAGCGTCCAGAAAGATTGTTGCCGTCTGCGCGATGACCCAGCCAATCGAAGACCTGGCGATCAATAACGAAGGAGAGAAATCGAACGGAGCCATCCACAAATAATCCGTTCATGCCACCCGGATGGGCGCCGCCGAAATGGTAGCCCGGATCATCATCCCGGTCGCTATCTGAATCATCGCCGTCGATCTGGTTATCGTCTGGCCCAAAACCGGTGTGGTCTTGGCCGAAGCCCGTCAAGCGCAGCGTGTCCGGGTCCCACCCATCGGCCCAACCGCAGTCGTCATGCCAGTCTCCAGAGTTCCAATTGCCCCGACGCAAACGTTTCTCCCCAATGACAAACGTGTTGCTCGTTCCGTCGGTTACATCTTGGAAGCCGATTGGCTGTGTCGAACCCGCTGAACGCCAATCATTGTCTCCGTACTTCCGCCAATTGGTTCGAACAATAACACCGTCGTACCGCCGATTCGTCGGAACGTTCCATGTCTCGCCGTTCCAAAAGTCCGTACCGGGGACCGCCGCTGCGTAATCATTGAGGAATCGATCTCCTTGAAAACGCGGCTTGGCACTTCGCGACGGGCACTTGTACACTTCGACAACTTGACGGCGAACGGCATTGTAATCGGTCATCTCATAAACTGCCTTTTGCTCAATGAACGGCGTTAACTGATAGAGCCAGCCCATCCCTTGCTTGTCCGGCCCAAAAGGAGCACCATTCGTCGGTCGCCAGCAATAGGGAATATCTGGATCGCTGTGCGGCGGCCATGGCCAGGTCCCACCAGTGGGAAAACACTTATTGATGTCGTGAAAGTTGTGAAGGCCAAGTCCGATCTGCTTAAGGTTATTGGTGCATTGCGACCGCCGCGCGGCCTCTCGCGCCGCTTGAACCGCGGGCAGGAGCAACGCGATCAGGATGCCGATGATGGCAATAACCACCAACAATTCGACCAAGGTAAAACCTTTACACCGCTCAACTCGCACTTTCATGAGACACCTCCTTCTGCGAACAGAGACCCGAACGGCACAACCCACATACCACCCGATACTCCGAACGTGGAGCACACTACGGCGCCTTGGTGAGTTGCCGAAATTCGTCTTCGGATACCTCTTTTACGGCGCCCAGCGTGTTTCCAACAAACCGCTTCCCGTTAACACCGTCCTGCTCCCAAGCCACGATCGGTGCCCCCAGAAGCTGGCCCGGCGAGCGATCTCCCCGATACACCACTTTGTATGGTTTGCCGTCACGCTCTGATATAAATAGCTGCGAGGAATCGGAAATCTGGAACTGCTGCAAGAACGCGGTTTGCCGGCTGACGAAATCTCGGAACTCTTGTTCGTTGGCCGGTGGCTTACCCATGTGTTGCCCTGTATATTGGCCGTAAAGAAGCACGAGGGGTTTGAGCCGTGATTCTTCCATTGGTTTGCTCGCTGTCTTCGTCGAGCACCCGGCCCAAAGTAATAGGACCGAAAGAAGAGCCATTCTCTTGCCCAAGACCCGCCACAAGAGAAGCCGTTTCACAGATTGCACTCCTGTCCTGCACCAACCATTACCCTTGATGCAACCATAATTAATGTACATGTTTTTTTTAGCCATGTCAACAATTTGACCATTACAATTTGGTCTTGCGGCTCACTAATTCGCCGTTTTCTCCACTCGCAAACCCGCCGCGTTACTCAGGTAAAGTCGGTCGTCACCGAGAGAGTCCAAGGCGTAATGGGCCCCCATTAGAGCCTCTGCGTTTCCCACAACATCGCTTTCCGCGCGATGTAAGAAGTTCTATGATGGCGAAAAAGAACACGTTGTGCGACTTGCATAGGACGGTTAGGACTACATATGATTATTGCCCCAAGAATCAGCAAGGCGGCCCTCACTCAACTCTGCCGTCGCTTGGCAACACAAGTGGAAGCCGGCATAGAAATCCGCACGATTTGCCGACGGGAAGCAGAGCGTGTTAGTGGCTGGTCTCATCACCGGGTGTTTTCTCGAATCAGTGATGCCGTCAACCGTGGTGAAAGTCTCAGCGATGCCTTCAACGCCACCGGAGATTTTTTTCCATTACTCTTCCGGCAGATTGTCCGTGTGGGAGAACAGAGCGGCAAACTCCCCGAGGCCTTTCGGCTGCTCGCCCAGTATTACGAAGAAGATCTGCATCGTCGCCGCACGTTTTGGATGCTCTTGGCCTGGCCTCTCTTTGAACTAACCCTTGCCATTCTTGTGATTGGCTTTTTGATCTGGATCATGGGTGCCATCAGTGCACGAGCGGGAATGACCATCGACCCGCTAGGTTTTGGTCTAATTGGAACCCACGGTTTAGTGATTTACGCTGCTTTTGTGGCAATGTGCATCGGAGCAGTCCTCATTTGCATTTGGGCCATCCGCCGCGGAATGTTATGGACGCGTCCTGTGGAACGGTTTGTCGATGCATTGCCGATCCTCGGAGCAATCCGCCGAACTCTTGCGCTAGCAAGAATGACCTGGGCGCTATCCATCGTCATGCGGTCCACACTGGACATTCGCTCGGGTGTCGATTTGGCCCTTCAGAGTGCAAGCCATCTGGCATATACGTCACTTCGACCACAGATCTGGCGATCCCTCCAGGCCGGAAAGTCGCTCTATCGCAGTTTCGCCGAAACGGGGCAGTTTCCCGACGATTGGTTGGACGCCTTGCGTGTCGGTGAGGAAAGCGGCAAGCTAGACGAGACTCTCGATCGTATGAGTCGTGTCTATGCCGATCGTGCCGCTCAGGCCATGAAGATGCTCAGCGTTGTCGGGGCGGTGTTCGTCACATTGCTGATCGCAGGCGTTATTATCTTTCTCATTTTCCGTCTGGCGCTGTTTTACATTGGCCAGATCCAGAGTGCCTTACCGGCCTGAAAGCCGTCCGCAACAGTTTGGCCTGTCACTCTTTTATCACCGCATTCTCGCCAGCCAGGTCGGTGAGGACTTTGAGAAAGGTATCGTAGGTTTGCTGCCCAAAAAGGACAAACCGCACGAGCGGTGGCTTTTTGTTTTCCTGTAAATAGCTCATGACCGTTCCCAGGGCAACGTGTGCCGCATCTTCGAGAGGATAGCCGTACGCACCACAACTCAGGGCGGGGAATGCTACACTTTGGCATTCATGCGTGACGGCAAGATCAAGGGACTTGCGGTAAGCTGACGCGAGCAGGTCCGCTTCCCTGTGTCGTCCATCCCGGTAAATAGGGCCAACGGCGTGGATCACATACTTCGCCGGAAGACGACCCGCACCGGAGATCACGGCAGAACCCGTCGGGCAACCATTGGGATATTTCTCACGTGTTTCTGCCATGATTGCCGGACCACCCCGACGATGAATCGCACCATCCACACCTCCGCCACCAGCAAGACGACTGTTGGCAGCGTTGACGATGGCATCGACCCGTTGTTCCGTAATGTCTCCCTGAACGAGTTCCAGCAGGCATGGACCGACCGATAGACATGCCGACATCTTGTGACTCCTTCTGCATGCGCCCTACGCTAACGGAGTTACCAATTTACCCGTCATACTTGTAGGTGGGGCAGCGGGTCAATCGGAGAGAGCATAATTGTCGCCCCGAGTCTCGGAGGGACCTGCTTGTCAGGTCCGGGGCGTAACGTTTGTTCGTCCATTCCAATTCCACGGGGCATGACAAGCATGCCCCTCCGACACTGCCCGTTGTGTTTGAAAAATCAAGAGTACCCTTGCGTAATTGTGGGCTGAACCTCTACTTCATCATAGATTGGGGAAATGCGAAGGGGGACCGGCCGAGGTTTGGGGCCCTCCGCGAGCCGCACCGGTATCGGCTGTCTATCATTTTTTCAGGAAAACACCTTCTTGGCAGCGGCGGATATCGATAACCAGCTAAAGCCTTGATATGATAAATGGCAGTTGTCAGACGATTCATGGGAACTCGTGAGTCGTTTCGATGTTGTAGTCCGATGCGTCTTCCCTGACTTTAGCTTTCCAGAAGAAGGAGATCACACCATGCGACGTCGCGAGTTTTTGGCGGCAGCCGGTGCCGGCGCCGTTCTTTCCACCTTCCCGTTGAGATGGACCGCGGGCGCCTTCAGCAAACCGAAGAAGATTTTGTATTTCACGCGCTCAGCTGGGTTCGAGCATTCGGTTGTGGCTCGGAAGGGATCAGAGTTAGCCTTTTCTGAGAAGGTCTTGATTCAGTGGGGCAAGGAAGTCAACGTCGAGGTCGTTTGCAGCAAGGACGGCGGCATCTTCGATGGCGACCTCGATCAGTTTGATGCCTTCGCCTTCTATGCCACAGGTGACTGGACAAAGCCAGTCGATCGTCCCAATGAACCACCGGCGACGGAAGCTGGCGTTAAACGGCTACTCGAAGCAATTGCGGCAGGAAAGGGTGTCGTCGGTTTTCATGCGGCCAATGACGCCTTCCATAGCCGCGGCCAGGAGATCTCTCCTTTCGTCAAGATGATTGGTGGCGAATTCGCCTCGCATGGCCGTCAGCAAGAGGCCACCATGAAGGTGGTTTCACCCAAGTTTCCCGGCTGTGAAAAGTTAGGCGAGTCCTTCCGAATGCTGGAAGAATGGTATGCCATGAAGAATCTGTCCAACGATCTTCATGTGATCCTGGTCCAGGAAACGGAAGGGATGACCGACGCCTGTTATCAGCGTCCTCCCTATCCGGCCACCTGGGCGAGAATGCACGGCAAAGGACGCGTTTTCTATACATCTCTCGGCCATCGCGAGGATGTTTGGGAAAGCGACATCATGAAACAAATCAGCCTTGGCGGATTGGCCTGGGCACTGGGCGAGGTCAATTTTGATCCCGTCCCCAACATCGATCAGGTCACACCTGGGGCCAATCAATTGCCCAAATAACGACAATCGATGTTGTGATTCTTATGAGCATTGAGCGGCAAAGGGGGACGCATCTATTCTGCGTCCTCCTTGTTCGTGTTGTTGTCGAAGCCTCAAAATTCTGATGGGAGAAACAATCTGTGAGCCTCGCAGTTTTTTCCCGACGACGATTCGGACAGGTGATCACCGGTGCCGCGAGCTGGATTGTCTCCGGGCACTGGTCCGGAAAAGGAGAGTCATCATCCGGATCGCCAGTCGGTAGCCACGGTTTTCGCTTCTGTCTGAATACTGCCACGATCAGAATGCACAAAATGCCGCTTGTGCAGGAGATCGACCTGGCTGCCAAGGTCGGGTACGACGGCGTCGAACCCTGGACCCGGGAAATTGAGGAGTACGTTTCCGCAGGCGGGAGCCTCTCTGACCTCCGTAAAAGACTCGAAGATCACGGAATGAGTGTCGAGAGCGCCATCGGGTTTCCTACCTGGATGGTGGACGACGATTCCCAGCGATCAAAGGGCTTTGAGCAAATGAAACGCGAGATGGATTGGATCGCTCAACTGGGAGGAACCCGAATCGCGGCTCCACCCGCAGGGGCGTACAATTCGCCGCCTATCGACCTCCGGCGGGTGGCCGATCGCTATGCGCAACTGTTGGAGCTGGGTCAATCCATGGGCGTTGTCCCCCAACTGGAGATTTGGGGCGGATCCGCCAATTTGAGCCGGCTCAGCGAGGCCGCATACGTTCTGGTGGAATGCGGCCACCCTGACGCGTGTGCCCTTTTTGATGTTTTTCACATGTACCGCGGAGGATCATCGCCCACGGGACTGCGAGTCTTCAATGGCCGGGCACTTCACGTCTTTCACATGAATGATTACCCCGCTGAGCCGCCCCGCGAAAAAATACGTGACGCCGATCGCGTCTTTCCCGGAGATGGCGTCGCCCCTTTGGCAACAATCCTTCAGACACTCGGAGAGATCGGTTTTCATGGAGCGCTCTCGCTGGAACTGTTCAATCCCGAATACGGGAAAATGACGGCAGAAGAGGTGGCTCAGATCGGCCTGACAAAAATGAAACAGGCCGTCGAGGCCACGTTTCAGGAAAAGGCTGCGTGAAGATTCCTTTCTCCCATGCGAAGACAACGTCACCCTGGCAGGAACCGTCTCCAACCAGGGTGACGTGGATTATTGAGCAGCCCGACAGGCAGAAGAAGCGTCAGGTCTTGAAACCGGAAACGAGTTGTCGGAGGGCGTCAGCCTGTGCTCCTAACTCTTCACTACTAGAGGCCATTTCCTCGCTTCCCGCAGCCGACTGCTCAGCGACCTGAGCGATTCCCTGGACTGCGGTCCGGACTTCTTGGGCAGCCGACGCTTGTTCTGTCGTTTTTTCCGCAATTGCCGTGACCTTGGCGGCCGTCTCTTTGATGTGCTCCAAAATCTCATGGAGCGAGTCGCCCAGCGTATCGCTCATTTGGGCACCCTCTTCGACCAGCCGCGTGGATTCGCGGATCAATTGGGCAATCTCCTGGGCCGCATGATTCGATCGCTCAGCGAGCTTGCGGACCTCATCAGCCACCACGGCAAAGCCCATTCCGTGCTCGCCCGCCCGCGCCGCCTCAATCGCCGCATTGAGGGCCAGAAGATTTGTTTGCCCGGCAATCTCGGAAATCACCTGAATGATGTCGCCAATCCGCTTCGAGCTTTCCCGAATTGCGTTCATAGCAGTGATAGACTTCTCCACGGCAGCGCCGCCATGTTCGGCCGACTGACTGCTCCGTCGGGCAAGCTGGTCGGCCTCGCTGGCCAATTGTCGAATCGAATCGACAGATCGCACCAATTCCTCAATCGAGGCTGTCATCTGCTCGACGCTTGCCGCTTGTGTCTGTGCGCCCTGGGCGACGGTCTGGGAACTTTCCGCAACAACCCGGGCACCTTCCGTAAACTGGTCGGCGCTGACGATCACCTGATGGATCATCTCCTGGAGTTTTGCCACAAAGGTATTGAACCACGTGGCCATCTCCGCAATCTCATCCTTGCCCGTCACAGTCAGTCGTTTTGTCAAATCGCCTTCCCCTTGAGCGATATCTTTGAGCATATTAACAGCCTGGTATATTCCACGGAGGCTCCGCCGTGTGCCATAGTACGCAAACGCACAGCACCCGAGGACAACAACGATAGCCCCGCCCAATGTCCACCACAACATACTGTCGAGTGCGTCATTGACCCGGCCTATGGCGTCCTGAAAATCATCCTCATACGCCCCGGCGCCGATCACCCAGTCCCAAGGCTCAAAATAGCTCACAGCGGCAATCTTCCATCGGGCCGTCTTGTCCTCGGCATTCTTCCAGGGATAACGTTCAAAGGCACATTCCCCAGGTTTGAGTTTAAGAGCTTTGTCGATAATCGACTGGATGAACAATCGCCCGTCCGTATCTTTGGCTTCCCAGATACATTCTCCGTCCCGTTTTCCGCCCTGAGAAATGATGTACGTCCCGCGTTTGTCGCCGGTCCCCTGCAACACATAGACGTAACCTGTCTTACCAACCGTAATATCCATGATCTCCTTTCGCACTTCGGGCACGTCGTCCCGACGGATCCCCACATAAACGCAACCAATCACTTCTTTCTTTTCGTTGAAGATCGGTTGATATTTAGTGATGTACCAGTCGTTAACAACGAATGCCTTCCCAGTATAAGTCTGCCCTTTAAGGACCGCGCTGACCACGGGGTTCGGGGTTCCGTCCGGATTCACTGCCGGAATGTATGTGCCTACTGCTCGTCCCCCGTCTTTGCCCGGGACGTTTGTGCAAACCCGGAGCATATCACCCTGGCTATTCATCCTTTGGAAAACGGTACAGGTCAGGCCGGTTATCGCCCCCACCTCGTCCACAAGGACTGCTTTTTCGTTGACGTCCTTGACCTGGCCAAGCCAGGTATCGCCGAGCAGCATTTTGCCCAGTTCAACGGTTTGAACCTGTCCCGTGAATTGATTGGTCGCTTGCCAAACAACCTTTTCATCGGCAACTCGAAACTCACCATATCGTGCGGCAGTTTCCTGCACCGCCTTCATTCCCCGATCGAGAGAATTGAGGAGTGCTTGATGGTACACCTCCAGCATCCTTCTTACGTCGAGGGCGACATGACGGCAACTATCCTGGCCGAGCAGATCGATTTCGGTTCGGACCTGTTGTCCCAATCTCGACTTGTTAATAACAACCAGCCCGACCGTCACACAAGCCGTCAAGATAACGCCAATAACAGAGAGTCCTACAACTTTCGTTTGGAGTTTCGTGTAATCCTTCCCAAATCGAAAATCAGAAACCTACACGTCTCTTCTCATAACCAATACTGATCCCGGTCTTCCCCATTCGAAGTTCGGGTTCTGTCGCCCAAGAGTAGGTGACTTCTTCCTTTCTTGAGCAACCTACTTGCCCATCTCTCTGCGAAACCATAGCATGGCAGTCAAATTTGTCATGCAGTCGATTCACAAAAAACGAACAGCAATCGCCGTCCTAGATTCTGCGCAGACCGAAATTGCGGAATAAACCGTGCATTCCCCCCCAATTTTTCCGGCTGTGGCAGGCTCCTCAATTTCGCTTACCGAAAAGAATCGGGCTTTACGATAATTCAATTAGGACCTCACAAATGGAAGGCCTGCTGCGATCTGGTTTCCAAGTATGACAAGCGTTGGCACGGGATAAACGCTACCGGGGGGTATGCGATCTCGGCCCGCGGTGTCGTCGAGAGTACAATTTCATGCCGGGTGATATTCGAAAAGCTGCGATTTTCTTGATGAGCCTGCCCCGGGAACAGGCAGCGCAGCTGTTGGCGCGCCTGGAGCCGAAACAGGTCGAGGCCGTAACAATCGAAATTGCCCGCCTGGGGACCGTAACTGCTGATGAGCAGGAACAGGCACTCAAGGAATTCACTCAGGCCAATCCGGCAGGTTTGACGGGCGGAAAGGGCGGCCTGGACGTTGCTAAACAGTTGATCGAGCAAGCACTTGGCAAGGCTGCCAACGCCACGCTGGAGACCATCAAGCAATCGATCGAGGCACTTCCCTTTGCTTTTCTTCAAAAAGTTGATAGCCAGAACCTTATTACTTTTTTGATCGACGAACACCCGCAGACAATCGCCCTGGTCTTATCGCATTTGAATCCCAGCCAGGCCGCAGAGATCATCCGCGGCATTCCCCCGGAGCGACAGGTTGCGGTCGTTAAGCGGATTGCAACCATGGGCCAGACCAGCCCTGACATCATCCATGAAGTAGAAAAAGGCCTCGAATCCCGCATGGCAAGCGTGATGAGTCAGCGCTTCGAGAACGCCGGTGGAATCCCTACGGTGGCTGAAATCCTCAACGTAATTGACCGGGCAACCGAACGGCACATCCTGGAAAGCCTGTCGCAAGACGATCCCGACCTCGTGAACGAGATTCGCCGTCTGATGTTCGTGTTTGAAGATATCACCAAACTCAGTGATCGCGATATCCAGACGATTCTCAAGCACGTCGATAATGCCCAGTGGGCCATGGCCCTTAAAGGTGCCAGTGACGAACTCAAGGAAAAGATCCTCAAGAACATGTCGAGCCGGGCGGCAACCCTTCTTCAGGAGGAAATGGAATACCTCGGCCCGGTTCGTGCCTCCAACGTCGAACAGGTTCAACAACAGATAGTGGATATCATTCGCCGCCTGGAAGACGCCGGCGAGATCACTGTGAGCACAAACCAGGAAGAGGAGCGGATGATCACCTGATCGATCATCCTCAGAATCTGTGGCTCCAAGGGAATTCGTTCTCCCGGTGGGGCCTTCTTTTCTCGCACTGCTTGTCATAATCATAAAGATATTGCCCCTTTGCCATGTGGCCGTGATAGCTGATTCGATTTGTCCCCCTTATGAGTCAAGACCTGACCCCGATGATGCGACAGTATATGGAGGCGAAACGGGCGTGTCCTGATGCGCTCCTCCTCTTTCGGATGGGGGACTTCTATGAGCTTTTCTATGACGATGCCAAGATTGCGGCACAGACGCTGAACCTCACCTTGACAAGCCGCGATAAGGGGGACAATGCCCCGCCGATGGCCGGTTTTCCCCATCATCAACTGGAATCGTACCTTGCCAAACTCCTTGCGGCTGGTTTTCGCGTCGCCGTCTGCGATCAAGTTGAAGACCCTAAAACAGCCAAAGGCCTGGTCCGGCGGGAAATCACCCGAATCGTCACGGCAGGCACAATTACCGATGAAGGACTGCTTGATCCGAAGGAACCCAATTACCTGGTAGCGGTTGTTCCGAATGATCCGGCTGGGATCGCCTGGATCGATCTTTCCACGGGGCGGTTCTTCGCCGGTGTCTTTCCACCCGGTCATATTGCTGACGAGTTGGTTCGCCTTTCCCCGGCAGAGGTCCTTTGGCCGGACGATGCCCCGCTTGCACCACCGGGGCTTGATGGAATGGTCGTCACCCGACGGCCTGCCTGGACCTTCGCCCCCGCGCACACCCAACCCATCTTGGACCGGCAATTTGGGCAGCAGGCCCTGGAGGGATTCGGCTTCGATCCCCAGGGCGATGACGCTGTAGCCCTTTCCGCCGCGGGTGCCATTCTGGACTATCTGAATGAGACGCAACGGACATCACTCCCGCACATCGAGCGACTCCTCCGTTACCAGGCCGGAACGTTCCTGGAAATCGACGAATCGACCTGGCGCAGCCTCGAGATCACGCGGACACTCCGCGATGGTCGCCGCGAAGGCTCACTGCTTTGGGTGATTGACCGAACTGTCACCGCAATGGGCGGAAGACTCCTGGTGGATTGGTTGACCAATCCTCTGACTGATCGAGCAGCCATCCTTCGACGGCAGGAAGCCGTTATCGAATTGTTGAATGCCCCAAAGGTCTGTGAAAATGTCCGCCATATCCTGGCCAAGGTCCACGATCTGGAACGACTTCTCGGCAGGATAACGACGGGCCGCTGCACACCGCGGGATTTAGCCAGCGTCGCCAGGACGCTGAGACAAATTCCCGGCCTCAAAGAGAGTCTGGCTGATTGCCTCAGTGCGAGGTTGGCGGAAATCGCCCAGTTACTTGACCCCTGTCCGGAGCTTGAGGCAAGACTCTCCGCTGCACTGACGGAGCAATGCCCCCTCTCGGCAACAGAGGGGGGATTCATCCGCGAAGGGTATTCACCGGAGTTGGACGAATTGCGGCAGCTCGCCTATGGCGGAAAACAGTGGATCGCCGAATACCAGGCCAGGGAGATTCAAAGAACGGGTATTCCATCTTTGAAGGTTGGATATAACAAGGTTTTCGGCTACTACATTGAGGTTACCAACACGCACCGTGAGAAGGTCCCGCCCGACTATTTTCGAAAACAGACCCTCAAAAATGCCGAGCGATACATCACGCCGGAGCTGAAAGAGTACGAAGAAAAAGTCCTTTCAGCCGATGAGCGGGCAAAACAATTGGAATATCAGATCTTCATTGAACTCCGCGACTTCCTCCTCAAGTTTCGAGGCAGTTTGCAACAAACGGCAGGGTTGCTCGCTGAATTGGATGTCTTGTCGGGCTGGGCCGAGCTTGCCAGGGATCGCAATTATTGCCGACCAGAACTGTGCGAGGAACCAATCCTGGAAATCGTTGATGGGCGGCATCCCGTTTTGGACATAACCCAGCCAGAAGGCACCTTCGTTCCCAATAACGCGCGGTGTGGGCCTGACGGTTTCATCATTTTGATCACCGGCCCCAATATGGCGGGCAAAAGTACCTACATCCGCCAGACAGCCCTGATAACCCTTCTTGCCCAAATCGGCTGCCTTGTCCCTGCACGGAGCGCCAAGATCGGGATTGTCGATCGTCTTTTTGCCCGGGTCGGTGCAAGCGATGAGCTTGCCCGCGGTCGCAGCACCTTTATGGTCGAAATGATCGAGACGGCACGGATTTTGAATTCAGCAACCAAGCAAAGCCTGGTCATCCTGGATGAAATTGGCCGGGGTACGAGCACTTATGACGGGATGTCGCTTGCCTGGGCGGTGGTCGAATACCTGCACAACCGCATTGGCTGCCGGACATTCTTTGCCACACATTATCATGAGCTGACGGAATTGGCGGAGATTCTTCCAGGAGTCAAGAACTTCAATGTGGCTGTGCGGGAATGGCAGGATCAAGTGGTTTTTCTACACAAGATTGTGCCAGGAGCGGCTGACAAGAGTTACGGCATCCACGTGGCACAGTTGGCCGGTGTCCCTCGCCCGGTCATCGATCGAGCCAAGCATATCCTGGGTGAATTGGAATCGGCCCATTTGGAGGGCCATAATCCTTTTCGCCAGTCGGCTCTGGAGCGGTCAAGCGAGGCAGGCCGCCCGGTTCAATTGACCCTCTTTGAGCCGATTGACCACCCGCTGATGGAGGAGATTCGCGAGCTTGATCTGACCAGGATCACACCGCTTGAGGCCTTTGAGAAATTGCGAAAGTGGCACGAACAGTTGACGGCTCGGCCGCGCAGACCACGAGGTCGCCGCTCTGTTTAACCATCCTAGGCCCCTCCGCTTTTCCATTTATCCAAAATTTTGTATTCAATCGTAAGTTATCGATTGCGCGACAGACCCGACAGGTGGGGCCCTCCATGGGTCGGATGGGCACGTTTATCGTGCCCGCCCGGAGGGGCGTGCTTGTCATGCCCGCCGAAGTGCGATGGATCATCAAACGGTATTCCGCGGACCTGACAGGCAGGTCCCTCCGCGGGTCGGAGGGGCACGCCTGTCGTGCCCGTTGAATCGCAATGGATTATCCAGGATTATTCAGCGGACGCGACAAGCGCGTCCCTCCGAGAAGCGGACCTGACAGGCAGGTCCCTCCAAAAATGGACGCGACGAGCGCGTCCCTCCGAGAGCGGACCCGAGAGGCGGGTCCCTCCGAAACTCTTTGAAATTATCCCAGACGTTGCAGATATTCCATTCATCTAGAATTCTCCATCTCTTCGTGAACACTCACGTTGAGGCGCGTTCGGAGTGGCGCGCCGCACAAACATTTTGGCCAATCCTCAAAGTCTTACTGGATTCACTGTTAAACCTTGCCGATTGTAACAATAACACGGGCAATAACGGTGGTGTTGCGTCTTTTGGTTCTGTGGATTGTGAGGATTGAGGAAACTTTTGGGGATTCAGTATGCACGCCACTCTGAAAGGCTGGATGTCAGCCACGTTGACGAACCGCAGGACGGTTCACGCCCTGGTTTGCGCAATCGCCTGGGTGTCGATCCTTGCGGTGGGTTTTGCAGCACAGGATCGCACCTTTAAGGCATTTACCCTTCAGCATGCGACTCCCGGACAAGTCGAGTCCGTGCTACGGTCCTTGGTCTCACCAGAGACCGAGATTATCCAAGACAACACGAGACGCCGGCTCCTCGTCTCGGGAAGTGAGGTTGATCTGCAAATCACTGCCAGCATCGTCGCTGCGCTGGACAAGCCTCAGGAGAGTCCTTCTCAACCTGCCGCGGCGAAGCCGGCCGCGCCGATGCTCAAGAGCCATCCGGTCTCTCGCGATCGCCTGCCGTCTCTTGTGAAAAGCCTTCAGACACAATATGCGGGCCGAACAGACGTACGTATCACCGCTGACGAGCGAACAGGGCAACTTCTCGTGCTAGGACCGCAAGACGTCCAGACGTCTATCGCCAGTCTTCTCGCTCAGCCACAGGCAATTAGGCAGGCGAATTCAGCGTCGCCTCCCCAAGGAGCTGTTTGGACCGCCGGTCAGAATTCAACACAACCGAGCCCAAGGTCCCAGCAATTCAACTCCCCATCGGCTCCGTCAGCGTCGTCCTCTCCCGTCCAACTCGCTTCCGCACAATCTGTCGAGAATGGAAACGTGGGGCAATCGGGTGGAAGTTTGACCACAGAAGAGGTGCCTCTGTGGAATTTAAAGGCTACGCAGTTCGAAGCCGCTCTGCTATCGATGTTGGGCACAGCCATCGAATCGACAAACGTTTCACCGCAATCGCCCCGAGCAGAATATCGAATGGTTTTGCACACAGGGGAAACGCTCACGCTTGTTGTGGATCGTACCAATCACCGGGTTCGGGTAGCGGGTCCCATGTGGTCACTCGTCCCGGCTCGCCAATTGGTTCAGGCTCTCGACGCCCCATCGTCAAGGTCCGGGCAAACGGTGCGCCTCATCCCTCTCAGCAACCCTCCATCAAATAGCATTCATCTGGCCGCCCAGGCAATTCAGGCAGCCAATAACACACAGTCTGAGATTCAGAACCGTTTACCTCAAAACCTGCTTGTAACACAGGTCGAACCGGCACAACCACCCGAAGAAACAATGTCAACCCAACCGCCGATGCCCAACCAGCAACCGCCTGTTGTGCAACCTCAGCCAGGACCTGCGGATCAGCCGGGAGGGCAACAACCGCCTGCGCCAGAGGGCGCCCCGACTCAGGAAGCGGCTGCGGGAGAGGGTGGCGGACTTGTCGGACCGGTGCAAATTGAGTTTCTTGAGGGTCTCGACGTCCTCGTCGTCCGTGGTAACAGGCGGGACGTGGAGCGTGTGATGCAGATCATCCGTCAGATCGAAGAAATGAGTGTCGAGACCGAGCCTGAAATCCGCATTGCCATGCTCCGCCACGTCGATTGCGAGGATCTCCTGACAATCGTAACTCAGGTCTATCAAAGCGTTTACGCTGCTCGGCGGGGCAGCATCACAATGATTGCCCTGGTGAAACCCAACGCCATTTTGCTTGTTGGCCGTCAGGAGGCGGTAAATACCGCCTTGGAGCTGATTGCCAAACTCGACCGCCCCGTATCTCCGGAGACTGAATTCAAGGTCTTTCCATTGCGTCATGCATCGGCGACAACGGTCGAACAAAGGCTGACAACATTCTATGCCGACCGCGGTGGTCTCGGCACAAAGATCTTGATCACATCGGATTTCCGCTCGAATTCGATCATCGTCAAGGCTTCTCCCCGCGACTTGCTCGAAGTCGAACAATTCATTGCCAAGCTGGATACTCCAACCACCGAGGCAGTCAACGAAATCAAGGTCTTCACTTTGAAAAACTCACTGGCGAGCGAGTTGGCCCCGATTCTGCAACAAGCAATCTCGGCTCAAGCAGCGGGCGCCCTTCGCCAGACAGCCACGGGACAGGTCACGGTCCAGGCAACCCAAACCCAACAAGAGATCCGTTCTACTCGATTGCGGTTCCTTACTGTGGACACCGAAGGAAAGCAACTGCTCGAATCGGGAATTATGACGGATGTGCGGATCACAGCCGACACGCGGGCAAACGCCCTCGTTGTGGCAGCACCCGCCGACAGCATGCCGTTGATCGAGGCCCTCATCACGGAACTCGACCGGTTGCCTTCTGCCGAGGCCCAGATCAAGGTCTTTACAATCGTCAACAGTGACGCTCAGTCCCTGGCTGACATGCTCCAGACACTTTTCGGCCAGGTCGTAACCATAGGTGCCGGTGCCGCTGCTCAACCGGCCTATCGAACGGGTGCCCAGGAAGGCGAAAGCTCCTTGATTCCCCTCCGCTTTGCTGTTGATGTTCGGACCAACAGCATTATCGCCAGTGGATCAGCCGGTGACCTGGCGGTCGTTGAGGCCATCCTCCTCCGCCTCGATGAGTCCGAGGTCATCAAGCGTAAGACACAGGTCTTTCGGCTGAAGAATGCGCCAGCAAACGATGTGGCAACAGCGATTAACTCCTATTTGACGAATGAGCGTCAGGTGCGACAGCTCAACGTCAACGTCTTCAGTACATTCGAGTTTCTCAGTAAGGAAGTCGTTATTGTTCCGGAGACGGTCAGTAACAGTCTGATCGTGAGTGCGACGCCCGAGTATTACGACCAGATCGTTGAGATCATCACGCAGCTTGACGAACGTCCCCCGATGGTCCTGATCCAAGTCTTGATTGCCGAGGTCCAACTCAGCAATACCGACGAATTCGGAATTGAATTAGGCATCCAGGATCCGATCCTCTTTGACCGTAGCGTTGCCGGAGTCCCCGGTTTTCTCTTCAACAGCACTGGGCCCCTGGGCAACAACACGACAGCACCGTCCTCGGATGTTGTGGGTGCGCAGGCAATCTCCAATTTCGGCGTCGGGCGAGGGAATTCCACCCTCGGCTTTGGTGGAATGGTGTTATCCGCTTCCAGTGATGCCGTAAGTGTGCTGATTCGCGCGCTACGGCAGAAACGACGTTTGGATGTCCTCAGCCGCCCACAAGTGATGGCCCTCGACAATCAGGCCGCGTTCATTCAGGTGGGCCAACAGGTGCCAACTGTCACAGGGACATCCGTGACACAATACGCGCAAGTTAACAGTGTGAGTTACACGAACACAGGGTTGATCCTGCTGGTTCGGCCTCGGATCAGCCCAGACGGACAGGTCGTCATGGAGATCAACGCAGAAAAGTCTGATGTCGGCCCGGAATCTGAGGGGATCCCGATTTCGATCTCGGCGGCTGGGCAGATCATCCGCTCGCCGCGGATCAATACGACCCGAGCGCAAACCACAATCAGTGCCGGAGACGGTCAAACCGTGATTCTCGGGGGTTTGATCACCAAGAGTCGATCGATGACGAACCGTCGGATTCCGGGTCTGAGTGACATCCCCATCCTTCGTCACCTGTTCCGCTATGATCTCGACGATGGAAGCCGGACCGAGTTGCTGATATTCTTGACACCGCACGTCGTACGAACCGACGAGGACGTTGAACGCGCTCGCCAGATCGAGGCCGCCCGGATGCACTGGTGTCTGGCGGATGTGATCGCCCTTCATGAGGACCTTGCCCCTGTGACACAAGCACCCGCCCCCACTCCGGCCATGCCGACAGTTCCCCAGCAGCCAACGCTTTCGCCTGGTCAAGAAATGATACCAACACCCGCGCCGGTACCACCAGGCCTTAATGGTCAGTCATCCTACGTGCCGAGTGTCTCGCCATCAGATAGCAACGGTTACACCGTGCAGCAGCCGGTCTTTTTCGAGACACCTATCAATAGTCCCATCGAGAACAAGTCTTACTCCGATTTGGGCATATCAGCCGTTTCCGATCAGCCAGGTCAAAGCGCCGCGGTCAGTGTCGACCGGAACAGCCAACTGCCCTGGCCAACACCATCACCCGCGAAATCTGCAACACGGTGAGCAATCTGAGGAAGAACTCGACGAAAGGAAGGCTTCCGGCATGCCCATGAAGA